>Ga0209698_10002561_pt1 | contig 20528 bp, 20 predicted proteins | sample LitLauG_LLR_2012_FD_187203 | JGI IMG/M metagenome (GOLD analysis project Ga0209698, IMG submission 187203) | Freshwater sediment microbial communities from Pennsylvania, USA - Little Laurel Run_MetaG_LLR_2012 (SPAdes) (version 2) | ecosystem: Environmental > Aquatic > Freshwater > Creek >...
CGTCAGTGGGCTCGCCCCGTCGGACCCGGTGAGCGCTGGGCAGGTGGGTTTTCGGTTGGGGCCGCGCATCAATGCCGCGGGTCGGCTGCATGACGCGGCCATGGGGCTCAAGCTCCTCTGCGCCACCGACCCGGACCATCGCTGCTGTCGCGGACGCAAACGCCGCCAGCGTAGCCCGCGCACTGGAGTGGTTCTGCCAGAATCAAGAGCCCGATGGCTCATGGAACGCCGAGAAATGGGGCGGCAACCGGCATTTCGAGGTCGCCCTGACCGCATTGCCTGCGCTCGCGCTTCTCAGGGCTGAATCGCCCACGTCGCAGGGTTCGTCCGCCGCAGCCAACGCCGCGCGGTGGCTGCAAAAGCAGCAGACCGAGTCGGGCTCGTTCGGTCCGGACTTTCAGGGCGCGCCCTACAACCAAAGCATCGCAACGCTTGCGCTCCTCCATGCCTACCAACGCCGTCCCGATGCGGCGCTGAAGCATTCGCTCGATGCCTCACTCGCCGCCATCCTCGCCCGGCAAACCGCCGATGGCGGCTGGGGCTACCTCCACAGCCACAGCGCAGACTGTTCCATCACCGAGTGGCACATCGAGGTGCTTGAGCTTGCCAGTTCTCTCGGCTGGGAAAACGTGGGACCCAATCTTGTGCGGGGCCGGACCTGGCTCGCAGCCCACCCCATCCTGCGCACCGATGCGGAGGCATCCGCCGATTCCCCGGGTGCCATGCTCGCGCGAACCGAGAGGGCCACACTTGCCGACGATGCGAAACTGGATTTCTACCGCGCCTATTTCCTGACTACCGCCCTCAAACGGCAACGCGACGATTCCTCCCGCCAGCGACTTGCCGCCGTCCGCCGCACACTGCTGCTCCAGCAGGAGTCTGACGGTTCCGATTCCGGGAGCTGGCCCGCTGACGACCGCTGGGGCCGCGCTGGCGGCCGGCTCTACTCGACCGCGCTCGCGTCGCTCTCCATGAGAGACCGCTGAAAGCGCTCTGTTTGGTGCCCACTGTCCGCGACAGCGAACACAAACGTCGTACAGGTGAATGCCGGCAAAGGTTCTGGCAACCCGCAGTTCCCACTTGGCCTCGTTACTTCCCCGGCTCGTCCAGTAAATCCACTGCTTTACTCATTCGTTGTCGCAAACTTGGTGAAGCAAAAAACAGGAAGCGTTTAACAAGATGGGCTGCGCGAATTTTCCAAGTAGTGCGAGCTTCCCTTGTAGGGGGTGCTGTTTGCGCCGAATGCCTCCAGGCCCAATAAAATATCATGAAGAACGACCCGAATGTTGATTCTGCTGCGGTGCCGAATCCCATACCGGAACAACCGGGTGTGTTGCGTACAGACGTTGATCCCGTGAATCACACGGTGATGATCGATTTCGACCCGCGCGTGATTTCCGATGAAGGCGTGCGGAAGGTCGCGGAAACACTCGCGCCAGTCGGTCATCAGCAATACTGCAAGACGATCCTGCACCTCGGCGGCCGCGCTTCGGGTGCGGCGGAACAAAAGATCGAGCGCAAGGCACAGAAGATCGCAGGCATTCGGCGGGCGCGCGCGACCTTCATGGGCGGCGTGATGACCGTGACCTTCGACGACGCCACGCTATCCGAAGCGCAAGTGATCGAGCGCGTGCGTGAGACCGGCGCACCCGTGAAGCGCTTCGAGATGGAAAAGGAGCGCAAGCCGACCAACCTTCGCGAGTGGCTCGCGTATTGGACGACCGGGGATCGTTTCGAAGCGCTCTGCATGGTGCTCACGTTCGTCTTCATGATCACCGGCTGGCTCACGGCGAAGTTCGGCTTGGCGTGGCACGATGTGTTTTACGTCGGTGCTTACCTCGCGGGCGGCTACTTTGGCGTGCGTGCCGGGCTGGCTTCGCTGCGGCAGTGGACCATCGACGTCGATCTGCTGATGGTGCTCGCTGCGCTCGGCGCGGCGGTCGTCAACGCACCCTTCGAGGGCGCGATGCTGCTCTTTCTTTTTTCGCTCTCCAACGTGCTGCAAGCCTACGCGATTGATCGCACGCGCAGGGCGATCAAGTCGCTGATGAAATTGCGCCCGGAAAAAGCGCTCGCGCGGCGCGACGGAAAAACCGTGCTGCTCCCGGTGGAGGAACTCGTCGTCGGCGATGTGCTCGTCGTGCGGCCAGGCGAGAGCATCGCGCTCGACAGCGTGATCATCGAAGGCGGCAGCGCCATCGACCAGGCGTCGATCACCGGCGAGTCGATCCCGGTCTCGAAGACCGTCGGCGATCCCGTCTTCGCCGGGACGATCAATCAAACCGGCGGACTGGAAATCCGCGTCACGAAACTCGCGAAGGACTCCACCATCGAAAAGCTCGTCCGCATGGTGGAAGAAGCGCAGTCGGAGAAAGCAGACACACAGCGCTTCCTCGATCGTGCCGAGCAATTTTACGCGGCGGGCGTCATCCTTTTCACAATCGGACTCATCGTCGTCCCGATGCTGTTTCTGCACGAGCCCTTCCAGGCGACGTTCTACCGCGCCATGACGGTCATGGTCGTCGCCTCGCCCTGCGCGCTCATCATCAGCACGCCGGCCTCCATCCTTTCGGCAATAGGCGGCGCGGCCCGGCGCGGCGTGTTGTTCAAGGGCGGCGTCCATCTCGAACGAGCGGCCACCGTGAAGGTCGCGGCCTTCGACAAGACCGGCACGCTCACCGAAGGAAAGCCGCGTGTTACCGACGTGGTCGTGGATGGCCGCGTCGTTGATTTTCGCACCGCGCCCGATGCTGCGGCGCTCGCATTGCTCGGCCTCGTGGGTGCCGTCGAAGTAAAATCCGAGCATCCACTCGCGCAGGCCATCGTCACCGAGTGCAAGCAGCGCAGCGTGGCGTTGGAGGAATGTGCTGCCTTCCAATCCGTCTCCGGAAAGGGTGCGAGCGGGCTGGTCGGCGAGAGACGTATTGGCGTCGGCAACGCGCGCTATTTCACAGCGCAGAATGTGGCCATCCCCGAGGACTTCACCGCGCGGATCGCGGCTCTGCAGGACGAGGGAAAAACTTGCGTGATCGTCGGTGAACTCGACGAAAGAGCGGGCACCGCCAAACTTCTCGGGGCCGTCGCCATCGCCGATGTCCTGCGCCCGGATGCGGCATCCGTCATCCAGCAACTCAAGGCAAACGGCATCGAACGCGTCGTCATGCTCACCGGCGACAATACCCGTGTCGCCCGGGCCATCGCAAAGCTGGCCGGAGTCGATGAATTTCACGCCGATCTTCTTCCCGAGGACAAAGTCCGCGTGATCAAGGAACTGAAGACCATCGGCCCCGTGGCCATGGTTGGCGACGGCGTCAATGACGCTCCGGCCCTCGCAACTGCCACCGTCGGAATCGCCATGGGTGCCGCTGGCACCGACGTGGCGATGGAAACCGCCGACATCGTCCTGATGAGCGACAGCCTGCAAAACATCGTCTTCGCGCTCGCACTCGCTCGCCACGCCCGCCGTGTGATCTACCAGAATCTCATCTTCGCAATGTCCGTCATTGTGGTACTCATCGTTTCCGCGCTGGGCTTCAAACTGCCGCTGCCCATTGGCGTCGTCGGTCATGAGGGCAGCACCGTTCTTGTCTGCCTCAATGGTCTGCGGATGCTCACGTTCCGCACACCGAAGGAACGGAATGCCTGACTTGGTTAAGAGCCCGAAGCACCAACCGCTTTCTCAGGCTCTGAAGGCGATGGTTGCGAATGGCAACTCCACGACCGTGCGGCTCGGGACGCTCGTCGAAGGCGCGGAGGAACGGGGGTTCTACCTGTTCATGATCCTTTTTGCGTTGCCGTTTATTTCGCCCATTCCGTTGCCGGCGCTAAGCAACGTGTTCGGGGTCGCAGTAACTCTCATATCCTTCCGCCTTGCCTTCCGGTTGCCGCTACGCCTGCCTTCATTCTTAAGAAATCGCGAGGTTTCCCGCAAACGAATGGAGGGTTTCCTTCGGAAAACTGCAGCCGCCCTGAAGGCAGTCGAAAAGGTCGTAAAGCCCCGGTTCGGAGGATGGATGGATTCGCCGACTGCACGATTCATCAATGCCATGCTGCTGGCACTGATGGGATTGATGCTCGCTCTGCCGTTGCCGCCAGTCCTGCCCTTCTCTCACTCCCTGCCATGCTGGGCTATCATTCTCATCGCTCTTGCCGTCATGGAAAGGGACGGTTTTTTGATCTGGCTTGGATACGTGATGGCCATCGGCACATTCATTTACATGGCCTTCTTCACTGGCTTGGTTCTGATGGGAATCCAAAGACTGGTTGAATGGGTTCGCTCACTCATGGGCGCGTAAACGGTCGGACCGCACCCGATCGTCACGCCCCTTCCTTCATCAAGTAGCCTTCACCGTGTACCGTGTGCAGCAGCTTAACGTCGTGACCATCGTCAATTTTATCGCGCAGCTTGCCGATATACACATCCACAAGGTTTGTGCCGGGATCGAAATGATAATCCCACACCTTCTCGATGATCATCATGCGGGTGCACACGCGGCCCGCCGAGCGCATCAGGAATTCCAACAGGCGGAATTCGCGATGCGTCAATTCGATCTTGCGTCCACCCCGATTGGCAAAACGGGTGATCGTGTCGAGTGTCAACTCACCTACGCGGAGGGTCATGGCCTTTGAAACGCCGCTGCGCCGCACCAGTGCGCGAACGCGGGCGACGAGTTCCTCCAGCGCAAACGGCTTGCATAAATAATCCTCCGCACCCGCGTTCAGTCCCTCGACCCGCGCGTTGAGCGCACTATGTCCGGATAGTAGCAAGACGGGCGTTTCGATTTTCTCTGCGCGCATTTGCTTCAAGATGCTGAGCCCGTCGCGCCCAATGAGCGTGATGTCGAGCACGACGGCATCAAACGGCGTGGTTTCGATCGTTGAGAGCGCCTCGTCTCCGTTGCGGATCACATCCACGGCAAAGCTCTCGGCCCTCAGCGCCTTCGCAATGAAGTTGCCGGTCTTTCGGTCATCTTCGACGACAAGGATGCGCACCGTGGCATCGTAAAAATGTGCCGAATGGCTGCAAGTTTATTGCAGGCCGATTACCGCGATCACGGATGAACAAGTCGAAAGAAATGCTGACCCACGGCAGTGCTTGCCTCGGCTTCCTTGCGGCTGCCGATGGTGGATTGTGGGCGCGCTGAATTCACCCACGTCACCAGGTCGGTGCTTTCCTGCAACACCCAGTAGGGATCCGCATCCGGCCATGAGAGGAGGAGCAGCGCCGAACCGGATGCGCCGGGCGTCAATTCCACATCCGGAATGGGATTGAAAACGGCGACCAGCGCACGGGTGCCGCCTACGGTGAATGCGTAGCTCGGCGAGGTGCTCACGACTGCATTGCCCTCCATCCAATGTGTGAATGTGTAGCCGTGGTTCGGCGTTGCGGACAGCGCCGCGTTTGCTCCGATTGGGAAAATGCCGGGGCCGCTCACGGTGCCGCCTGTGGCCGTGGATGCATTTGCAGCAATGTTGACGGCAGGTGCGAAGTGCGCGACCAGCGCACGATTTGCACTCGCGGTGAATGTGTAGGTTCCGCTGGTGCTCACCACGTTGCTGCCTTCCGTCCAGTTCAGGAATGCGTACCCGGCGACAGGCACCGCAGAGACCGTGACGCTCGCGCCCGCAGCGTACGCGCCATCGCCGGCCATGCTGCCGCCGGGCGGCAAGGCAGAATTCGTGTTGATGGTGATGCCCGTGTTCGAGAGGAAGTTCGCCACGATCGTGCGGTTGCCCGTGACGGTGAACGAATAGCCCACATTCGTGCTCACCACGACGCCGTTCTCCGTCCAGTTCGCGAAGCTGAAGCCGGTGGCCGGGAATGCCGTCGCCAGTGCGATTTCACCGGTCTTGTAATTGACGCTATCCATTTCCGTCGTGCCGCCGACCGCGGGCGATGTTCCCGCGGTGATGACAAAGGCCTCGTTGAAGTTCGCAACGAGCGTCCTGCCTCCAGCGACGGTGAATGTGTAGCTCGGCGAGGTGCTCACGCTCGCAGCGCCTTCCTGCCAGTTTGAGAACGCGTAGCCCGGATTTGCCGTTGCAATGACGGTCGCGCTGTCACCCGTGGCGTAGGTGCCGCCGCCACTCGTGGAGCCAGCTGCGACCGGGCTCGCGTTGGTGGCGATCGTCATGGCCTGGCCCGCAAGGACGAAGTTCGCGACGAGTGTTTTGTTCGCGGTGACGGTGAACGTGTAGCCCGGAGAGCTGCTCACCTGCGTGCCGCCAACGGTCCATCTCGTGAAGACATAACCCGCATTCGCCGTGGCCACCACGGTCGCGTTCGTGCCGCTGGAATAGGGGCCGTCGCCCGTCGTTGTGCCGCCACCAGCAGGCGCGACACTCGTCGCAACAGTGAAGGTCGGCACTACTGTGAAATTCGCGAACAATGTGCGGTTCGCCGTCGCCGGGAAGGTGTAGCTCGCAGCCGTGCTCACCGCCACGCCGCCTTCGGTCCAATTCGTGAAAATGTAGCCGACGTTTGGAGTCGCGACCACCGTCACACTCGTTCCGTCATCCATGATTCCGCCGCCGCCAGTGCTGCCACCGGCGGCAGGCGATGCGGTGGTGGTGATCGTCCGCTGGGGCACATCCGGCGTGAAATTCGCGACGAGCGAGTGGTTCACATCGATCGCGAAAGTGTAGCCCGCCGTGCTGCTGACGATCTTGCTGTTGTCCGTCCAACTCACGAAACGGAAGCCCGCGCTCGCGGTGGCGTTGACCGTCACATTTGAGCCAGGAACAAAGGAACCGTCGCCCGTGGCCGTGCCGCTGCCGACCGGCGAGACCGTCGTGTCGATCAGACTCGCAGGAGCCAAAGCCGCGCCCGGAGCTGCGATGGTGAGCGTGTAGTTTTTCGACACGCTCGGGTTCACACTGTCCGTCGCGGTGACTTTGAAGCTGAACTGCCCGCTCGACGTCGGTGTGCCGGAGAGCACGCCAGTGGTGGTATTGAAGGTCATCCCTGGCGGCAGCGAACCCGTCTGCGTCGCCGTGAATGGAAGGGAGCCTTGCACGACCATCGTACGCGCTGTGTAGGGAGTGTTCTGCATGCCGTCGCTCACGTGTTCGATCAGCCCGACGGCAGCGGCCACATCCACCGCCGCCATCTGCGCTCCGGTGAAATCACCGACGATCACCTTCGTGGCCATGTCCACCGTCACTGTGGCCCATTGAGCGGTAGTGAAATCCCAGTGGTCAGCATACGTCACGGTTCCTGATCCGTGAATCCCATCAGCGCCCACCGTGTCGCCCATCGCCTGTCCGGTCTCGGCATCAAGCGGGCCGACGTATTTGTAGAACTCGTAGCGCCGCGTGACGACTTCATTGCCGCTAGGGAGATTCTCGGCAGCGGCGGCGAGCTGATTATTCACACCTCCATCCACCAGTTTGCCATCCTTCTGTAGTATCCGCCACTCGACCTCGACCTGATCCGGTTCACCGTTCTTCCAGTTTTTTCCGTTTGGATCAGCCGGGTCTGCGGACAGCAGTTCGCGCAGCTCCACCTTGTTGGCATTGTGCGTGGAGGTCTTGATTTCCTTCACCCACACCGCCGGTCCAAACTCCAGTGGCGGCGGAGCGGGTGGTGGGGGCGGAGCAATCACAGCCTGCACCTGCGGGATCGGAGCGCCAACCACTGGCGGATAGTAAGTGAACACCGGCGTGGAGACTTGCACTGCCCCTCCCTTCACCAGCGTACCAGCGCCACTGTCGATCAGCCAATTGTAACTCACCGCGCCCACTGCCTTCCTGTAGCCCGTGCCGAAATGTTCGCCGCCAAAGTTCACCGCCGGATTCGTGAACTGATGACCCTGCGTGGGCGGAATCGGCCCCGCAGGAATCGCCGTGTACGCCGCCCAGGTCCCATTCGTGTTCTTTTTGCTTTCCCAGCGGATGATCGTCTTCGGGTGCCCCACAACCGAGTTGTCCTCGGTGATGTTCGGCACGCCGTAGTGGTTGTAATTGAACGTGTAGGTGATGTCCGTGCTGTGGCAGTCCTCGATGTCGATCTCGAATCCATGGCACTGCTGCCCCGTGTCGTTGACGGTGTCGAAATTGTTGATGCTCCCGTAGGCGATGCTCGCCTCCGCGGGTGCAGATGCCAGTGCGAGCATTGCCGCGCAAATTCCTCCCATCGCGCTGAGGTTGATGCGGTGCCTATTTGTCATGAACGACAGCGTCTTCGAATAAGCCGGGGAACTTTGCTTGGCGGTCTTGATGATTGGTGTCTTCATGGTGGGCGCTTCGGGGGTTCGGAATGCGCTCAACATGGCAGTGCAACGTGAAGGAATGCCGAAATGCCTGTTAAATAATCTTTATCTCGTGCATCCGCCCTCCCCTGAAATGGACACCGGACGACTTACGTCTGTTGCCAAGGATTGCTTTCATCATGGCGGTGAGAAATCGCCTTTCTGCCGCTTCAACAGCCGGGAGAAAATGGGTAATCACAAGATTCTGGACTTGAAACCGAGTGCGAGGCATGCGCTCAGGAAAAGGGAAAAACCAATGCCCGACTTCGCATGTAAGGGAAACCGCTACATGGCGAGTCCTTTGCGGAAGAGGCCCGGAGCGGATTGGGTCTGTGGCATCACGACCTCCAAGCCTCGTATTCACCCATGAACATCCGCAACACATTCTCCGCTCTCCTTTCCATCGCACTGCTCGCACTTCCCGCAGCCACCCCGCTACGGGTTTCGCATTAGCCAACACTCTCCCGTGTAGAGCACCCCACAGCTTCGCAGACGAAACCATCACGACCGCATCCTATGGATTCACTGACGCCGGATGTTGTGGATAAAAAGCCTTGGCGTCCCGTGGGTATCCTTCACCGGATCGGCAGGCGAATTTTTTGGCCTCAACCGACGCTTTACCGGTGGGTTGTCTCAAAATGGCGGGGTCGCCATATTCCGAAGGCACGTCCCGGCTTATTCTGGGTCGGCGGCTATCCGCGCTCGGCGAATACGTTCACTGCCTACAATCTCAAGCATTGCCTCCGTCCTGCGGAGTCCATTGAATTTCACCTGCACCTGCCTCCGCAGATCCTCGTTCTTCACAAGGCGGGATCTCCCGGTATCCTAGTCCTCCGCAAACCTCTGTCGGCGGTCATGTCTTATTGTCAGCTTTTGCACCTGCACCAGCGCGGTGCTTCCTTGGTCGAGGCACTGGCGTCGAAACTGGATTACTATATCGATTTTCACCGGAGCCTTCGGGCTGTGGCTCCGCAGTTGTTCATCGCCTCCTTTGACGACGTCACGAGAGACATCCAAGCTGTACTCAGGTGTTTTTTTATCACAAATGGAGTGCCCCGTGCCGTGCCGGATCTGGAGGACTCGAAAATCTTCGCGGAATTGGAGCACCATTGGGCCAAATCGGATGGAAGCATTGACGAATTCTCCGTTGCACGACCTTCTCAATTCCGTGCCGAGCAACGCAGCGAACACTGGCACCGACTTCACGTCCTGTCTCACCCGGACGTCCAGAGGAGATTGCGAGAAGCTGAGAAACTTCACACCTTCTTCCACTCCTATCGTGCACATCCCTAAAAACCACAAGCTGGCACAAACCGCTTCGCTTTCTGAACAAGCTTGCCGCTGTTGGAAAAGTTGTGTCCGCACGGGAACGCCGCTGGTTCTGGGCGACGATGCCTGCGAAAACCTGACCCGATGCCCTTGAGCGCCGCCTACTGCAAACACTGCCATAATGTATTCCAGGCTGACCTGGAATACTGTCCGTTCTGCGGCAAAAAAAGTCCGCATGGCTCGCGCAACCAACTGCTGAAGTGGGTCGCCGTCCTCGTTTTTCTCATGGTGCTGGCTTTCATCAGCTACACACTCCTCCATTCGCCGAATGGAAAATGACGCGGCACGCGCACAGAAATACGTGGCAGTATGAGATTGAAGCGTCCAGTGGCGCGGTGCACGGGGACGGTGCGCGGCAGCACGGCTCAGCATTTGCGCCGCTTCAACAGCCGGGAGAAAATGCGGAGGTAAGGATGGACGCGCTGCACGGGCCGGCCGTCGCATTCGAGAGGAAGGCCCGCATTTGCCCAGGCGAAGATGCCGCCTTCAAGATTCCACACGTCGTGACGACCGGCACCTTGCAACCTGCGGGCGAGGGTCGAGCCGCGATAGCCCGCCGAGCAGTAGAGAACCGCAGGCCGCTCCGGATTGAGTGATGACAGCGCGGCTGAGGCGGTGGATTCAGGATCGATGCGCCGTGCGCCGGGGAGATGGCTCACCGCAAATTCCGCCTCCGAACGTACGTCCACGAGTTGAGGTGAGGGCCGTTGCGGGTCGTGCAGCCAGGCGTCGAGAGACGATGGGGACAAGTGCGGCACGTCGGGAAAGCGGTCACGCACGACAGAAACCGCCCATGCGATGCCGCGGCGGTGATCCACAAGCCACCAAAGCACCAGACCCGCGACGCCGACACAGCCAAACACAGCGAAGGCGAGTTTCGTCGCGAGCCTCATCCTGGTGTCGCGGCGACCAGATGACGGGCGTTTTCGCCGTCGAGGAGATTCGCTGCGAGACTTCTGGTTTTCATGTGGTCTGCGCGGGAAGTGCCCGGCTGCCCGCGGGCGTTTTGTTTGCCATGAAATAGAGCACGGGCACCGCCATGCGGCTGATGAGCAGCGAGGCGATTTCGCCAGCCATGAGAGCGATGGCGAGACCCTTGAAAATCGGATCCGCGAGGATGACGCTGGCACCGACGACCACGGCAAGCGCGGTAAGGAGCATCGGGCGGAAACGGACAGCGCCTGCATCCACGACGGCTTCCGCAAGCGGCATTCCTTCGGTGACGCGCTGCTCGATGAAGTCCACGAGGATGATTGAGTTTCGCACGACGATTCCCGCGCCGGCCATGAAGCCGATCATCGAAGTCGCGGAGAAGAACGCGCCGAGCAGGCCGTGCGCGGGCAGGATGCCGACGAGCGAAAACGGGATCGCCACCATGACGATGAGCGGCGTGAGGAAGCTGCGGAACCAGCCGACCATGAGCACGTAGATGATCACGAGCACGGCGGCGAATGCAGAACCGAGATCGCGGAAGACTTCGATGGTGATGTGCCATTCACCGTCCCATTTGATTGCGGGCTTCGCGTCGGTGAAGGGCTGGACAGCGTTGAAGATTTGCAGCGCGGTGCCGTCGCCACCGAACTCGCGGGTGTCGAGCTTCGCGAGCGCATCGTTCATTTTCCCGATCGCATAGACGGGGCTCTCAACGACACCGGCGACATCGCCGATGACGTAGGTTACGGGCATCAGGTTTTTGTGGTAGATGCTTTTCTCGATGACGGTCTGCTCGACGCGCACGAGTTCGCGCAGCGGGATGAGCGGCGCGGTGCCGGAAGCGCCGGGCTCGGGCAGCGCGTTCGCGTCGCCGGACCGGACGCGCAGAGCGAGCAGTTCGTCGGGTGTGGTGCGCGAGGAACGCGGCAGTTCCAGCATGATGTTCACGTCCTCTTTTTCGCGCGGCAGGTGCATGAGATCCACGGACTCGCCGCCGACGGCGATGCGCAGCGTCTGCGAGATCGTCTCCGCGCTGATGCCGTGCAGCGCGGCCTTTTCCTTATCAATGACGAAGCGCGCCAGCGGCTGATCGGCCTCGACATACCAGTCCACATCCACGACGCCCGGCGTGCTTTTGAAAATGTCGCGCACCTTGCCGGCGAGTGCGTGGCGGTCGGGTTCGGTCGGGCCGTAGATTTCGGCGACGAGCGTTTGCAGCACGGGCGGGCCGGGCGGAACTTCGGCGACCGCGACGCGCGCATCAAAACGCGCGGCAATTTCGGCGATGCGCGGGCGCACGCGCTTCGCGATGTCGTGGCTCTGCGCGCTGCGTTCACCTTTCGGAAGAAGGTTCACCTGGATGTCCGCGACGTTTGCGCCGCTGCGCATGAAGTAGTGGCGCACGAGCCCGTTGAAATTATACGGCGACGCGACACCCGTGTAGATTTGGTAATCGGTGACTTCCGGCTCGATGCGGACGGCGGCGGCGATCTCGCGCGCGGCCTGCGCGGTGCGTTCGAGCGAGCTGCCTTCGGGCATGTTCAGAATGACTTGGAACTCGCTCTTATTGTCGAACGGCAGCATTTTCACCTTCACCCAGCCGATCCCCACAGTGGCCATCGCAAGCAGCAGGAGCACGGTGATTGAGCCGAGGAAAAGCCAGCGCCAGCGCGCCTTAGCGATCATCGGCCCCATCACCCCGCGATAGAGTCGCGTGAAGAAATCCTCCTCGTGCGCGAAGTGGCTCGCGACCTGAACGGGCGCGGTGCCCTCGGTGAGTTTGGAATACTTTTTTCCCCAGCGCAAAATGCGGATCGAAGCCCACGGCGTGACGATGAATGCAATCGCGAGCGACCATCCCATCGCCGCACCCGCGCCGATCGGGATGGGCCGCATGTAAGGCCCCATGAGCCCGCCGACGAACGCCATCGGCAGCACCGCGGCGATCACGGCGAAGGTCGCGAGGATCGTCGGGTTGCCGACTTCGCTCACTGCCTCGATGGCGATGGCGGACCAGTTGCGGCCCTTGTTTTGCGCGAGATGAAAATGACGGACGATGTTCTCCACCACGACGATCGCGTCGTCCACGAGGATGCCGATGCTGAAAATCAGCGCGAAGAGCGTGATGCGGTTCAGCGTGAATCCGAGCAGATAGAAAACGAGCAGCGTGAGCGCAAGCGTGGCCGGGATGGCGATGGCGACGATGCCCGATTCGCGCCAGCCGAGCGTGAGCCAGATGAGAATTGAAACGCCGATGACTGCGATGCCCATGTGCAGCAGCAACTCGTTCGATTTGTCCGCAGCAGTCTCGCCGTAGTTGCGCGTGATGGAGACGGCAACATCGCTCGGGATGAGCGTTCCCTTGAGCGTGTCGAGTTTTCGCAGCACATCGTCGGTCACGGAAATCGCATTCGCGCCGGGCCGCTTCGCGATGCTGAGCGTGACCGCGGGTTCTTCATCCGATGCAGACGAACGCGCCGCACCGTGGCCGAAAAAGGTGTAGTTCGCCGGCTCCTCCGCGCCGTCGGTGATGTCGCCGACTTCGCGCAGATAAACAGGCCGTCCGCCGAAGACGCCAACGACCACATTCCCCACGTCCTCCGCGCTGGTGAGGAACGCACCAGTCTCGATGATGACTTCCTGATTGTTCGTCGTGAGTCCGCCGGAGCGGTATTGCCGGTTGCCCTGCTGGAGCATCGGCACGAGTCCGGCGGCGCTGAGGTTGCGCGAGGCGAGCCGCACGGGATCGAGCAGCACGCGCACCTGTCGTTTTGCACCGCCGATGATATTCGTCTCCGCGACGAGCGGCACGGCCTTCACCGCATCGTCCACTTCTGCCACGAGTCGTCGCAGCGTGAGATGATCGTATCGCGCGCTGTGGAAGGTGAGCGCGAGGATCGGCACGTCGTCGATGGACTTCGGCTTCACGAGCGGCGCGGTGACACCGTGCGGGATGCGATCGAAATTGGAGCGTAGCTTTTCCGTGAGCCGTACCAGGCTTTCATCGGGATCGGACCCGACTTTGAACCGCACGATGACGAGGCTCTCGCTGTCGCGCGACGTAGAGTAGATGTATTCCACGCCGGGGATTTCCCAAAGCAGCTTTTCCATCGGCCGCGTCGCCCGCTCCTCCACTTCCTTCGCGGTGAAGCCGGCCATGTTCACCATCACGTCCACCATCGGCACTTTGATCTGCGGCTCCTCCTCGCGCGGGAGCAGAAAAATCGCCGCGATGCCGAGGAGCACCGCGGTGATGACGATCAAAGGCGTGAGCTTCGAGTCAATGAACGCGTGCGCGATCTTGCCGGCGATCCCGGTGGGCGGCGATGGATGGCCCGCGTCGCTCATTTTGAGGAAATTCCGAAGAGCAGCCCGAGCACGCCGCCGTAGATGGCACCGCGCCACCATGTCGAGGTGAGCGGGCAGGTGCCGGAGGAGCATTGGCCGAAGTAGCCAAGTGCGGAACCGAGCGCTGCGCCGATGACGACTGACACGAGAATCCGGATCATGCGCGGGCCTCCCGCCGCTTGGCGGCGTTCAGGGCGAAGTTGCGAAGTTGCGCGGCTGGCATTCCGCCGGAGGTGCGTTCGACTTCGCGACCGCCGACGAAGACGGCAAATGTCGGAATCGAGCGGATGCCCATGGAAGATCCGATCTGCGGCTGGTCCTCGGTGTTCACCTTCGCGACGAGCAACTCGCCCGCGCTCATCGCCGCGACCTTGGTGACCTCGGGGGCAATCATCTGGCACGGGCCGCACCACGGTGCCCAGAAGTCAATGAGCATGGGCAGCGATGAGCCCCGCACGAGGGCGGCGAAGCTCGCCGGGGAGTCAATCGCGACAGGCAGTGAGGGAAGCGGCAGTGAAGCTTTGCAACTGCCGCAGTGACCCGCCTCCTGGAGTCGGGCGAATGGAATGCGATTCGCGCGGCGGCACTGCGGGCAGTGGATCAGGATGCCGCGATCGTCGGCTGTGAGATGTTCGGTGCTGTTCATGGTCTGAGTGTCACGGGTTGGCCGTCGCGCAAAGCTCCGCCACCTTCGATCACCACGCGGTCGCCTTCATTGATTCCGGAAATCACCTCCACCTCGCCGCCGATCCGCTTCCCGGTGCGGACGATGCGGAGCCGGGCGTTCTGCTTTTCAACAATGATGACAGTTTCCATTTGCCCCCGCACCACGAGTGCGGAGAGCGGAACATGAATCGCTCGCGTTTCGCCGACGGGCACGAGCACGCGGCCAAACTGACCGCTGCGCGCGCCTTCCACCGGAGGAAGGTCGAGCTTCACGAGAAACGTGCGGCTCGCGGCGTCGGCGACGGGGGCGAGTTCGACGACTGTTCCTTCAATCGCCGGGGATGTCGCGCCGATGCGAACCGCGAGCTTTGCGCCGAGCTTCAGATTCCCGATGAGCGCCTCGGGCACATCCGCCTCGAAACGGAGCGCGCGCGGATTTTCCATTTCAATGATTGCTTTGCCGGGCGTGGCGAGATCGCCCACGTCCCTGAGCTGACGGGTCACGACGCCGTCGAATGGCGCGACCACTTTCGTGTAGCCGAGCATCGCCTCGGCTTCCTTCAGCGCGCCGATGGATACACGATCCCGCGACTGGATGGCATCGAACTCCGCCGGCGAAGTGATCTTTTGCGCGAGCAACTGGCGCGCACGTTCGAGATCTCTCGCAGCCTGCTCCCGGACTGCCAGCGCCTGATCGAGTTTCGCCTGAATCTCTCTCGCATCAAGCTGCGCGATGAGGTCGCCCGCCTTCACCGTCTGCCCCGGTGCGACGAGCAGCGATTCCATTCGGGCGCTGACTTTGGGTTCGATGGCGGCGCGCAGTTTCGCACGCACGGTGCCGACGACTTCCTCATGTGCAGTGCGCGCTGCTGACTCTACTGCGACCGCACGCACCGCAACACTCGGCATGGTCTCGCGTGCTGATGCTGGCTCGGATTTGTGGCAGCCCGTGAGGAATGCCACGACGGAGAGCATGGACAAAATGACGAGGCAGGATGCAGATCTTTGGCGTGATCGAATCATGAGCAGCAGCGCGGGTGGAGTGATTCAGCCTTTGCGAGTGCCAGCGGCATTGCAGCCGCCCTTGGGCACGCCAAGCTTGAGCAGGATGCGCTCAAGCGGGCAGAAGCCGGTGAAGCCGGACTGGAACAGATTCAGTCCGACAAAAACAGTGAGCCACATCCAGCGGGCATCCACCCAATGTGCGAGCGCGAGGCTCGTGAGGATGAGGCAGCCGGCGACGATATAGACGATGCGTTCGGTATTCATGATTTTGGTTTGGTTGGTTGGTCAGTGATGTTTCTGATGAAGGAGTTCCGCGAGAATGGCTGCGCGTGGGATGTCGAACTCGGGCAGAGTGGGGAGGGCGTGCCTCGCGCGGGCGCAAGCCGAGGCCATTGCGAGGTCATCGGCATCTTCACCAAACATCGCCCGCGCACGTGCGCAGCAGGCTTCGAGCACTTCATCGTAGAGATGGGCCACGAGGCCGATGAGCAGCGATACTTTTTCCGGTTCGATTCTGGCTGTTCCGCCGCCGGTGAACCACCAGTGCCGCTGGCCATTTCGCACGACGGTAATCGGGCCGATCTCAAGCGCAGCCATCAGCGGCGCGTGTCCGGGCAGGACACCGATCTGGCCGACCGTGGTAGTCATCTCGATCAGTTCCACCGGCTCGCGCAGGAATTCGCTCGCAGGGGTGACGATGCGAAGCTCGATGGTCGGAGGATTCATGATGAATGACGGCGGCAAGATCAGACCCAGCCGTTCGGAACGATGTGGAAGTAGGCTTTATTGAACCCCATTTTGAGGTAGTGCATGAGCGCGTTCGGATTCCTCGGGTGCGGCGGATTCGCGTAGTCGAAATCGAGGATCGTCGCTTTGTTGTGGCCGACTTCGAGGAAACACATGACGTGGCCCTCGTAGGTCGCCTTCTTCGCATTCGGCTCGCGGTGCTCGATTGCGGCTGCGATTTGCTCGGCAATCGCCGGTGCCTGAAAATGTGCGGTGCTTCCTGCCTTGCTGATCGGCAGATCGGTCGCATCGCCCATCGCCCAGATGTGCTCGTGACCGGGGACACGCAGCGAACTGCGATCCGTCTTCACCCAGCCGCGCGCGTCGGCGAGCGCGTGGCCTTGCAGGAATTTCGCACCGCGATGCGGCGGGATCATCACGCACAAATCGTATGGCAGCTCGGTGCCTTCCATGCTGATGGCGAGGCGCTCGGCAGGCTTGATGGTTTCAAGATTGAAGAACGTCTCCACCTTGATCCCGCGCTCATCGAGGAAACGCTGCGCAACCTCCGCGACGGTCTCAATGGTGAAGCAGCGACCGATCGGGAAGGTGTAAGTAATCTCCGTCTTCTCGCGCAGTCCGCGCTTGGTGAGAAAGTCTTCGAGCAGGAACGTGAACTCCAGCGGTGCGACCGGGCACTTGTAGGGCAGGCCGCCGACGCCGACGACGATCTTGCCGCCGTCAAATTCCTGCAATGCGCCGAAGAGCCTGCTCGCGCCTTCGTGCGTGTAGAAATGGTGCGCGCCTTCCGCGAGCCCCGGCACGTCCTCCGGCGCGACGTGCGAGCCGGTGGCGATGACGAGGAAGTCGTAGTCGAGGCGCATGCCATCCGCGAGCGTCACCGTTTCGGCGGCCGCGTCGAGTTCGCGCACGTCGCCGTGGATGAGATCCACCGTGGCATTCAGCAACTCACGCTCGGGGCGGCTGAGCGAACGGGGATCCTGAGCGCCGAACGGAACATAGAGCCAGCCGGGCTGGTAGTAGTGCTGCACATTGGAACTGACGACGGTGATCGTCGCCTTCTCGCCGATGCTGCGGGCGAGAAGGTTGGCGAGCAGCGTGCCGCCCGTGCCGCCGCCGAGGATGAGGATGCGTTGCATGGGTCAGTGTGTCTTGCGACAGATGAATCGCGTCGCGCCTTCCACCGGCTCGGTGCCGAGGAGTTCGTGCTTCGCCTTCGTGAGCCACAGCGGGATGTCCTTCTTGCTGCCGTCGTCACCGGAGATGACGGCGAGCACGTCGCCGACTTTCGCGTCGCGGACGATGCGGATGAGTTCCATGAGCGGGCCGGGGCAGAAGCTGCCGCGCGCGTCGCTTTCGCGGGTGATGGTGATGTTGTCCATGTTCGTGGGTGGTTAGATGAAGAGCGTTTGCCCGCCGGTGCTGTCCTCGACGAAGGAGCCGACGCCGGTGACTTCAGCCACGACCGGTTCGAGGTCTTCGAGCTTCAGCCCGAAGAGATCCATCGTCAGCCCGCACGCCTTGATCTTCACGTCGCCGATTTCCATCGCTTCGCGGAGCGTGTCGAGCCAGTGCGGCACCTTCTTCGCCTGCATGGCCTGCATCGCCATGTCGGTGAAGTTCGCGAAGTCAGCGCTCATGCGCGGCGGTTGTTCCTTCGCGCCTTTGCGGAAGGCCATCAGCCCCCAAAAGGTGAGGAAGATGGTGACCTGTTTTTGCATCGCGGCGGCACCGCTGGCGATGACGGCGGCAGCCATGAGTTTGTCGGTGGTGCCCGAAAAGAGCACGATGGAGAATTTGTCGGTTGGAGCGGGAGGTGTGTTCATAGGATTTTTGATTGGGGAAACACTAAATCGGTATTTGGTTATATGCTGTGCAAAAATTGTCTGAAACTTACCGGTGTTTGCGGCTTAGATTGAGTAGTGGGGGATGGACGCCCGCGCCCGCTGATTCAGGCGGTCGCAGACCAACTCGCAGAGCCGAAGGACGAAATCGTCCTGCAGTTGGTAATTCACAAAAATCCCCTGCTGCTGCTTTGAGACGAATCCGCCATCAAACAGGATTCGGAGCTGTTTGGAGATGTTCGGCTGTGATGTGCCGATCGCATCGACCAGTTCATTCACGGTCTTCGACCCCGACTTGAGTTCCTGAAGAATCGCAAGTCGCGTCGGCTCCGAAAGTGCCCGGAAACTGTGGGCAATCTTTTCGAGAGCTTCGCGGTTTTGTTTTACGGGCTTCGACGTGATGGACTTCATATCGCTGTAGGCTCATATAGAGTTTCGTTGTCTTTTTGTCAAACGCTCAAACGCGAATCAGCCGACAGCTTCATTCATGATCTTGAGGATCGTCGTCTCCACCTCTTGCGCCACTTGCTCCAACTGCGGCACGTTGAAAATCGCAAGCAGTGCGGTCGGCTTCAGCGTCGCAAGCACCGTCTTTCCACCCTCCTCGTAAATGGAGATCCGACACGGAAGCGCAGTCGAAACACCCATATTCTGCTCAAGAACCTTCTTCGCCTGTTGCGGCTGGCAGACTTCAAAGATGAGACACTCATGGGCGAACTCGACCCCCTTCTTCGCCATGGTTTCCGTGAGGTTGTGAACCTGCATCACACCGAAGTGGTTTGCCTGCACAGCCGCATGGAGAGCCGCCGCTGCCTCGGTCACAGTTTTGTCCGTCGTTTGTTTGAACAGCATAGGTATGTTTTTGGTAATCGGCAGGCATTCCGCGCATTCACCTTTGACGAGGAAGGCCCACTGGTTGCCTTTACATCGTTCTCAATCCGCCATGCGGTCGCTTACAGGATGAAAAAATGCCCGCCGCTGAGCCGCGACGACCTCCGACCCGACTGGAAGTGGGACACCCCTTAAAAAGGCGGGGCTTCCGCGTTTACCGATGCTGAATGTGCAATGCGAACCGCGCAGGCGTGCGCTGATGGTGTGTTTGCGGTGTGCGAGATTTGCGCAGTTGAGCGTGAATGCGTTCGATGCAAGTGTTGGAAAAGCAAACTTTTAAGAGCGTTCGTTTGACACCTGGGTTGGGCGACCATCACTCAAATTCCATGAGGGGCTGTTTTTCGCACTTTACACTTTTTCACGCCCGGAACGAACCCTGATACGCGCTCCACGACGCAAATTTCGCGACATTGTGCGATTCACCTACTCTGATACCACCCGCGCGGCCTCGTGCGGAAATTCGGGCTCCACGAGGTGTAAAGTTGGGCCGTCACTTTACACCAACCTTACACCTGTCGTGCGGATAAATCCGATGATGCGTTCGATCATCGGCGCGGTGATTTGAAGCTCCGTAAGGCGGAGGACGCGCCAGCCGTCCAGTGCCGCTTCAAGATATTTTTCGGCGTCTGCGGCAAAGCCCTGCGGACGGTTGTGGCGGCCCTGAATGTAGATGCCGCCCTCGACCTCAATGAGCGTGCGGCTCTCGACGTGGGCGAAGTCTGCGCGCCATTTGCGCGTCGGATGAAATCGGAACTCGCGCTCCAGAGCCGGGCCGCCGAGCGATTGCCAGTAGAGCAGGAATCTGCGTTCCAGCCGAGAGGGCGGATTTTTGTCGCGGAAGCGCAGGCGCATGGCCTGCGTGGGGAGTCAACGGCATGCATGAACTCGCACGCTGCTGTCCATTGCTGCTGTCAAAATTGTTTGTTGACTCTGGTGGGCGTCGGCCGAGCCTCCCCAAAACCAATAACTTATGGACCAACCAGGACTCGACGGCCGCCATCGCGACAAAGATGGGAAAATTGATCAGAAACACGGCAACACGTTGAACAAGCATCTCAATCCGCGCATCCCTGAATTCGGCGAAAATGTAACGCTAGACCAGATGCGCGCCGCGACCGGCAAGGTCAGCGAGGCAGACGTACGCGCGGCGGCGAAAAACCGGAAATAGCACCGCGCGTCAGATTCCACCAGAGCCGTCGTCTGCGGGTCGGCGGCGCGCGAGGCGAACGCAGTTGCGGCACATGGGGCCGTTGCAGCCCTTTGGCATCGGCGTGGCGGTCGCGGGATGAAAGTGCAGCCCGCACGCTGTCAGCAGTTGCGTCTCGCAGCGGCTCGCGATCCGATGCGCCGGTTCGCCGCCCCGGAAGAAGAACCAGTGCTTCGCGTCCGTTTTGCCTTTCCGGTTCGATTTCTTTTTCACCGTCTGCAATGAAGCCGAGCGCGGTGTCTACGGCCAGCGTTGCTCACAGCAATTTCTGCTGCCGCGGATCTTCAACCTCGCTCTCGATTTCATCAC
>Ga0209698_10002562_pt1 | contig 20513 bp, 22 predicted proteins | sample LitLauG_LLR_2012_FD_187203 | JGI IMG/M metagenome (GOLD analysis project Ga0209698, IMG submission 187203) | Freshwater sediment microbial communities from Pennsylvania, USA - Little Laurel Run_MetaG_LLR_2012 (SPAdes) (version 2) | ecosystem: Environmental > Aquatic > Freshwater > Creek >...
GTTGTGGGTGGAGGCGGTGGTCGCGCCCGGCATCAAGTTGCGCATGCGTTCGGTGATGACCGCCGCGCGCTTGGCCTCGATCTGGCCGATTCGGCTCATGGCGTCGAGAATCCCGCCGGACAAATCAGCCTTCATGGAGAAAAGTATTTTCACAATCTGCTCGTCGGGCAGTTCGCGCAACATCATCGCGGCGCCGGTTGCCGGCATGGCCGCGAGCACCTTCACCTGTTTCTTGACGTTTTCGACCTCCTGCTCGCGGAAATGAATCACGTTCCGGTCAAACTCGGACTGCACTTGGAACACCGCCTGGGTGATGGCGGCCAGTTCCTGGCGCTCGGCGGCGACGCGCAATTCCAGTTCCTTCAACTGCGTTTCACGCAACGCGACCGCCTCCTTCTCGCGTTTCAACTCGCCGAGCCACTGGTCAAATTCCGGATTGCGAAAACGCCAGGACGGATCGTCCTCGGCCGTCATTTTGACATGAACATTCTTCTTGGCCGCCATCGCGGACTGAAACTGTTCGGGCTTTAGCAGCGCCACTGTGGTGCCCAGATAAAGGAGGCAGCCGACGAGCGCGACCAGCCAGGACGATTGCAGAATTTTCATGCGGCCTCCACTGCGGCGTGCTGGCGCGGAGATCCGGGGCCGGCGCGCAACGCCAGTTCATCCAGTTGCTTCTGCTCCTCGCGCTGCGCCTGCTGGTCGTAGGTCTTGCGGCGGGTGTCGTGAAACTTGTCGAGCGCCTCGCGCTCGTGCGTGGCCAGCATCATTTCGCGCCAGACCGCGTCCACGTCGTGCCGGGCGGCCTCCAGGGCGGTGGCGCGCTCCTTGAGCCGGAGTTCCAGCACGTTGCACCAGGCCCGCGTGCGCAGCAGCTCGGTGGCGCTGACGCCGCTCGTCAATTTGTCGCAGAGCGTCGTCCAGCACGCCGCCAGTTCGTCCCCGGCGGCTTTGACGCGACCGGCAGCCTGTTCGCAGGCCTGCAGCGCCTCGGTGTAATGTTTCTGCGCGGCGCGCTCCTTTTGCTCGCGCAGCACGCGCAGGGATTGCAGGGAGAAACGGAAGGGTCTCATGGGATGCCTTTATTTTTTGGTTGAGTTGACTGCATTGGGTGTGGATTCGGAAAGGGTTTGCGCAAGCAATTGCCAGCTGGCCTCGGGCGCAAAACCTTCATTGACGCCCTGGCGCAAAAACCGGTTCAACGGCTCGTGCAGCGCGATGGCGCGGTCAATCGCCGGATTGCTTCCCGCCGGATACGCGCCGATGTGGATCAGGTCGGCGTTTTTGCGATACACCGCGAGGTGTTCGCGCGCGGCGGCGGTCAGCGACAGCTGCGGCGGCGCGAGCAAATCGCGGTTCAGCCGGCTCACGCTTTCAAGCACGTCCATCGCGGGGTAATGATTCGCGGTTGCCAGCTCGCGCGTCAGCACCAGATGGCCGTCCAAAATCGAGCGCGCCGCGTCGGCAATCGGATCGTTCATGTCATCCGCCTCGACGAGCACGGTGAACAGACCGGTGATCGCGCCGTGTTCGCTCGTGCCGGCGCGTTCCAGCAACTGCGGCAGCAGCGAAAACACCGACGGGGTGTAGCCGCGCGTGGCCGGCGGTTCGCCGACGGCCAGGCCAATCTCGCGTTGCGCCATTGCAAATCGCGTCACCGAATCCATCATCAGCAAAACGCTCTGGCCCTGGTCGCGAAAGTATTCCGCAATCGCCATCGCGAGAAAGGCGCCCTTGACGCGGTGCAGCGCCGGCTCGTTCGACGTCGCCACGATCACCACGGATTTTTTGCGGCCGGCCGCGTCGAGGTCGCGCTCCAAAAATTCCCGGACTTCGCGCCCGCGTTCGCCGATCAGCGCGATCACATTCACGTCCGCCTCGGCCTGCGACGCCATCATGCCCAGCAGCGTGGATTTGCCGACGCCGCTGCCCGCGAAAATGCCCAGCCGCTGGCCGCGGCCACAGGGCGTGAAAGTGTCAATGGCTTTGATGCCGGTCTGGAAAACGTGTTCGATGCGCTGGCGCTTGAGCGGATGCGGCGGCAACAGGTTCAAACCCACCGTGTGTTCGCCAATCACCGGACCGAGACTGTCGAGGGGTTGCCCGAGGCCATCCAGCACGCGACCCTTGAGCGCAGGGCCGATGTTCAGGCGCAGCGGCCCGCCGGTGGCGATGACTTCGCTTCCCGGATGGATGCCGTGAATTTCCCCCAGCGGCATCAGGAGCAAATGATGATTGCGGAAGCCGACGACCTCGGCCAGCGTGGAGCCGTCGTGCCGCGCCGATTGGATGCGGCAGACTTCGCCGACCGCAGCGACCGGACCTTCGGATTCAACGACGAGGCCGATGACCTGCACGACGCGGCCACAATTCTCCGTTACCCGCACGTTGCGCAGGCGCTGGAGCGCGGAGTCGAACCGGGGAGTGGTGCACGAGGGTTTCATGCGCAGAGGGCCTCGCGGATCTGGTCGAACTTGGTTTCGCGGCTGGCATCCAGAATGCCGAACCGGGTTTGCACCAGACAGCCGCCGCGCGAGACTTCGGCGGAACCGGTGAAGCGTAGCGGCCCGCCTTCGGGCAAGCCCTGCAAGAGCGGCGATTGTTGCTTGCGCAGCAGCGCCAGATCATCGGGATGCAACTGCACGGTCACGCCGGCGGTGTCCTCGATCTGCGCCAGCGCCTCCCGCACCACGGCCTCGACCAATTCGAGGCTGATCGGCAGGCCGGCGACGATTTTGCGCGCGGATTCGACGGCCATTTCGAGCACGGCCGTCTCGGTTTCGCGCACGACCTGCGGCACGACGTTGCGAAGCGCCTGGAGCACGCCTTGTTGGAGTTCAATCAACTCGGCGCGCTGCTGCAAAAGTTGTTCCCCCAGCGCCTTCTCGCCATCGCGGCGGCCGCGCTCGTACGCGGCCTTCTCGGCTTCGAGCCGGCGCAGTTCCGCAGCCCGTTCCGGCGTCAGCGGTGCGCGCAGTTGCACGTCCCGCAGCGGCTGGACGAGGGCGATGGATTTAGACCATTTCATTTTCACCGGAGCGGTTGGATTCGATTTCGATTTCGCCGTCGGCTTCAAGCTTGCGCACGGCGTCAATGATGCGGAATTGCGCGGCTTCGACGTCGCGCAATTTGACGTTGGCGAGGAAGGCCATTTCCTCCTGGACGGTTTCAGCGGCGCGTTTGGAAATGTTGCCGAGCAGTTTGGCCTTGAGCGGCTCGCTGGCTTTTTTGAGCGCGAGCGAAAGGTCGCGCATGTCGGTTTCGCGCAGGATGCGTTGGATGGCCGTGGGCGTGAGCGCCAAGAGGTCTTCGAAGGTGAACATTTTTTTGCGGATGGCCTGGAACAATTCCGCGTTGCGCCCTTCAAGGCCGGTCAGCAACTCCCGGCTCACGGTTTTATCCATCGCGTTGAGAATGTCCGCCGCGGGGGTCACGCCGCCGGTCTGGGTGAGTGCGCGGGTTTGCTTCACGCCCAGCTTGGCGTTGAGCACGGCCACCACGCGTTCGGCCACCTCGACTGGCGTGGGTGCCAGCGTGGCCAGCCGCTCGATGATCAGGTCGCGCTGTTCGGGCTTGAGCAAGGATAGAATCTGCGCGGCTTTTTCCGGTGCGAGGTAGCTGATCACAAACGCGATGGTCTGCGCCTGCTCGTCGCGGATCAGATTGAAAATATGGCGCGGATCCATCTCCGCGATGTTCTGCATCGCGCCGAGCGGCGCGCGGGAGGGCAGGATGCGGCCCATCATGTCACTGGCCTTGAACGTGCCCAGCGCTTTCTCCAGCGTCACGCGGGTCAAGTCCACACCGGCGGAAAGCGAGGTGCTGGCGGTGACGGCGACCTCGGAGAACTCGCGCAGGATTTCCTCCTGTTGATCGCGGGAAATGAGGTTAAAGCGCGCCATCTCGCGGGAGATGGTTTCGATCTCGCGCGGGGGAAACTCTTTCAGAATCGCGGCGGCGCTGTCCGCGCCGAGCATCACCAGGAGGGTGGCGAGTTTTTGGACTTTGGAGAGCTGGCCGGCCTCGGCGGCGGGCGGGGTATCGGGAGTGGCGGCGGGCATAGTTGGTATTTAATTTTCGGCGGCGCTGCCTTTGGCCATCCAGTCGCGGATGGCCTGGGTCATGTTGCCGGGATTTTCCTTGATCAGGCGGTTGAGCACCTCGACGGTGACGACGGTCGAATCGGGTTCCTGATTCCACGCGGGTTGGCCTTGGCCATTGCGGCCATTCACCAACCGGCCGACGGGGACGCCGAGCGGAATTTCTTGGACGGGCGTGCTTTTCCAGAGGCCGAGCAAAATGACGAACGCGATGACGCCCAGCGCGGGATAGGCCAGATTCTTGGCCAGGTCCCACCAGAATTGGGTTTTTTGCTGCTGGTCCAACTGGTGGGTGACGTCGGTGGCAAACTGCTCGTTGAAGGCCATTTCCTCCAGCGAGATGGTGTCGCCGCGCGTGGTGTCAATCCCCACCGCGCTGGTGACAATGCGCTGGAGCTTCTCGAGCTCCGGTGCCGTGCGGGGTGCCAGCTTGCGTTCCTTGCCCTCGCCCTCATAGCGCGCCGCCACGGTGACGGCCGCGGTGAGTCGCTTGACGCCGCCAGCCGACTGCATCGTGCTGCTGGTGGTTTTACCCACCTCGTATTCCACGGTGGAAGTGCTTTTGTGATTGAGCGACTTGGTGATCGGGCTGGCACCGGAGGCGTTGTTGGTGTCGGTGTTGACGTTGGCGGCGACGCCCGACGGTGAACTGCTCGTGGTGGTGGTCGAATCATCGTTCATGTCGTCCTTGGTCTGGTGGCGGATCACCTGGCCATCGGGATCGAACTTCTCCTCCGTCTTGGTGATGGTGTCGAGATTGATCTCGGCGGAAACGCGCACCAGCGCCTGGCCGGGGCCGAGGACTTTTTCGAGCATGTCCTGGGCTTTCTTGCCGAGGTATTGCTCGAGGTTGCGGCGGGCGGCCAGTTGGGTGCTGCTCAGGCCGGTGAGCGAATCGTTCTCGGTGTTTTCCGAAAGCACGTTGCCGAGGTTGTCCACGATGGAAACAAAGTTGGGCTTCAAACCCTCGACGGAGTTGGCGACCAGGAAGCGGATCGAATTGACGGCCTGCGCCTGAAGTTGTGAGTTGCCCCGCACGCGGACGAACACCGACGCGGTCGGGTGCTTGTCGCGATCCAGCAGCAGGCGGTTCTCCGGCAGCACGACCATGACGCGGGCGGATTCGATTTCGTCCATCTGGCTGATGGTGCGTTCCAGTTCGCCCTGGACGGCGCGGACGTAATTGGCGCGCTGCACAAAATCCGAGATGCCGAAGTTGGGCTTGTCGAAAATCTCGAAACCAACGCCTTCGCTGCTGCGCGGGATGCCGCGGCCGGCCAGTTGCATCCGCATCAAATAGACTTTGTCGGCGGGCACAAAGATGGAACCACCGCCACCACCGACGCGGTACGGGACCTTCGCGTCATCCAGAGCGGCGATGACTTTGGAGGCTTCGCCGTCAGCGAGTTTGCCGTAAAGGAGGCTGTAGTCCGCACGGGAGGACCAGACCGCGACGCCGATGAGGCCGGCCACAAGAACCAGCGTCGCGACGAGGACGCTGACTTTTTGACTGACGCCCAGTTGCTTCCAGATATTGACGAGTTGGTTTCCAAGCTTGGCAAAATTGTTCATTTAAGGCTTAAATCTGCATCCGCATGATTTCCTGATAGGATTCGAGAAGCTTGTTGCGCACCTCGACCATGAGCTGAAAGGAGACGTTGGCTTCCTCCATCGCGATGACGGCCTGATGCAACGGCACCTGGCCGCCATTTTGCAGACCGCTGACGGCGCTCGCGGCGGCGCTTTGACTCGCGTTCACGTCCTGCACCATCTGGCCCAGCAGCGAGGAGAAGCCGCCGCTGGCCGGTGTGGCGGCGCCGGCCGTGGACACGGCGTCGGCAGGAAAAGAAGTCTCCACCCCCGGAGCCGGCAGGAGTGCCGTTTGTGGGAGGGTGTGATGGATGGCCGAGAGCGGAGACATGATAAGACATTAGTAAAGCATCGGGTAATCAGTGTTTGCCGATGGCCAGGGTTTGCAGCGCCATGGTGCGGGCGTTGCGGACCACCGCCAGGTTGGCCTCGAATGCGCGCGAAGCGGAGATCAGGTCCGCCATTTCCTCCGGCACATTGACGTTGGGCATGGCGACCATGCCATTCTCGTCCGCGTCGGGATTGCCCGGCGAGTACACCGTTTCCCCGGAGCGCGGGTCGCTTTGGATGTGCGCCACCTGGGCGGCGGTCGGGGTGGCCGCGCCGTTCACGGCCTGCTGCAGTGCGTTTTCAAACACCACCACCTGGCGTTGATACGGCTTTCCGTTCGGTCCGTGCGTGTTGTTCGCGTTGGCGATGTTTTCGGCGATGACATCCAGCCGGGTGCGCTCGGCGTTGAGCGCCGCGCCCGTGGTTTGGATGCCGGAAAGGAGGTCAACCATAAGTTTCTTTAAGATTTACCAGTGATGGCCATTCGCAGTTTGGCGAATGCTCCGGTGACCAGCTGGGTTTCCAGCGAATGGGCCAGGAAGTTTTGGTTCATCTGCATCAATTCACTTTCCAAGTCCACCGTGTTGCCGTCGCGGCTGTGGGCCACGGCGGCGGGATCGGGAGCAAGCGCGGGGTGGAGCGCGGCAATCTGGCCGGGGTCGCCCGACGCGGTGGCGCGCGTGAGTTCGTTTTGGAACGACGGCGCGAGGTCGAGGCGGCGGTAGCCGGGCGTTTCCAAATTCGCGATGTTCCCGGCGATGGCCTGCTGGCGCAGTTCGATGGCGTCCAGCGATTTTTTCGCCGCCAGGTAACTCGGCTGATTGAACAATGCTTCGATCATGCAACTTATTCCGGGTTGCGTTCAGCAACGCCGGTGCCAGCGCGCAAATGCGGCCAAAAATGCAGAGATTCGCTAAGAAGCCGGCTGGAAATGGAAAAACTTACCGGTCCGAAGCGGCTGACTCGGCAAGGCTTGCGCGACTCTGTTCACCAAGTGAGGGCGAAACTAAAAAGCACGACCGTCACGCTTTGGCCAAGCTCCTGCTTAGTGACTGAAAACGGATTTGGCCGGCTCGATGGCAGCCGTTGCGGACAATCAAAATCAGACTGCGAAAAACGACATGGGGCCTTTGAGTGAACGAATGCGCAAATTGCTGAAATACGGCGATTTGTGGCTGGTCACGGCGCTGTTTGGCACGATCCTCGTGCTGATCCTGCCGGTCGCGCCGGTGTTGTTGGACCTGCTGCTGACGATCAGCATCGCGCTCTCGCTGCTGACGTTGCTGGTCATTCTTTACCTGAAGAACGCGGCGGATTTTACCGGGTTCCCGACGATGCTGCTGTTCATCACGCTGTACCGCTTGGCGTTGAACGTGGCTTCGACGCGGCTCATTTTGCTCGATGGGTACGCGGGACACATCATTGAAGCCTTCGGCAATTTCGTCGTGCGCGGCAACTACGTCGTCGGTCTGGTGGTCTTCTGCATTCTCGTCCTCATCAATTTCATCGTCATCACCAAAGGCGCGGGGCGCATCGCGGAAGTCGCGGCGCGGTTCACGTTGGACGCCCTGCCGGGCAAGCAAATGGCGATTGACGCCGAACTCAACGCCGGTCTGATCAACGAAACCGATGCGCGTAATCGCCGCCATGCGCTTGAGGAGGAGGCGGATTTTTACGGCGCGATGGACGGCGCCAGCAAGTTCGTGCGCGGCGACGCCATCGCGGCGATTCTCATCACGCTCATCAATGTGCTGGGCGGCTTCGCCATCGGCGTGATGCAGCGTGGCATGACCATGACCGAAGCGTTGCAGCGCTTCACGATTCTCTCGATTGGCGACGGCCTCGTATCGCAGATTCCGGCGCTCATCACCTCGACCGCGGCGGGCGTGCTCGTGACCCGCGCCACGTCGAAGAACGATCTGGGCCGCGAACTGAGCCGGCAGTTGCTGATCTATCCCCGCGCGCTGGCGATTCTGGCGGCGATGCTCTGCGTGATGGGTTTGGTGCCCGGCCTGCCGATGCTGCCTTTTCTGACCCTCGCGGTGATCGTTGGGCTGCTGGCGTACACCACGCACCGGCACGGTCCAGTGAACGAACTCGCCGCCGGCGCGGTTCCAGCCGCCGGCAAAGTCGTTCAAGGAAAAAACACCGCTGCCACCGCCGCTGAAGCCAAGGCGAACGATCCGCTGGAAAATCTGCTTACGCTGGACACGCTCCAGATCGAACTCGGCTACGGTCTGGTCGGCTTGGCGGACACACGCAAAGGTGGCGATTTGCTGGAACGCGTAACCGGCGTGCGCCGCAATTTCACTTTGGACATGGGGCTGCTCGTGCCGCCAATCCGGCTGCGCGACAATCTCCAGCTCGGCACGAACGAATACCGCTTTCTGCTCAAGGGCAACGTCATCGCGCAAGGCCAGCTCATGCCCAACCACTGGCTGGCGATGAACGCCACCAACAGCAAGACCGCGCTCAAAGGCATTCCGACCCTGGAGCCGGTGTTTCAACTGCCCGCCACCTGGGTCACCGATGTCGAGCGCAAGACCGCCGAATCCTCCGGCTTCACCGTCGTGGACGCGGCTTCGGTTTTGGTGACGCATCTGGCCGAGGCGGTGCGCCGGCATGCGCACGAAATCCTCACGCGCCAGGACGTGCAGGCGCTTTTGGACAATTTGAAGAAGTCCAATCCCGCCGTGGTCAACGAACTCATCCCGGCGCAACTGTCCGTTGGTCAGGTGCAACGCGTGCTGCAAAACCTCCTCGCCGAGGGTGTCTCCATCCGCAACCTTGCCGGCATTTTGGAGAAAATCAGCGACCACGCCACGGTGACGAAAAATCCGGACGAACTTTCTGAATTCGCCCGCCGTGTGCTCGCCCCGCAGATCACCAAAAATTTTCAGGCGACAAACGGCCAGTTGCGCGCAATCACGCTGGACCCGCGCCTCGAACAGCAGCTCGCCCAAGGTGTGCGGCAGACGCCTTCCGAAGTCGCGCTGATCGTTGAACCAAAACTGGCGCGGCATGTCGTGGATGCGCTCTCGCGGCTGGTGCAACCGATGATTTCCGCCGGCCAGCCGCCGGTGCTGCTGTGCGCGCCGCAACTGCGCCTGGCCTTTCGACGTTTTTTTGAAGCCAACTTCTCCGACCTCGCGGTGCTGTCTTACGCCGAAATCCCCGCCCGGGTGCAGGTGCAAAACGCAGCGGTGATTCCGTGCCTGGAGTGACGCCGGCATGAACCGTTTCGCGCCATCCGCTTTCGCCGCCGCGACCACGCGCAATCAATGCCGGGGCAGAAAGTCCGCGCGATGAAGCAACTCACGTTCATTGCCAAAAACCGCGATGAAGCGCTGGCGTTCATCCACGCCGAACTTGGCCCGGACGCGGTGGTGTTGAACTGGCGCAAAGTGCCGACGCCGGGCCTGAGCCGCTTGTGGCGTAGGCGCGGCCGGATTGAAGTGCTGGCCGGCGTTGTCGAAACCACGGAAGCGAAAGACGCCACGCGCTGCCCTCCGCAAATCTCTCCGCTCCCGATTCAAACTCCGCCAACCAGCCTGAAGCGCCAGCCCGCCACTAAAGGCCCGGAACGCTGGCGCAGCGTGGCGTGGTTGGAAACGCAGGGATTGCTGCCCGTCCACGCCATCCGCCTGCAGCAGCAACTCAATTCTGTCCAGGGCCCGCAACCGCCCGCGTCGCTGGAGGACGAATGGTCGCGCGTCTGCGCGGCGCTGGCCAGCTTCTGGCGTCCGCCGCCGCCGTTGGAAAATGATTTATCATCGAGTCCGCAAGTTTTCATCGGCCCGCCCGGCTCGGGTAAATCCACCGCGCTGGCCAAGTGGCTGACGCTGGCGACACTCACCGAGGCGCGCCGGACGAAAGTCTGGCGGCTGGACGGTGCCACCGCCAACACCGCGGAATTTTTGACGCTGCACTGCGAGGCGCTGGGCGTGCCCAGTGAACGTTTCTGGACGACCCCGGCAGCGGGTGCGGATTTGTATTTTGTGGATTTGCCGGGGGTGGACGCGACGGATCCACGAGCGCTGGAGGCATTGCGAACGCAACTGGCCAACTTGCTCTCGCCGCGCGTGCATCTGGTGCTCAACGCGGCCTACGAAACCGCCGCGTTGCTGGCGCAGTGGCGGGCCTTCGCGCCGCTCGCGCCGGCGGAACTGCTTTTCACGCATCTCGATGAGGAACCGCAGCGGGTGAAATTGTGGAATTTTGTTTTCGGCACAAATTGCACTTTGCGCTTCCTCACCGGCGGGCAAAAACTTCCGGGAGATTTCCGGCCCGCCTCACCGTTGGAATTGTTCCCCGCGGCAACCCGCCAAAAACCCTGATTTTACAGCGTCCGACGGCCCTTTCGTGGCGCTGGCAAACCACCTGCTAATCACTCGGAAAATTGCAGATGAAAGCCGTAATGATTCTCGGAGCGCTGGTTGGATTTGTGATTGGCACCGGCTTCGGCCTGGCTGGCAGCAGTCCCTGGCCCTCGACTCTGTGGCGTGCCTGCGCCGCCGCGCTGGTCGCCGCCGTGCTGGCGCGCTGGTGGAGTTCAATCTGGATGAAAAGCCTCCGCGAATCCCTGGAACAGCGTGAAGCCGCCCGCCGCGCCCCCGCCACCCCTCTCAAACCCGCCAAACAATAAACTATGAGCACAGCCACTTGCGAACCACCGCCCCCGATTGCGGTCGAAACCAAACCCTCCGCGCACGACCTCTGGAAACGCTACCATCGGCGGGCCGACGCCCAGACCGAAAACGCCCTGGTCGAACAATACCTCCCGCTCGTCCGCTTCGCCCTCGGTCGTCTGGCGATGACGCTGCCCGACCACGTGGACCACGACGATTTGTACAGCGCGGGCACGGTCGGACTGCTGCAGGCGCTGCGCAATTACGATCCCAAGTGCGGCAATTCCTTCGAAGCCTACGCCCGCCTGCGCATTCGCGGCGCGATGCTCGATGAACTGCGCCGCATGGACTGGGTGCCGCGCACGATTCACGAAAAGGCGCGCAAGCTTCAGGACACGCTCGGCAAGCTGGAGCAGCAACTCGGCCGCACGCCCACCGAGGCGCAGATGGCCAAGGCCCTCGGCATGACTCCGGCCGAGTACACAGAACTGCTCGATGAAATCCGCCCCGCCGCTTTTGTCTGCCTCGACGCCACCTGCACCTCGGACAGCGGCGACATGAGCAATCTCTACGAAGTGGTCGCGCATCCCGACGAGGACAATCCAGTCGAGGAAGTGTCGCGCCGCGAACTGAAATCTGTCATTCTCGAACGTCTCAAGCAACTGCCCGACATCCAGCGCAAGGTGCTGGCGCTCTATTACGTCGAGGATTTGCACCTGCGCGAAATCGCCGAGGTGTTTCACCTCACCGAATCGCGCATCTGCCAGATCCATTCCCAGGCCATCCTCGCCATCCGTTCGTACCTGCAACGCTACGAGTCGGGCGTCGTCCACCAGGAAAAGCTGCTCAAGCCCGCATGATCATCATCATCGGCACCTGCGTCGTCCTGTTCTCGATTTTGGGCGGCTTCGTCATCGGTGGCGGGCATCCGGCCGCGCTGCTGCATCTGAACGAATTACTCATCATCGGCGGCGGCGCCGTTGGCGCGATGATCATCATGTCGCCCAAAAAAGTTCTGGTGGACATGGCCAAGGGCCTGATCGTCTGTTTGAAAGGTGCGCCGCACAGCCGCAAAGCCTACGAAGACCTCCTGAAAGTCCTATACGAAATGTTTCTGCTGGGCCGCCGCAACGGCATGATCGCCCTGGAAGAACACGTTCTTGAACCCAAGAACAGTTCCATTTTTAAAAAATACCCGCATTTTTCCGGCAACCATCACGCGGTCGAATTTCTCTGCGGCAGCCTGCGCCCGATCATTGACGGCAAAATCAAGCCCGACCAGCTCCGCCTCCTGCTCGACGTGGAGCTGGAACGCCAGGAAACCGAGCACCACGCGCCCGCCAATGTGCTGGCGAAGATGGGCGACTCCATGCCGGGCTTTGGCATCGTCGCCGCCGTGCTCGGCATCGTGATCACCATGGCGTCCATTTCCGGTCCGGTTGAAGAAATCGGCGAACACGTCGCCGCCGCGCTGGTGGGAACGTTCCTTGGCATTTTGCTGGCGTACGGCTTCATCAATCCGCTGGCGGTCAACATGGAATTCATCGGCGCCGCCGAACTGGATTTCACCAAGTGCATCGCCGCCTGCGTGGTGGGTTTTGCCAACGGCATGGCCCCGATCACGGCCATCGAACTGGGCCGGCGCGGCCTGGCCAGCGACCTCCGCCCGGGCGCCGAGGAGCTGGAAAAAATGCTCAAGTCCCTCAACTCGCCCGGCAAATCCGGCTGATGCGTCATGGCCAAACATAAAGGCGGTCACCACGGGGGCGCCTGGAAAGTCGCCTACGCCGATTTCGTCACGGCGATGATGGCGCTCTTCATGGTGCTCTGGCTCGTGTCCCAGGACAACAAGATCAAGGAAGCCGTCGAGCGCGCCTTCCGCAATCCGTTTTCCGCCGTCAACAAGGAATCCACCGGCATCATCCCCAATCCCAACAAGGACGCCGCCGCCTCGCCGCAGTCCTCCTCGCAAAAGGGCAATTTTGAAACCATCTCCGCCATGGAAATGGAGATGCTCCGGCACATCACCGAAGACCTCGCCAAAATGCTCCAGCAGGAGGAGGATGCCGAAAACAGCGTCCAGATGGACCTCACGCCCGACGGTCTGCGCATCAGCGTGTTCGACCGCACCCGCAAACCCATTTTTGAGCCGGACACCGACGTGCTGACGCGCTACGGCGACTGGGTGTTCGGCACGCTGGCGTGGGAAATCGCGCGCTACCAGACCTTCCGCATCGAACTTGAAGGCCACACGAGCGCCGTCGCCAAGGACAGCCGTGAATCCCAGGGGAAATGGGAGCTCTCCGCCGAGCGCGCCAACGCCGCCCGCCGCAAACTCGGCCAGAGCGGCGTGCTCGCCGCGCAGTTTTCCAAGGTGTCCGGGTTCGCCGACACGGTGCCGATGCCGAGTCTGCCGCCCACCGCCGAAGTCAACCGCCGCGTCACCGTCCTGCTCAAAGGCAAGTCGCCGGATGCCGCGAGCCAGACCGCCGCCAACCCATGAGCCTTTCCCCGCCCGAACCGTTCGTTCCGCTCCACCCGCAAACCGGGTCGGCCGGCGCGCGCCCCGACCTGCGTGTGACCATCGTGAGCCAGGCGCAAAATGCGCTCGTGTTCAAGCCGCTCTCCAGTTCCGCCGCCGCGCCGGCGGCCGGCCACGGCCACGCCTGCGAACCGCGCGTGACGTTGCAGCGCGAAGGGGACCGCGTGTCAGCCATCCAGATCGAGTGCGGCTGCGGCCAGGCCATTGAACTTGCCTGTGTCTATTAAGCCAGAGTTGGTCGGATGTGTTCTGGGCAGTTGAATCTCCAGATTCGTCCTCCAACCGCCAGCCAGAAGAAAAAAGCGACCTCTCCGGAGCTTCCGAGCAAGGTAAGTATTGCAGCTTTGCCAAAATTGGATTGACCGGCGTTCAATCCGGCGCTTCGGGAAACCAGACGGATTTATTCCTCCGCAATGGCTTCTTCCTCGGGCTTGGGAGTGGTGCCGTGGTACTCGTGGAGCTTGTTCCGCAGGGTGCGGATGCTGATGCCCAGGATTTTGGCCGCGTGGGTCCGGTTGCCGCCGCAGCGTTCCAGCGCGGCGAAGATGTGGTGCTTCTCGATTTCCGCAATCGAAGGAAATTCGCCCGGTTCGGCGGCTGCCGAGCTGGAGGCTCCAGCCGGCTGGGCCGGTGCGGGCAAAGCGCCCGCGGGGCGGTAGGAATTGCTCAAGCCGAGGTGCGACGGTTCGAGCAAACCGCCTTCATTGCAAAGGATGACGGCGCGTTCGATCACGTTTTGGAGTTCGCGCACGTTGCCGGGCCAGTGATGCTCGCGAAGTGCGTGCAGCGCGCCGTCGGAAAAACCGCGTGCGTCCACGCCGTGTTTGCGGTTGAAGCGGCGCATGAAAGTTTCCGCGAGCATCGGCACGTCCTCGCGGCGGGAGCGCAGCGGCGGGACGTGAATGGGCACGACGTTGAGCCGGAAGAAGAGATCCTGGCGAAATTCCTTTTTCTCGACGCTGTGCTCAAGATTCCGGTTGGTGGTGGCGATAACGCGGACATCCACCTTGATGGTGCGGTTGCCGCCGACACGTTCGAGTTCGCGTTCCTGGAGCACGCGCAAGAGCTTGGCCTGGACGCTGGGCGAGATTTCGCTGATTTCGTCGAGCAGGATGGTGCCGCCGTGGGCCAGTTCGAAGCGGCCTTCGCGTTTGTTGAGCGCGCCGGTGAAGGCGCCCTTTTCGTGGCCGAAGAACTCGCTTTCGATCAGGTTTTCCGGAATGGCGGCGCAGTTGACGCGGATGAACGGGGCGTCGGCGCGGCTGCTTTCGCGGTAAAGCGCGCGGGCGACGAGTTCCTTGCCGGTGCCGCTTTCGCCCTGGATGAGCACACTGGCCTGGGTGCGGGCGACTTTGCGGATGAGCTGGCGGAGGCCGTCCATCTCGCCGCTGTGGCCGAGCAGTTCGTAGCCGTCATCTTCCTGTTCCTGGCTGAGGAAATGGTTGACCTTCAGGAGCTGGGTGAAGTCCTCGGCCTTTTTGAGCGTGACGGCGATTTGCTCGGAGGAAAAGGGTTTGATGAGGTAGTCAAACGCGCCGTTTTTCATGCACTCGACGGCGGATTCCACCGAGGCAAAACCGGTGGTGATGACGACAAGCGGTTTTTGCGGACGCTGCTGGATGGCCTTCAACAGATCGGTGCCGTCGCCGTCGGGCAGGCGCACGTCGAGAAAGATGAGATCGAAATTGTCCTTGCTCAGGTAGTCCTGCGCCTGGGCCAGCGTGGAAAGCGCGGCCACGTCGTAGCGGCGCTGGCGCAGTTGGAGTTCGAGGTTCTTGCGGACGATCAAATCGTCTTCGACCACGATGACTTTCTCGATGGACATAGTTAGGGAAGGGCGTGGCGACGATAAACGCTGGCGACGAGGTGCGGTTGCTGGCTGGTGACGGAAGGCAGATCATTGGCGGGCAGCAACCCGCGCCGCAGCAGGGACTGCTGGTTCTCCCGGTCGAGGAGCAAGACGCGGAGCACCAAATCCTGGACGACTTGAAACATTTCGTTCACTTCAATTTGCCGGGCGCGCTCATGGGCAGCGATTTGCTGCCAGTGTTGACGCCAGTGACGGAAGGCATTGTTTGCGGCGTCCAAACGTGAAATCAAGTCTTTTCTCCCGCGATAAAAAGTGAAGGGCTGGTGCTGCTCGGGCGCGCGCAGTGACTGGTTTTCCCGGCGCTGGAGGTCGAGGATTTCCTCGCACAGCCGGGCGTAATCGCGCAGTTCCGCCAGCAGATGCGGTACGCAGGCGGGCGTCGCCAGTTCGCTCATGGGAGGCGCGCCAGGTTGGTGGAGGCGAGGCAGGCCGTTTCCGGCTCGAGACGCAGCGAGCGTGTCACTGCTTCCGCCTTGTTCTGCCAGTCGAGGACGCCGATGCGCCAGTGGGCCATTTCAAAAAGCGCCTTCAGACTGGGCGAGGCGGCGGCGGCCAGTTCAGTTTCGCGTTTCAAAATGTTGCCGTAAGTCTCGGCGGCTTTTTGCGGCTGCATCAGTTTTTCGTAGGTCACGCCGATTTGGTACCACGCCGGCAGCCGCCAGTCGGGCGAATCGTCCAGTTCGGCGAGGTTGAGGTAAATGTCGAGCGCCTTGGAATAGTCGCCCTCGCGGTAAAGCTGGTTGGCGATGAGGTTGCCGGTGCGCTGCTGCCAGTAGGCCCACAAGTGCGGCTGATCCTTGGTGTGCTCCTTTTCCTCGCGGAGCAGCGTGAGCACCTGCTGCAGGGACTCGTTGCTGCGGCCAAGCTGTTTCAAGGCCAGCGCGAGATGAAACCGCACTTCCGGCTTCTCCGGCGCGTCCGGGTAGCGCGCCAGAAAATCCTGCCCCAACGAGACGGTTTCCTCGTAGTGTTCGAGCGAGGACTGGGCGCGGAGGAGTTTGAAGGTGACCTGGGCTTTTTCGAGCGCGGGATTGTTCTGCTTGAGCAGGCGGTTATAAAACTCCGCCGCGTCGGCATATTTGCCCAACTGGTAATGCGTGTCGGCGATTTCCACCTGCGCCTGCAGGACGAGCCGTTCGTAATAATTCAACTGGTCGCTCCGGAGCACCAGAGCGGCCGTCATCACCGAGTAAAATTTCGCCAGCGCCAGCGAGTTCAGACCCAGGTCGCGGAACAACTGGCCCTGGCGCAGCAGAATTTCCGGCACCCGCGGATCGTCCGGCCAGCGGTTGATGAACTGCGCGTAAATCTGGAGCGCGCGCGACTGGTTTTTTTCGTCCTGCGCCAGCGTGGCCAGTTCCACCAGAGCCGTCCGCTGGATGGCATCGGGCTTGTCGTCCTCGAGCAACTGCACCAGCGCGCGGCTGGCTTCCGGAGTGAGGCGGTTGATGCGCAGGCGCTGCGCCGCTTCGAGCAGCTCCTTGAAATGTGCCAGTTCTTTTGGGGTGAAAGCTTTTCTTTTGTGTCCCTCAGTTTCCGGCGGGTAGGCCTCCGCCAGCTTGGGCAGCAATTCTTCGGCATGCTTCGGTTCAGCCGGTTCCGCTTCGGCGACCAACTCCGGTTTGGGCGGCGGATTGGTGGCGACGCTGATGCTGGATGGTGGTGGTGGCGGCGGGGGTGCCTCGGAAGCGGTCTGGCTGTTGAGCGTGGTTTCGCTTTGAGTGATGAGGGCCAGATGCGCGACCGTCACCAGCAGCGCATTGCTCCACCAGCCAAAGCGGGGGAGGTAGCGCGAGGCGTAACGGGCGGCGGCGCTCATTTCTAAGGGCTGCGGTAGATCGCCTGACTCGAAGCGGACGGTGCCAGCGGTGGGGTGAAACCCACCGGCAGATAGACGCCCACGCCCGGGCCGTTGGTCGCCCCAGGAGGCACGCGAAAGTATTCAATCAACATTTGTGGAGTAACGACTAGCAAGTCGTTTGCCGCGCCCACGGTGGCGGCGGAACTGGCTGAATCCGAGCGGGCCTCGTTGGGCTTCACCGACGTGGGCAGCAGTGAGGCGAGCGGCCCCGAGGACGAGGTTTCTGTCGTGGATTCGTTCGCCACTGAGTTGGTTGCGGGCGGAATCTTGGCCATAGTTTCAGCCTTGGAATCTGCCGGCGGAGGGGTGATCAGTGGCGGAACCACCACTGCGGCAAAGGGTTTTGGTAACAACGGCCGGACGGTGATGCGCAGCGTCGGCGGTCCGACACGCGGCAAATAGCCGATGCCGGAAACCGGGCGGCTGCCGTCCCATTCGAGGAACAGCAGGAGGATGGCGCACCAGCGTGCTCTTGCCAGGCGTTGACCTTCGGCCATAAGATTATTTTGTTTCACCAGATCCAAAGTCCGTGGGCGTTTGCGCCGTAGGTTCGGTTTGCCGGATCGGGCGGCACCGATTCCCCTTCCAATCGGCAGAAGTTGCCTTGGCTTGAGGGACCCGCCTTGGAGAACTTAGGTCCAACTGCGATTTCGAACCGTGCCGCCAGTCAAGCTGCGCCCATGCCAAGCTTTGCGTTGTGAGGCTTGGAATAAAATTTCGCGGCCGTTCTCCTCCTCCCGCTCCTGGCTTGGCAGGGATGCGCGGCAATCCGCGGTTTTCCCTCGGACACTCAATCGCCCTGGCGGAATTCGCCTTCAAGCGCAGGCGGAACTGGCCGATACCAAGGGTAATCGAATTGCGAGATAACATGGTTCAGACCGACCCAGGTGGATTGAAGTTGCTGGACCGCAGAGAAATCGAACTGCGGTTGAAGAACTGTCCCTCCTTGCCGTCGCTGGGCAGCATCAACAAGGCGTTGCAGGAGTTGATCTACGCCGAGCAGCGGTACTCCGCGCAAATTTCTGAAATCATCCGGCGCGATCCCAGCCTCACCTCGCGCCTGCTGCGGCTGGTCAACTCGGTTTATTACGGCCTGTCCCAGCCGGTGAGCAGCATCGAGGAGGCGGTGTTTTATCTCGGCGTCCGGCAGATCCGCCAGCTCACGATGGTCACGCCGATCATTGAGGACTTCCAGCGCCTCGCCAAGCAGTGCGATTTTCCGTGGCGCGAATTCTGGCAGCACTGCATCGGCACCGCCATGCTGACCCGCGAAATGCTCGGCACGCTCCAGTTGCCTTCGGACGAAGCGGCATACGTGGGCGGCCTGGTGCATGATGTCGGCAAAATCGCGATGGCCTGGGCGTTCCCCGAACACTTCACCGAAATCCATCGCCGCGCCTCGCTCGGCACGCAGGAGCTGGTTGAAATCGAACGGGCCGTCCTCGGCATAGACCATGGCGAACTTGGCGCCCTCTATCTCGAATCGCAGAAGCTGCCGGAATTGATGGTCAGCGTGGCGCGCTTTCACCATTGCCCCGAACAGGCGCCGGAAGCCCATCGGCTGGTGGTTTCGGCGGTGCAGGTTTCCGACCTGCTGATGCGCAACGCGAAGATCGGCTGCAGCGGCAACTACCTCGAAGTCAGCCGCGACCAGTGCTTCGCCGTCTCCGGCTGGACCCTCCTCTTCACCGGCCACGAGGATGCCGAGAAAACCATCGCGCGCGCCGCCCTGCACAGCAGCCTCGAACGCCTGCCCCAGCTCCTGGAAGGAATGGTTTAGCCGGGCTTTCGCGGTGGCGCCCTACGAACGACTGCTTTTGGCTCTCACCGGCCGGTCTTCTCGAACTCCTCGATCCGTTGCTTCGCCTCCGCCAGACCGGTGCCGGGGTGTTCCTGGCGGTAGCGTTTGATGACGGCGATTTTCTTGCTGGGGTCTTTCGCCATCAATTGCAGCTCAGGTGAAAGGTCGGAGGGCGCGGGCGCGGGCAATTCGATGCCGTGATGTTTGAGGAGGGCGTCCAGCCGTTGCTGCAGCTCGTTCAGTTGGCGCTGCAAACCCAGCAAGTTGACTTCCGGCCGTGCGGTGTAAGCCGCACCGCCCGCGAAGACAACCACCAGACCGGCGATGACGGCGTAATCTTGGAACTCTAAAACCGAGAGTAAGGCTGTCATAATTTTGTTTGGCGCATGCGGTCGTCTAGCGACCCAAGCTCACCCGCGCCGGGCCGGAACCTAGCAAGCCGTTGAAATACGGGCGATTTTTCAGCCGCGGACTTTTTCATGGGTGAAATTTTAACGATCCCGCGTGGGCACTGCAGTAACCACTGTCCCCGCCGCGACCGAAATCCGGCCTGTGGACTCGGCGAACGCCGCGCGTTCCACTTGCGCCGGGCGATTGGCCCAGTCATCGGCGGCGTTTCAGGCCGCTGCGAGCCGCGCCATCCGCAGCAAGTTGTAAGTTCCCGCCACGAAGTAACCCCAGGCCTGTGTCCGTTCTATTCCTCGATACCGGCTCCGCCTGAAGCCGCCCACCGTCTTGATCCAGCCAAAAATTTCCTCCACCCGTTTGCGAATCTTCAAACTGACTTGATAACTCCGCTGCGTCGTGGTGCGTCCGTCCAATCCAGCCACTTGCACTTTGTCTTTGCACGCCACATGCGGCGCGATCCCGCGTTCCCGGCAGCCTTGCACAAAAGCTTTTTGATGATACGCCTTGTCGGCGCCAAGCGTCTGGATGGTGACGCCGGCATGCAACTGCTGGTGGGCGTCAGCTTGTTGCAGGGCCACCGCCGATTCGCTGGCGGTGATCGGATTATGCAGGGTGAAGTCGGCGCACAAGCCATTCCGGTTTTCCATCAGGGCGTGCGCGCCGAAACACAGTCGGGCTGCTTTCCCGCTGGCTTTCCGATACAGCACGCTGGCGGGATCGGTCGTGCTGTGGTGTGTCTCGTTGCGCCGCTTTTCTCCGCGAAAGTTAATCGTGGGATTGCCGGGATCTTCGTCTTTGGCCGCCGCCACCTTGGCCTGATCTGCGCCGTCTTTGCGGACGAAGCTTTTCAGGCTCGCCCACGCTTCGATCAGCGTGCCGTCGGCGGTAAAGTGGTCGTCACTGGTCCAGCCGGCTTGCCGGCTCAGGTCATAGACTTCGAGGAAAAAGAGTTTGGCCACATCGGCCGAGAGCAAGCGCTCATAGTTCTTGGCAAAGATGCTGTGGTCGAAACTGCCCTCGTGGAACTCCCGGTCGAGGAACCAAAGCCACAACAGATTGTAGCCGAGCTGTTCGCAAAAAAGCCGTTCACTGCGGACGCTGTAAAGCGCGGTGAGCACGCGGGCTTTGAGCAGTTGTTCGGGCGGGATGCTGCTCCGGCCAGCCTCGGCGTAGAGTTCGTCAAACAGCGGGGAGAGTTTTTTAAGGACGGCGTCCACTTGGCTTTTGATGGCGCGCAGCGGGTGGTCCGCCGGGACGCATTGGTTGAGGTTGATGACCGTCAGAAAGTCCGGCTGGGCTTGAGGTTTTCCACGCATCCATTGGCAGACGTTCAACTCATCCAACAGTTACAATGAAATCTGCGTTTTTCAACATTCTGCTAGC
>Ga0209698_10002563_pt1 | contig 20512 bp, 15 predicted proteins | sample LitLauG_LLR_2012_FD_187203 | JGI IMG/M metagenome (GOLD analysis project Ga0209698, IMG submission 187203) | Freshwater sediment microbial communities from Pennsylvania, USA - Little Laurel Run_MetaG_LLR_2012 (SPAdes) (version 2) | ecosystem: Environmental > Aquatic > Freshwater > Creek >...
GTTTGGCGCATGAATTCCGGGGCAGAGTCGAGCGCGGTGAGGGCAAGAATCCGGGCGACGAAGCTTATTACGTGCTGAGGGGAATTCTTACCGAGAACACCGTGGATGACGCAAAAAGAACTTCCTCCCGCTCGCGTGAAGTTGCGCTAAGGATCTTCCCGCGGGACCTAGTTCCTGCCCAAGGGGTAAAGAAGTAGGCAATCAGACGTTTGTCTTGAAGACTGACTTGCCCGGGACTCAACGTGCCAGGGTCGTGCATTCGCTGTCGATCGGGACCGTGACGATCGAACCGTTCTCAACTACGACCTTCAGCACCCGGCTGCACGATCCACATAGCCAGTACTGCTCAACACCCTGCTCGGGAGTCTGAATGTCGGAGTGCGTCAGAAGGCGATCGACTGAGAAGAAGCGCCCATCGCGGGCATGACTGAAAGGAACTCGGCAAGCGGGGTTCAAGCAATTGGAAACCATCAAAGCCTTCCGTGACGTCCGGCACAAACGTTCAGCACAAGAAAGAGCGCGCACTGCTAAGAACTTGGGTTCGGAAAAACCATCACATAGAAATCCATCACGAGACTCGGTCGCCCGCCGGCTTGCTTTCGAGCGCTTCCAGGTGCCGGATCTCCTCCTCCAGCCACAACCTCAGGGCCGCTTCCACTTCGGCCGGCGTGTACTGCCGGCTCATGCTGTGGACCGACTCGCCGTCGCTATTTAGAGGAATAAAGTGGCATGGCTCCGTTTCCTGACGATATTGCTGGGGCACGAATTGAAAAAGCCAGCATTGAGAACATGCGGTCTTGCGGTCGACATCCAGCCGGTTGGGACAAGACGGCGAATCGAGAAAGATGGAAACCGGTCTCCACGGCATAGTTCCGCCGTAGCCGCCGCGCTCCAGAAACGCCAGCTCTTTTTTGAGCAGGTTCACGATTTCGCGCCTCGATGTCGGCACAATCACCTCCGGACAGATAGACGTGTCCACAGGACCTTTCTGAACGTTTCTATTGTGACCTCTCTGCAACCACGTTGCGGTGACTCGAAACACCTCCTGTCGTGACTAAGCTCACAACGAGAGGTTCAGGGGGAAGTGTGGCGAAGGAGAGGCGGCGGGCGAGGCGCCCGCCGGAACCGCTGGCGAGGGCGCCGGCGCTACATTCTTCAAGTGCATCGATTTTGCCGAGAGTTGAGAGCTGAACGCTGTTGTTTAGAAGGCGCTGCCACCGCCTCCGCCAAAGCCTCCCCCGCTGAACCCGCCGCCCGAGAAGCCGCCTCCTCCGCTGAAGCCGGAGCCACTTGAACTCGCTCGCGGCGACGAAACGAAGACCTGGTGCATGTCCGTCGCCATGCTGTGCATGGAACTCGAAAAGAAGAGGGGACTGAAGCCGGTGTAGCCGTTGGGCGAGGCATACCAACTGGGAGGATCTTTCACGATTCCGTCGAAGGCCTGCGCCCAGTGATGTTCGACGCCGAGCGCCATTGCGAAAGGCAGAAATTTTTCAAAGGTGTCGGGAGGCATGCGCTGGATGCGGTCTTTGTCGACGCGGTTCATGAATTCCTGAAATCCGAGAACGGCAATGTGCATACGCGCCCCCGCCACGGTCTTGGCGGTCATCTGGCGCGCGAACAGCCACCAGATCAAGGCGGAGATAAGAACGCTCGCAATCAGCAGCGGAATGGAATTGAACAGATTCATCCAGCCGAGCGCCTGCACCCCGACCGTCAGGATTGCGATGGCGATGGCGGCGACGATGCTGTAACCATTGGCCGATTCGGGATCGAGATTGTAGACGCCCTTGTTTTTCAGGGCGGACATGATGTCCTGCCGGATCACAGGGATCGCGGTATAGAAGCGGTTCTTCAGGCTGGAAAGGCGTACTTCGGTCTCGCCAAGAAATATGTTTTCCAGCATCACCCGTTCATGCGGGGCCAGTTCCGGTCCCCATCCCGTATTCGCCTTGAGCAGGTGGAAGAGGTAGTCCTTGTGATGAAAGACCAGGAAGGTGTCGACTTTTTCCTCGATCTTGATGTAACCGCGAACGGCAAGATCGACGATCGTCGAAGTGATGTCACGCGGGTGAATGGAGTCGTCGAGCAAGGTGCCCGCTTCAGCAGGCGTCATGTTTTTCGGCGGTTCGTATTGCGGAGCGACCGAGATGCCGGGATCGGGGTCGCGGCCCACCGAATACCAGAGCGCGCCCATGACTGCCAGGGTGAACAAAGGCAGGAAAAGAATGGGATTGCTGCCGACAAACCACCCGAATTTTGTCAGCGCACTCGGCGGCTGCAGAATTCCCTGTGGAATGTAGATGTCGAGTGTGAGGCCGCCCCGCATGGGGAGTGCGCGCGTGGTTTCCACCGACACGTCGGCGCCGTTCACCTGCGTATCGGCGGCGCTCTCTTTGGATCCATAGGAGCCCGTAAAGGCCTGCGCGCGCAAGCCTCCGACGGTGGTCTCAGGAAGCGTTACGAAGGCTGAGGCGTGATCGATGGGCACGGGCCAGTCGTTGCCGGTGACGTTCCAGTAGAACTCATCGTATCCATCAAAGAAGCGAATACCATTGCGAACCGTGTAATCAATGTTAACGACGCGCGTTGCGTTCACGGCGTCAGGGATATAGATCTTCAGATCCCGGTTGGCTCCTGACTTGCTGGATTCGTACTTCAGCTTGTTGCCGCTGTTGTCGGTCACGCCCTGGACTTTCAGAAAGAGCGTGTAGTTGGGTCCGGGATATTCGACCGGAATGGTGCGGTGAATGCCGTGCCACTCGCCGACAAAGACGAGTGTGATTTTCTCGCTGACCAGGGCCGAGCCATCGGCGGCGATCGCGATCGTATCTTTGAAATCGGCGACGTGCCAACTGTGAGCTTGGGCTGCGGAGGTTGGCGGGAGCAGCGTTGCCAGCAAGAGTAAAAGCAAAGGCTTAACCACAGAGGACACAGAGGGACACTGAGGAAACGCTGCGGCGGACTTTTGGCGATTGGTCAATCGCTTGGGCTGCATTGCCTAGAATTTCACGGCCACAGGTTCGCGATCGGCGGCGGCTGCCTCAAAGAACTGCTTTTGCTGGAAGCCGAACATTCCGGCCAGAATGTTGGTCGGGAAGGATTGGATCTTGGTGTTCAGGTCGCGCACCACGGCGTTGTAGTAGCGCCGCGCGTTCTGAATGGCATCTTCGATCTGGCCGAGCGAGTTCTGCAGCTGTGTGAACTCCTGCGATGCCTGCAATTGCGGATAATTTTCGGCGACCGCAAACAGGCTCTTGAGCGCTCCAGACAGTTGATTTTCCGCCGCCGCTTTGTCGGCGGGGCCGGTCGCCTGCATGGCCATCGAGCGGAATTTTGCAATGTTCTCGAAGGTGCCCTTTTCGTGCGCCGCATATCCCTTGACGGTCTCAACCAGGTTGGGGATCAGATCGTGACGGCGCTTGAGTTGAACGTCGATATCCGACCAGGCGGAATCGGCGCGCACCCGCAACTGCACCAGGCTGTTGTACATCCCGACGAGCAGAATCCCGAACAGGACGAGGACTGCAAGAACGATCCATCCCATGAAATGTCACCTCTGTGCTGATTCAAGGCGACGGTAGCATAAGGGGAGAGCCTGTGCAATGTAACCGCTGATTCGCTTGGGGTTAGTTTCCTGGCAGCCGACGCCTTCGCCAACGACTATCCACCGTTCTCAGATCCGAATCATTCTTCAGATTGCTTCATATCAATTCAGATCGGCTCCATGGACTGTTCCTGGAAGCTCGGGCATGATCACCAGCATTGCAAGCATCCCGCAAGGAGGTAATTAAAAAATGAACGGATCAAAAAATTTCAGCTCACGCCGGTTCCTGGCACTCATAGCACTGTTGTTTGGCTCGATGGTTACTACTATGCTTCGCCCAGCCTACGGGCAGGAATGCGATCCGAGCTGGTATAACCCGTGGGGCGCGCCTGGCGCCGCGGCCTCTCGATCTGCCCAGGGAACCGCTCCCCAGCATCAGAAGAAGGTCAAGGCTGTCTCCGCAACCCAGCGCACTGCAAAGGTTCGCGGAAAGCGTGCCGCGGCGCAAACCCGGCCCTCCTGATGCTCACTGGACGAGCGGCTGATTAACGGTTGGATTTGTGCGGTGACAGCTTGGATTTGAGGGTTCTACTGACGGGGCGCGTAGTATCCACGGCGCGCCCTGACCTGCAGGTCTTTCTTCAGCGCGGTGATTTGAATCGAGCGATAGCGTCCGTCGGCGTCGAAATCGGAGGGCTTGTAGGAAACGTCGTACTGGCTGCGCAGTTCGTCTTCAATGGCGGCAAACGAGTGCGTGATGTCCTTCATCTTGTAAGGGAAGAAGGCACGGCCGCCGGTCGCGGAAGCAAGATCCTCCAGCACCTTGTCGCCGCGCAGGATCAGGCCGCTGTCGTCGGTCGAAATGGCATAGATGAGGACCTCGGCGCGCTGGGCCATTTCGATGGCCTGTGCGCGCGTCACTTCACTCTGATTGTCCTCGCCGTCGCTCACTACCACGATCGCCTTGCGGATCGGATGATCCGAATGCTCGCGCAGCAGCTTTTCCTTGCACGCTTTGTAGATCGCGTCGTAGAGCGCGGTTCCTCCGCCATTACCCATCCGTTGTATGCCCGCGGCGAGCATGGGCACGCTGTCGGTGAAATCCTGGGCCAGGTGGCTCTCCTTGTTGAAGCCCACGACGAACGCCTTGTCGTAACCGGGACGAATGATGTGCTGCAGGAATCCGGTGGCCGCTTCCTTCTCAAATCCAAAACGCCCCTGCACCGAACCACTTACATCCATGAGCAAACCCATCTCGATCGGCAGATCGGTCTCTCGCCGGAAGGCAATGATGGACTGCACGGGCTTGTGATCATCGACAATGGAAAAGTCTGTCTGGTTCAGATTGCGGACAAATTTGCCGTGGCGGTCGGTGGCGATAAAGAGCACGTTCACTTCGTCCACGCGCTTGCGAATGGTGAGGATGGAATCGTCGGGGCCGGTTTCATTAATAAAGGGCGCGGTGCCACTGATGCCAACCACCGCCGATGCCGCGACTCCATACTGGCCGGTTTGCGCGCATCCAGCAATTGACAGGCCGAGTAGCGAACCAAAGACCGCGAGCGCATAGACTGCCTGCGCCGCCATTCCTGCCCAATCGAATTTGTTCGACCTTGCCATGTTGTTGAGTCGCCCTTGCTGGCCCTTCCTCCGGTGCATCTCTACACCAGAGATCGAAGTGCACTAATGATTCGATGCACGCTGGGGGCCGAAAAACGCAGATTGCGCGTTGCCCTGACTGTATGCCGCAATCCGCTGTAACTCCAAGTTACAAAAGGTGTACGTAGTCGGTGCAGGCATTAACTGTCCGCTGGTCAATAGCTTGGCTGCGGGGATCGATGGATTGCGCGGGGCCGCGCACCCTGCTGATTTGGCGAAGGATTGCACCTCATTCTTGACTGCGGAAATTCCCGAGGACATTTTTTCCGAATTGAACCGCTCCTGTGCAAAATCTGCTGTCCAACCTAATCTCGCCAACCGCATCGCAGGGCAGCACGGGGGTCGCGAAAACGAGCTGAGCCTTCCGGCTCGGGCTTGACTGATCATCGGAAAACGATAATCTGGAACACGCTGTTCGTTGTTCGCTATTCGCTAGTTCCGGCAAGGTAGAGGTTCTTGCCGAATAGCGAACAGCCAACGACAAATAGCCCGGAGTCCGATATGTATTTCGAGCAATTTTATCTGACCTGCCTGGCGCACGCCTCCTACATGATCGGATCGAAGGGCGAGGCTGCCGTTGTCGATCCGCAGCGCGACGTGGATATTTATCTAAAGGCCGCGGACGAGCAGGGCCTCAAGATCCGGCACATTTTTGAAACCCATCTGCATGCCGACTTCGTCTCCGGACACAAGGAACTCGCGGCGCGTACCGGCGCGAAAATTTATATCGGAGCTCAGGCGGCGGCGAGCTTTCCGCATGAAGCGCTGCGCGACGGTTCTGAGGTGACCTTCGGTTCCGTGCGCATGCGGGCGCTGGAAACTCCCGGCCACACGGCAGAGAGCGTTTGCCTGGTGATTATCGACGAAGAGAAATCGTCGCAGCCTTGGGCGGTGCTGACGGGCGATACGCTGTTCATTGGCGATGTAGGGCGGCCGGATCTGTCGCGCAACCACACGCCGCAGCAACTTGCGGGCTCGCTCTATGACAGCCTGCATCAGAAATTACTGGCCCTGCCGGATGCGGTGCTCGTTTATCCCGCACACGGTGCGGGCTCGCTTTGTGGACGCGCCATGCGCGCTGAAAAATCGTCCACGATCGGCACCGAGCGTTTGACCAACTATGCATTGCAGATCGGGAGCCGCGAGGAATTCATCCGGCAACTGACGACGAATCTGCCAACGCGGCCCGACTATTTCCTGGAGGACGCTGAAATCAATCGCTCAGGCGCGCCCACGCTCAAGGAACTCGCACCGCTCGTCGCGCTTACTCCCGAAGAGGTGCAGACGCTGTTGGAGCACAGCGCCTGGGTGCTGGATGTCCGTCCCGGCGAGCAGTTCGCCGCGGGGCACGTGCCGGGCTCAATCAACATCGCGCTCTCGGGCCAATTCGCGTCGTGGGCGGGTGGCATTCTTGGAATACATGCCAATCCGGTGCTGGTGGCTGAGGCGGACGCGCAAATCGAAGAAGCCCGTCTGCGCCTGGCGCGTGTGGGCATTGAAGAGGTGCGCGGCTACCTCGCGGGCGGCGTCGCGGCCTGGAAGAAGGCGGCATTGCACGCGCCGCAGACGCCACAAATTTCGGTCCACGAACTCAATGAAAAACTGAGTGCCGGAACGTATGACGTGCTCGATGTCCGCCGCGAAGGCGAATTTCAAGCAGGTCACATCGCGCAGGCCGAGTGGCACGCGCTCGATGCGTTTCCACAACGACTGCCCAAGATAACCCTGGATAAAAATCGTCCTGTTGCTGTCCACTGCAAGAGCGGATACCGCAGCATGATCGCTTGCAGTCTGCTGGAGCGCGCCGGACACCGCAACGTGGTCAATGTGACGGGCGGTTTCGACGCGTGGCATGCGGCGGGACTTCCGGATAGTTCTCAGTTGCCGGTTCTCAGCTCTCAATAGCTAGCTCTCAGCTGTCAGCTCTCTCAGGAAAACCACGATGGAGTGGGCGTAGGGATCCCTTCGGCTTCGCTCAGGGCAGGCTCTTCGACTCCGCAGGAACCTCACTTCGTGAAATTTCCGCTCCGCTAAGGATGACTCAGTGGATGACTCAGTCCGCTCAGGATGATTCGGTCCGTATTCGAGGATTACTGGGAGGAGCAAGACCTTGGAGTTTGGAGCCGTGGAGCTTGCAGTTAGCAGTTAAGTTGGAAGCCTGGAGCTGAGAGCTTAGAACTGAGAACTGAGAACTGCCCTTCTCACTTGCCTGCAGCTATCTGGGCTTTTGCCATCGCATCCTCAGGCCGTGGAGGAATCTGTGGCAATGATGCCATCAGCCTGCGGGTGTAGGGATGGACGGGCGACGCGAATATCTGCGCGGTGGGGCCGCATTCGACGATTTCACCTTCGTTGAGAATGGCAATGCGCCGGCAGATTCCGGCGACGGACGGGAGATCGTGCGAGATGTAAAGGATCGACATGCCGATTTCGCGATTCAGGGTGGCGAAGAGCTGGAGGATTTCCGACTGCGTGATCACGTCGAGAGCGCTGGTGGCCTCGTCGGCGATTAATAGCGCGGGGCGATGCATGACGGCCATCGCAATCAGGACGCGCTGCGCTTGTCCCACGCTCAGTTGCGAGGCATGTTTTTGAAGGAAGTCCGGATCGGCGGGGAGGCTGACATTCTTGAGCGCCTGCTGGATTGCTTGCTCGCAGCCGATGGTCGCGGCAGCGCCGTCGCGGTGGGCGCGCCAGGCTTCCCGAAGTTGCGTGCGAATTTTCAGCGCAGGATTGAGCGAAGCTAACGGGCTCTGCAGGACGAGGCTTAGGGAACGTCCGCGGAGGTTGCGCAAGTTCCGCTCACGCATGGCGAGCAAGTCAGCTCCCTGAAAGTAAATGCTGCCCTCGATGCTGGCGCGCTGGCGGCCGAGCAATCCCAGAATGGCGAGGGCGAGCGTGCTCTTGCCGGAGCCGCTTTGGCCGACCAATCCCACGACTTCGCCGCGCCCGATTTCGAGGGAGCAGTCGCGCAAGACCGGAGGCTTGCCGGGATAGCGCACCGTGACCCGGGCGGAGAGCAAGGTGGCGGCGCTATCGGGAGTGGTGGCGGTGATCATTATTTCGTCGTCATGGTTGGGGACCTTTGAATTGGAGTTCTCCTCGTCCCAAACAGCATCCAAAATCGCTGACTTTTCGCGGGCGGGGGCGCCCGCGCCACACCTGATCGTCAACGCCTGGCGGTTGCCGTTCCCGTTAGCGTCAGGCGCTCGGCGTTCCAGAATGTTTGCGGGCTCAAGATTCCCGGGTTTGCGCCCACCACGGAACTGGAGACGGCCGACAGCGCGTTCTGGTTGATCAGGTAAATCAAGGGCGCCTGCTCGTAGACGATTTCCTGCACCCGGTCGAAGGCCTCCTTGCGCTTTTTCGGGTCTTCGGTTGAGGCCTGGACGCGCATCAGCTTATCGATCTCGGCTTCCCACGCGGTTTCCGGCGATTTCTGCTGGGGGTTCCACGCATGATTTTCTGCCGAGCTGAGCCAGATGTTCATCTGGCCGTTGGGATCGAGATCGATGTTGCGAAATCCGAGCATCGCGGCTTCGTAGTTGAATTTCTGGGTGATGCGCTCGATGAGAGAAGGGAAGTCAAGCGGAACGAGGTTGACCCGGATTCCGATTTTGCCAAGGTCCTCCTGAATGAGGACGCTCATGCGCTCGCGCGGTTTGTTTCCGGAGTTGGTGACGATGGAGAACTCAACCGTGTTGCCGTTCTTGTCGAGCAATGTTCCGTCTTGCATGTGGAAGCCGTCCGCCTTAAGGCGCTGGAGCGCTACTTGCGTATTGTGCCCTTCCGGCTTGAGGTGATTGTTGAACCAGAATTTGTTGGCCGGCGAAACGGGGCCGACCGCGGGCTGGGCATGACCGTTGTAAACGACGCGGCTCAGATCGTCGCGATTGATGGCCTCGGACACGGCGCGCCGGAAATTGGTGGAGCGGAACCAGGCACGCTTGTACTCGGGGATGGGAGCGCTGGCAACCTGGTTGAACCACATGAAATCGGAATCGAGCGACGGGCCGGCATCGTGCACCAGCTGCGGCGAAGTTGAGCCGAGGCGGTCGAAGTAGTCGGTGTCGAGCACATTGATGAGATCAAGCTCGCCGCGTTTGAAACGCAGCATCTCGACGTCGCGATTCGCTTGAATATCGAGACGGATCGAATCGAGGTACGGCAAGCGGCGCCCTTGGGAATCCTTTTTCCAATAATTCGGATTGCGCTCCAGGCGCACGCTCGATCCGGCTTTGTATTCGGCCACCATAAAAGGACCGAGAACGGCAGCTTCTTTTTTGGGAGAGTGCGCGGACATGATGGCGACCTGGTCGAAGAGGCGATCCAGTTCGACGATCGGGGCTGGGAACGCGATTGTGATCTGATTCGGCGCCTGCCCCCTCGTGGTGACAGTACCGCTGCCCGACCGGAATGCATCTCCGGTGGAAGAGTGCAGGGCGGGATCCATGAGGCGCTGCATGGTGAAGGCGACGTCATCGGCCGCGAAGGGAGTGCCATCGGAGAACTGGATGCCGCGACGAAGCTTGAAAGTGATTTGCTTGCCGTCTTTCGAAACCTTCCAGGACTCGGCCAGTTCGGGCTCGAGTTCCTGCGTGTGGCGGTTCACCCGCACCAGCACGCCTCCGGTGAGATAGCGGATGGAGAGCGACGCGTCATCATCCACGAGCAAGGGATCGAAGGTCTTGGGCTCGGTGCGCAGGCAGAAGCGAAGTTCGCCCCCGCTCTGCGCGAAGGCAGCCATGGTGAGGAGGAAGGACAGCGCCAGTAAGAATGAGATTCCTCGTTTCGCTCGGAATGACAAACCCTTGGGGGCTCGGAATGACAAGGTCTTCATTGGAGACTGTAATTTGATGCGGCGGCCGATCATGCGGTCACCTCCTCGTTTGACAGGAGCAATTGGAACGACGTGAGCACAACCATGAGCAAGAACAATGGAACAAGGCGCCAGGGTTCTTCGCGGAACGAGATCAATCCTTCGAGTTCGCGCAACAGGCTTCCCCAGGAGGGCAGCGGCTCCGCCACCCCCAAGCCGAGGACTCCGAGGTTCGCCTCGCTGAGGATAAAGACTGGAATGGAGATCCAGAACTGCGCGTAGAGGACGGGCTTCAGGTTGGGGAGAACGTGAATGAGGAAAAGGCGCGGACCGTGCAGGCCGGAGGCGCGAGCCTGCAGAACGAAATCGGAATTGCGCAGGGAATCAGCGCTGGTTGAGAGCACGCGAGCCGAGGCGGCCCACCCGAGCACACCGAGAATGACAAACGTGATCAGGACCGAAACCAGCGGCGAAACATTCAGCGGCAAGAGCGCTCGAACTGTGATGAGCAAGAAGAGCCAGGGCAGAGAGAGAAACAGGTCCGTAAAGGCACGGGCTAGCTTGAGCCAGATCCCGCCGAGATAGCCGGCGAGGCCGCCGAGGACAGCGGCGAGCGCGGTTGAGACCAAAGCCGCTGCAGGAGCAAGCAGAAGCGAGATGCGCGTTCCATAAAGAACGCGCGCGAAGCGGTCGCGGCCGACTTCGTCGGTGCCAAGAAGATGTTGACGGGAAGGTGGAGCATTGGGCGCTTCGCGAAATTGCTTCGCGTATCCCGCGGGCGCGAGCCAGTTTGCGCCGAGCGAGAGCGCACACACGGCGACCACAATGACACACGCCAACCAGCGAGCTACCTTCATGCAGCGGGCGTTCCTCTTGGCCCCTTGCCTCTCAGGCCCCTTGGGGTTTCAACGCTTGAATCATTACATCGGCGCCGGAGTTGGCGAGCAAGGTTACCAGCGTAACGAGGACGGTCAGGTTCACAAGTAACGGGAGATCCCGGGAGAGCGCGGCCTGCCAGGCAAGCTGGCCGATGCCGGGCAATCCGCAGAGGCTCTCTACAGGGATGCTGGCGCCGAGCGCGAGGCTGACGGTGATGCCGGCGAGGGCGATCAACTGTGGACCGACAACCGGCAGAACGTGGAAGGAGAGGATGCGGAGTTCGGCAAGTCCGCGGGCGCGGGCGGCCGTGATGTGCGGCAAGGCGTAGGTTTTGCTGAGCAAGTTGCGCGAGTAGCGGTAAATCTTCGGGAAGACGATCAGGGCGATGGCGAGGTAACCGGGCGCGTTGAAGATTACCGAGGCGAGCGCGAGCACTGCCGCCGGGATGCAGAGGAAGGCGCCGCTCACGGTGGTGCCTAGAATTTCATAGAGCGGACGCGGCCACAGGCAGGAGGTGAAGGCGAGAGTCGAAGCCAGAAGCCATCCCAACAACAGCCCAATGCCGGCCACGCGCAAGGTGACGGGCCACCGTTCGCGCAGGAGGTGGCTGACCGGTTGTCCGAGCGCGTGAGAGGTGCCAAGATCGCCATGAATTGCGCCACGCAAGTAAGCTGCGTAGAAATGGAGAATGTTCTGCTCTCCTGTGCGGTTGGCGCGCAAGGCGCGAATGCTTTCGGCGTTCAGGCTGGGGTCGAGTGCGCGCTCATCGGTATCGAAGCCGGGGGCCATACGCACCAGCGTGGCCGACAGCAGGCCGCCGAGCAGAACCAGGGCGGCGATTGAAAGAAGGTGACGCACGATTCGCCGGAGGAGCATGGGAAGTCCTAGTTCACGCTCGCGCCCCGCGAGCGCGAGACCTGAAGGTCCAGATTGGCGGCTGGTTCCGAGTGGTGAAGCTTTTTCATGGAGTACATGCGCCGGTCGGCTTCGGCGAGCAGGCGTTCCACGTCGAAGCCGTCGCTCGGACAGAACGCCGTGCCGACGCTCAGCCCGACCAGGTTACGGCCGGCAATCTTGTGGCCGGCTGCGATGGCAAGTTCATTCAGGCGGCTGGCCTTCTCGTCGCTGTCCTCCTGCTTTAACCCGGGAGCGACCACAACGAATTCGTCTCCACCCATGCGGGCGACGTAATCGTATCCACGGCAGACTTCATTCAGGCGGGCGGCAAAATCCTTCAGCAAGTTATCACCCTCGAGGTGGCCGTAGAGATCGTTGATCTGCTTGAAATTGTCGAGGTCGCACACCATCACGGCAAGGGATGTGCCGGTCCGGCGGCAGCGGGCGAGTTCGCGTGAGAGGTGGACGAACAGCGAGCGCGCGTTCGGGAGGCCGGTGAGGTAATCGGTGGTCGCTGAATCTTCGGCCTGCTGATATTTCAGGGCGTTTTCCACCGAGAGGCCGATCTTGGCACTGATGGCGAGGAGAATTCGCAGATGGTCGACGGTGAAAGCGTCTTGCTCGGCACGATAGAGTGCGAGCACGCCGACCACGCCGCTCAAGCCTTCGAGCGGCACGGCCAGAACGGAGCGCTGGGTGGTAAATTTCTCGGGATCGGGTTCATAGCCGGCTTCGAGGGCCGGATCGCCATTCACAATGGGCTTGCGGTTCTCCGCGACCCAGCCGCAGATGCCATCCCCCAACTTGATGTTGAGCGAGGAGAGCAAGCGGAAGTTGTCGCCGCTCACAAGCTCAGGCACGAGGCGGTCATTCCGCAACAGAAACACCGCCATCGAGTCGTAGGGAACCAGTTTCCGCAGGCGGACCGAAAGCACAGAGAGTGTTTCGCCGAGGCTGAGGGAGTTGCCCAGATCCTGGCTGAGTTCGAACATGGTCTGTGCTTCCTGGCGGGCGGAAGCGATCGAGGAGAGAAAATCGGTATCGTTGGACGGGGAATCGGATTGCTCATAGCCGGCGGCGGGCTTCGCGTTGCGGTCGACGCGAGCCTGCACGGAGAGGCCGGGCTCGTCGGAATCACCGGTGTGGGCCATCGCCTCAAGCTCCCGGTACCGTCGACGCAGGACCTCGACCACGGCGGGATCGTAGGTGGAACCGGACATGCCAACGACCGCCTCCATGGCAGCGTCGAGCGGGAGAGCACCGCGATACTGGCGATGGGTGGCGAGAGCGTCCAGACAATCAACTGCGGCCAGGACGCGTGCACCTCTCGGAATCTGTTCGCCTTTCAGTCCATCGGGATAGCCGGATCCGTCCCAGCGTTCGTGATGGGAACGGACGATGGGCGCGACTGGATACGGGAAAGCGACGCGTTCGAGGATTTCGGCGCCGACGACGGGATGAATCTTCATCTTCTCGAATTCTTCGGGCGTCAGGCGGCCGGGCTTGTTGATGATGTGTTCGGGGACAGCGAGTTTGCCGATGTCGTGCAACAGGGCAGCGGCGCACAAAGCCTCGATTTCCTCGGCGGAGAAGCCGAGTTCTTTTGCGACCTCGGTGGCGTAGACCCGGACGCGCTGCAAATGCTTGTGGGTAGTGTGATCCTTGGCCTCAATGGCGAGAGCGAGCGCTTCAATGGTCCGCAGGTGTAGTTTGGCAACATCCTCGGCGTGGCGCTTTTCAGTTTCGACCTGCTTCTTTTCCGCTTCGAGCCGGCCGAGGTAGAGCCGGTAGGAGCGGTAGACCCAATAAATGACCGGTAAGATCATGAGGCTGGTCTGCCAACCGGTGTGTTTATTGACGACTGCGACGAAAAACACAACGGCTGCGCCCACCAGGTAGTAGGGGAAAGACCAGAAGTAGCACTCGGACCAGACTTTGCGCGGAGACTTGCCCTCGGTTAGAGAAATGATGATGGACACCGGTAGGGTATTGGCGAGGAAGAAAATCAGGGCGGTAACGACGAGCAGCAGAGGCGTGCTCTCACCCAGGACTCGCTCCAGGCGATGGAAGGCAAAATAGGAGAGTGCGATGGCATTGGCCATCATGCTGAAGACGTTAAATAGGACTTTGGCGGGATCCGCTTTTCGGCGCGCCGACCAGACACATTGCACCAGACTGGCGGTGCAGCCGATCATGAGAGTTTCGGGCAGACTCATCTCGAGCACGCCCAGCAAGATAAACAAGAAGTTCACCGACATCGTGCCGTCGATCCCGGGCAACTGGATCTTGAGCCCGGATGCCAGCACGGCGATGAGGAGATAACAAAAGAAGCGGGGCAGATCGGCGCTTTGCCAATACCAAAGGGAATGGGTCAGAATCGACACGCCCACCGTGGCGGTCGCGACGATAAAGAATGTGGCGCGTTTGGACATGGATCGCAGCGCGTCTTCCCTTACGTTCCCCGTAAGTGTGCGGCCGAGCTGGCGTTTGATGGCGAGCTCCCAGGCAACCGTGCCGATTGGTGTGCGCTGATTCTCCCCAGTTCAAAAGTACAGTTCTGCCGCACAAGCACACGAATTACCGGGCTGCGAGCAGTAGCCGCAGTCCAGTTGGCCCTTTCATCGGATGGTAGTGCAGGGCATCCTGCCCTGATACTTACCTTAGTAATCGAGCGATGCGACTTCGAAGTCAGTTCTTTTCTCCCATTCCGTCATCTCCCCACGCGAGAGTCGCCAATCTTGTTTACTTGTCACCATTAATTAAAATCTCAGAGTTCGCGGTACTGCTGCTGGCGATGTAGTTTCCTCCCCAGACCGCGAAGAATCCGCTATTGGTAGTGTTCCCCCACGGCGCCGATCCGCCCCAGACGGCGAAGTTGGCGGCAGGACTGGAACCACCCCATACTGCGAACTGGTTGCTGACAAAAACGTTTCCACCCCAGACGGCAAAGTTGCTCCAAGCCGAAGAGCCTCCCCAAACCGCGAAGCTCGACCGGACAAAACGGACCGTCTGGGATCTGGGGTGATACTTCACCCTGGGCGAGAGGGCGACACCGCTGCTGAGGTCCGTGCTGCTCACCGCCGCCTGGATATCCAGATAGCCGGCACCGATTGTGAAAACATCGTATTGATCGGTGTAAGTGATGCCCGTTATTGGATCGGTGTAACTGCTGTATTGCGGGAAGTTCTTGGAAGCGGTCTTCATGAGACGCGCCTTGATTTCATCCGGAGTCAAAGTGGGGTCTAATTGCAGCATCAGCGCCGCAGCTCCGCTGACCATGGGAGCGGCCATGCTGGTGCCACTTAAGATGTAATAAGTATTGGAAGGCATAGCGGAGCCGTCTGTCCGGTACAGCGAATAGGGAATCTCGTTTTCGGGGTAGAGTTGATTCAACGTCAGAGCCGGGGCGTAGAGCGAGATGATCAAGTTACCGGGAGCCACCAAGTCCGGCTTCGCGATGTGATCGAAGAGAGTCGGGCCTTTGGAACTGTATGTTGCAATCAAGTCATCGTCGCGACCAGCCGTACCCATGGTCTTCATTGCCCCTACTGTGATCACAAATGGGTCATTGGCAGGAGACGTGATGGTTCCGTATCCCTCGTTATTGAACGAATTATCGCGTCCGTTATTTCCCGCGGAAACAACCACAACGATGCCGGCTTGCCAAGCCTGCTCGACGGCCTGACAAAGAGGGTCGAGCATGTAACTCTCATAAACGGGACGGCCCAACGAAAGATTCATGACCAGAATGTTGTAACTGGACTTGAGGCTGATTGCGGTCTGAATGGCGCTGATGACCTGGCTGTCTGTCCCCTGGCCGTTCTCATCCAAAACGCGGAGGTTGATGAGGTTCACATTCGGGGCGATCCCATTAAACGTGTAAAAATCAGACGGGGCGGAAGACTTCTTGCCGTTTCCTCCGATGATGCCGGCGACGTGGCTGCCGTGGCCGTACTGGTCGCTAGCGCCTTCCGAACCGTCCCCCACGAAACTCTGGCTGTAAACGATCCTGGAATCCGCGTCGTGCAGGTCCGGGACATTGATGATCCCGCTATCGATCACTGCTACACCGATACCCGTGCCATCGAGCCCGAGTCCCCAGGCGTAGGGTGCGTTTACAGTCTCCGTGTGGTAATCCAGCGTGGCGTCGGAACTCAGGGCTCCGCTCAAGGGGCGATCCGGAGCGACGTAGGCAACTTCGGGGTCGTTGGCCAGATCAGCTACTGCGGAGGACGGCATCGAGTAGGCTGCGGCCTGTACCAGGCCAAGTTCCTGCCTCAAGGTTCCGCCTCGACTCAGCACTTTTTGATGATGCCTTGCGGTGGGCGGAGCGGTGAACTGTACGATCACGTTGACGGCGCCATCAGGCGGGTTCTGAAGTTCGGGTGAGAGCTTTTTGTTCTGCGCAGGCGCCATAGCCACCAGCGCTAGCAAGACAATGAAGAGGGATATTGTCGATTTCATAGAGATTAAACGCAGTTGTACCTACTTGGACGTGCACCCCGCCCACCAAAGTGGGGTGAGCGAAGTCATTGGAATCAAGGGGCCGAAAAGGTTTCCACAAGAGGCTCATCGGGACAAGTTGGCACGACCGGACAGATTGGCGCGATACGGCGAGCGGTTACTTTGGTTTCAGTACTCCGGATTGAAACAGTTCACCCGGCTGCGGGTATGTGTCAGCATCGTGTAGTTAACCCAATTGCGTCGAACGAATAGGGGCGGTCGGTTATCGTTCGCGGGTTGAGGTGAACCCGCCCCATTGATGGTGGGGCCAGGAGTATCAGAGCCTCCGTGTCTCCACCAATCGAAAAGGACCACAAGGTCGACACTCGTAGTCATACCAACTCTTCCCTATCCGCCGCGCCTGCGAGGGCTCTTTCTCCCGAGATTTTGGACCAACAGGATGCCGTCTTTACCACCACCCTTGAAGGCGTGATCACGAGTTGCAACACGGGCCTGAGCCGGTATGGGTATGCGCCGGAAGAGTTGGTAGGAAAGAAATTGGCGACTCTGTTTTGCGCGGATGATCAGTCGGTGCTGACGAAAATGGTGATCCCGGGCGTTCGCGAGAAGGGAAGATGCGAGGGCACGCTGCGGGGCCGCGCCAAGCGAGGTGAGGAATTCTGCGTTCATCTTTGTCTGACGTTATTGTGCGACGCCGGTTCCGTTCCTGCGGGGATGGTGGGTATCGCCGTCGACATCCGGGAAAAGAAGTCGGAGGGAGCGAGCCCGGGCCCCGCTCGCGCCGTGACCGCGGCCACCCCGTTGGCACGGCGCGTAATCGAGGGAACCGAATTCGTAATTGCCAGCCCGGTGATGCACAAGTTCATGGGTATGGTCGACCGGGTGGCGGGACATACCGAAACGGTCCTCGTCGTCGGAGAAACCGGTACGGGTAAGGAGTTAGTCGCGCGTACGATTCACGAGTCCTCGTATCGCCACAAGAAAGCTCTGGTCGACATCAATTGCGCAGCGCTGCCCGAACAACTGGTCGAGAGCGAATTATTCGGCTACGAGAAGGGAGCCTTCAGCGGCGCCGATTCCTCGAAGCCGGGATTGTTTGAACTGGCCGACCGAAGCACGATCTTTCTGGACGAAATTGGCGAGTTGCAACCGCAAGTGCAGGTAAAGTTGCTGCGGGTGCTTGACGGTGCGCCGTATTACCGGTTGGGAGGGCATCACAAGATCACGGTGGATGTGCGCGTGGTGGCGGCCACCAATCAGGATCTTGACCTGGCGGTGAAGGAAGGGCGTTTTCGCAAGGATCTGTTCCATCGTCTCAGCCAGTTCCAGTTGCGCGTTCCGCCACTGCGCGAACGCCCCGAAGATATTACGGCGCTGGCGCGCCACTTCCTGTCACTCAAAGCGCCCGACAAGTGTTTTTCAGCAGCTGCTCTGGTTGCCTTGCAAGCTCACGCATGGCCGGGGAATATTCGAGAACTGCGCAACCTGATTGCGAAGCTGGCGATGGCCGGTTCAAACCCCGAGATCACGGCGGACGAGGTCGCGGCCGAGTTGCGTGGTGAAACGGTGGCCGTGGCGGGCGTCAAGAGAGTGCTGCCCGAGGGAAATCTCGAAAACATGGAAGAGCAGATGATTATCCGGGCGCTGGAGCAGACGGGTGGTCATCGCGCACAAGCCGCCGAGCAACTTGGAATTTCGCGCCGCACCCTGAGTCGAAAACTGCGCGAGTACGGAATCGACGCGCCCACCGGGGAGGGATCCCCAACCCTTGGAACCATCAGCCAGGAACAGCAGAAGTTCTTCCGAGCCAAAGTAAGTCTTCCGGTCACGATGAGGAATGCCAACGGCAAAGAGTTGCAAGTCCAGGCCATCAACCTGAGCACGGGAGGCATGGGGCTGGACGCGGTCGGAGATGCAATTGGCTTTGCGGGATTACTCGACGTTAATTTTTTGCTGCCGGATAGCGAAACCGTGATGCAGGCGAAAGGGCGGTTAGTGTGGGCGGATGTAGGAGGCAGAGCGGGCCTGCGGTTCATCGTGATCGAGCCCGCACTATTCCAGCAACTGCAACATTGGACAAACCAGAAGATGAAAGATGAAGGTTGGGAAATTTTGTCCTGAGCGATCATCTATAAGGGCGGCATGAGTCGTCGTTAATACGGGGAGAAAGGTTTTCGGTGGCGCAAGCGGAATCGAACAAGTCGGCTGAAGTCGAAAGAATTCTACCTCGACACGAGTTTGAAGCTCGAATGAAGATCGAAATTCAGCGCGACCACAAAGCGCGTGTGACTGCAGGCTGGGCCCGCGACCTGAGCGAAAACGGACTGGGGGCATTCGTGGGCGCCGACCTCATCATCGGAGAAACGGCCACACTCACGATTCCATTCCGCGATGAGGAGGAACTGGTCCTCCCGGCGAAAGTCACCAGGAAAGTCGGAACCGAATATGGCTTTCAGTTCACGGCGCTGAGCCCGAAGCAAAGGAATCAGATTCGGAACGCGCTTTCGAAGAGCAAAATGATCCCCTTCGTGCCCGACTCCGAATGACCAAGAGGGAGCGTTTTCGCAAGCTGTAGCACCGCCGGGTGCACAAATCAAAGGGGAAGCCTTATTCAATTTGGGTCAGGCCGGCGCTCCCCCGATGTACCGGCAAACATTACAATTTACGAATTCCGAAAATTGATTCCTGCCAGCGCTTCCCGTCCTCCCGAACGAGTGCGTCCCGGACAACACCATCCGATGAAGAAACCCTGTCAGGATGCCCTCTCCGCTTGTTACGAAAACCGAACAAGGTAGTTGAAATCGCTTGAGAGGCTTGCTATCGTCGCCAATCAAGGTAAAATGAACGCCCAGCGCGGAGTGGAGCACCCATGCTGTCTGCAGGGATTGACTTACGGAAGATTCGCGACCGGCTCGGCCTCACCATGAGGGACGTCGAGAACGCCAGCCTGCTGATCGCGCAGCGGCATGGCAGCGAAGAATATTTGATACCGCCCAGCAGACTCTCCGACATCGAGACCAAAGGAGTCGTTCCCAGCGTATACCGCTTTTATTCGCTGGCGGCGATCTATCACAGACCCGTGCGCGACCTGCTGCGGCTCTACGGGATTGACCTGGATGGGATCAGTGCCGAGTGGGCACTGTCGCAAGCGGCTAAATCCCACACCGCTGCGCTGGAATACGAAAACACTACCTGCCGGATTCCAGTCAAGCTGGACCCGGGATTCGATCTGAACGAGACGTCGGACCTGGGACGAATGGTGCAACAGTGGGGCACGGTTCCACTCTCCATGCTGAGCCATCTGTCGTCGCTGAATTACACCTACGCTTTTGTAGGCAACGAAGACTTCACGATGTACCCCATCTTGCAGCCGGGTTCATTTGTGCAGGTGGATGAGTCGCGGCGGCGCGTGGTGGAGCGGCAGTGGCGCTCCGAATATGAGCGGCCGATTTACTTCGTGGAGACGCGGGATGGATTCACGTGCTGCTGGTGTTCATTCCGGCTGAATTCGCTGGTCTTGCAACCCCACCCTCTTTCCGCAACGCCGGTCCGAATTCTCAAGCATCCCCAGGAGGCCGAAGTGATCGGTCAAGTTGTTGGGGTGGCGATGCGACTGGGGACTCTGGTGGCTGCCGAGTTTCAAGAATCGAGAGAGTTTTCAGGACAGAAACCAGATGCAATTTCGTCATCTTCGGACAGTCTGAGGGCAGCAACCGGGACAGACTTGCCGTCAATTTCAACACGTAAGAAGCTGAGTTAACTCCTTCCGCCTGGCTGGATTGTTCGAGATCGTCCCGCAGCGAACGCAGGCGAGTGCGCAGGATGGCGCCGATCAGAGAACTATGGGCGCGTGCGAAGGAATCCTGGGCGGCTGCGGTTCCGTGCCTGCGCTCAAATCCCCAATGCTGGTAGGTACCATCCGATGAGCGCCGGCTCGCAATGTAGGCAAGTTTCCCCCACAGCCCCGTAACTTTTCCCAAGGTTTTCTGACGAAGATCCTCGTAAGCCGATTTCAGCGCCATTTGCGCACCTTTTCGTCTTTCAATACATTTTCCGAAAAACTGGATAAAGCCGGTTTATCCTCGCTCTCGCCCCGGTTGCGTAAGACTACGGCAACCGTATTTCACCGAACCAAGAGAGGATATCCCGTGAATTCCCTGAAATCAAAGCTCGCCCTTCTCCTCCTCGTACTCGCCACCTTCACAGCCTTCCCCATCGAGCTACGGGCGGACGGTAATCCGTTCCCG
>Ga0209698_10002564_pt1 | contig 20511 bp, 13 predicted proteins | sample LitLauG_LLR_2012_FD_187203 | JGI IMG/M metagenome (GOLD analysis project Ga0209698, IMG submission 187203) | Freshwater sediment microbial communities from Pennsylvania, USA - Little Laurel Run_MetaG_LLR_2012 (SPAdes) (version 2) | ecosystem: Environmental > Aquatic > Freshwater > Creek >...
CAGCACCGCCAGCGCGTTATTGATTTCGTGCGCCAGCCCGCCGATGACGATGTTGAGGCTGGCTTTGCGCTCGGATTGCTCCTGAAGAGCGCGCAGCTGCGCCAGCTCCGCTTCCATCCGCCGGTTTTCCTCGCGAAGCTTCTTGTGCGACGCGGCGACCTCGATTTCCTGCGCCATCCCTTCGTCCGGCGTGCCCTTGAGCATGTAGCCGAAGGCCCCTTCGCGCATCGCGTGAACGGCCAGCCCCAGTTCGCTGTGCTCGGTGAAGATGATGACCGGGAGGTCTGGCTGGAGGGTCCGAAGCGCCCGAACGACTTCAATGCCGCTGATGTTTGGCATCTGGAGGTCGCAGACCACGACGTCGGGGAAGACTTCGCCCGCCAGCCGGACGGCTTCCTCGCCATCTTCACCCAAGGTGACGGTAAAGCCGCGCTCGACCAGCGAATCGCGGCAGAGGTTTCGAATCAGCGGACTGTCGTCGACCATGAGGACGTGCATGCCGCGCAAGGTCTGCACGTCCCAGGCCGGAGCTAACCCATTGCAGTCAGGGAACTCGAAGGCGAGCACCCGTGGGTCTGAGTTGACCCTGGGTCAGCGAGGCCTAGGGGCAGGTGGTGTCGGTGACCTGGGCGACGGTGCCAACGCTGGAAAACACCAAGGCCCGTGGCGGATCCGCGTAGAGGCGTCCTCCCGGCAACCCCCGGGCGAGTTCGCTCGCGGTCATCGCGGGCGAGAGCGGGACCGGCACCCAGTCGCCCACTGCTCCCCCATCGCTCGCCTCGACGAGTCGGAACAAACCCGCAGGGGTGAGGGCATAGCCATTGCCGCAGACGCTGGCGTAGTCGCTGGCGGGCTGGGCGGTGGCAGGAAGCGGATGAGCGATGGGCACCAGGCTCGGCAAAGAGTCGACCGTCCCGTCCGCGAAGGCGATCCGTCCCCGAGGGCCGTCCGCCCACAGCGCGATGGGTTGTCCTGCTGGAGGGATGAGCTCGTCGGTGGTCCAGAGCGTTTGGGTTCTGGCGCGGAAGCGGACCAGATGGCCTTCGATCAGCAGGTAGCCGTCGAGAAGATCCCCCCACGTGCCGCTGCTGGCTGATGGGGCCACGGCGATGGCCGCGCTGATGGTCAGACGCGGCAGGGGCACGGCACGGATGTCAATGGGCAGCGTACCGCCGTCGTACCCGCCGTCTTGCAACAGCGGGGTGATGTCGCCGGCCCACAGCGTGTCGGTGCTGAACGCGAGCAATTCGGTGCCGCCGTCGGGAAGCGGCGCCACCAGGCCCTGTACCGTGGTGCTTTGGGCAGCGCTGCATTGGCTCCAGTATGTCCCGTTGCTGTCCGGAAGCGTGCTCGCCGCGATGGCACTGGAGTCGGTGAGCGCTGCCAAGGGCGGCGGCGGCACGCTGCCTACGCGGGAGGCCCCCTGACGCGACACGCCCACCAGCGGGGCGACCACGACCGCCGCGACCGGACCGAGTGCTCCTGTTTGCAACATCAACGGTGCCCCGGAAACACCCCCGCACAGATTGATATCGTTTGAGCCCGCGGCACCCATTCCGATATTCGGAGCGAGAAGAAACGACGAGCTCAAGGGCGTCGGGCTGATGTTGCCGAACGGCGTCCCGTACCTCGCCCGCAGGAAGGTGGCGCTCGACCCGACGATCATTCCCGGTGTTCGGTCCAATGTCAGCGGTACGTTGCTCAGGAGAGGAGCGCTCGGGTTCCCGAGGAGCTCCCGGTGCCATTGTCGGCCAAACGTATCCGCGTATTCCGCACCCGCAGTGGAGGTGGCCGGTCGGGTCTCCTCGCCATTGAGAAACGCGCTGTCCCAACTCGATCCACGAAACACGCAAGGTCCGCCGCTCCCTTCGACTTCGCGAGCGTTCTCCACGAATCCTCCGTCCACCGCCGAGCGGCATCGGGTGGTGACGGTGAAAAAGTCGCTGGGGTGAAAATCCACCAAGGTTTCGCCGGGGAGACACGCCGGGCAAGCGCCGGTCCAGTTGATGGAACTGCCCGGCTCACCTATCGCCGCGCAGCTGGTGATGGGCGAGGGGAAGTTCGGATCTCCCAGAATAAACCACGATACAAAATCGCCCGCTCCTCCATCGGGGTTCGCCACCTGCGCCGCGACCGGGAAATGGGAGTGGAGGTAAGCGGTATTGCCGTTGAGCGGGTGAGTCGCCAGTCGCAGTGGCACCAAGGTCGCAGCGCCCTGGCACTGGGCATTGAGGAAGGGATCTGCATTCACCGGCACAAAACACGGGTTTGCTCCGCCGGGGCAACCGGCGGCGGCAACGAAGGCGCCTCCACTCCCTCGATCCGCTACGAACAGGCCGTCGGAAGTCGCCGCCAAGAGGTCCTGTTGACACTGTGAATTGGGCGTCCAGAAACCGACGATGTCGTTGATGATGACGCCTGGGGGGGCGGCAAGAGCGGTGGACGCCCCAAGCGCCACGGTGCCTGCGTCCCAGAACTCAAAGCCCGAGTCCAGAACGGCGATCAGCAAGTTTCCAGGCGGGCCGGGGGGTGATGCCGTGCACGACGTGCCGGGCGGATACGTGTCGACGCTCTCCTCGGTGACGCGGAGGCGGATGACCGCGCTGGGCGCGGCGAGCAGCGGCAAAGACGCCGTCGTTCGGCCGCCATCGTTGACGTCGATGGAGAATGACCACAAGCCCAAATCGTCGAGTACGTAGCTTGCCGCGCCTACCGCGGCGACGCTGCTCACGTTGGGGGAGCGCAGCGGCACCGTAACCGCGTCGACGAAAGCTCCTGCCCCATTGGTGTTCGGGTTCTCGCGCACATGCACCAGCCCACCGTCGCGGACGGCGGTGTAGATGCGCGTCATGGTTTCGTAGGGGATGGAGAAACTGTAGGCCGGGGCCGGCAATGGCCCCACCGCGTATTCGTCGGGCAGGCCGCTCCAAGCCGGGCTAAGCCGACCGACCGCAATGGCGCTTGCCGGAGGCGCCGGGCGCAAACCGTCGCCCGAGGCGTCCAGGCAGATGCCGTCCGGCCCGCACCGCCACCCCTGCTCGCAGTCGCTGTCCGAAGAGCACGCGTAGGGCCCCGGGACGGACGTGGGATGGCAGGTCCCATTGAGCCCGCAGCGCCAACCCACCGCGCAATCTCCGGCATCGACCCGGCAGAGCACGGCCCCGGCGTCGGCGAGGTCGTAGCAAATGCCCTGAACCCCGCAGTGCCACGCCGCCTCACAGTCGTTGCTCGTCTGGCATAGATAGGGCGCCCCGGCGTCCCCGTGGCAGTAACCCTCCAACCCGCAGCGCCAGCCGGCAGGGCACTGTGAAGCGGCCCCGCCGTCGTGGTCGCAGGGGTAGGCGCGCGGCGTTTGGGCGTCGATCGACGTCGTGCAGCCGACGGAGAAGAGGGCCGTAAGGCCCCCAATGGCCGGAAGCCAACGCGTCATGGGAGGGTTCCAGTCAGGGCGAGGCCCGTTCCGGCCGCTGCCGGCACGACCGCCACGCGGACAGACGCCCCCGCGCCTTCGGTCAAGTTGAGGAAGACGCCCAGGCCTACCAAGGCCGCGCCACTGGCGAGGCCCACCACGGCTAGGGACTTCTCCAAGCGCACACGGCTCGCGGCGTCCTGGTAATAGGCGACGGGCTTGAGCACCGAGGGCTGGGTTGTTCCCAGCGAAAGCTCCTTGCTCAGCGCCGTCTCCTCCGTCAGGCCGGTGAATCCGACCACGGCTCCTCCAATCAGCAGCGCTGCGCCGGACCCTACCGCGCCGTAAGCCATCAGGTGCGACGGTGCGGGGGGTGGGGGTGTGGCCGTGGCCTCCGCAACGGCGTAGGGCAGCTGGGCCTGGAGTCCCTCCAAGCCCCGAGCGATGCGCACCGCGCGTCCCACCGGCTGCAGCTTCTTTGAATCCTGCGTCTGAAGCGTGAGCTGGAAGGCGTCTCCCAACTTGGCGACCGACCCAGCGAGCACGAAGCGAGCGCCCAGCGCGCCTGACAGTTCCGCCAGGCAAGAACCCTCGTCGCTGCAGCCCACCAGTTGCCGCTGCCGCTCGACGCCCAACATGGTCTGAATGTCCTTGGCCGACACCACCTGGAAGTAACCCTTCGCGGCGACCTCGGCGGCGATCGCCTCCGAAAGGACACCCCCGATAGCGGGCTCAACGCCTCCCGCGACTTCGAGGGTCAGGACCGCCAAGCGCGGCTTTTCAGCGACCGGGGGCTGGGGTTGAGCGCCCGCCAGCGAGCACCAGATGACTGTTGCCAGGGCAGATGCCATCCATCGCATGGGCCGTCACTTTGGCTGACTTCGCTCCTGAGGTGGGAGAATTTTCGCGCAGCGGAGCCAGGGCCTCTTACTGCATCAGCTCGCGGATGTAGCGGAGCCCCGGCGAGCCGAAGGACAGCAGTTTGTCGTGGTAGGCGCGCTCGGTGAATCCCGGGCGGCCCTCGTGCTGGGCGCGCAGCTTCATCAATTCGGAGAAGCCGTAGAAGTAGGTGGACAATTGCGTGCTCGACACGCGCGCGCGCCGCCACTTGCCGACCGCTTCACTCTCTTCTTGGAACCCTTCGCCGATCATGAGCTCCAGCGCTTCCTTCTCGCCCATCGTGCCGGCGTGAATTTCGTGGTCCAGAATGGCGTTGACCGCGCCGCGCAAAATCATCTTTTGCCGTTCGATCCGCACCTTGGGGCCGCCGTAGCCGTACTTGGCCATCAGCCACTCGGTGTATTGCGCCCAGCCTTCGACGAAGGGGCCGCTCCAGTAGAGGGAGCGCACCAGCGACTTGAAGCGGTTGGAGGCCATCAATTGCAGAAAGTGACCCGGCATGGCCTCGTGCACCATCAGGTCCTTGAGCTGAGCGCGGTTGTATTCACGGTAGAAGGACGTCACCCGTTCCGGGCTCCAGTCCGCCGGGGTGGGGGCGATCGCCACCGCGGTATCCGGGTGCTTCTCCAGTGGGCCGCTGGGGTCGCAATAGGCGATGGCCACGCCCCGTTTGTATTCGGGCATCTCAATCACCCGACAGGGTTCGGAGGGCAAGCTCATCAGGTCGTGGGCGCGCACGAATTCGGTGGCTTCCGCGAGGTCCCCGCGGGCGTCCTCGAGGATGGTCGCGTTGGTCGAGCGGTCCTCGGCCAGGGCATCGAGCACTTTGCGAATCAACGCGTGCCGGGCCGCAGAGGTCTCGCTCGCCGGCAGCTTCTGGTGGGGGAAGAGCGTGGGCCACAGCTCCGTGGCGGTGGCGACCATGTCCTGCTGGGTGCGGGCAAGCTCTTCTCGCGCTGCCTGGACCAGAGCCAGGGGGTCCAAATCATCATCGAGGACCCAGCGGAGCTTCTTGGTGAAGTTGGCGCTGCCAATGCGGAAGTCGCCGGTGCTGAGCGGCAGGAGGTCCTTTTCCAGGAAAGTCTGAAAGGTATTCAGCGATGCGGCGGCCTCGTGAGCTGCCTTGCCCAAATCCGCCGCCAACGCGGGCTCCTGGGCAAAGTCAGCGGCGAGGCCCTTCTCCACGAAGCGGACCAGTCCCCTGTTCTGCTCGATCGCCGTCTCAGTGAAGACCCGCGGCGGTGTGGTGAGCCGGTCTTTGGCGGCCGCGACCACGCCAGGAATGCCCTTCAACCGGGAGAGCAAGCTTCGCATCCGCTCCGCGTGCGGAGCGAACTCTCGGGTGACCAGGGGGTCCAGGCCGTCTCCGATGAGGCGGGTATAGAAAATGGGGTTGGTGGCGGGCCCCTCGACTTCGTCCAGCGAGAAGAGCCAGAGGGAGAGCTTGTTGTCGAGCATTCGAACGTCGATGGCGTTCTGCGGATTCAGGTGCGAGCGGTCGATGCGCGCCAGCTCGTCCTGGCACTTGGCGATGAAGGTTCGGGTGTCGGCATCGCCTGGCCGGGAAAGGTCAGACCACTCCCCGTCGTGGGTGTGGTCGCCTAGCTGCGTGGCCTCTTCGGGGTTCCGCCGGAGGTACTCCGGCAAGAAGCGCGTCACCATGCTTTCGAACGCCTGGTCGGCGGTGGAGGTCGGCGACGAGGAACTGGCTGCGCCGGTGTTTCCGGCGTGGGGGTTGGCACAAGCCATCGCGGCGAGGGGGCCTAGCACGAGGAGTCGTTTCATCAGCCGTACCTACGACTGGAACACCGCCGCTGTCTACAGCGACCGGGCGCGCATCACTCCGCCGTAGATGCGGTAGAGGCGGTCGGTGACCATCACCATGAGGTAGGTGCAGGCGATCAGCGCGCCGGTGAGGACCCAATAGTTACTCCACCCGCACCGGTCCCCCCAGTAGCGGTGGAAGGAGAAGCCGAACCATTCGTAGTAGAGGAACATCTCGTGGAAGAAGTAGCCGGCCATGGAGGACGCGCCGAAGAATTCGACGAAGCGCACCGGCGCTGAGCCCTTCCACCCCCCGCGAACGCGGTACTCCAGCGCCAGCAGCACCAGCACCAGCCCGCACAAGATGACGATGCGGTTGCCGTGATTGCCGGGGAGCCAAGCGCTGGCGGCGGGGTAGCCCGGAAGCGAAGGCCCCTTCCACAGCACCAGGCCCAAAAAGGCGAGTCCCGCGGTCCACCGCACCAGGCGCCCCAGCTCGCCCAAGCCGGCGGTGGCTCCCGCGGAGGCGCCCAGGTAGACGTAGCCCGCCCACGGCAGCAGCGGGAACACCGCTCCGGTGCTTTGGTTGGCCAGCGCGGCCCAGGCGCCGTGCACGTTCTCGCCGTAGGGGGACAGGACGAAGGTCGCCACTCCCAGTACCAGCGCCACCGCGCGCAGCACCAAGGGCCGCGGGGCGAGCAGCGCCATCAAAGGCAGTGCAATCACCAGCGCCAGGCCGATGCACTGCAAGATGTCCACGCGGAGAATCCATTTCGGTTCCCGAAAGATGGGGAACCACATCCAGTTCACCAACGTCGCGACAAAGAGGACTTCCGCCAGGCGGCGCAAGGTCTTCACCACGCGGCGGCCGCGGCTGCCGCTGGACGCTCCACGGACCTGGACCAAGGCCAAGAAGAAGCCGGCAGAAAAGATGAAGGACGGCGCCACCAGGCCGTCGAGCCACACCAATTGCTGGCCCAAGGCCGAATCGCGCAGCGGTGGCCGCAGCAGCGACAGGGCGTGGCACTGAATCATGAACAGCACCGCCAGGCCGCGGAGCCAGTCAAACGCGCGGATGCGGTCGGCAGGGGCGGTCAACGTGCCCTTGAGTTGACCACAGCTTTTCGCGAGCACCCAGGAAGCGGTAGGGTCCCACCGCCCATGGCCCGTCCCTCGATGCTGCTGATGGCCGCCCTGTGCGCACTGGCCGGCGTCGCTTGCCAGACCGCCCGCAGCGCCGCGACCGATGCCGGGCCCGACGCCGGCCTGCCGGATGCCGGGAGCACCTCGCTCGGCCCCGGAGCGCATTGGACCGATGGAGGCGCCACGCTGGTCTTTGAAGTCCGCTCAGCGCGCGCGACTCGCATCGAGCTGTCCGTCTTTGCTCGGGCCCTGGGCGCGCCCGCTGCCGCCACCTTCGGAATGACCGCATCGCAGGACCGCTGGCAGGTGGCCATTCCCGCCGCCGAGCTCGCGGCCGCGGGGGTGGGTTCCACGGTGTACTACGGCTTTCGCGCCTGGGGTCCCAACTGGACCTACGACTCCGCCTGGAGCCCCGGCAGCAGTGCCGGCTTCGCGGCCGACGTCGATGCCCAGGGCAACCGCTTCAACCCCAACAAGCTCCTCATCGACCCCTACGCCCGGGAACTCAGCCACGACCCCTACCAGCCGGGCATGGCGGACTCATCCGTCTACGACGTTGGGCCCGCGGACCGAAACAAGGATTCTGCCTCCAGCGCGGCCAAGAGCATCGTGGTGTCCGACCCGGGAGTGGATGCGGGGCAGCACCCGGCGTGGGGCATTGCGGACGACGTCATCTACGAGGTCCACCTGCGGGGACTGACCCAAGGCGACCCGGATGCGGGCTGCCCGGGCACCTACCGCGCAGCCGCCGACCGGGCTCCCTACTTAAAGGCCCTGGGTGTCACCGCGGTGGAGTTTCTGCCGGTGCAGGAGACGCAAAACGACACCAACACCGACCAGGCGCCCGGGAACTACTGGGGCTACAGCACCCTGGCCTTCTTCGCTCCCGACCGGCGCTACGCCTGCGACCGCACCCCGGGCGGACCTACCCGCGAGTTCGCTCAGATGGTGGCGGCGTTTCACGACCAGGGACTCAAAGTGCTGTTGGACGTGGTCTACAACCACACCGCCGAGACCGGGGGCGGCGCGGTCTTCTCGTGGGTCGGGCTGGACAACGCCAGCTACTACGAGCTCGACGCCGCCGGGACCGGCTACTACGACAACACCGGCCTGGGCGGCAACGTCAACGTGGCCAACCCCATCGTGCGCGACCTGGTGCTGGACTCGCTCAAGGCGTGGGTGGGGTTAGGGGTGGACGGGTTTCGCTTCGACCTGGCGGCGGTCTTGGGCAACGCCTGCGCCAAAGGGTGCTACCGCTTCGACGCGGCGGACCCGGCCAACGTGTTGAACCGCGCCGTCCACGAATTGCCGGGCACGGTGCTCATTGCTGAACCTTGGGGCATCGGCGCGGGGACGTATCAACTCACCGGCTTTCCGACAGGCTGGTCGAGTTGGAACGACCAGTTCCGCGACCGCTTGCGAAACTCCCAAAACAAGCTCGGCTTCTCAGCGCCCACCATGCGAGCGCTGGGCAATCAACTCAATGGGTCTCCCGACTTGTTCAACACCGCCGGCCGCGGACCGCCGGCCTCCATCAACTACCTCGTCTCGCACGACGGCTTCACCTTGAACGACCTGTTCAGCTGCAATGCCGCGGACAACGCTCAGGCCTGGCCCTATGGCCCGTCCGGCGGGGGCACCACCAACAACCTGTCTTGGGACCACGGTGGGGACGCCGTCGCCCAGGCGCAGGCAGTGCGCACCGGTTTGGCCTTGCTTATGACGGCTGCCGGGACGCCGATGATGACCGGCGGCGACGAATTTGCGCGCACGGTGCATTGCAACAACAACCCCTACAACCTCGACTCGGTCGGCAATTGGCTCGCCTGGCCCAGCGCGGCCGCCCACGCCGACGAGGTGACGTTCCTGGCGCGGCTGCTCGCCTTCCGAGGGGCGCACCCGGCGCTCCGGCCGGCGCAGTTCCGCGCGCCCAGCGCGTTGGCCTGGTTGGACGCGAGCGGAGCCGTGGCCAGCAGCGGCTACCTGGACGACCCGAACGCTACCTTCCTGGCGGTTCGCATTCTGTCCACTCCTCCCGGCGAGAGCGCGCGCTCCCTGCTCGTCGCCTACAACGAGGGCTCGCAGGCAGTCACGTTCATCTTGCCCTCGGCGTCTTCGGGCGCGCAATGGTACCTGGCGGCAGACACCTCCAGCACTCCGGCGGTCCCCGGCTTCATGGCTGTGCCCGGAACGGAAAGCCCTTGGACGAGCGCCACTTTCCCGATGGACGCTCGGGCGGTGGTCATGTTTGTGGAGCGGTAACGCCCGACGTCGGCCGCTCTCGCGACATCGTGGCGCCCAAGACCAGCGCCCCCACCGCCGCGGCGATGGCGCCGGGCAGTGCCCAGGCGTCGGCCGTCAGCGGGGCGACGTTGGCGCCGATGAGCATCGCCAGCCCGACCGCCGCCGGCGCCACGGTGCCCCACCCCAACACCCGGGCGGCGCGCTGGCGCTTGGCCATCCAAAGGGCGAGGCCCAGCAGCGCCAAACCGCCCGCGCACACCCCCAGTACGATGGCGCAGAACAGCGCCCCCAATCCCTCTGGCATTCCCATGTCAGACATGGCCCGCAAGGGTAACACGGCCGGGATTCTGCTATGCGTCGGCCTTGGACACTCACGCCCCCGTCGGATTCGAAGCGCTCGGACTCTCCCCGTTGTCCTTGCAGGCGCTCCAGCACGCCCGCTACCAGACCCCTACGCCCATTCAGGCTCAGGCCATTCCGCCGGCCCTGGCGGGGCAGGATATCATCGGCTGCGCTGCCACTGGGACCGGCAAGACCGCGGCCTTCGTCTTGCCGCTGGTCGAGCGACTCCAGGGCAAGCGAGGAACCCACGGACTGGTGCTCGCCCCCACCCGAGAGTTGGTGATTCAGATTGGGGAGCACCTCGCGATGTTTGGCCGCCCTCACCACGTCAGCGGCGCGGTCGTCATCGGCGGCGCGTCCATGGGCGCTCAGGTCGACGCGCTAAAACGGCTGCCCCACGTCATCGTTGCCACCCCCGGGCGCCTGGTCGACCACATCAAGCAGCGCACGGTGAACTTGGGCCAGATCGAGATGCTGGTGCTGGATGAAGCGGACCGCATGTTGGACATGGGCTTCAAGCCCCAATTGGTGCGCATTCTGGCGGCCCTGCCCAAGAAGCGTCAGACGATGCTCTTTTCCGCGACCATGGCCGGGGAGGTCGCCGAGTTTGCCCGCCACAGCCTCCACCAGCCGGTGCGAGTAGAGGTTTCTCGCTCCGGCACCACCGCGTCCCGCGCGGACCAGGCGGTCTACATCGTGCCCCAGCACGACAAGCCAGCATTGCTGCTGGGCGTGTTGGAGAAGGGCAAGGAAACGACGCTGGTGTTCACTCGCACCAAGCGCCGCGCGGACAAGGTGGCGCGGATTGTGGAGCGCGCCGGGCACAGCGTGGCCCGCATTCACGCCGACCGCTCCCAGGCCCAGCGCCGCCAAGCGCTTGAGGGCTTCAAGGCGGGGCGTTACCGCGTCCTGATTGCCACCGACATCGCGGCCCGCGGCATTGACGTGGAGGAAATTGGCCACGTCATCAACTTCGACCTGCCGCATGTGCCGGAAGACTACGTGCACCGGGTGGGTCGCACCGCTCGCGCGAGCGCCGCCGGGGCCGCGTCCAGCTTCGTGTCCCAGGAAGAAATGCCGCTCCTACGCGACATTGAACGGCTGATTCGGGCGGCGCTGCCCCGAAAGCCGCTGCCCACGGATTCGGTGGCCTTCTTGACCGAAGTGCAGCGCTCCAAGGCGGCCCGAGAAGACCCGGGTGCACCGCCTCCGGGTCACCGACAGTCCAGCCGCCCCCCTGGCCAAGCGCCCGGGCGCCACGCCCGGTCTCACCCGAAACCCGCGCACCATGCTTCGGGCGGGCATGGGCATGGACACGGCCACGCCCCCACCAAGGGCACCTGGCGGCCGGCCAAGCACCGGCGGTAGGGGCGCCCCGATAATCCAGCATGCGCTGGCCCTGTTCCCAGGTCGCCCTCGTCGTTGCCGCCGTCGCGCTCTGCGGCTGCGCGGGATTGCGCGCCGAGCCCACGCCGGCAGGCCGTGCCGAGGCGGAGCGCAACAACGGGCAGTGCGTGGCCGCCCTGACCGGCGGCGACCTGGACACCGCGGAAATCTTTTGCGACCACGCGCTCGAGTTCGCGCCCCAGTGGGGAGACCCGTGGGCCAACAAAGGGCTGATCGAGCTCAAGCGAGGCCACGCGGCCGCGGCCAAGGCGCACCTGATTAAGGCGGTTCGGCTGGAGACCGAACAGGCGCAGGCCTACAACAACCTGGGGTACCTCTATCTGGAAGAGAAGGACTACGACGCGGCCCAGCGCATGTTCGAGCGGGCCCTCAAGGTGAACCCGGACTACGCCGAGGCGCGAAGCAACCTGGCGCTGGGCTTTTTCCGCCGCGGAGACTGGGTGAACGCGCGCAAACAATACCGGACGCTCACCGCCGTGCACCCGGCGTTGGCGATGCCGCACCACGACCTCGGGGTGTTGGACGTCCTGGAGGGCAAGCTGGAGGAAGCGATTGCCGAGCTGAAGCAGGCCGTTCGCCTCGACCCAAGCCAGGCGGTGTTGTGGCTGGACTTGGGTGGGGCGCTCGACAAGGCGGGGCAGTGGGGCGACGCGAAAGAGGCCTACACCGCCTGTCTGGACGCTGACCCCGCGGAGGCCCGCTGTCGGACGTACCTGGCGGCCGATGTGGAGAAGCTTCACCTCGCCCCCGTCGCTCCAGCCCCCTAGCCAAATGGGCTTCGACGCGCTCCTGGTTCGGATGCAGGAACTGAAGGATCTGGCCGGCCTGGTCGCTCTGGCCACCTGGGACGAGCAAACCTACCTGCCGCCCCTGGGGAGCCCTGGGCGAGGGCACCAGCTCGCCGCCCTCTCCGCGGTGCTGCACGAGCGGCTGGTGGACCCGGCCCTGGGAGACTTGCTGGAGAGCGCGGCATCGCTGCCTTCGGATGAACTCCCCGGTGCGATGGTGCGGGTGTTATCGCGCGACCGCCGCCGGGCGCTCAATGTGCCGCCAGACCTGGTACGCGCGCTGGCCCAGGCGCAATCTCGCGGCCTGGCCGCATGGCACGCGGCTCGACACGCGCGGTCTTTTGCGCTGTTCGCGCCCGCGCTGAAGGAACTCTTGGACTTGCGCCGGGAGCAGGCCAACGCGATTGGCCATCAGGGCGAACCCTATGATGCCCTCTTGGACGGCTACGAGCCGGGCATGACCGTGGCCCGGCTGGACCCGGTGTTGACCCGGCTCAAGGAACGGCTGGTGCCCATGGTGCAGGCGTTGGCCGCGGCGCGCCCTCCGCCCGACGTGCTCGCGGGGCGACGGTTCGACGCCGCCGGGCAGTGGCGCTTCGCCCGGCTACTCTTGGAGCAAATGGGCTTTCAGTTCGACGCGGGTCGCTTGGACCCCAGCATCCACCCGTTCAGCTGCGCGTCCCACCCCAGGGATGTCCGGCTCACCACCCGAGTCGATGAGACCCAGCTCTGGCCGGCGGTGTTCGCGACGCTTCACGAAGGCGGGCACGGCCTCTACGCCCAGGGGCTTCCTGAAGCGCTTCATCGCACTCCGCTCGCGACCGCACCGTCCGCAGGCCTCGACGAGTCGCAGTCCCGACTTTGGGAAAACGGGTTGGGCAAGAGCCGCCACTTCTGGACGTACTTCTTCCCCCGGCTGCAACAGCACCTTCCGCAGAGCCTGGGAGACATCACCGAGGAGGGATTCTACGGCGCCATTCACCGGGTGACCCCTGGTTCGGCCCGCGGTGGGGCCGATGAAGTAACTTACAACCTGCACATCATCCTTCGCTACGAGCTGGAGCGCCTCCTGATGCGCGACGCGCTTCCGCTGGAGGATTTGCCCCGAGAGTGGAACCGCCGCACCCACCAGTTGCTGGGCGTCACCCCGCCCGACGACAACGCCGGCGTGCTCCAGGACATTCACTGGTCCGCTGGAGACCTGGGCTATTTCCCCACCTACGCGCTGGGCAATCTCTACGCGGCGAGCCTCCTGCGTGCCCTGCGCCAGGGTGTCACCGACCTCGACGCGCGACTCGCCCAGGGAGAGCTGTCGGGGGCGACCCAATGGCTGCGCGAAAACGTCTACGTCCACGGCGCGCGCTACGACGCCGAGGAACTGGTGCGGCGCGTGTGCGGGCACGGGCTGCGCGACGACGACTTCCTCGTGCAACTCGCGGACAAGTACGGTGAGTTGTACGGCGTGTCGCTCGCGCCCGCCCGAGCCTAGAGCGGCAACACGCCTTCGACCGCTTGGAGCAGTTGCAGCCGCCGTTGGGTAATCGGGCTGGTCCCGTTGATCAGCGCCTCGGTCTGCACCAGGACGGTCTCCAATGGGAACCGGGTGATCGACGGGTCGGCCGTCTTGGTGCCGCCTGGCACCGGAGACTGCCAGGCAATCATCTCGTCGGTTGCGCCGGACAAGAGTCCCTCGACCGCCGCGCACCCGAAGCGGCCCGCCACCGCCCGGTCCTGGTACGACGGACTTCCGCCGCGCACCAAGTGGCCCAGCACGGTGCCTCGGATTTCCACGCCCGGCAGGTTGGGGAGGAGTTTTTCCTCCAAGGCCCGCACCATCCGGGTGCACGGCATCTCCACTCCTTCGGCTTTGATGATCAGCACCCGGCGTTTTCCACGCGCGCCAAACCCGGTGCGGATGACCTGGGCCACGCGCTCCACCAATTCCGCTTCGGAAGCGCCTTGCTCGCGGAACAGGACCGCGTCGGCCCCGGCCGCCACCGCGCTCGCCATCGCCAGATAGCCGCACTGCCGACCCATGACTTCGACGATGAAGGCGCGCCGGTGGGCGCGGGCGGTGTCGGAGATGCGGTCGCACGCCTCGACAATGGTGTTGAGCGCCGTGTCCACCCCAATGGCCGTCCCGGTGCACCCGATGTCATTGTCGATGGAAGCGGGAATGCCCACCGTCCGCACGCCGTGCTCCTGGGCGAGAACGTGGGCCCCGGTGAGCGAGCCGTTGCCGCCGATGACCAAGAGCCCGTCGTAGGCCGCCATCTGCCGGGCCGCCGCGGCTCGCCCCTCCTTTTCCCGAAAGCGCGCCGACCGAGCGGAGCCCAGCACGGTGCCGCCCCAGGCGCTGATGGCGTCGATTTCGACATCCGGAACGGTGCGGGTTCCTTCCAGCCGAGTGAGTTCCCGGAAGTGACCGTCGATGAGGCCCTCGTAACCTTCGAGGGCGCCCACCACCCGCACTCCGCGCGCGGCGGCGACCTTGGTCACCGCGCGGATGCAGGCGTTCATGCCCGGAGAATCGCCGCCGGAGGTGAGCAGGACGAGCGAGCGCAAGAAGACCTCCTACTTCCCGGCGGCAGACAGGCGTTTCACCGCGTCGGCCGCGTCGGGGTAGTTCTCCAGCTTCGCCGCCGCCGCATATTCCTTGAGCGCGAGGTCCTTTTTGTTCTGGGCCTCGTAGAGTTGCCCCAGCTGGAAGTGGGGCGCGCCGGAGAGGGGGTCGATTTTAGCGGAGGCGACAAAGGACTCCTCGGCCTTACCCGGCTCTCCCTTGTGGTAGAGCGACACCCCCAAGTAGAGCAACGCCAGCGCGTGGCGGGGTTCAATGGTCAGCACGTCGCTCAACACGCGCAGGGCCTTGTCCACGTCGCCGGCGCGTTCGTAGAGAAAGCCCAACTCCGCGCGCGCGTCGAGCAGGGTGGGGTCCTTCAAGGTCGCTCTTTCCAACAGCGGCAGAGCCTTTTCCGGGTGTTCGGTGCGGGAGTGCAAGACGCCCAGGCGCGCCAAGATGGCCGCGTCGTCCGGAGACTTGGTCAGGCCCTCGTCGAGGAGCTTGCGAGCATCGGAGTAGGCCCGCTTTTCAATGTACAAGTCGGCCAGCCCCAAGCGCGCGGCGCGGTTGGTGGGAACCTCGCGCAGGACTTGTTCGTACAGGGGCTCGGCTTTGGCGGACACCCGCTTGCGTTCATAGGCCCGCGCCAAGTCCAACCGCGCTTCGGGGACGGGCTCCAGCTTGAGGCGCTTGTCGTATTCGGCGATGGCGGCATCGAGGTCCCCCTTCGCCAGGTAGGCATCGCCCAGCGCGGTGTGCGCCGAGCCGTCCTTGGGAAGGCGCTTGACCGCTTCCTCGAGCGTCTTGACGGCCTCATCGGGTTTGTTGAGGGCCAGATAGGCCAGCGCCAGGCCGCGGTAGGCGTCGGTAGACGCCTTGCGGTCGTCAGCAATGGCGCTGACCGCCTTCTTGAAGGCCTCCAGCGCCCGGTCTTTCTTGCCCTGCTGCAAATAGAGTTGCCCCAGGCGGGTGTACGGCCCCGAAGCGCGCGGTTCCAACGACACTGCCCTTTCGAAGCACTGCGTGGCGCGAAGGTTGTCGCCCAGAGAAAAATAGGAAAGGCCGAGGTTGAAGAAGGCCTCCGCGTAAGCGGGGTCGGCATCGACCGCCTGCTTGAACTCGTCCAGCGCCCGCTTGTGTTGGGCGATGGCGTCTAGCGCGACGCCCAGGTTGTTGTGCGCCAGGGCATCGTCAGGTCGGGCAGCGATGGCGCGCTCGTATTCCGAGATGGCGGCGGTCACGTTGCCTTCGCGCATGAGGATGACGCCCAGGTTGTAGTGGGCCTCGGCGTCGACCCCCGGGGTGGCCCCGTTCACGACGCGCGAGCCCTGGCCGTCGACCGCGAGGGTGCTCTTGGTGGCGGAAGTGAGGAGGTCCTTGGCTTCGGCGTAGCGCCCCTTCTCGCCGAGCGCTTTGCCGAGGTTGACCTTGGCTTCCACCATGTCGGGCTTGAGCTTCAGCGCTTCGCGGTACTCAACGATGGCGTCGTCGACGCGACCCCGCTTGTCCAGAGACTCGCCCAAGTTGAAGCGCAGCTCGCTGTCCTGTGGCGAAAGGGCCGCCGCTTTGCGGTAGTGCTCGATGGCGCCGTCCGTGTCCTGGAACGACCGAGCGAGCAAGGCGCGTTCGGCGTGAAGCGAGGCGTCGTCGGGATGTTCCAGGATGGCGGTGTCGAGCAGCGACTTGGCTTCCTGGGCGTCTCCGGACAGCCGCAAGGCGCGAGACAAAAAGATTTTTCCGTCGAGGGCGTCGGGATCCTTGTGCACCAATTCGCGCAAAGGTCCCAGCGCTCGCTTGGCGTCTCCCAAGGACAGGTAGATCAAGCCGAGCCGGTAGAGCGCGTCAGTGTCGTCCGGCGCTTGCTGGACGTGCTGGGCCTCCACCGCGGCGGAGCGTTCGAGCGCGGCCTTCTTCTCGGCGTCGGACGGCGGCAACTGGCAAAGGAGCAGTGCGAGCAGGGCAATCGGCATTCGTCACTCCACGAAGGGACTGGCGCGCGCGTCAAAGGTCTTCTTCGCCAGGGCGGTCTTGGTCTTCTCCCACTCGGTCTTGGCGGTGGCCGCTTCGGCCTCCTGCTCCTTCATGTCCTGACGGTCGGCGGTGACCTCCTCCTTGCAACGCTTCACCTGGTTGTCGAAGTCCTCCGGGGCCAGCCGCTCCGACCCCTCCACTTTGGCTTTGCGCGCCGCCTGGAGGCGCGCCATTTCGAACTCGGCGAAGGCGCAGCGCAACGCCAAGCGGACCAGGTCCTCGTTGGCTTGATTCACCTTTTGCCGCGCCCGCAGGTAATCCACCCGGAGGTTCGCTTCTTCGACCGCCAGTTCCGCCACGTCGCGCGACGGGGCGTCGGAAGCGCTGCTCACTTCGTCCTTGGCGGCGGAGCGCCGGTCCTTGGCCCGACGCAGGGCGTCGCGGGTGCGCAAGATTTCGTTCTGGGCCTCGTCCACCTTGTCGATCGCCACCGCCAGGTTGTTTTCCGCCTCCAAGAGCTCAATGCGGATTTCGTAGGGGAGCTTCTTCACCAAGTCATCGGGAACTCGGCGGCCGTACTTGGGGCCGCACGCGGCCAACAGGAGGCAAGTGGGCAAAAGGACGCGTCTCATAGGACCTTGGCCTTGAAGTCGGCGTAGACCGTTCGGCCACACGCGGGGTCAATACCGTCTTGGAAGGTGACGCTGAAGTAGCCGCCCACGGTGCTGCCGGACGTGGGCGTCTGGTGCACCACGAACTGCCCCACTCGAATGGGCGGGAAGGACGTCACCGGGTCGTTGTAGACATTGCGGCTGAGCGATCCGACTTGCCCGCCAGTGGGGAGGGTGGCCGACAAGTCGAACACGTGGTTGGCCGTCACCGTTTGCCCGTTCAAGTTGGTGATGACTTTGAGCACCACGTCCTGGCCCGCCGCGCCGGCATCAGGGGGGGCGTTGGAAATGTCGCGGGGGTCCAGAAAGCGCAGAGCGGCCTGGTTGTTGGCAATGGACAGGTCGGCGGACTGGTACTCCAAGTTGAGCAACACGGTGAGGCTCCCCTGCAGCGACTGGGGGTTGCAACTGGCGCAGAGGAACGCCAGGGCGGGTGTGGCGAACGCCCTCATCGGCACGCTCTCCATTCGGTGTCGACCTCCGGGCCTGCCAGCCCGGAGGTGTCCTTGATCAGCGACAGCTCGCGCTTGGCCCCCTCCCGGTCGCCGAAGCGGCAGCGCAGAGCGGCCAGATTGGCGCGCGCCTTTTCGAAGGTGGGGTCGGAGTCCAGCGCTTTGCCGTATTCGGCGCGGGCGGACATCGCGTCGCCGGCGAGGAGGAAGGCCAGTCCCAACGCGCTGTGGCTGGAGGCGCGGGTGTCTTGCAGTTCCGTGGCGCGTCCTAAGGTGAGTTGGGCCAACGGAAGCTGGCGCGCCTCCAGATAGGCCAGCCCCAGGGCTTCGAACGGAGCGGGTTCGGTGGCCCCTTCGGCCTTCTTCTGAAGGTCTGCCAAGCGCGCCGGGGCGGGTCCGGGAGATACCGGAGAAAGCGGCGACTTCACCGACTCGGTCTTTCCGCGGCACCCCAACACCGCCACGGAGAAGACTTCGAGAGACTGGGCGCGCGCCAGGCACGCTTTGAACGCGTTCTCGGAACGGTCCTTGACCGGCGCCACCTGCGTCTTCACCGCCTCCCGATAGCGCGAAGCCTCCGCGCCGGTGAGCCCCTCCGGGACGGGGGCGCCCTCCAAGACTTCTGCCAGGTGACCGTAGGCAAGTCCCAGGCGCCACAAGGACGCGACCGCGTACTCCGGCGAGCCCATCGATGCGGCTTGGGTGTACACGCCCTCCAACTCCTGCAAAGCGGCGACTTGCTGCTCCACTTCCGGGGGCAGTTGCTTGAACTTGGCGAAGAGAATGTCACCCAGGTGCCACAGCGCCTTGGCGGTGTCCTCGTTCTGCCCGTTGGGGCCTTGGGCAATCGCGGTGAGCGTGGCCACCAGGGCCTTGGGGTTTTCATTGGGAGCGGTAGTGGCCTGAATCTCCGCGAGCACTGCGCCGGCCTTGGAGTTGAGGCGATCCACGCGCAGCGCGCTCTCCGCCGCGGACTTGGCCTTAGGCAGGTTCTTCTGCTTCATCCACGCCTCGGCGAGCAGGTCGTAGACCTCCGCCTTGCGCGCCGAGCTGGCGATATCCGCCGCAGTTTCCAGGTCTCGGATTCCTTCCTTGGTTTCTTCCAGTGCCAAGCGAAGCTTGGCGGCGGCGAGCCACCCGTCCAAGGCGGTGGAGTCGGTGCCGAGCTTGGCGCCCACCTGCTCGAAGTACGTCGCCGCTTCCTGGAAGTGGCCGGACTCAGCGGATTGCCGGGCGGTGCTGAGCAGCACGTCGGACAAGTACTGCGACTTGGGGTATTCGCCGGCGATTCGCGCGGCCAGTTCTCGTTGCCGAGCAAAGTCCTTCTTTTCCCGCACTGCGACGAAGGCCCCATAGAGCGCCTTCTCACCCAACTCGGTGCCCTTGGACTCGTCTGCCTTCTTGAGCAGGCCCTCCACCACTTCGCCCGACTCCTCGATGGAGGTCAGGGCGATTTCGCCCAAGGCCTCGCTCTTGGCCTTGGTGAGAATGGTACGCACCTGGGCCTGGAAGGACCCCGGCAACGGGCTGGCCAGGAACTTGGCGCCCACCTCGTCAATCTTCTTGAAGTCGTTGAGCTGGCGGTAACTATCGAGCGCCAGGTTTCCGGCGACCGCCGCGTCCTTGTACGAAGGGTTCTGCAGCGCAAAGTTGGTGAAGAGCTCGCCCGACTTTTCGTAGTCGCCATCGTCGTAGAAGGCGCGAGCGATGTTGAACTTTACGTCCGTGGCGTGCTCGCTCTTGGGGTAGCGCGACACGTAGTTGGCGCCGAGCACCTTCAGCGCCTGGCGCGCGTCGGCCACTTCAAAGGCGTTGAGGTGCTCGACCTCGCCCTGCTTCAGCGCGGAGAAGTGGGCCAGCAAGGCGCCGTACATCGCTTGCTCGTGGCCCTTGGGGTCCTTGGTCGGGCGGCTGTCGATGTAGGCGGCGAGCTCCTCGAATTGGCGCGACGCCTGGGGGAACTCGTGCGCCGCGAAGAGAGCGTCAGCGCGGTTCTGCATGATGGTCCGCACCTGGGCCTGGGGCCGGAACAGGGCCAGGTACTCGCGGTAGGCCGCGGCGGCTTCCACGTAGGACGGCTTGTCGTCCTTCTTCTGGGCGGCGACGTGGAGCTGGGTGGCCAAGTCCCGCGCCATCTCCTCCAGTTCGGCCAGTTGCTTCTTGCGGGTGGGCTCGTCGATGTCCGGGTTGGTTTTGGCTTCCACCGCCGAGCGCACCAGGAAGCGAATGTCTTCGGGGCGCGGCGCGACCTTGGCCTTGGCGAGTTTCAAGGAGTCGTAGATTTTCTCCGCCCGCTCCAGGTCCAACTCGGGGTCGGGCTGCACTTCCATCAGCTTGCGCAGCGCCGGGATGGCGTATTCGTACTGCTGCTTGATGAAGTACCGATTGCCGAGTTTCTCCAGCGCCAGGGCGTAGGTGCTGCGGGAGTCGGAGAGCTTCTCGAAGTAGTTGAGCGCGCCCTTGGGTGGGCGGGCTTCGGTGTAGCTGTAGACCAGGTCGAGCAGGGCCTCGCGCTTGATGTTGAGCGCTTTGGTGGTGTCCGCGCCCGGGATGGGGGCGCTGGCGGCGGCGGCCTCGAAGAAGACCACCGCTTCGGCGTGCTTACTCTGGTTGATGCGAATCCACCCCAGCTTGTAGCGGGCGAGGTCGTGCACCGGCGAGGGAGCGGCCTCCAGAATGGCCTGGTAGTGCTTCTCCGCCTCCACCAGGTCCGACTTGTCGAAGAAGTAGTCGCCGAGGATTTGTTCGGCGTCGAGGCGCAGCGGGCTGGTGGGGTACTTGCGGACCAGCTCGCCCAGCGTCTTGAGCATCTCGTCGAAGGTCCCCAACTCGCGCTGCTCGTGAGCCAGGTAGAAGG
>Ga0209698_10002565_pt1 | contig 20508 bp, 16 predicted proteins | sample LitLauG_LLR_2012_FD_187203 | JGI IMG/M metagenome (GOLD analysis project Ga0209698, IMG submission 187203) | Freshwater sediment microbial communities from Pennsylvania, USA - Little Laurel Run_MetaG_LLR_2012 (SPAdes) (version 2) | ecosystem: Environmental > Aquatic > Freshwater > Creek >...
TCGGTCAGGCGAAACTCTGCCCGCATGGTGCCTTTCCCGGGCTTTCTGTAGCGGATGGTCGCGGCTTTGTCCCACACGATGAAATCGGGCCCCAGGTTCGCCATCAGCATAAGCATGTAGAACGCGTCAGTCATGGCGTAAAGCGATCCGCCGAAGTGGGTGCCGACGTAGTTGGCGTTCCACCAACGCAGCTTCATTTCGACGTCGATCTCGCGCATGTCGGGTGAGATACGACGGATGCAAATGCCGGCGCCGAGCAGCGGCGGCCAGAGATTGATCAGGCGGCGCAGGTGGCCAGGCCGCTGTCCGCCGCCCAGCAGTTGGAGGAGGACGTTGCGGCTCATAGTTGCGGCGGAACGGCCAGTCCGCGGCCATAGACGGCGGCCAGAATTTCGTCTGCGCCACGGCTGAGCAGCGACGCGGCGGCGGCGGCGCCTAGCTCTTCGGGGTCATCGCCATCGCAGCGATCGCGCAGGACTTTCGAGCCGTCGGGATCGGCGACGATGGATTCGAGATGCAGCTTGCCATGGCGCTGTTCCGCATAGGCTCCGATGGGAACCTGGCAGCCTCCGCCGAGAGCTGACAACAGAGCGCGCTCGCAGGTTGTAGCAGCGCGAGCGTGGTCGTCATCCAGGAATTCAAGATGCTGTCGCACAGCACTGTCGCCTTCACGGATTTCGATGGCGAGCGCACCTTGGCCGGCGGCTGGACACATAATGACGGCAGGAATGATCTGCTTTACGAGTTCCGTCTTGCCCAAACGATTCAGCCCGGCGGCGGCCAGAATGATGGCGGTGTACTGGCCATCTTCGAGCTTTCGCAGGCGCGTATCCACGTTGCCGCGCAGGGGATGGATGTCGAGATCGGGTCGAATGGCCTTCAGTTGCGCCTGGCGGCGCAGGCTGGAAGTGCCGACGCGCGCGCCGTGCGGCAGGTCTTCAATCTTCGAGTATTTGCGCGAACAAAAAGCGTCGCGCGGGTCTTCCCTTGGCGGAATAGCCGCAATCTCAAATCCGGCAGGCAGTTCGGTCGGCAGGTCTTTCAAGGAATGTACCGCCAGGTCAACGTGGCCGGCGGCGAGGGCTTCTTCAATCTCTTTCGTAAACATGCCTTTGGTGCCGACTTTGGCTAGTGCCACGTCGGTGATTTTGTCGCCGGTGGTGTGGATGATCTCGATATGTACTTCGTGTCCCCGTGCGCGCAGCAGAGCTGCGATGTGGTTGGCCTGCCACAGGGCGAGTTGCGAACCGCGAGAGCCGATGCGGAGGCGCGGCATCAGCGATGCGACTCCGTTTCATCGTCGCGCGCGCGATCGTTCTTTTCCTGTAAGTTGAACAGGCGCCTTACCACATCCATCACCGTGGTCGCTTCCTGGTCGCGGGCGACAGCCTTCAACGCGGTCACCGGCGTGTGCATTACTTTGTTGATGATGCCGCGAGTCAGGGCTTCGACTGCGAGTTCCTGTTCCGGCGTCAAAGTGCCCATGCGGCCGCGCACGCGGTACAGTTCCGCCTGCCGGATGGTTTCGAGATGCTCCTGCAGGCTCACGATCGTCGGCACGACGTCGAGAGTTTGCAGCCGCGCCTCGAAGCGATCGATTTCGGTGGAGATAATGGCTTCGGCCAGCTCGGCTTCTTTGCGGCGGTCTGCGACGTGCGAGCTGACGGCCTGCTGCAGGTCATCGAGGTTGTATACGAAGACGCCGCTGAGTTTCGCCATCTCAGGTGATACGTCACGAGGTACGGCGATATCGATGAAAAACATCGGCTTATTCTTGCGGCGCTGGAGAAAGCGCTCGCCATGCTCGCGATGGAAAATCGCGTTGGGCGAGCCGGTTGAAGTGATGACAATGTCGGCCTTGTCGCAGGTAGCGTAAAGATCGTCGAAGCGGATGGCCTGTCCGTCGAATTTGTGCGCAAGTCCCACGGCGCGGTCGTAAGTGCGATTGGAAACGAAGATGGACGTGCAACCATGGGCGAGTAAATGCCGCGCCGCGAGTTCGCTCATTTTGCCGGCGCCGATCAGGAATACGGTCTTCCCTTTCAGATTGCCGAAAATCTGCTTCGCCAGCTCGACCGCCACCGATGCTACCGATACGGATGATGACCCCACTGCCGTCTCGCTGCGCACGCGCTTGGCGACGGCAAAAGCGCGCGAAAAAAGCTGCTCAAGCTGGCCCCGTGCCGCGCCCACGGCGCGCGCTGTGGCATAGGCCTCTTTCACTTGCCCAAGAATTTGCGCCTCGCCAACCACCATGGAATCGAGGCTCGAAGCAACGCGAAATACATGCCGCACTGCTTCCCGGTCGCGCAACTCATAGAGATGGGGGTCAAGTTCGGTACTGGTGAGTTGGAAGTGTCCATGCAGGAACTGGCGAAGATCGGCGGCGCCGTTGGCCGTGTGCGTGACCAGTTCAACGCGGTTGCAGGTGGAGACGACCAAGCCTTCGTCTACACCCGGATGCGAGCTGAGTTCGCGGCAAGCCTCCGCCAGTTTGGAGTCAGGGATGGCCAGCCGCTCGCGCAATTCAATGGGCGCGCTCTTGTGGTTGACGCCGATGAGCTGATATCTCATGAAGCGGCAAACCTGTGCATGACGGAGAAATAGTTGGCGGCCCAAGCTACGATTGCCGCCACGAAAGCGCAACTGGCTAGCACGGCGGCGCGGCGGCCGCGCCATCCCGAGTTCCAGCGGGCGAACACCATGACCATGTAGACCAGCCACATCAGCAGGGAAAGCAGAATCTTTACGTCGAGAAAATTGAAGCGGCCGTAAGTTGAAACAGCGACCACCGCACCCGTCAGCAGACCCAGCGTCATGAAGGGGAAACCGAGCAGCAGCGAGCGGTAGCCAATCTGGTCGATCACTTCGAGTGGCGGCAGGAACGACGAGAGCTTTGAAAGGCTTTTCGATTTCAACCGGCGTTCCTGCACCAGATAGATCAGGCTGGCGCCAAAGCTGAGGACCAGCGCGGCATATCCGGTGAAGATCAGGGCGATGTGGGCGATGAGCCATCCCCGCTGCTGCACCGTGGAAGTGAAGACAAACGGTTGCTGACCGGAGGCAGCGATCAGCGTCAGGAAGAAGACAATTGGGAAAACGACCACTCCGGGCGAGGTCGTGTCGTAAAGAGCGTAGATTCCCATGAAGAAGCACATCGACGCGAATGCCAGCAGGGACTCTGCATTGTGTACTGACGCCCAGACGACAGGATCGGATAGAAACAGCTCGACCAGGGAGACAAAATGAAACAGCAGGCCCAGGCTGGCGGCGTGCAGGGCGATGCGGCTGAACAGGTCGCTGGCGCGGTTCAGGGCCACGAAGGCGTAGACCAGTCCGATGAAATAGCAGCCGAGCGCGAAACGAAGCCAAAGCAGGGGCATATTAGCGGGCCTTAAGAGCCGAGTTTAACTCATTCCACCCTTACAAAAGTTACCTCACTGGTGCAGCCTGCTTGCGTGACCTTTGGCACATCCCGGTCAGGTTGGGCGGGTTTGCAGCCGATGGAGGGATGGACGGCGGCTGCCGCCGGTTGAACCCCTATGCCCGTCCACCCAATTGATCTGCTGCTCCCAGCCTTGGCGGTGGTGGTCGCCGGCCAGCAGTTGTGGATGTTCTTCGAACGCCGTCGCACGCGCCGCCGGGAAGAACTCTTTCAGGTCATTACCGAAAACGCAGCCGACCTGATCGCCCTGGTCGACACCAAAGGCAAGCGCCTCTATAACAGCCCCTCCTACCGGCGAGTCCTGGGCTATTCCCCAGCCGAACTGGCCGAGCAGTCAGGGTTCGAGCAGATTCATCCCGAGGACCGTTTTCGAGTGTTGGACGCCGCCCGCGAAGCGCGCGAGACCGGGACCGGCCGTGAAATCGAATATCGCATGCGCCACAAAAACGGCGAATGGCGGGTCATGCAGTCCAGCGCCAGCACTATTCGCGATGCCAATGGTAAGGTTGCCAAGCTGGTGATCGTGAATCGCGACGTCACCGAGCGCAAGCGCGCCGAGCAGCGTCTGGAACACGAGTCGCTCCACGACGCCCTGACTGGACTGCCCAACCGCCAACTGTTTCTTGACCGCCTGCACCATGCGCTGGCGCGTTCGCGTCGGAACGATGCATTCCGCTTCGCCCTGCTAACCATCGATGTGGACGACTTTCGCCGCTGGAACCGCGACCTGGGACAGGAAGGCGCCGACCAGCTTCTCGTGGAATTGAGCCAGCGAATCGCAGCCTGCGTTCGCGAGGACGACAGCGTGGGCGTCATTCATCCACTCACTCTCGATCCGGTCTCGCGGCTCTCCGCCGATGAATTTTCGGTATTGCTGGAAGGAGTCGGAGAGCCCGGTGACGCCCTGCGCGTGGGCCGCCGCATTCAGCAGGCACTGGCCGCGCCGTATGCCAGCCTGGCACCCGCGCCGGGCCCGACCGTCAGCATCGGAATTGTTCTAAACGGCGCCAGGCAGGCCACTACCGAAATGGTCCTCGGCGATCTGGACGACGCGCTCCGGCGTGCCAAGGCGCGCGGCGGCAACAGCTGCGAGGTTTCCGATCACGTGCAGCATGCGCGCGCCGTCCAACGGCTGAGTCAGGAATCCGACCTGCGCACTGCCCTTGAGCAGAGTCAGTTTCGGGTCCACTACCAGCCCGTGGTGCGCCTGGTGGACCGCCAGGTGCTTGAGCTTGAGGCACTGCTGCGCTGGCAGCATCCGACCGAGGGTCTGATTTCCCCCGACAAGTTTCTGGACACCGCCGACGATTCCGGCTTGCTGGTGGAGATCGGCAGTTGGCTGTTTTGTGAAATCGGCTCGACATTGCGTACCTGGAGCGACTCCGGTGAACTGCCCGAAGCACTTGCGGTGAGCGCAAACCTGTCAGCCCGGCAGTGGGGGCACCCCAGGCTGCTCACAACCGTCAAATCGGCCCTGGCACAATTCCATATCGCTCCCTCGCGCCTGCGAGTTGAGATCCCGGAGTCAGTCGCGCTTCGCAATCTGAACCATACGACCTCGGCGATAGCAGATTTCCGCCATGCTGGAATCCAGACATCCCTGGACCACGTGGGCAGCGGCCTCTCTTCCCTGCGATTGCTGGCGCAGGCGCAGCTCTGTTGCCTCAAGCTCGATCGGTCTCTGGTCCAGGAATTGCACACGGATCGCACCGCCGAGCACACGGTGGCCATGATCGTGGCGGTAGCGCGCACCGCCAGGGTCCCCGTAGTCGGCGAGAGCATTGAAGATCAGTGGCAGTTGGAAAGACTGCGCACACTCGGGTGCGGTTTAGGACAGGGATTTCTGCTTTCGCCGCCAGTCCCCGCGCATGAAGCCGAGCGGCTGCTGCTGGCTGGTGTGCTGAGCTGAAACCTCTGCCGAAGACTCAGGGAGCAGCAAGCCACAAGATGATCCGGCCGTCACCGTTTCAACCGTCGATGCGCGCGTCCCGCAGATGTTTGACGGCGGTCTCCGGGCTCACCGGCGAATAATAGACGTCTTTCAACGTATATGGGCGCGCCTTGGCTGCGATCACGGGCAGAATCTCAATGTGCCAGTGATAGTCATCATCCAGCGTTTTCCAGTAGCCGATGCTGCGGGAAGGATGCTGGCTATTAGGCGAGGTGTGCAGCACGAGATGGAACTGTGTACTCACCGACCGGACACGCTGCAGGGTGCGCCGCAATATGCCGGCCAAATCGCTTAACGGCGTGGGCCGTAAGGCCGTGCGTTCAAACGAAGCCTCGTGCGTGCGCGGCATGATCCAGACCTCATAGGGCACGCGGGGCGCGTAGGGACACAACGACACAAAGTCGCCCCGGCCTTCAATCACTCGCGTTCCCTGCCGCTCTTCCTGCTGCAGAATGTCGCAGAACACGCATCGTTCCTTGGCCTGGAAGTACTCGCGCGACGACCGCAGCTCATAGAGAACGCGGCGTGGAACGAACAGCGACGCCGCGATTTGAGAAGTGGGATGCGAAAATTCCTGCCCGGCGCTTTCGCCGCAATCTTTGTAAACGCTTACATATTTCACTCGCGAATCGCGTTTCAGGTCCAGGATGCGCTCTGCGGCAACCCGCAGGAGCGCCTCGATTTCAGCATCCGACGCCTGCCAGATTTGCCGATCGTGGCGCGAATTTTCCACAAGCACTTCATGAGCGCCCACCGAGCGCATGCGGTCGTAAAGCCCGTCGCCGCGGCGCTCGGGATCACCCTCCACGTGATAGACCGGAGTGGGATGCACGACGGCCCGCGCCGTCCACCCGGATTGCCCGCTCGCAGTGGCGCTCAAAATCACGCGCGCCGGCACGGGGGAGTCGGGACAGAACGGGCACGGCTGGTCTGGCGCCGCCTGCGGAACGTCGTCGCCGGTTACGACCCAGGAGCGGGTAATCGGGTCTTTGCGCAACTCCATGTCAGCTAGAAGATACCGGCAGGGCTGGGCGCGTCAAGCTGTGCACGAAGAAGTCGCAAGGCATTAGTATGGAATCATCGCCGTTTCGACCGACATGCCAGAAGCCACCACGCCGCTGATGCAGCAGTACTCCGCGATCAAGCGGGAACATCCGACGGCGCTGCTGTTTTTCCGGCTCGGCGATTTCTATGAACTGTTCTTTGACGATGCCGTGGTCGCTGCCCGTGAATTGCAGATCACTTTGACTTCCCGCAACAAGGAAAAAGGCATCGCGATCCCGATGTGCGGAGTGCCCTATCACGCCGCCGAAGGCTACATCGGAAAGCTGATCCGCAAAGGCTTTAAGGTCGCCATCTGCGAGCAGATGGAAAGTCCCAAACTTGCCAAAAAACTGGTGCGGCGCGAAGTTACGCGCGTGGTCACGCCGGGGACGGCGGCGGACTCCTCGCTCGGTTCGGAGGAAAACAATTTTCTCGCAGCGATTGCCCAGGCCGGCGACCGTGTTGGTCTGGCGGCGCTGGACCTCTCGACCGGCGAGTTTCGCGCCACCGAATTCTCCGGCGAGGGAGCCGGCCGACGCGTGCAGGAGGAGTTGGAACAGCTTGGCCCCCGCGAACTGTTGTTCGGTTCGCGCGCGCCGCTGTTTGAGGAGCATCGCGGTGCAGCAGTCTTTCCCAATGTCGCGACAACGGAGGCGCGGCCCAGCGCACAGCCGATTCCACGCTGCACAGAAACCCCGCTTGACGACTGGATTTTCGCGCCCGATCATGCCATTCCACTGCTGGAGAACCACTTTGGTGTGCTTTCGCTGGAGGGTTTCGGACTTGCCGGACGCACCGCGGCGGCCTGCGCCGCCGGGGCCATTCTTCACTACGTTCGAACGACACAACGCGGCCGATTGGACCACGTGGACCGCATTGGAGTCTACGAGCGTCAGGATTGCATGGTGCTCGACGCCGTCACGGTACGGAACCTTGAGCTGATCGAGCCGCTGTTTGCGGGCCTCGATGCCGGCCTTACGCTGTTTCGCAGCATCGACGCGACTTTGACTCCGATGGGCAAGCGCCTGTTGCGCGCCTGGATGTTGCGGCCATCGATTGACCTGGCAGAAATCGGCAACCGGCTGGACGCGGTCGAGGCTGCGGTCAAGAATCTGATCGTCCGTGAGCAACTGAGGCAGGCACTCGATGGAGTGCTCGATCTGGAGCGCCTGCTGAGCCGAGTGGCCCTCGAAACCGCCAATCCCCGCGACCTGCTAGCGCTCGCAGCATCGCTCGGCAAGATCCCGGGAGTCAAGGCCGGGGTCGCACAGCTCGATACCGGGCGCATGCGCGAACTGCAGAACGCGCTCGACGATCTTTCCGATTTGCGCCGCAAAATCGACGGAACAGTTCTGCCTCAGGCGCCGCTCAGTCTCGCCGACGGCGGCGTAATCGCCGAAGGCGTCGACCCGACCCTGGACGAGCTGCGCACCCTGAGTCGAAACAGCAAGCAGATCCTTGCGCAAGTGGAGCTGCGAGAGCGCGAGCGCACCGGCATCGGTTCCCTGAAAGTTAAATTCAACTCCATTTTTGGCTATTACATCGAGGTGTCAAAGCCGAACTTGCACCTGGTCCCGGCCGATTACGAACGACGGCAGACGCTGGTGAACGCCGAGCGTTTCACTACACCCGAGCTTAAGGAGTACGAGGCGAAGATTCTGGATGCGCAGGAGAAGATCGTCGAGATCGAACGGCGCATCTTCACCGAATTGCGGCAGGCGGTCGCGGCTGAGGCGCGCCGCATTCGCCGCACCGCGCTGGCGCTCGCCGAAGTCGACGTTCTCGCCGGCCTGGCCCACGTGGCTTCGAACCGCAGCTATTGCCGCCCGCAACTGGACGAGTCCGGAGAGATTGAGATTTTTGCCGGACGGCATCTGGTGATTGAGCAACAGGAGATGGTCGCAGGAACCGACCGCTTCGTGCCCAATGACGTTTACCTCAACCACTCCTCGCATAACGTGCTACTGCTGACCGGGCCTAACATGGGCGGCAAAAGCACTTACCTGCGGCAGGTCGCGCTGACCGTGGTCCTGGCGCAGATGGGTTCGTTCGTGCCCGCACGACAGGCGCGCATGGGAATCGTCGACCGCGTCTTCACCCGCATCGGGGCCAGCGATAATCTGGCGCGCGGACGCTCTACATTCATGGTGGAAATGACCGAGACCGCTTCGATCCTGCATAGCGCGACCGAGCGCTCGCTCATTCTGCTCGACGAAGTGGGCCGTGGCACCTCAACCTACGACGGCCTCGCCATCGCCTGGGCGGCGGTGGAGTATCTGCATGACCGGGTGCGCGCCAAGACGCTGTTTGCGACGCACTACTTCGAGCTGACGGAACTGGCCGACCTGCTGCCCGGCGTCAAGAATTATCGGGTTGCGGTGAAGGAGACTGCGTCGGGAATCGCCTTTCTGCGCAAAGTGGAGCCGGGGCCAGCCGATCGCAGCTACGGGATCGAGGTGGCCAAGCTGGCCGGATTGCCCTGCGAGGTCATTCGCCGGGCGCGCGAGGTACTCATAGAGCATGAGGCTGCCGAGCAGCAGGCAACTGCACACCTCACACCGGGCGCGCAGGCCCCGGCAACGCAATTAACCATCTTTACCCCGTTGTCGCAGCCGGTGCTGGATAAGCTGCGCGAGGTGGATTTGAACCGTCTGACACCATTGGAAGCGTTGAACCTGCTGGCAGAGTTAAAAAAAGAAATCTGACCACCGAGGACACAGAGCAGACCTGTCTCATGACCCCGCTCGCGCAAACGAACATCGGCCAGCTACTGATCATCGGATTCAATGGCACGGGAATGTCTCCAAGCCTGGCTTCCCTGCTCGGCCGCATCCGGCCCGCGGGTGTGATCTTGTTTGCCCGTAACCTTGATGCTCCGCAACAGACCTGGCAACTCCTCGCCGACTGCCGCAAGTGTACCGACGCCGCTCTCTTCACCTGCATCGACCTGGAAGGCGGAGTGGTCGACCGCTTTCGCGAAATTCTCGGTCCGACTCCTTCCCCGGCCGAAGTTTACGCAAGCGGCGACCGGGGCCTGTTTCGAAGCCACGGAAACGTTATCGGCGAGAACTGCCGTGCTCTCGGATTCAACGTCGATTTTGCCCCGGTCCTCGATCTAGCTTTTGAGGCCTCTCGCAGCGTGATGGGGTCGCGCGCGGTCTCCGCCGATCCGAAACAGGTTGTGATCTACGCGCGGGAGTTCCTGCGCGGCCTCGATGACGCGGGCGTACTCGGTTGCGGAAAGCACTTTCCCGGCCTGGGCGAAGGGAAATTGGATTCGCACGCGCGCCTGCCCGTGGTCGCAAAACCCTATCGCCGGCTGTGGCAGCAGGATCTAGTCCCTTATCGCAGCCTGCGGCGCGAGCTGCCGATGGCAATGGTCTCACACGCAGCTTTTCCCGCGCTGACCACCAAACCAGTCCCGGCATCGCTCTCCCGGCGCTGGATTACCGATGTCTTGCGCAAAGCAATCGCTTTTCGGGGCCTCGTCGTGTCCGACGATCTGGAGATGGGCGGAGTGCTCGAAGCCGCGCCGCTCGGGGAGGCCGCCGTCGAGTTCATTCGCGCCGGCGGCGACACGGCCTTGGTTTGCCATCAGGAGGCGCACGTGATGGAAGCCTACGAAGCGCTCGCCAAAGCCTGGGAACGTGACCCGAAATTCCGGCGCTGTGTGGAAACGTCCACGGGCCACGTTGCGGCATTCAAAAAAAAGCGCGCCGCTCAATTGCGGGCGGTGAAGGCCCCGTCTGAAAAGCGTGTGGCTCAACTCGTCCGCAATCTCTGGGAGTTCGGCGAGCGGGTAAGGCTCGAATCGCTGGCGTAGCTCGGACGAGACAGGAACGCAAATGATCGTGGCTGGAGTGATGAGCGGGACATCGGCTGACGGCATCAATGTCGCGCTGGTGCGTTTTGCCTCGGCACGCCGGTTCACACTGCTCGGCCACGCGGAATATCCGTACCCGAAGCAGGTGCGCGCGGCCGTGCTCGCCGCCATGAACGCGCCCGCCGCCGCCGTTGCCGACCTCGCGCGCCTGAATGCCCTGCTTGGCGAGCTTTACGCCAGCGTTGTCTTGAAAACGCAGAAGCGTTTTAAGCTTCAATCCAATCTGGTGGCCTGCCATGGCCAGACGATCTATCACCAGGGATCCCCGCAGCCATATCTCGGGCGCCGCGTCACCGCAACATGGCAGACGGGCGAGGCTGCGATCGTCGCCGCGCGCCTCGGCGTCCCCGTAGTGTCCGATTTTCGCCCCGCCGACATGGCCGTCGGCGGGCAAGGCGCTCCGCTGGTGCCGTTTCTTGACTACGCTCTATTTCGCGACCGGCGCGTGGGCCGCATCGTACTGAACCTCGGCGGCATCGCCAACCTCACGGCAATCCCCGCCAATGCCGTACCCGGCGAGGTCCTCGCTTTCGACACAGGGCCCGGCAATATGGTGATCGACGGTGTAATGCAGGAGTTGTTTCGCCAGCCTTTTGACCGCGGCGGCAGGACCGCCGCGTCCGGCGCTGTGTTTTTGCCGGTGCTCCGGAAAATGCTGGGCAATCCGTTCTTCGCGCGGCGGCCACCGAAATCGGCGGGGCGCGAGCAGTTTGGCCAGAGCTATGTCGCCGAATTTCTCAGCCGATGCGGCCGCGCCGCGAAGGCCGACGTCGTTGCCACCGCGACCGCGATCACTGCACAGTCCATCGCCCGGGCAATCAAATTTCTGGTCGCCGGAAAGCGCAATGCCAACTTCCGCGACCTGATTGTCTCCGGCGGAGGCACCAGGAACAAAACACTAATGTCAATGCTGCAGTCACAGGTCTCCGAACTAGGAGTGACCATGCTCACCTCCGACGACTTCGGCCTACCGAGCGCCGCCAAAGAGGCCGTCGCGTTCGCGCTCCTTGGGTATCAGACCTGGCATCGCAAGCCGTCGAACCTGCCGTCGGCGACCGGGGCGCGCCGCGCGGCGGTGCTGGGGAAAATCTGTTATCCATAGAAGAATGGCAGCCCACATCACAATGCTGCGTGGCATCAACGTCGGCGGCCACAACCGGATCAAGATGGAGGAACTTCGACGGTCGCTCGCGCAACTGGGTCTGCAGCGGACTTCGACCTACATTCAAAGCGGCAACATCGTTTTCGAGGGGGGAAAGCTAGGCCCGAAGGCGCTAACCGAAAAGATCGAGCGGCAGATATTGAGAGATTTTGATATCTCGTCCCTGGCAATTACGCGGTCGGCGAATGAGATGGCCGCGATCGTTAGTGGCAACCCGTTTCTCCGCGATTCGCGTCTCGATCCAACGAAGCTCCACGTCTACTTTTTGGCCGAGCCTCCCTCTCCTGATGCGGCGAAGGAACTGAAATCTTTGGCCGCCAAGCCTGATCTCGCCCACTTGGCAGAACGCGAAATTTACCTTTACCTGCCAAACGGCGTGTCGCAAAGCAGCGTTTGGAACAGTCCCATGGAGCGGCGTCTGCTCAAGCGGGCCACCATGCGAAACTGGAAAACAGTCACCACGCTGCTCGAAATGGCCCAGGCGCTCAGATGACCTCCCTGCATCGCATCCTGCGCCGTCCCGCGACCTTCGCAGTTCTGGGGACATGCGCTTTCCTGCTGTCCTGTTCCCACAAACCGGATCCCGACACCTTCGTCATGTTGATCGAGTCCAGCCCCACCAACCTCGATCCCCGCGTCGGACTGGACGGTCAATCGGAACGCATCGACGGGCTGATCTTTGATGACCTTCTCACTCGAGGCGCCGATCTCAACGTCGCCCCAGGGCTCGCCCAGAGTTGGGAGGTCCCCGATGCTCTCACCTACCGCTTTCATCTGCGGCAGGGCGTGCGTTTTCACGATGGTCGTGCTCTCACCGCGCGTGACGTGAAGTGGACATTCGATTCTCTCCTCGAGGGCAAAGTCCGCTCGACGAAGGCCGCGGTCTACCAACCTATCGAGCGTATCGAGATCCCCGACGACTTCACCGTGGACTTTCATCTGAAATCGCCGTTTGCAGGTCTACTCTGGAACATCTCCGACGGTGCCATTGGTATCGTTCCTTACGGCAGCGGCAGCGAGATGAGTCAGCACCCAATCGGCACGGGGCCGTTTCGCTTTGTCAGCGCCGAGATGGACAAAGATGTCGTCGTCGAGCGTAACGACTCCTATTGGGGCGAGGCCGCCAAGCTTGCCCGTGTCCGTTTTGCCGTCGTTCCCGACGCCACCACCCGAGCCCTGGAGCTTAGAAAAGGCTCTGCTGACGCCACCATCAATTCGCTCACTCCCGACACGACCCTCGCCCTGTCGCGCGAGCCGTCGCTCGCGGTGCAACGGGCTCCTGGAACGGTGCTCGCCTATCTTGGATTCAATCTTCGCGACCCGATCTTGAAAGATGTCCGCGTCCGGCAAGCCATTTCCTGTGCGCTCGACCCGCAGCAGATGATCGACTATCTCTGGCGCGGTCAAGCCCGCCTCGCCCGCAGCGTATTGCCGCCCGAAAGTTGGGCTTACAACGGAAGTGTCGCCCATTGCGAGCGTGATCCCCAACGCGCCCGCGCTTTGCTCGACTCCGCCGGTTACTCAGCGAAGAACGGCGTCCGCTTCCACATCACCATGAAGACCTCGACTGACGAGAACACACGCCTGATGGTCGCGGTGATGCAACAGCAGTTGCGCGAGGTCGGCATCGCCCTCGACATTCGCAGCTACGAGTTCGGCACTTTTTTTGCCGACGTCAGCCGCGGCGTCTTTCAGATGTATGGGCTGCGGTGGATCGGAGGCAACGAGGACCCGGAAATCTTCGAATACGCTTTCCTGTGCGCGAAATCGCCCCCCAATGGCGCCAATCGCGGCTTCTACTGCAATCCACAGGTCGATTCCCTGCTGGAACAGGCCCGCGTCGAAACCGATCTCGCAACCCGCAAGCAGATGTACGCCGACGTGCAACGCATTCTCGCCGAAGACGTTCCTTACATCAACCTGTGGTATCTCGACAATGTTCTCGTGCACAACCGGCGCGTTGGCAACCTGAACATGAGCCCCAGCGGCAACTACGATTTCCTGCGCACCGCAGAGCTGGCACATCGACAGCCATGAAAATCGACGAATGGATGCCCGAATATCAGATCAGCGCGAGCTATTCGATTCGGGTCGCATCTCCGCCGGAGAAAACCTACGCCAGCCTCAGCGCAGCCCGCTTTTCCGACCTGCCAGTCCTCCGCGCGCTGATGCGGCTGCGAGGCTATCGTCTCGACAACGACTCGCCGCCAACACCCGCGGCGAAGCAGTCCTCGGGTATTGGTGGTGCATTTCTCGAACTCGTGGCCGAGCCGCCTCAAGAGATAGTCTTCGGCATCGTGGGCCGCTTCTGGAGACCGAACGGCGGTTTGGTCACTGGCTTGAGTCCGGCGCAGTTCACCGAATTCCGTCGCGAAGGCTATGCCCGCGCCGTCTGGAATTTTTCCATTGTTCGCGAGGGCACCAGCTCCCGCCTTACGACCGAAACGCGGGTGCAGACCTTTGGTCGGGCAGCCGCCCTGCTGTTCCGGCTCTACTGGCTCATCGTCGGCCCCTTCTCCGGGCTCATTCGCAAAGCCATGCTGCGCGAGATCAAGCGCATCGCAGAACACACTGCTGCCTGAAATTTGCGTGTTACCATCGAAATTCGTTTTACACATGAAAATTCTCTTCATCGGGGACATCTTCGGCCGGCCGGGGCGGACCATCGTCAAAGACCTGCTGCCGCAGATCATGCGTGACCGCAAACCCGATCTCATCATTGCCAACGGGGAAAACGCCGCCGCCGGTTTTGGCATCACTCCATCGCTCGCCGAAGAACTTTTCGAACTAGGAGTCGACGTCATCACCACCGGCAACCATGTGTGGGACAAGCGGGAAATCATCGAATATTTTCAGACCGTGGAAGGGCCCATCGCCAGCCAGTCGCGCCGTGTGCTGCGTCCCGCCAACTATCCGGCGGATATGCCGGGATCGGGCCTGTATCAGGGACGCAAGAGTGGTGTGCCCTATGCCGTGATCAATCTGCAAGGTCGAGTGTTCATGGCATCGAACGACGACCCTTTTCGCGTCGCCGACGCGCTGCTTAAGCAGGTCACCGCCAAAGTAGTTTTCGTCGACATGCACGCCGAAGCCACTTCTGAAAAAGTTTCCCTCGGCTGGTACCTCGACGGCCGGGTCACGGCCGTCGTCGGCACCCATACCCACATCCCCACCGCAGACGAGCGTGTGCTGCCCCAGGGTACCGCCTATATCACCGACGTCGGCATGACCGGGCCCTACGACGGGGTGATTGGAGTCCAGAAAGAACTGGTCATTGGCCGCTTCCTCAATGGCATGCCGGTCCGCTTCGAGCCCGCCACCGGCGATGTGCGCCTCTGCGGCGTCGTCATCGATTGCGACGAATCCTCGGGGAAGGCGCGCTCGATCGAACGCCTGATGTTGCGCTGAACGTGCGCGCCGCACTGCAAGATTGCCGCTTCGTCCCGTTCCCCAAATAGCGCTCAATGGAAGTATGCCCTCGTCCGCCCAGAGAGCGCCGATGGTCCCAGGCGGGTGCATACCGCAGAGGTACGTGTACGCCGGTAGCGGCTGAAAAACTCGGCTCACAAGGTAGAATCAAAACAATGCGCCGCTTGCTCACATTCTGTGGAATTCTTCTGTCGTCTGCAGGGATTGCCACGGCCGCGGACAATTCGGCCAAGTCGCCCGATACGCCGGCCTTGATCTGTCCCAAGGGCGCAGCCGGCGGCGCCAATTGCTTCATCTCCAAAGAAGATCGCAAGAACGCCCATCGTGCCTATGAGAAGGGCCTGAAGCTTGAGCACAAGCAGCAGTTCGACGACGCTTTCCAGCAGTTTGACGAGGCCGCAAAGCTGGTTCCGGGAGACACCACCCTGCTTGCCGCCCGCGAAATGGTCAAGGCCCAACTTGTATTCGAGCGCGTCGGACGGGGAGACCGTTCGCTGGCGCTCCACCACGATCAGGAAGCCGAGATCGCCTTCCGCTCCGCGCTGGACCTCGATCCTGAGAATCAGTATGCCCGCCAACGTCTGGAAGACGCGGTTCGCGGGCCCTGGGGCGCCCTTCCGCCAGTCATGCCGCAGCCCATTGCTGATGCCGGCGAAATTCACCTCCAACCGAAAGATTTGCTGGCTGCGTTTCACTATCGCGGCGATATACAGGGGCTTTACAGCCAACTGGCAAGCGCCTACGGCCTCACCGCGTCGTTTGCTGAATCCATTCCCGCCCGGCCCGTTAAGTTTGACCTCGACCGGGTGGATTTCTCTACTGCTCTCCGTCTGGCCGGCCAGGTGACCAAGACCATGACTACGGCGCTCGACGCAACTCATTTTCTCGTCCTGGCCGATACTTCGGAAAATCACAAGCAGTTCGACCGCATGTCGCTGCAGACCTTCCAATTGCCGCCGCACCTGACTACGCAGGAAGGCAACGACATGGTCATGGTCATGCGCAACATGTTCGACCTGCGTTTCATCAGTTCCGGCTCAACCGCCGGCACCGTCGAAGTGCGCGCGCCCCAGTGGCAGCTTGCCGCATTGACCGAAATGCTGCAGCAGATCACCACGCAGCGGCCGCAAGTCATGATCGAGATCAGCGTGTACCAGGTCGACCACCAACTCATGCGCAACATCGGTGTCCACGTCCCCAACCAGTTCAACCTGTACAACATCCCAGCGGGCGCTCTGGCGGCCTTGGGCGGCCAAAACATCCAGGACGTAATCAATCAGCTGATTTCTTCGGGCGGAATCAATCAGGCAGGCAGCGGACCACTGTCGGGCATTCTGGCTCAGTTAGGTGGAGGACAGAATTCGATCTTCAGTACGCCCCTGGCCACATTTGGCGGCGGCCTCACACTCGAGGGCCTCAGTCTCGACAAACTTTCGGCCCAGCTCGAGGTCAACGAGTCCTGGTCTCGCGACCTCTCGAAAGTGAGCCTGCGCGCCGGCCAGGGCAGCGATGCGACGTTTCACCTCGGCTCCCGTTATCCGATCATCAACGCTTCGTTCGCTCCGATTTATAACTCGCCGCAAATCTCAAAGGTGCTCGGCAACCAGACCTACATCCCGCCCGTGCCGTCAGTGAGCTATGAAGATATCGGGCTGAACCTGAAAGCCAAGCCGGCGGTAAGCGGCAACGGCGACGTTCGCATGGACCTGGAACTGCAGGTGCGCGCCCTTACCGGTAGCTCCAGCAATGGCGTCCCGGTAATTTCCAATCGGGAGTTCAAGGGAAGTCTCAGCGTACGGGATGGTGAGCCCACCGTGATCGCAGGCGCGATCACCGCCAGCGAGTTCCACGCCCTGACCGGTATACCGGGGTTCGGTCAGATCCCACTGCTGAACCGCATCACTTCGAGCAATGCCGCCATGAACGAGCAGGATGAGCTTCTGATCATGCTCACGCCGCACGTCATCTCGAATCACAGCCGCGAGACCGACAGCATCTGGTTGACCGGAAAGTAACTCCAGCGATTTCAGCTAGTGCGGTCTGCCACCGCTAGTGCTGTGGGTGGAGTGCGCGGAAGATGACGGAGCCGAATGCATGGCCGTCCCCGAAGATGTTCCCGTTGATGACGCCGCCGATGAATGCCACGGCGCAATCGGATGCTCCACGGCCGCATAAGGCACCGGGGCAGAATGCAGATTCACCGAGCCCGCCTTCGTGACTTCACGATTCAGATGTGCCAGATTCCCCAGCGATCCGCGCGGGACCATCAGCCCAGCCGAGCCACGGTCAATCAAAGTCCTTCCCACCAACGGAGTGCCCGTCAGCGGCCCGCCGCGGCCCACCACGACGGTATTGGGACCGGTCTTCGGCGGAGTGGGCACAGCATAGCGCTGCGGCCCGGTGCCCACGAAACGCGGCGTCCCATTCCAGCCGTTCCAGTTGCCCGGCTCCCACATCCAGCCCATGCCCGGCACGAAAACCCAGTTGCCGTACATGTAAGGCGTCCATCCCCACGGATACGCCGAAACCCATGTGTAGCCGATGCCTGGAGAGAAAGCCCACGCACCATCCATAAACGGGTCCCAGCCGATACCTGCGAAATACGGTTGCCACAGCATCCCGTAGCCGGCGACATTCGAAAATCCACCGTAGTAGCTCATGTCGCTGTAGCCGTAACCGTAGGGTGTGGAATTGTTCTTCGCGTAAGTGTCGTGATATTCGCTGGCTTGCTTGTCCCAATCGTCGTACGCGTCCTGCTCAAAATCCTTCGCGAGGGTTCCCTTTTCGCCATCACTGGGATCGAACGTGGCCATTTTTTTCTTGCTCAGGGTCATGGTTCCAGTCGGGCCGACAACGTCCACGTCACCCTTGAAAACCGCAACGTCAACGCGAGCGGGCGAAGTCTCCACTCGGAAATGCGACGCATGTAACAGCGTCACCTTCTCGCGCGAAAAATTCAGCGTGAGGGCGTCGCCGCCTTTTCCCAGCCAGTTGACATACGCCATGCCTTGCGTCAGATCCACTTCGGAAAAATGCTTACCGTCCACCAGCGCGAGGCTCTTGAATTCGACGGTCGTGTTGGGAGTGAGCCGCAGGGCGCTGCCGTCTTCGAATTCAACTTCGACCCGGCCGTCATCCTGCGTGCGCAACAGCGCGCCTTGTGTGACCGGCAGGTTGACGAACGCCTTCTCGTAGCCGGCCCCGGAGTTCTTATCGATCTCAACCGTGCCGCGCACGTCGCTCAGTCGCACAATACGCGGCTGGGACTGGGCAAAAGTGGAAACCGATGCCGCGATCGCGGCTAAAACCGTGCAAACCACCGTCAGCTTGCGCGACAACCTTGGGCTCGACACACGTCACCCCCTGAATCCAGATACTTGATTAGAACACGTTCAGAAGACTTTAAGTTGCTTGGAAATGAGCGATTTATCTCCCACTGGTGCAACATCTTGGACTGGCCTGCGGGACACTATTCTAGGCTCAGTTTGGGCCTGCAAAGCTGTCGGCCAGTCGTTGCGCGCGGGCGCGAACAGTTTTTATCACCGTGGAGTCGGCGGCAATCTTGCGCAGCAGCGGCTGGGCCGCCTGTACTTCCTCCAACTGCTGGTCGGTCAACATTTGCTCCATGGTCTTGAGCTCGGCGTCGAGGGCAAGTTTTTGAAAGCGCAGGTCATAGTCCAGCCGCCGCACGAACTCAAGAGTTAGCGCGACACTTTGAAAATATAGCGTAAGTTGTTGTACCCGCTTGTCATCGGAGTAATTGTACTTGGCTGAAGTCGTCCTGTCTTTGTCGCGAAAACTGAGGGTCTTTTCGCCCGTAAAAGCAAGCTTGCGCCCGGACTCGATCTGCCCGGTGAAGTATCCGGCTTCTTTCGCAAGCAGGAACAGGCGGTCGCAAGTGGAAGTGGCCACCGCAAAATCCCAATGAAATGCCGTCGCTGCATCCGCCTCAGGGGTGAGGCGCGCCATCGAATCATAAGTCGCGCGGCCGCCGGATTCGATCTCGATCACGTAAGACTCCGGGCTGGACCCTGGAAAGTTGAGCGAAAATCTGATCGACGACCCCGCTTTCGCCTCCTGCCCGAACACATTGGCGGAGAACGCAAGCGCGAAGACAACCGTCGCCGGCAAGAACCTCAATCGGCCGCGCAATCTCGCTCCAAACAACCGCATCACTCCCCTGCCGCCCGCTGCAGGCGCAGGGTGGCCGCAGTATGCGCGTGACAGATGGCGATCGCCAGCGCGTCGCTGGCGTCAAAGGGCTCGGGCGCAGTGGATAGATTCAACAGCCGGGTCACCATCACCTGCACCTGGCGCTTCTCGGCGTGCCCATAGCCGACCACGGACGATTTGATCGTCAAAGGCGAGTACTCGGCCACCTCCAGCCCCGCGGTCGCAGCCGCCAGCATGGCCACGCCGCGTACCTGCCCAAGTTTCAAGGCCGACTTCACATTCAGCGCGTAGAAAACGTCTTCCACCGCGACTTCGTCGGGCCGATGCTCGGAAATCAGGCGGCACAGTTCTTCGTAGATGTGCGAGAGCCGCTTCGGCATGGCGTGGCGAGTGGGATTCTTGATCGCGCCGCAGCAGATACAGCCGAGCAGCCGGCCGGAGACCTCGACCACGCCGTAGCCGGTGTATTCCGTACCGCAGTCGATTCCGAGGACACGCATTTCATTTGGCAGTGTAACTCGAATCAAACCGCGGTGCGATTGACCCGGCAGGCACTCTTGTGGATCGCGTCAAAGTCGCGTTTGACGGCACGAAGGTGGTAACGGCGCAGCGCGCAAGGCTTTGCGCGTGTTACTCTGTCTTTTCCAACCGAACGTCCGGTCGGGTACGGACGGCCACTTCGGACAGGCCGCAAGCCCGCAGTGCATTCGGAGTCCAGCGAAAGGAAACATAGTCGCAATGAAGGTTGGTTTGTTGACCGGAGGCGGTGACTGTCCCGGCCTGAACGCCGTGATTCGAGCGGTCGTGCGCAAAGGAACGTTCCACTATCAGGACACGTTTGTCGGGTTCCTGGAGGGCTGGCGCGGCCTGCTGGAAGACAAGACCATGAAGCTCGACCTCGAAGCCATCGCTGGCATTCTGCCGCGCGGCGGCACCCTGCTGCGCACTTCGCGCACCAATCCTTCGAAGCACCCGGATGGGATCGCGCGCTGCATCGCGGCTCTGGCGGCGCACCAGGTCGACGCACTCGTCGCCATCGGTGGCGATGACACTCTTTCCGTCGCTCAAAAATTGCACGAGCACGGCGTGAAGGTGGTGGGCGTTCCCAAGACCATCGACAACGACCTGGGCGGCACCGACTACACTTTCGGCTTCGATACCGCGGTCAACGTGGTGTGCGAGGCGATTGACCGCGTGCATACCACGGCGGAAGCGCACAATCGCGTCATGGTGGTCGAAGTCATGGGCCGCGATGCCGGCTGGATTGCGCTTTACAGCGGCATTGCCGGTGGCGCCGACGCCATTCTCATACCCGAAAGGCCTTTCGATATCGACCAAGTTGCCGAATCTCTCCGCCAGCGGCACGGCCGGGGCCGGTATTTTTCCATCGTGGTCGTCGCCGAGGGGGCAAAATTTTCCGC
>Ga0209698_10002566_pt1 | contig 20502 bp, 22 predicted proteins | sample LitLauG_LLR_2012_FD_187203 | JGI IMG/M metagenome (GOLD analysis project Ga0209698, IMG submission 187203) | Freshwater sediment microbial communities from Pennsylvania, USA - Little Laurel Run_MetaG_LLR_2012 (SPAdes) (version 2) | ecosystem: Environmental > Aquatic > Freshwater > Creek >...
TTCCAGACCCAGGTCTGAGTAAGTGCCCGTCTCACAGCTCGCGTCGAGGCTCACACCCCGGGGGTGGCTGATCGCGGGCGGCGCGGCCGTGGCGGGCGTCGTGTTCGTCTACCTGTTCGTGCACATGGTCTCCGCGCCGAGCTACTCGACGCTGCTCAGCGGCCTGGATCCCTCGCAGACGGAAAAGATGACCAGCACGCTGAGCGTGCACGGCGTCAGCTACCAGCTGCAGAACAACGGCACTGCACTCGCGGTGCAGTCCAACCAGACCGCCGAGGCGCGCGTCGCGCTCGCCGGCGCGGGCCTGCTCGGCAACAGCCAGCCCGACTTCAAGCTGTTCGAAAAAACGAGCCTCGGCGAAAGCAACTTCCAGCAGCAGGTCACCTACCAGCGCGCGCTGCAGGGCCAGCTCGCCGAGACGATAGACAGCGTGCAGGGCGTATCCGGCGCGCAGGTCGAGCTGGTGCTGCCCAGCTCGCAGAACCAGATATTCGGCGAATCCCAGGGCGCGTCCTCCGCGGCCGTGCTGCTGTCCGGCACCAGCTCACTCGACCCGGGCTCCGTGCGCGGCATCGCGCAGCTCGTCGCCTCCAGCGTGCCCGGCCTGCACCTCGACAAAGTCACGATCACCGGCGCCTCCGGCGAACTGCTGTGGCCGGCCGCGTCGGGCACCGCGGGCGGCTCCGAAACCACAGTTCAGGAGGCCGAGCGCCACTACGACCAGAACATGGCGGCTAGCCTCGACGCGATGCTCGCGCAGACGCTCGGGCCCGGCAAGGCGCAGGCCCTGGTCTACGCCAACATGAACGTCAACCAGACCACGCAGGAATCGCTCACATACGCCAAGGCCGGCGTGCCGCTGCAGCAGAGCAAGGACATCGAAACGCTCGCCGGCAACGGCGCAGGCACCGCCGCAGCCAACGTCGCCGGCGCAGCCACCAACGGCAAGTCCAACTACAAACATGAAACGACCAGCTCCTCGCTGGGCGTCAGCAAGACGGTCACGCACTCCACGATCGCGCCCGGCGCCGTCGAAAGCGAGCACGTCTCCGTGCTGCTCGACCGTTCCGTGCCCAAGTCCGCGCTTCCCGCCATACGTGAAGCGATCACCAACGCCGCCGGCCTGCAGCCCAAGCGCGGCGACACCGTCTCGATCGGCCAGGTCGCATTCCCCAAGCAGGCCGGCGTCGCGGGCGCCCCGAGCAGCATGCTCGGCTACGCCAAGTACGCGCTGCTGGGCATCGGCGCCATCGTCTTCCTGTTCCTCACCACGCGCTCGCTGCGTCGGCGCGAGAAGGAACCGATCGAGGAGCCCGTGTGGCTGCGCGAGCTCGAGGCGCCGATGCGGCTGTCAGAGCTCGAACGCGAAACCGCCGTGCACAGCGCGCCGGTACCCGTGGGCGTCGGCGCCGGCGGGACCTCGGGCGGCAACGGTGCGGGGCCCGTCTTCGGGGCCGGCCCGGGAGCGGGAGGGCACGGCATCGTCACAGGCGGGGCCGCCGGAGGTGGCGCGCTCAGCAGCGACCCCGTGCGCAGGCAGGTAGAGCAGCTCGCCGACAGCGACCCCGACCGCGTCGCGCAGCAGCTGCGCAACTGGATGCAGGAGGGCTAGCGCGCAATGAGCAGCGAGCCCTCGCCCGACGCGCCCGCGGCGCTCGCCGCGGCCCCCGAGGAGCGCATGCCCGCGGCGCGCAGGAATGCTGCCATGGCGCGCCTGCCGGGCACGCGCAAGGCGGCCGTGCTGATGGCCGCGATCGGCTCCGAGCGCGCCGCAGCGGTGATGCAGCGCCTCGGCGACGATGAGATCGAGAGCCTCTCGATGGAGATGATGCGCCTGAGCGGCGTCGCCGCCGAGACCACCGAGTCGGTCTTCAACGAGCTCGCCGCCGGCGCCGCCGGCACCGGCGCCGCCGTCTCCGGCGGCATCGACCTGGCGCGCGAGGTGATCGAGCGCGCGCTCGGGCCCGAACGGGCGGTCGAGCTGCTCGGGCGCCTGTCGGCGGGCACCGAGGTCCATCCGTTCGAGTTCCTTCGCCGCGCTCCCGCGCCGCGCATCGCGGCGCTGCTGGCGAGCGAGTCTCCGCAGGTCACCGCGTTGGTCGTCGCCAACCTGCCCGCCGACCTCGCCGCGGGCGTGCTCGCCGCCGTTCCCGCCGCGGCTCAGCCCGAGGTCGCGCTGCGGATCGCGCGCATGGGCGATGTCCCCGGCCATGTCATCGAGCGTGTCGAGGGGGTGCTGCGCCAGCGGATGAGCGTCGCTGGCGAGCAGCAGTACGCGACCGCCGGTGGCCCCAAGGCGCTCGCCGAGATCCTCGGCCACGCCGACCGCTCCGTCGAGCGCAACGTGCTCGAGCAGCTCGCGGACAGCCACGGTGAGCTCGCCGAGCAGGTCAGGGGAATGCTGTTCGTGTTCGAGGACCTCGTCAAGCTCGACGAGCGCGCCGTGCAGCAGGTGCTGCGCGAGGTCGACCAGAAGGATCTCGTGCTCGCGCTGCGCGGAGCACCCCAGGACGTCACCGAGGTGATCCTCTCCAACATGTCCGAGCGCGGTGCGGCGATGCTCAAGGAGGAGATGGAGATCCAGCAGCCCCAGCGCAAGCGCGACATCGAGGGGGCGCAGAGCCGCGTCGTAGCGGTCGTGCGCCGGCTCGAGGAAGCGGGCACGATCGTGATCGCCGGGAGCGCGGAGGAGGACGAGGAGAGCGAACCGGTTGTCTGAGGCGGTCGGCTACGACTTCGAGCAGCTCGAGCCGTCGGCTCCGCCGCCGGGCGACATGCCCGCGCGCGTGCTCGCCGAGGCGCTCGCGCAGGCCGACTCGATACGCGAGGGCGCGCACGAGGAGGGCTACGCGGAGGGACTGCTCGAGGGTCGCCGCGACGGCAGCGCCGAGGTCGCAGCGACGGCGCGTGCGCTCGCCGAAGCGCTCGGCGGGCTGCACGAGCTGCGCATCGAGGTCGCCGAAGCGGTGGAACGCGATGCCGTCGAGCTCGCGCTCGCGCTCGCCGACAAGATCCTCGCCGGCGCCCTAGAGGTACGTCCGGAGCTGGTCCTCGAGAGCGTGCAGGGAGCGCTCAGGCGCCTCGGCGACAGGCGCAGCGTCACCGTCCTGCTCAACCCCGCCGACCTGCCCACCGTCGCGGGGGCGATGGGCGCCGACGCAGCCAGGGCGACCGGCGTCGAGCGCTTCGAGCTGCAGGCCGAGGAGCGCGTCGAGCGGGGCAGCGCGGTGGTGCGCACCGACGAGGGCGAAATCGACGCGAGCGTGCAGACGCAGCTCGAGCGCGCGCGAGAGCTCGTCGCGGCAGAGCTTCAGCGGAGTCCCGCGGGGTGAGTGCGGGGGCGCTCCTCGCGCGCGCCTCGCAGGCCCTCGAGGAGGCCGACCTCGCGCGCCGCCACGGCTTCGTCAGCAACCTCATCGGGCTGATCATCGAAGCCACAGGCCTGCCCGCCGAGGTCGGCGAGGTGTGCCTGGTCGGCACGGGACGCAGCCGCGCGCCCGTCTCCGCCGAGGTGGTCGGGTTCAGGGACGGGCGCACGCTGCTCATGCCGCTGGGCGAGTTGCACGGGATCGGCCCCGGCACGCGCGTGCTCGCCACCGGTGCACCGTTTCGCGTCACCGTCGGCGACGGGCTGCTGGGACGCATCGTGGACGGCCTCGGCTCGCCGTCCGACGGCCTGCCCGCACCCGACGGCGTCGCGCGCTCCACCATGGCCGCGCCGCCCGATGCGCTTTCGCGGCCGCGCATCAGAGAGCGCGTCGGGCTCGGCGTGCGCGCACTCGATGGCCTGGTGCCCTGCGGCCGCGGTCAGCGCCTCGGAATATTCGCGGGCTCCGGCGTAGGCAAGTCATCGCTGATGGGGATGATCGCCCGCTCGACCAGTGCGTCCATCAACGTGATCGCGCTCGTCGGCGAGCGCGGGCGCGAGGTGCGCGAGTTCGTCGAACGCGACCTCGGCGACGCGCTCGAGCGCTCCGTCGTGGTCGTCGCCACGTCCGACCAGCCCGCGCTCGTGCGCATCAAGGCCGCATTCACCGCCACCACCATCGCGGAGCACTTCCGCGATCAGGGTCACGACGTGATGCTGATGATGGACTCCGTCACGCGCTTCGCGATGGCCCAGCGGGAGGTCGGCCTCGCGATCGGCGAGCCTCCCGCCACGCGCGGCTACACGCCGAGCGTGTTCGCCCTGCTTCCCCGTCTGCTCGAGCGCGCCGGCACGAGCGCCGCCGGGTCGATCACCGCGCTGTACACCGTGCTCGTCGACGGCGACGATATGAACGAGCCCGTCGCCGACGCCGTCCGCGCGACCCTCGACGGCCACGTCGTGCTCTCGCGCTCGCTCGCGCACGCCGGCCACTACCCGGCGATCGACGTACTGCAGAGCGTCTCGCGGCTCGTCGGTGAGATCGTCACCCCCGAGGTCGCCGCCGCCGGACAGCAGCTGCGCGCGGCGCTCGCGGTGTTGAGCGACAAGGAGGATCTCGTCGCCGTCGGCGCATACCAGCCCGGCAGCGACCCCGCACTCGATGCCTCGCTCGCCCACCGCGCGCGCATCGAGCGCTTCCTGCGCCAGCCGGTGCATGAGCGCAGCGAGCCCGCCGCCACCGACGCGCAGCTCGTCGAGCTCGCAGCGTCGCTCGCGCACGCACTCGCGGGCGCGCCCGAGGAGATCGAGGAGGCGGAAGAGGTCCCTGCGGTGCTCGCCGAGACGGATCTGCCCGCGCTGGGCGGCGCCGTGCAGGCCGCGCCCATCCGCGGGGCAGGCGCGGGCGCGGGGCAGCCGCCGGCGATCCCCGCGCTCGGCCTGAGCATCTGAGCGCACAGCGCGTGATCATCCCAGCGCACGGCTAAAGAACGCCCCGCGCCTACCGATAAACAGGGTGTGGCCGGTCCCTCGTTCCAGTTTCGCCTCGAACGCGTGCGCAGTCTGCGCGAGCGCAACCGTCGGCTCGCCGAGCAGGAGCTCGCGTCGGCGATCGGGCGCCGCATGCGCAGCCAGGACGAGCTGCGCTCCACCGAGTCCCACCTGCTGCGCGCCCAGTCCCAGCAGCGCAGCGTCGCCCGCTCACGCACGCTGAGCGCCGTCGAGCTGATCGCGGGCCAGGCCTACCTCGAGCGCATCGAGGCCGACCGCGGGCAGCGCACGCACGAGCTCGCGCAGCACGAAGCCGAGGTCGCGCGTCGCGATGCGCAACTGGCGACCGCTGCCAGCGAGCACCAGGTGCTCAACAGGCTTCGCGAGAGGCACCGCTGCGAGCACGACCGCGAGCAGGCTCGCCGCGAGCAGGGCATCCTCGACGAGATCGCCTCCGTGCGATTCCGCAGGAGCGCTTCGTGAGCAGCGAAGCGCTTCCCGCCGCCGCACTCGCCCATTCCGGCGAGGCGCAGGCCTACCAGCGCATGCTCCAGATCCAGTCGCTGATCGAACAGGCCCGCCAGTCCGCAGCCGGCTCGCTGCAGGTGAGCTCCGCCGCCGCCGCCGCACCGCAGGCCGGCGCAACCGACTTCGCGACGGCGCTGCAGAGCGCCACCAACGGCGTGAATCAGCCGGGCAGCGCCGCCGGCATCTACGCGCCCGCCTCATACCGCGCTGAAGCCAACGCCGCCGGCGCGCAGCCCGCCGAATACGAAGCGCTGGTCGTCTCCGCCGCGCAGCGCTACGGGATCGACCCCGCCCTGCTGCACGGCCTCATCCAACAGGAGTCCGGCTTCGACGCGAATGCGCTCAGCAGTGCGGGCGCCGCGGGGCTCACCCAGCTGATGCCCGCCACCGCCGCCTCGCTCGGCGTCGCCGACCCGCTCAACCCCGCAGAATCGATCCAGGGCGGAGCGCGCTACCTCAGCCAGCTGCTCGGTCAGTTCGGCGGAAACACCACCGACGCGCTCGCCGCATACAACGCCGGCCCCGGCGCCGTGCAGCAGTACGGCGGCGTGCCCCCCTACGCCGAAACCCAGAGCTACGTCTCCAAAGTGCTCGGTTATGCCGAAAGCTACCGCCAGAGCCAGTCCCAGGCGGCGCCGAGAGGGGCCCTCGCATGAGTCTCGCCCAGGCGCTCCCACCCGCTCTGCTCGGCGCACCCGCCAACGGCTCGCCCACCTCCGGCGCCCCCCCCGGGGCTCGAAGCGGCGCGCCGCCGGGCGCGCCACCCGGCACGCAGCCCTTCGAGGGCGCGCTCGCCGAAGAATGGGTCCGGACCGCACAAGCGGAAGACCACCAACAGCAGAGCACCGGCGAGGCGCCCGAAAGCTCACCCGCGCCCGTCGCGCCCGCGCATCCAACTGCGCGCGCTCCACACACGCGCGCCGCAGCACCCGCACTCGCCGGCGCGCAGCTCGCCGGACCCGCCTGCGTGCAGCCGGCTGAATGCGTCGACGTGCAGCTCTCCGAATCCGCCGGCACGCAGCCCGCCGCGCCCGTTGCCCAGGACGGCGTTGCAGCCGCCGCACAGGCGGTCGTCGTGGGAAGCGCCAACCCCGCCGCAGCATCCGCGCCCGCAGTGGCACCGGCGCCCGCCGCGGCCGAGCTCGCGCCGGGCGACGCGCTCGCGGCCCAGATCGCGCGTGACGGTGGGACCGCACCCTCGATGACGGCCGGGTCATCTCCTGGCGCGCCTGCCACCGGCGGCCCCGCGGGCATGCAGCCCGGCGCCGGCGTCGATCCGGCAGCTGCCTCGCCCACGGCCGGGCCCACGCCGTCGCAGGGGAGCCAGGTGCCCGCCGCCGCCCCCGGCGACCCTGCCCTCGCGCTCAGCGCCCCGGCCGCGCAGCCGCCTGGGAGCGCCCACTCACATGCGGGCTCCGTGCCCGGCGGGCCGCCTGCCGCGGTGTCAGCCGCGGTGGCCGCGGGTGGCGTGCCAGCGCTGGCCTCCGCCCCGGGCGAGCAGACCGAGCCCGCGGGCCTGCGGGTAGCCCCGTCGCAGGCCTCCGGCGCCGGTCCGCAGGTGCAGGTCGCCGGCGCGCCGACGGGCGCCTCGCAGCCGTCCACCTCCTCCGCCGCGCAGGCGTCCACCTCCGCCGCGCAGGCGTCCACCGCCGCCTCGCAAGTTCCGAGCGCCACGCCACAGACCCACGCCGCGGAGGCCGCTTCGCCGGCGGCGGTCGCGGATGCCGCCACGCAGCGCGCCGGCGCCGGCGCGCAGGGCACCGCCGGGGCGAGTCCCCAGCAGCCGACATCCGAACGCGGAGCCGCGCGGGACGCCGGCGGTGGCACCGGTCCCAACGAGCTGCCGGAACGCCTGTCGGACGCTCAGGCTACCCGCGTCGCCCCACCTTCAGAACCAAGCCAACCCGGCAACGCCGGTCAGGGATCGGGCGGAGAATCGGTGCTCGGGGACTCCGGCGCCCGTGCGCCGCTCGCGCATCCCGAGGATCGCGGAGCGATCGCAGCGGACGCTCGACAGGGGATCGCCGCAGCGCGCTCATCCTCGCCGCTCGCACCACCGGATCCCCATGCACGCTCCGCCGCGGCCGCCTCACCTGCGCTCGCGGCCCAAACGCAGGGCGAAGCCGCCGGCGGGCGCCCGCAGAGCGACCCCGGCGGTGCGCCCTCCCCGCGGGAGCAGCCCCCAAGCGGAGCGCCCGCACCGGCACAGCCGTCCGACACGGGCACGTCCGCGCAGCAGATCGCCGCATCCTCGGGCAGCGCCGGCGCAGCGCCGGTCACACCCCACCTCTCCTCCGCCGCACCCCAGCCCGCCGCACCCGCCGCGGGGCTGCGCATGCAGGAGCTGATCGACTCGGTGCGCGCCACCGTGCAGCTCGCCAGCGCGCAGGGATCCGCGCATGCGCGCATCGCGCTCGCGCCCGAAGAGCTCGGCGCGATGCGCATACACCTCAGCCAGACCGCCGCGGGACTGCTCGCACGCATCACCGCCGACACGCCCGCCGCCTCGCAGGCGCTCGCACAGGGACGCGCGGAGCTTCACCGCTCGCTCAGCTCGCTGGGCGTGTCGCTCGTGCGCTTCGAGGTCGGCTCGTTCGGCCAGTCGCAAGAGCACGCTCCCCGCCCGGGCGCAGCGCCCGCGGAACTCCGTGGCTCGCGCGCCCCCGAGGAGGAAGCGGATGACCCCTCGCAGGGGTCCCCCAATGGAGCGCCCGCGGGCGCGGCCACAGCGACAACCGGAAGCCTCGTAGACGTACTCGCCTGAGCGTCTCTGGAGAAAGGACCACACGCAATGAATCCCGTGTCACTCACAAACGCGCTCGCCGCATCCGCCGCACCCGGCGGAAGAGCCGCCCCCGAAGGCACCAAGAGCCTGCTCGGGCAGAACGACTTCCTGAAAATCATGATCGCCCAGCTGCAGGCGCAGAACCCGCTCGAACCGGGTAACAGCAACGAATTCCTCAGTCAGCTCGCGCAGCTCACCACCGTCGAGCAGACGACCAACCTCGCCAACGCCAGCGAGCTCTCGAGCGCAGTCGGCCTGATCGGTCGCGCGGTCACCTACACCGGTGCAGCCGGCTCGCCCGAAAGCGGCGTCGTCGAAAGCGTGCAGGCGAACGCGAGCGGCACGACGGTCACCGTGCACGGCACAGCCGGCGTGAAGCTCTCCGCGATCACGGAAGTGCAATGAGCCCTATCGAGAGCAACCCCGCGCTCGTCCCGCCCGGCGGCCTGCGGGGGCCGGCGCGCCCGGGCGCGACCCCGCCCGCGCGCAGCGCGGGCCGCTCGACCCAGCCCGGAGCGGGCTCCTTCGCCGATGCGCTCGCGCAGGCCGGCGCGAGCCAGCCGCTGCAGTTCTCGCGCCACGCGCTCGAACGCGTGCAGCGTCGCGGCATCGAGCTCGACGCGAGCACGCTCGGAAGGCTTTCAGAGGGTGTCGGGCGCGCCGCCGGCAAGGGCTCGCGCGACTCACTCGTACTCGTCGACGGGACCGCTTTCGTGGTGTCCGTCAACAACCGCACCGTGATCACGGCTGTGGGCAGCGAACACATGAAGGACAACGTGTTCACAAACATCGACAGCGCCGTCATCGCTTGAGCTGACGGGTTCACCAATCGACACGACGGCTGGACCTCACCGAGGAGGCCGTGAAAGGAAGGGCAGCAGGGATGATTGCAGGAATGTACGCCGCGATCAGCGGCTTGGATGCGAACCAGGCGATGCTCAACGACACCGCCAGCAACCTCGCGAACGTGAATACCGTGGGCTATAAGACCTCGCGCGTCACGTTCGCCGACGAGCTCACCCAGATCGTCCGCGGGGCCGCCGGGCCCACCGCGACCAACGGTGGATCCAACCCGCTGCAGATCGGGCTCGGAGTGCAGGTCCAGGCAACCCGCAACGAAATGAGCGAGGGATCCTTCCAGCAGACGAACAACCCGCTCGATGTCGCGATCGAGGGCAACGGCTTCCTGCGCGTCGGCGCCGGCTCGCCGCCCGCCGCAGGGCCGTACACCTCGGGTCTGCCCACCAGCATGCAGTACACGCGCGCGGGTGACCTGTCCGCGAACTCACTCGGGTTCCTCGTCACCGAAGGCGGCGAATACGTCATCGGGCGAAACGCCGTCGCGACCGTCGGGGAAACCGGGACCACCTACGCACCCGGCACCGAAGACTCATATCTGCGGATCCCGCCCGGGTCGACCAACATCGCGATCGGGCAGAACGGCGCCATCAGCTACACCGACCAGAACCCCGAATCGCCGACCTATCAGCAGCGCGTCACAGCAGGCTTCCTGTCGCTCGCCACGTTCCCCAACGAAGGCGGGCTCGAACGCCTCGGCGGCTCGCTTTGGGCGCAGACCGCCAACTCCGGACTGCCGCACGTCGGCACGCCCCAGACCTCCGGCTTCGGCGCCACCGTGGGCGGCGTGCTCGAGCAGTCAAACGTCGATCTCGCCACCGAGATGACCACCATGATCACCGCCGAGCGCGGCTTCCAGGCGAACTCGCGCGTCATCTCCACGGCCAACGAAATGCTCGGCACGCTCGTCACGCAGCTCTGAGTCTGCGCGCGCCGCATGGCGCGCACAAGCGCAGAGCGCGTGCGTGCACGCGCGCGGGCACGGACGGACCGCGCGCGGCTGCGCTCACCGCACACCTTGCCGACAAAGGAGGCGATGCACACCGAACAACTCCGAGGAGCCCGTGGTGGGGCGGCCGTGAGCGCCGTCCCACCGCAGGGCTAAGCTGCCGCTTGCAAGAGGAGAGAGACGCAATGATCACGCTGAACAGGCTCGGCCACAGCGACGAACCGTTCCAACTGAACCCGGACATGATCGTCACGGTCGAGTCCACGCCCGACACCGTCATCGCGCTCGCGACCGGCGCCAAGGTTGTCGTCGCGGAGACGCCCGATGAGGTGGCAGCCGCCGTGCACCACTACCGCGCAGAGGTGCTCGGCGAGGCCTTCCGCCGGCGCAGCAGCGCTCGCGCCGGCGCGCCCGCAGCGCCGCGACGCGACGCGCCCCGGCTCTCCGCGGTGGAGCCCGAGCAGGGCATCTAGCTCACCCCGCGCGGCCCGTCCGGTCGGCCTTCCGCTGCATACGCCGCGCGCAGCACTCAAAGGATCCGCCTCGCGCGCCGATGATCGGGGCAATGAAGGCTGCAACGGCCATAGGCATCGGACTGGCCTTCGGCTCGCTGCTCATGAGCTCGATGATGGATGGCACCAGTCCGGCGTCGTTCATAAACATCCCCGCGCTGATGATCATCCTCGGCGGCACCGCGGGCGTCACGCTCGCGAGCGTCGGCATGCCCGCGATGAAGCGCGTGCCGAGCCTCTACAAGATGGTCTTCTCGGCCGAACCGCCGGACACGCGCGCGCAGCTCGACCAGCTCGTCTCGCTCGCCGACAAGGCCAGGCGCGAGGGCCTGCTCGCACTCGACGCGCTGCTGCCGGAGATCGAGGACAACTTCACGCGAACCGCCCTGCAGCTAGTCGTCGACGGCACCGACCCCGAGATGGTCCACACGATCCTGCAGTCGGAGATCGACGGCATGGCCGCGCGCCACGAGGCCGCCGCGGGCCCGTTCGAGAAGGCCGGCGGCTTCGCGCCCACGATGGGCATCATCGGCACCGTGCTCGGCCTCGTGCACGTGCTGCAGAACCTCGCCGCGCCATCCACGCTCGGCCCCTCCATCTCCGCCGCTTTCATCGCCACGCTGATGGGCGTCGGCGCCGCCAACGTGATCTTCCTGCCGGTCGCCAACCGGCTCAAAGCGATCTCCGCCGAAGAGATCGAGCTGCGCATGATGACGCTCGAGGGGATCCTCTCGATCCAGGCCGGCGACAACCCGCGGCTCGTCTCCGAAAAGCTGATGTCCTACCTGCCGCCCGCGGAGCGCGCCGAGGAGGACGGCGCCGGCGCGCAGCCGATCAGCATCGACGCCAAGGCGGCCTAGGGCGATGGCGCGCGGACACGGCAGGCGGCGCGGCGGCGGCGCCCAGCACGAGGAGAGCAACGAGCGCTGGCTGCTGACCTACGCCGACATGATCACGCTGCTGATGGCGCTGTTCATGGTGCTGTTCTCGATCTCCTCGGTGAACATCTCCAAGTACCAGACGCTGCAGCAGTCGCTGCGCGCGGCCTTCTCCGGCAACATCCTGCCGGGCGGCAAGGCGATCGCCAAACCGGGCGCGAGCTCCAGCTCGAGCCGCGCGCCGTCGAGCCTCGACGTGCAGGCGATCGTGCCCGTGACCGCGTCGACCGCGAGCACCCTGCAGAGCAGCTCCACACACGGATCCGCGAGCGGGCCCAGCGCCGCTGCCGCGGTGGCGCACCAGCAGGCAGCCCAGAACGAGGCCGCCGTGTTCGCGGAGATCAAGAAGCAGCTCGACGCGTACGCCGCCGCGCACGGCTTCGGCAAGAGCGTGAAGACCACCATCGAAGCGCGCGGGCTCGTGATCAGGGTGCTCACCGACGACCTGCTCTTCCCGTCCGGCCTCGCCGAGCTCGAACCCCGCTCCCACGGCCTGCTCGCAAAGATCGCCTCGCTGCTCAACGTCGACGAAGTGCACCCCATCAACGTCGAGGGCAACACCGACAACGTGCCCATCCACAGCGCGCAGTACCCGAGCAACTGGGAGCTCTCGAGCGCGCGCGCCAGCACCGTCGTGCGCTACCTCATCGAACGCAGCGTCGCCGCGCACCGCCTCACCGCCAGCGGCTACTCCGACCAGGTGCCGCTCGCCAGCAACGCGACCGCAGCCGGGCGTGCCCGCAACCGGCGCGTGGAAATCGTCATGCAACGCCTCTACGGCGGGGAAGGTTAGGAGCGCCCGATGCTGAAGAACAAGAAGGTGATGCTCGCGATCGCACTTCCCGTGCTGCTGCTCGCCGGCTACACGCTCACCAAGCCCAAGCCCGTCGTCAAGATGAAGGTGAAGGGCACCATCTACGTGATGCCGCAGGCGTTCCTGCTGAACCTCAGCGACGGCCGCTTTGTGAAGCTCAGCGTCGCGCTCGAGCTCGCGCCCGGGCAGAGCGACGGCGCCGCCGCCGGCGCGAGCTCCTCCGGCGGGTCCGAAGCGGCCGGCACCCTGCCAGAGGAACCGCTCGTGCGGGAACTGGTCACCAACGCGATCACCAACCAGACCGGCGAAGCGCTGGTCGACCCCGCCAGCCGCAGCGCGCTCAAGCGCAAGATCCTCAGCGCCATACGGCGCGTCAGCGACCTCAAGGTCGAAGCGGTCCTGTTCCCCGAACTCACCGTCCAGTAGGAGGCCCCGAAGTGACCGAGACGATCCAGTACGAGTCCTTCGACCCCACCGCCGAGCAGGCGGCCGGCGCTGATGCCCCAGCCGGCGAGCGCGACGTCCCCGCGGGCGAGCTCACGCGACTCGGTGAGATCCCGATGGAGCTCAGCGTCGAGCTCGGTCGCACCCACATGAGCGTCGCGGAGACGCTCGAGCTGCGCGCCGGCTCCGTCGTGGTGCTCGAGCGCGCCGCCGGCGCGGCCGCCGACCTGCTCGTCAACGGCACCCCGATCGCGCGCGGCGAGGTCGTCGTGGTCGACGAGCAGTACGGGTTGCGCGTGCGCGAGATCCTCGACGGCGCCGGCGAGGGCGGTGCTGCGCCAGCCGCCGCCGAGCCCGCGCCGCAGACCTAAAAGAAGGCTCGCGGGCGCCGAGCTTGAAAAGAAGCAGCAGCATGCCGGGCAGCGACAGCGCAGGGCAGACCAAGCAGACGCGCCCGCGGCGGGCCAAGGCCGCGCACGGCGAGCGCTCAAACGAGCGGGCTGCCTCCGCGAAGGGGTCCCGCTCGCCCGGGTCGAGCGCAGACCGTGCCGTCGGAGCCGGCGATGGCGAGGGCGGGCGGGTGCACGAGCTCGACTTCTCCCGGCCCGCCAGGTTCAACTCCGAGCTGCGGCAGCGCATCGTCGCCGCGCTCGTGCCGTTCTGCGAGTCACTCGGCTCGCGCCTCGCCGCGGAGCTAAAAAGCGGCGTCGAGCTGACGCTCGACGGGCTCGCCGAGCACACCTGGGCCTCCGCGAGGGCCCAGCTCCCCGCAGACGCGCTCGCGGTCGCGATCGACCAGGACGCCGACGGCGGGTCGCTGCTGATGAGTCTCGAGCTGGGGCTGGTGCTCGGCGCGCTCGAGTGCCTGCTCGGCGGCAGCGTCGACGGCACCCCCGCCGAGCGCCACCTCAGCGACGTCGACTGGGCCCTCGCGCGCGGGCTGACAGACGCCGCCGTCGCAGAGCTCGCGCCCGCGTGGGCACAGCTCGGCGGGGCCGAGCTCGAGCGCGGAGCGCTCGACATCGAGGGCGACGCCGGCGTCGCGGGGCCCGCGGCGGAGCCCACGCTGCTGATCACGATCGCAGTGCGCATCGACTCGCTTTCCGGCTCGCTCGCGCTGCTGGTGCCGTGGAGCGCCGCGCGGTTGCTAGCCGAGCGGCTCGGCGGCGCAGAGGAGCAGCCCCAGAGTCCCGAGCAGGGCGCCGCGAACCTGCGCGCAGGACTCGCCGCCGCCCAGGTTCTGCTGCGCGCCGAGGTCGGCTCGGTGCAGATGCCGGTGGAGCGCATGCTCGAGCTCGCGCCCGGCGGTGTGCTCGCACTCGGGCAGCGCTCGCAGGAAGGCGTGCTGCTGTTCGCCGAGGGCGTATCGGTCGGCCGCGGCAGGCCGGGGCGCAGCGGCGTGCGCCGCGCGATCAAGCTCGAGAGCACCGGCGAGCCCCCCGTGCGTGCCGCCACCTACGCGACGCTCGGGCGCGCCGAGCTCGCGCGCGCGCGCGCCGAGGCGGAGCTCGGCGTCCTGCCCTGCGGGGAGCGCGCCATCCTGCACACCATCTTCGTGCGCATCTGGGCCGAGCTCGGCCGCACGCACCTGCCGCTCGGGCACACGCTCGAACTGCGTCCCGGCACCGTCGTCGAGCTCGACCAGGCCGCCGATGCTCCCGTCGAGCTGTTCGCCAACGGCCTGTGCTTCGCCCGCGGCAAGCTCGTCGTCACCGCCGAGGGCGAGTGGGGCGTGCTGATCGACGAGCTCACCTAGCTCCGCGCCGGTCGCGGCCCTCGCCCCGCCGGCGTGAAGTCCGGCGCGGGCCCCGCGAAAAGCTCAAGACCCGGGCGGCGGTGTCGATAACCCGGGACGACTCTTCCTCGGAGTCGTTCCAGTGATGACCAAGTCGATCCCGCTCTCACGTGCGGCCGCGCGAGTGGCCGCCGCGCTCTGCGCATGCCTGCTCCCGCTTGTGCTCGCGCACCCCGCGGCGGCCGCCAAGGGCGCCTCGCGCGCGCCCGCCGGCGAAAACACGCCGCTGAACCTCGGCGGCTCCAGCTCCGGCGCCGCGCACACGAGCGCCGGCGGCGGCGCGAGCCTCGTGCGCACGATCGTCGGGCTCGCGATCGTCATCGCCGTCATCTGGGGGCTCTCCTGGATACTGCGCCAGGTCAAGGCGGGGCGCGATCCCAGCGTCCCCAGCGGCGGGCTCGCCAGCGTCGCCGCGCTGCAGCTCGGCTCGGGGCGCTCGCTGCATCTCGTGCGCGCCGGCAGCGACTACGTGCTGCTCGGCGCCAACGAGCACGGCCTCGCGCCGATCCAGCGCTACACCGAGCAGCAGGCGCGCGAAGTGGGCCTGCTCGAGGAGCCGCAGCAGGCCAGGGCGCGCACCGCGTTCGCGCGCCAGCTCATCGCCGCCCAGTTCGCCCCGCGCGAGGCCGCGCCCGGTGAGTTCACGCCGGGCAGGGTCGTCTCCGGGCGCGTAGCCGCCGGCACCGGCCAGCGCCCCAACCCGATGGCCGCGCCGGGGCCCGCTGCCGGGCTCGTGGAGCGCCTTCGGGAGTGGACGGTGCGTCGTTGAACATCAACTCCAGCAACGCCGTGCAGATCCTGCTGCTGCTGGGCGGGCTGACGCTCGTCCCCGCGATCCTCTTCACCGTCACCGGCTTCAGCCGCATCCTGATCGTGCTCGGGTTCATCCGCACCGCGATCGGGACTACCAGCGCGCCGCCCAACCAGGTGCTCGTCGGCATCGCCCTGTTCCTGACGCTGTTCGTGATGGCGCCGACCGTCAGCACGATCAAGCGCGATGCGATCGAACCGCTCAGCGACCACCACATCAGCATCACGACCGCCGTCAAGCGCGCGGAGGAGCCGCTGCGCGAATTCATGTTCCGTCAGACGCGCACGCAGGACATCTCGCTGTTCGTGAGCCTCGCGCACTCAAAGACGCCGCACAAGCGCGCCGAAGTGCCCACCACGGTGCTGATCCCGGCGTTCATCGTCTCGGAGCTCAAGACCGCGTTCCAGATCGGCTTCCTGATCTTTCTGCCGTTCTTGATCATCGACCTGATCGTCTCATCCACGCTGATGAGCATGGGCATGATCATGCTGCCGCCGACCTTCATCTCGCTGCCCTTCAAGATCCTGCTGTTCGTGCTCGTGGACGGGTGGGATCTCGTCATCAAGGCCCTCATCCAGAGCTTCCACTAGGGGCTCTGCAAGCGCGATGAACCAGGACACCGTCGTCAACCTCGCATCGCAGGCGATGAGCCTCGCGCTGAAGATCGGCGGCCCGCTGCTGCTCGTCGGCCTCGTCGTCGGGCTCGCCGTGAGCGTCTTCCAGGCCGTCACCCAGATCCAGGAGCAGAGCCTCACGCTGATCCCCAAGATCGCCGGGGTGGCCGTCGTGATCGTGCTGCTCGGTCCCTGGATGCTCGGCCAGCTCGTGCACTACACCGCCGCGCTCTACACCTCCATCCCCTCGATGGTGGGCTCGTGAGGGCGCGCGCCCCCTTCGCCCGCGCGATCGGCATCGTGAGCTCCGTGCCGCCCGCGGAGGTGTGCGCGTGAGCCAGCTGCTGAGCAGGCTCGCCGGCGGCGAGCTCGCCGGTTTCATCCTCGTGCTCGCGCGCGTCACCCCGCTGTTCCTGCTCGCGCCGCTGTTCTCCTCCGCGATGATCCCCCCGCGCGTGCGCACCGTGATCGCGGTCGGCATCTCGATCGGGCTCACGCCGATCGCGCTGCGCGGGCAGCACATACCCACCGACGCGCTCGCGCTCACCGAGCTGGTGCTCGAGGGCCTGCTCGTCGGGCTCGGCTTCTCGCTCGCGCTCGCCGTGCTGCTCGCCGCGATCGAATCGGCCGGCGCCTTCGTCGACGTCATCTCCGGGTTCTCCTACGGCAGCCTGATCAACCCGCTCAACAACAACAACAGCGCCGTGATGGCGCGCTTCTACTCGCTCGTGGGAACGCTCATCTTCCTCGTGATCGGCGGCGACGGGTGGACGCTGCGCGGCCTCGGGCGCACCTTCGCGCTCGTGCCGCTCACCTCTGCGCCGCGCCTGGGGTCGCTCGTGGGCGGCGCCGAGCATGTGTTCTCGGGCGTCTTCACGGCAGCCGTCGAGGTCGCCGCGCCCGTGCTCGTCGCGCTGCTGATCACCGACGTCGCGTTCGGCGTTGTCTCGCGCGTGGTGCCACAGCTGAACGTGTTCGCCGTCGGCTTCCCCGCGAAGATCGCCGTCGCGCTGCTCGTGGTCGGCGCCAGCCTGCCATTCCTCGCCAACTGGATCAACGGCCAGATAACCGTGAGCGTGGGCGAAGCGCTCGGTGCCCTGCATGTCGCCTAGGGAGAGCTGATGGCAGGACAGGAGCGCACCGAGAAGGCCACGCCCAAGCACCGCCAGCGCGCGCGCAAGAAAGGCCAGGTCGCGCGCAGCAGCGACCTCGGCGGGTCCTTCGTGCTCGTCGCCGGGCTGTTCGCGCTGAGCATGATGGGCACGCGCATCGCGCAGGCAGCCGGCGCGACGCTGAAGGCGCTGTTCGCCGATATCGCCCACCCCGACAGCGCCACCAGCGCCACCTCGGTGGGCGTCCTGATGCACTCCGCGCTGTCCACCGTCGCGCTCGCCGTCGCTCCCGTCGCCGGGGCGTGCATGATCACAGGACTGCTCGCCGGCGTCGCACAGGTCGGCGTGCGGCCCACGCCGGCTGCGCTCAAACCGGATTTCCGGCGCATCAACCCGATCAGCGGGCTGCGCAACCTGCTCGGGCCCAACCTCGCCTTCGAGACGGCCAAGGCGCTCTCCAAGGTCGCGATCGTGGGAGCCGTCGCGGTGCTCGCGCTACTGCCGGGGCTGACCGATCTCGCCGCCAAGGTCGGGATCTCGCCCGGAGCGCTCGCGGTCCTGTTCGGCCAGCGCTCGCTCGGGGTCGCCCAGCACGCCGCCGGCGCGTACCTGGTGATCGGGCTGATCGACTACGCCTGGAAGCGCCGGCGCCACGAGCGCATGCTGCGCATGACCAAGCAGATGGTCAAGGACGAGACCCGCCAGTACGGCGTGTCCGGCGAGATCAAGGCGGCGATCCGCCGCCGCCAGAACCAGCTCGCGCGCATGCGCATGATGGCGGCCGTCCGCGACGCCGACGTGGTAGTCACCAACCCCACGCACTTCGCCGTCGCGCTCACCTACGACGGCACGCGCACAGCCCCCGAGGTGGTCGCCAAGGGCCAGGATCTGATCGCACTGCAGATCAGGCGCATCGCCGAAGAGAACGACGTACCCGTGATCAGCGATCCGCCGCTCGCGCGTGCGCTGCACTCCTCGACCGAGATCGGGCAGGTCATCCCGCAGGAGCTCTACGCGGCCGTCGCGCGCGTGCTCGCCTTCGTCTACCGCCTCGCCGGGCGCATGCCCGCGCGAAGCGCCGGTGCCGCGCGATGAGCCCCTCGCTGCGCAGGTTCGTGCCGCGCGCGGACATGCTCGCCGCGATCGCCGTGGTGCTCGTCGTGACGATGCTCGTCGTGCCGCTGCCCTCACAGCTGCTCAGCGTCTTCATCACGCTCAACATCGCCGGCGCGCTCACGATCGTCGCCACCACGATGTACCTCGGCCGCGCGCTCGACTTCGCGTCATTCCCGAGCCTGCTGCTGCTGACGACGATGTTCCGGCTCGCGATCAACGTGTCGGTCACGCGCCTGGTGCTCACGAGCGGCGACGCGGGCAGCGTCGTGCACTCCTTCGGCGAATTCGTAGTCGGTGGCAACGTCGTGGTGGGCCTCGTGATCTTCCTGATTCTCGTGGTGATCCAGTTCGTCGTCGTCACCAACGGCGCGGGGCGCGTCGCAGAGGTGGGTGCGCGCTTCACGCTCGACGCGATGCCGGGAAAGCAGATCGCGATCGACGCGGACCTCAACGCGGGCCTGATCACCGACGACCAGGCGCGCGAGCGCCGCGCCGAGATCGCGCGCGAGGCCGACTTCTACGGCGCGATGGACGGCGCGTCGAAGTTCGTCAAAGGCGACGCGATGGCGGCGGTCATCATCACCGCCATCAACCTCGTCGGCGGGATCATCGTGGGCATGCTCCAGCGCCACCTGTCGTTCACCGAAGCCAGCCACCAGTACTCGCTGCTGACCGTCGGCGACGGGCTCTCCGCCCAGATCCCCGCGCTGCTCATATCGGTTGCGACGGGGATCATCGTGACCCGCTCCGCCTCCGATCGCGACCTCGGCTCGGACATCGCGCGGCAGATCCTCAGGCAGCGCAAGGCGCCGCTCGTGGGTGGCGCAGCGATCGGGCTGTTCGCGCTCATCCCCGGCCTGCCCAAGCTCCCCTTCCTGCTGATCGCCGCTATCTTCGGCGCGATCGCGTGGTACGTGCGCGACGGGCTGCCCAGCGAGCTCGCCGCCGCACGCGCCGAGCGCGCCCCCAAGCCGGCGCTGCCCGGCGGCCCCGAGGAGCCGATGCGCGAGGTCGGCGTGGACCCCCTCGAGCTCGCCATCGGCTTCGGCCTCGTGCCGCTCGTGGACGGCGGCTCCAGCGGGTCGCTGCTGCGTCGCGTCAGCATGATCCGGCGCCAGATCGCGAGCGAGCTCGGCATCGTCGTGCCGCCCGTGCGCATCCACGACGAGCTCGGCATGGAATCGCACGAGTACGTGGTCAAGGTGCGCGGCGCCGAGGTCACGCGCGGGCGCATCATGCCCGGCCACCTGCTCGCGATGGATCCCGGCGACGCCAGCGGCACGCTGCAGGGGATCCCCACCCGCGAGCCCGCCTTCGGTCTCGACGCGATGTGGGTGCACGAGTCCGCGCGCGCCGAGGCCGAGGCGCTCGGCTACACGGTCGTGGACCCCGAGTCGGTGATCGTCACGCACCTCACCGAGACGATCCGCGCGCATGCCGCGGAGCTGCTCTCGCGCCAGGACGTGCGCGCGCTGCTCGACCGCCTCAAGGAGACCAACGCCGCGGTCGTCGAGGAGGTCGTGCCCGACGCGCTGTCACTCGGCGAGATCCAGCGCGTGCTGCAGGGCCTGCTGGGAGAGGGCGTGCCGATCCGCGATCTTGGCACCATCGTGGAGGCGATCGGCGACAAGGCGCGAACAACACGTGACACCAGCCTTCTGGCCGAGTACGCTCGCCAGGCCCTCGGCCGGGCCATCACCGCACCACACCTGGACGAGAAGTTGCGCCTGCAAGCCATCACCCTGGACCCCGCGATCGAGCAGGAGGTCGCGACGTCGATCACGCAGACCACCGACGGCGAGTATCTCGCGATGGACCCGCCGCGCGCGCAGGCGATCGTGGGCGCGCTGCGCTCCCAGGTCGAGCATGCGACAGCGCTCGGCGCGCGCCCGGTGCTGCTCTGCTCCGCGCGCATCCGCCGGCACCTGCGCCGCCTCATCGCGCAGGCCCAACCGCACCTCGCGGTGTGCTCCTACAACGAGATCTCGCCGGGGATCAATGTGGAAACGATCGGGGTGATCCACGCCTGAGCAGGGCATGATCGACCGATGAGCACCCCCACACGCACATATCGCGGCCGCGCGGTCGACGAACTGATCCCCCGCATCCACGAGGAGTTGGGCGCAGAGGCGATCATCGTGCGTCGCCGCGAGGGCCTCACCGGTGGCTTCCTCGGCTTCTTCCAGCACCCCTACGTCGAGATCGAGGCGATGGCGGGGACGCCGCGCGTGGACCTCTACGACGAGCCCGAGCCAGCCCCGCCGCCGCCCGGTCCGATCGTGCACGAGTTCAACGGTCAATACGCGCTCGGCAGCCTCGCCCCCGACCGCGCGCTGCACGACCCGTTGCAGCCCCCGCCCGCACCGAT
>Ga0209698_10002567_pt1 | contig 20501 bp, 16 predicted proteins | sample LitLauG_LLR_2012_FD_187203 | JGI IMG/M metagenome (GOLD analysis project Ga0209698, IMG submission 187203) | Freshwater sediment microbial communities from Pennsylvania, USA - Little Laurel Run_MetaG_LLR_2012 (SPAdes) (version 2) | ecosystem: Environmental > Aquatic > Freshwater > Creek >...
GGGTAAGCCATCTACCCCAGTTTGTCGCAACGGCGCTGAGCGCACTCCTTGAAGAGGAAGTGGGTGATGCGCCGGAACTGAAAGATGTAGGCGGACGCGCCCTGCGCGAAATGACCCGGCTCGGCGCAAGTCCATTCTCCATGTGGCGCGATATCGCTTACACAAATACGGAAGCCGTTTCGGCCGCGCTTGAAGCACTGGAACAGCGCCTGGCCCATCTGCGCGAGAACCTTCGTACGCCGGAGCTTCGCAACGAATTCGAACAGGCCAACCGATTCAGACGCGAGTAGCGCTCGCCTGATCAAACCGCCGGCAGGCCATTCATGACATCGCAGCAGGATCTTTATAACGAACTCGCGTTTTACACTCTGGCACATCGGGACCCGGCGTTCATCCACCAGAATATTGTGGATGCCTTCGCCGCCCAGCATGCGGATGAGAATTCAAAGCCAATTCACATTGTCTTCGCGCTGGTCGGCTTGTATCTGCATGTCGAGAAGAATTTCACCGGCAAGCAGGTTCAACTGGCTCACATGCAGCTTGCAAAGCGACGCAAGCAATGGGTTCGACCGGCAATTCCCGAGATGCGTGGCGACATCGGAATCGCGGATGTTCTCGCAGTTGACCCAGGTGAGGCAAGGGATGCGATGATCCGCCGCTGGTGCGAATCGGCGTGGGAAGCATGGAAAGAAAGCCGGCAATCGATTGTCGACCTCCTAAAGGCCGAGTTAGACATCGACTGAAGTCGGCGCGTCTCCCTACTCCACCCGCAACCAATACTCGGTCCGACCTAACAGCGCGAAGCCAATGTAGCCGCGAACCTTCAGTTTCTTCCCGCCATCTTCGAGCGAGATGTAGCACCGATAGATCTTGCCGTTGTGCGGGTCGAGAATCTGCCCGCCCGACCACTGATCGCCATCCCTCTTGAGTTCCCACATGATCTGCAATCCATTCTCCGGCTTGTTCTTCAAGTCGCCTTCGCAGTGGATGCAAAGCGGGTTCGGGCCCGGCTGGTCGGAATCGAGAACCTTTTCGATCGTTCCGTAGAGCTTTCCCTTTTCTTCGCGGATCACAACGATTGATTTTGTCTTGCCAGTCTCGTCATCGATTGTCTTCCAGCGTCCAGCCGGCGAGCTAAGTGCTTGAGGTAGAGTGGCTGTTTGTGCAGCAATCCGGACAGATAGCAGGGATGAAAGCAGAACTGTATGCGCAAATACGGAAAGAAGCCTGGACGCCACGGTTGCCTTCTCCAAGGGAAACTCCACTTCCAACGCCAGTCTACGCCTGTTCAAATGCCATGGCGAAAGCAGCGCAAGCGATCAACTTGCGCCTCGCGAATTAAGGATATCTTCAGGATCGAATCTTCGCGCACGTGGTATCTTCGACGCTGTCGATTCAATTGCTCAGGATTACGTTGCCTGGCTTTGAGTCCGACCGGGAGAATTGAGAATGAGAAACATGCGGATGGTTTTATTGTCGCTGGCAGCGCTCGTGCTGGCCGGCTGCCTGCCGGCTTTTGCGCAAACGCAGTGGAGCGTAACCAATACGATGCACATTGGCGGAGAAGGCGGGTGGGATTATCTCACCGTGGATGCGCAGACGCATCGGCTCTTTGTCACGCGGAGCACGCACACGATGGTGATCGACGCCGTGACCGGGAAAACGCTGGGCGACATTCCGGGACAGAAGCGGTCGCACGGCACGGCGATTGTGCCTGAACTGGGACGGGGCTTCATTACCGACGGCGGCGGCACCGGTGGCATTGTGGTGTTCGACCTGAAGACCTACGCTGTGCTGGGCACGCTCGCCGCAATGCCGGATGCGGACGGCATTATCTATGACAAGTCGCAGAACCTGGTTCTGGCCGTCTCCGGGGACGGCAATGCACTGATGACCTTCAAGCCGGACATCGATCCTGTAAACGGCAAGATCGATCCACCGATCGCACTGGAAGGCGCGCCTGAGTTTTTGGCTGCCGACGGGATGGGCAAGGTTTACATCAACCTTGAAGACAAGGACTTGGTGGCAGTGGTGGATCTGAAGACTCGCAAGGTAATTGCGCGCTGGCCGGTTGCGCCCGGCGGCCGTCCGGTGGGCATGGCGATCGACAGGAAGGGGCACCGCCTGTTCATCGGCTGCCGCAAGCCGCAAAAGATGATCGTGATGAGCGCGGAAGACGGCAAGGTGCTGGCGGACCTGCCCATCGGCGCGGGCGTGGACGCAACCAAGTTTCATGCGGGCCATGCGTTTGCAAGCTGCGGCGACGGAACGTTGACAGTGGCCAGCGAGAAGGCGGGAAAGTTTGAAGTGGAGCAGGTTGTGAAGACGCCGAACGGTGCGCGCACCATGGGCATTGACGATTCAACGAATTCGGCTTATCTGCCCACCGCGGAATTTGAGCCGGCAGCGCCCGGAGCCGCTGCGCAGCGCCCAAAGATGAAGCCGGATACGTTCATGATCGTTCAGGTCGCGCAGAAGTAGGGGAAGTCGGAACAGAGCTTGGACGGCCGGACAGATGACTTATACCGGCCGTCTACTCTTCAATCTTCAATGGTGCGGCCGCTTCTTCGGCGGGATCGATTACTTTGAATCCTTCTCTTCCCGCCGCTGCGAGCAACGACGCGGAAGCCGACACAAAGACAATCTCAGTACCTTGAAACATGTCGCGCGCAGCCACCGCAGCGCCAAGTTGCAGTGCGTCTGTCCAGCGAAGAGTGGTGCGATCCAGAAGTTGGCGCGCGGCTTCGAGAACCGCCGGATTCAACGGCTGCTGCACCATCCGCGCAGATTCAAGGCGCAGAACGGCAAGCGCCGACGCTGCGTCTTCCGGCGTAATGTCGCCGGCCCGCTCGCGACGGCGCAGAACAGCATAAATTTCCAGCGGCGTCGAGGCCGAAATCAATTTGCGATTGTCCTCTGCCGGCTCCATCAATCGAATCAGCGCATCGGTGCCCGCCTCCTGCACAAACAGCTTGACGAAGGCAGTAGCTTCAAGAAAGTAGAAGCTCACAGTTCACCCCGTTCCTCTTCAATGGTCTCGGCGATCGGGTCTCCATGAACGGCGACAGGATGGAAGCGCTGCGCCTCGTCGGGAATGCCGGCTTCGGCCCGATTCAGGCGGATTGTTGTCGTGGGATAAGCAGGGGTTTTGGGGTTGGCAATCTTGCTGGTCATCACAACGCCGCGTTGTATGGCCTCGGCGAGAACCATCTGGCGCGTCTCGGGATGCTGGTTCCAGCGAAAGGCCTTGCGCGGCAGAAAGGAATCTCGGAACCACTTGAGAGCGATGAATGCATGTCCCCCGCGCTCGGCTTCGGCGAGCGCCGCGCACAGTTCCTTTACTCGCGCATCCATATCGGCAGGAAGGACCGCCTCCTGGTCGTCTTCATCTTCCTGCGTTTGGATGGCAACCGAGCGCTGCGGGCGCGATGCGCGTGGTGTCGGCTCACCGTCGTCGATGCGCTCGAAGTAGATGCGTACCTCATCTTCTTCCGGCGACCATGTATCTGCGGAGGCATTGCGCCTCTTGCTGCGGCCATTCTCGCTGCAAAGCTCCACGATCGCCTGATATCCGGGAGGCGCCAGAAAGCGCAGAGCCCGCACCAGCCCCGGGTCCTGGGAGTAGGCCAATTCGTTCAACGCGTCTTCAACAATCTCTTCAGCGGCGGGAATACTCAGGTTGACTCCATCTACGCTGCCGTTTGCAGCTTTTGTCGATTTCATTTCTTCTCTCCGTATGTTGCTTCGCGCGTCCGTTCAACCGGCAGCCGCACCCACTGGCCTTCTGGCCAGGGTTGGGTGTTGTGCCGCAACCAGCGCACAAGACAACAGTGCTGCTTCTAGACCACGAACATCCCGACCTGATTCAACGGTTTTTAGCTCAGGAAATCAGTTTGCCGCAAACTTGCTTTTCATGACTCATGCAATGATGGAGTTCATAGTGATGACTGGTGCTCCGGGCCTACGCCACTATGCGACCAGTAATTGGAGCCCATGGCATTTCTCGAATCAATGTAAATCGGCACATGGTTATTCTTAAGGCTCTTGCGTGAAAAATGCCTGCTTCCGTTCTCTTCATCTACTTCACATAGTCTCGAGAAATTCTTATTGGGCCCGTTAAAGTTGCCGGGCCCTCACTAAATTCCAAGCTTTACATGCCACAGTGTACCCGATAATTGCAGCAAGCGCACTGCAAAATGTTGGAGATACGCTCCACGCAACCCCGCAACCGACAAGAACTTGCACTCGCTCCGCGCTCGGCTCAGGCACCTGAGTTCGTACAATAGGAGTCATGCGCCACAGTTTGCCGGTCCTGTTGCTTTGTTGCCTGGTTTCAGCCGGACCGCTTGCCATGGCCCAGGCCTTCGACCTTTCCGGACCAAAAGTCGATGTACACGTCAGACGCGGGAATGTCACCCTGCCGATCTCCGAAACCCCAAACCTGATGCCAGGAGACCGTCTCTGGATTCATCCCGACCTGCCCCAGAGCCAGTCAACGCATTTTGTGCTTGTAGTTGCGTTTCTGCGCGGGGCCACCAACCCGCCCCCGCCGGAGTGGTTCACACGCGTGGAAACCTGGAGCCGCGCATCGAAGGACGAAGGCATGTTTGTCACTGTTCCCGCTGAAGCGCAGCAGGCGCTCATTTTTCTTGCTCCGGAGACGGGCGGCGACTTCAACACACTGAAGAAAGCCGTGCACGACCGGCCCGGCGCCTTCATACGGGCCGCCCAGGATCTGCAGGCCGCCAGTTGGGACCGGATGCGGGTGGAAGCCTTTCTGGCCCAGGTGAAGGTCACGTCCCAGACCGACCCAAAGTCCCTGAAAGATCACGCCGAAATGGCGGGGCGCAGCCTGGGGGTCAAGATTAACCAGGACTGCTTCGAGAAGCCTCCTGAGGTACAGGTTTCCTGCCTTTCGCAGAACTCGTCCGGGATGGTCCTCGACGACTCCAACGCGCAATCGCTAGTGGCGCAGTTGACGAGCGGAAGCACTACAGATCTGATGAACCAGATCAGCTACTCGAGCCTGGGCGGAGGCGGCGCTTACAGCCCATATGTCGGCGCCATCGTGGACACCCTCAAGATTCTTTCTTCGTTACATACCGCCCATTTCCAATACATTCCGGCCCTCGCGCTGCCGTCGGACGACACGCTCAACCTGCGGCTGAATATGCCTCCCTCGTTCCGCAACCCCAAGTCCGTCGTGGTGGTCGCCCTGCCTCCTCTCGGTCCGGCCAAACCGGAGCCGCTTCATCCCGTTTTTCCGGCAGAGAATTTCTGCGCCCAGAAACCCGGACTGGTGCTGCCCGCCGAGGGTGCGCCAATGGTCTTTGCCTCCCAGTTGGCTCATGACCTCACCTTGCACATCGCGACCAAGACGAATTCATTGGGTTTGCCCGCGGGCTCCAGTCCTGCGGTCCCGAGTCCCGCGGTTCCCAGTATTGACCTGCCGGTCGCAGTCGATCCGTCCGAGGGCGGCCTGGTCCTGAAACTGCCCGCCCCTGCGCTGCCTGCGGGTGAACTGGTCGGCACCATCCGGGGAAAGTGGGGTTTTGACGACTGGACCGGGCCGCAGTTTCACTTGGTTTCCTCTCAGCCGGGCGCGTGGAAATTGGCCGCTGCCGATCAGTCCGCACTCGTGGTCGGACGCGAAGACACTCTGCATTTTCAAGGCCAGGACACGCTTTGCGTCGACAGAGTAGAAGAACAGGCCGGCGCAGAACCTCCGAGAAAGCTCATTTGGAAATCCCCCACATCAGAAGCGCTCAATGTGACTTTGCCGATGAATGAGGCCGTTCCTGGACCGGTCACTGTTTCCATCTACCAATACGGGGTTGAGAAGCCTGAGTCGATCGCCATGATTGCTTTTGCTGATGCTGCGTCGCTTGATCGGCTGACGCTCAGCGCAGGCGACCCGGTGGCGTTGCTGATCGGCACACGGCTGGATGAGGTGGCCAGGGCGGAACTCGACGGCATTTCGCTTACGCCGTCCACGTTGAGCCGCGTCGAAGACCACGACCAACTCCTCATGAAAGCCGACGCGTCCACCGCCCGGCTCGACCCGGAAAAACACTACAATTCCCACGTAGTGTTAAAGGATGGCCGCGTGCTTCGAGCGCCTGCCATCGTTGAGCCACCGCGCCCGCAGGTAGTCCTGCTTAACAAAGGCGTTCAGGAAGACGCTGCAGCTCCGCCTTCTCCCGTTCAACTGGGCAGTGCGGACGATTTACCTCTCGACGGGCGGCTCGTCTTCTTCCTTAAGACCACGGTGCCAACGAAGTTTCCCCGCAATGAGAAGGTGGAACTGGCCGCAGCCGATGGCAGTTTCCGAACCCAGCTCTCTCTCGCGGACGGCAGCCTGATGCTCGAAGACGCAAAGACTGCTATGGGCAGCGTGGAACCGCTGACTCGCTTCGGGCCGTCAGCTTTCGGACCGGTTCACGTGCGCGCCCTGTCGGCCGACGGCGCTACTGGCGACTGGCTACCCCTCGGAACGCTGGTTCGGCTTCCCGGCTTCAGGGAACTGCGCTGTCCGCACGCTGTGACCAAGCCCTGTACGCTGACCGGGACCAACCTGTTTCTGGCTGACTCCATCGCGGCGACACCGGGTTTCGAAGATCCCACCGATATCCCGCAGGATTTTACGGGAACGCAACTGACCGTGCCGCACCCGGCCAACAGCATTCTCTATCTCAAGTTGCGCGATGACCCTGAAACGGTGCAAACACTCACCCTCCCGATCACACCATTCAGCCCGGCAGATGCAAAAGCAGCGGCGGCACAGCCGCAACCGGTTGCAGCTCCAGCGGCCACTCCTGCAGTTGGCCCGGCAATCTCTGAACCGACACCCCTGCCGGCCGACCAGGATTCAAAACCGGCAATAACGCCGAATGCTTCGTCCGGCACGGGCAAGTCATGATTTGAAATGACAGAAGTTCGACGCGGAAATAAGCCGGCAACTGAAAATACTAATTAGTTGAAGTAGGCCTTGTTCCTCTCGGCAAAGTGCGCCTTGTCGGCCGGCAGTTCGTCAAGCGGAAAAATTGCATTCTGGGCGCACACTGTTGCACAGTTGCCGCAGTCGATACACTCATCGGGGTTGATGAATACCTGCGATACTGTGCCGGCAGCCGCGTCGGCTGCCATGGGCGCGATCGCCGCGGTCGAACACTCTTCGACACAAACGAAATCCTTCGTACAGGCGTCGGTAACTACGTATGCCATTAAAAAAAGCTCCTTGATTGTTTTAGAGGCGCGCTGCCGCGGCTTGACCCTCAACGTTGAAGGTATCGGGCCGTCCACCGGGTCACCGTGACGGGAGTCACGCCGTGGTAAAAGCAGGTGGGAATCTACCTGATTACGGTACGCGGCCAATCTAAACTATCTTGTAACGGTGTCTTGACGCTCTGCTCGCGACTTTGCCTCAAGATTGAGGCATGCAACCTGCCGGCCGATCAGCCCTCTTCGCTCAGGCTCTTTCCTGCTGGAACTGGAAGTGCGCCTTGCTCAGCGCCTCCGCCCGCTCCCTGGTGTATCTGGCCGCGATGGCGCGCACCCGATCTCATGGCAGGCTCGCCGTGGTTCTTGTTGAGATGGCGTACGTAACATTGACCGCCGGACTTTATGCCGGCCTGCAACAAAGAGCTCTGGGATTTCGCTCTCGGCTGCTCGGCAATTTCACCATAGCCTGTGGAGTTCCCGCACTGGCCCAGTTCTTTGACTGGCTTGCTCATCGGGCCACGGGAGCAACGGCGCCAGCCAAATCGTTTGTAACGGTTTGCATCTTCACGGCAGTCTCTGCGCTCTTCCATCTTTACGTCATGCGGCGCGGGGTCTTCCTCAGCGGACACGGACGCTCGCTCTTCCATGACTTCCGGCGCGTGCCGCGGCTCGTCGCTGGCTTTCTCCTCAAACCGGTTGCCACCTTCTCGCCTCTATCTCTTCGGCTGTTGCAAAGCATCGAATCGGAAGCGGCGCTTTGATGCATTTCCAAGTCACTTGATCGAAAAAATCGCGCGTAGAGTCGCTGGTGCACTTTAGCGCAGCCGGCAGTCTGCGGTTTTAATTGAGTTACGACAAGAGAGGCTGAAAGCACAAACGCGCACGCATCAAAATGCGAGGGCCTGCGTGAGAAGAGCCGCGCGCCGGTTCAAAACACGCGGACGCGAATGCCGGAACTGACACCGATGGAATTCATGGCACCATAGGTGAACTGCGGCCAGAACTGATACTCGACGTCGGCGGCGCGGATGTAGATTCGGTCCGTTAGATGATAGTCAAGACCGCCTCCGGCCGTCACGATCAGGTATCTCCCCTGGCCCAGATTATAGGGAAAATTAAAGTTGCCGTATCCCGCCATCCCCTTGGCGTATGGCTGGAGCTTGCCGATATTCCTGTGGTAACGGGGACCGATCGAATACGTCTCTGCGTGTACGTTCGCAGTCTGGTTCCATTCCAGCCAGCGTCCCTCGAGTTCAACCCCAAAAGGGCTCCGTGAGTCAAAGTCGACAAACCCGGTGACACCCACCATGGTCCGCGCTCCGTATTGCAGATAGTAGCCAGACGCTGTACCTCCCGCTGTGATCAGCAGTCTGCCGGCGTCTCCGGACGGCACCACCTGACCGTGTGCCGATCCTGCAATGCCGAGCCAGATCGTAAGCACCGCGAACACAAACGACAGACCAGTTCCAGACCGCAATCCCCGCCCATCACCATGGCGCATTCCGAAGTCTTGCAACATCTTACTTTCTCCTGGAGGTGACTCCCGATTCCAGACTCAATTCGTGATGTCCAGCTTGAAATTCTGGAAGTGAGTGGTGCTGGTGGTGGCTCCGGTGCCGGTTATCTGAATCATGTAGGTGCCCGGCGCCACGCTGCCCATGCTGAAACCGCTGCATCCTGTCGCGAAGAGGGCTGCGACGGATAGAGCCATAACCAGCATCATGGTAAGAATGCCGGTGTGCCGCTTGCGGAAGCGCCAGAAGATCCACCCGAAGAACATGCTGAACGGCAAAAGCAGGCCAGCCAGATAAGTTCCTCGGCTGTCGCCGTGCCCGTTCATGGCCGAAGCGCCCCCACTCAGCGGATTATTGGTGTCAATCGTAAGCTGATCGGTGGCCGTGCCGTTGCCGGGCAATGCGACGCTCATGGGCGAGAAGTGGCAGGTAACTCCGGCCGGCAATGATGCGCATCCCAGCTCGATCGTGTCGGCAAACCCGTTGCTCGAGCTCAATGTGACAGTTACCGTGGCATTCTGCGATGTCTTGACGGTCACCGCGCTGGGCGTTATTCCCACATTGAATGTGCCGCCCGTGCCGGTAATCGAAGCCGGTTGCGAAGTGGACGGACTGTGGGTCGCGTCGCCGCTATAGACTGCGGTAATCGAGTAGTTACCGTTGGCCAGATTCGGAATCAAAGTTGCAACACCGCCCGAATCCAGAGCTACTGTTCCTAACGCTGTGGTTCCGTTGTTGAAGGTTACGGTGCCAGTGGGCACAGCTCCCGCAGCAGTCTGGACCGCGGCCACCAGAACGACCTGTGCCCCTGGGCCGCTTGTCGTCGAGCTGGTCAGGTCAGTCGAAGTGGCAATTCTCGACACCACTAATTGAGCAACGGCCGTGCCAGTGCTGCCCTGGTCGTTCGCGTCGCCGCCATAGACGGCCGTAATCGTGTAGCTGCCCGGCGCGAGACCCGAGTAGGCGGTTGCGGCCGTTCCGGTTGCATCCAGCATTACCGGTGCGCCGAACAAAGTTCCGTTGGCGCTGAATGTGACGCTTCCGGACGGAATCCCCCCATTGCCGGTCGCTTTCGCCGTAAACGTCACCGCGGATCCATAGACTGTGGGATTCGGCAATGCGGTGACTGAGGTTTGTGTGGTTGCCTCTGCAACCGTGAGTGCCAGCGGGGCTGATGCACTGGCGCCACTGTTGCTGTCGCCCGCGTATGAAGCCACGATCTGGTATTGTCCGGGGGCCAGCATCGGGTTGATGGTCGCGACTCCCCCTGCACCCAGCGCCGCGTTGCCCAACGTCGTGGTCGCGCTCGTGAATGTCACCATTCCCGTGGGAACGGAGGCTCCCGCAATCGGCTTCACAGTTGCGGTAATGACCACCGACGATCCGGCAACGCCGGGGCTGGGAGAGGCGATCACCGTTGCGGCCGTTTGCGTCTGGTTCACTACCTGGCTGAGTGGTGCGGAGCTGGTGGCGGCATTGTTCGCATCGCCCGCAAAGGTCGCCGTAATGATGTGCGTAGCGACATTGAGCGCAGAGGTCGTGAATGTGGCTGCGGCAGGGCTTCCTGCCAGCGTTCCAGTCCCGATCTTCACTCCTCCGTCAAGAAAGTTCACCGTGCCTGTAGCCGCTACCGTGCCTGTGGACGTAACGGTCGCGGTAATCGTGACCGGACCGCCATAGTTCGATGGATTCTGAGATGACGCCACAGTGATGGACGCCGCGGTCTGCACATCCTGGATCAAGGCGGTCGACGTGCTCCCCTGGATGTCCTTCGCGGCATCGCCCCCGTAGGTGGCCGTAATGGAGTGTGCGCCACCGGTCAATGCACTGGTGCTATAGGTTGCCACTGCACTTGAATTCAGCGCGACATTCCCGAGAATTGCAGTGCCGTCAAAGAAGGTAATGGTGCCGTCAGGGTTCACACCGCCTCCGGTGGAGGCAGCCACCGTCGCAGTGAGGGTGATGCTCTGGCCAAGCGCTGACGGGTTCATGCTGGAGACGAGATTAGTCGCGGTGCCTTCCAGAACGTTTTGAATCAGGGGAGGCGTGGCGCCGTTTGGATCGGTCGAGTTGCTCGCAGAGTGGCCCACGTCTCCGCTGTAGGAGGCGGTGATGATGTGTTTGCCAACTGCAAGTGACGCTGTGGTAAAAGTAGCCGTTGCCGTAGTGCCGGGAGCGCCAAGTGCAACTCCAGACGCAAGCGTGGTTGACCCGTCGAAAAAGCTGACAGTGCCGGTGAGATTACCTGCGCTCGCACCCGTGGCCACCGTCGCGGTAAATGTCACGGTCTGTCCGAATCCTGATGGGTTGAGGCTGGTTGCCACGGAGGTGGTCGTGGAATTGACGGTGGTTGCATCTCCAACCAATTGAATGTCCAGCGGCGAACTGATCGTGTCGCCCGATTTGCCTATATCAATATTCGCGATGAGCGGGTTGCCAGGCACTGATGGCGCAAAGACGGCGCCGATTGTGCAATCGCTGGAGACGGCAAGAAAGGGATTGCCGGTGGTGCAGCTGGTCGTGGCCGCGTCTGTTGCGGAATTCGCGTCCGGTGTGATGGCCGTGAGGTCGAGCGGCGCGTTGCCATCGTTCTCAACGGTCTGGCCGATGGGCGTGGACTTATCGAACTGGCGGACCGGTGGTTTGAGGTAGTTCAGAGCCGCAAAGTTGCCCTGAACCTCTCGAACCGCCATGTCGAGCGTATCGGCGATGAACAGGTTGCCCTTTCCATCCAGAAATAGCCCCGTCGGTCCGTAGAGGTTGTTAATATAAAAATTTCCGCCGGTATAGAACGTACCTACACCGGTTTGCAGCAAAGTGGAGATGAACGAGGTTTTCGAATTGACTTTGCGGATTGCGCTGTTCTGCGTGTCGGCGATATAAACGTTCCCCGCAGCATCGACTGATACTCCGGATGGACCCCACAACTGCGCCTGGTTGGCCGCGGCGCCATCGCCTGAATCGCCCGCGGCTCCGGTTCCTGAAAATGTAGTGATGATGCTGCTCGAAGTAATGGCGCCGCCGACTGCCGCGACTTTCCGGATGCGGTTGTTCGCCGTGTCAGGAATGTACATATTGCCGGAACAATCAAACGCAACCGCACGGGGATAGTTCAGTTCGGCCGCCGTCGCCAGCCCGTTGTCTCCCGAGAAACCTCCGTCACCGTTCATCAAAGTGAACCCGCTGCCTGCCAAAGTCACGATCGTCCCGGTAGCGGCCGACACCATGCGGATGCGATGGTTTCCCGTATCGGCTATATAGAGGTTGCCGCTGACGTCCAATGTCACGCCCTGAGGCTGGTTTAGGTGGGCCGCAGTCGCCGCTCCTGAATCCCCAGTGCTGCCTTGCGAGCCGTCGCCGGCGACAGTGGTGATGATCCCGGTGGCGGCGGTGATCATTCGAATTACGTTGTTGCCAGTGTCCGCAATATATAGGTTCCCCGCCCCATCGAGAGCAACTCCGGAGGGGCCGTTCACGGTCACGCTCGGGTCGGTAGACAGCTTTCCATCACCCGCATAGGAAGGATTGCCGTTGCCCGCGATCGTCGAGATGATGCCGGCCCCCGAACAACTGGTCCCCTTGATGATCGCGCTCGTTGAGCCGGCGCAGACCATGCGGATGCGATTGTGGGCGCTGTCTGCGATATACATGTTCCCGGAGCCGTCAAGCGCCACGCTCGTCGGCAGATATAGCTCCGCCGCTGTTGCCGGACTCCCATCCAGCACCGAACCCAGATAAGTGCCGTTACCAGCCAGCTGAAGCAGGTTCCCGGGAGTTAGAACACCTAATCCTCCCACTCCGGTGCCGTTGATATAAGCCGTGCCAAGAACATTGCCGGAGGCGTCCAGAAGCACCACGGCTCCAGTGCGCAAACCTGGGACGGCGGGAGTGAACGTCACCGAAACAGCGCAGGTTTGACCGCTTGCGGAAAAGGAGGCTGACCCGCAGGTGGACGCGCCGACACCTTGTGCGAAGTCCAACCCGGGTGCTCCCACTGTGAGCAGTTCAACACTGCTTACCGTGCCCGATGCCACCGAAGTGACGGTCACGCCCTGTGCTCCGGAAGTTACGCCGACAGGTTGGTTGCCGAACTGCGCCTGCGCACACGTCGCCGTCAGCAGAACAGCCGCAAGGCCAACCGACCAACTCCGCCTGATCTGCGTAGTTTTCGCTGGAATGGCTGCCCAGAGACGCTGCAGTTTGCTGTTCTGTTTCTGATTTCCTTCGACTTTACCTTTTTCCCGACTCATGTTTTGCTCCGAATGCGATCTTCTGGACTGCGCATTAGTTCCCGATGTGTTTTGGCCCTGGTTCCCAGGTCCCGGCTTTCTAGCAGCGAAAGCACCCTCAGCTCCGAGGTTCCAGAAACGTGCACTGCCGGCAGGCCCGGGAGAGACGCCACTCCCGTTGCGGCTCTGTTCCTGCGTGGGCCGCCTTACACGTCCGTCAATGTTCCTTGGAACCTGCATAAAAACTGTCTAATTGTGAAGTGGTAATCAACCGTGTGTCCATTGGTAACTAGTTTGAATGATTACCACCTTTTGGGGATTTCCATATATCTTTCGCACTGCCTACTCGGCTAATCCTGGCAGGTTGCTCTTTGGTCATCTGGAAATTCAGAGCATTCTTTTTGAGCATGTCCCGAGTCGGGAAGACTTCCACTTGAGTGCCCGAATTGGGGTCGTGAGCCCACGGAGATCTGTTCCCTTATCAGCCTCCAAAGACTCGACTTGGCGCTGCGAACAAGAAATCCAAAAGTAGTAAGGGCGGTGTTCTCATGCATTCGCCTGGGATAATTAGCCTCTTGGCCCCGGCACTGCGTCAGGAATCCGATCGGAGCGATTTCGATCAAAGCGGCGCGCGCGAAGACAGCATGCCGTGCCGCTCATCACTGAAAACGCAGGTTGTGAAGATTCAGATAATGCGTGTGACAGACGGAACTAAAATGGTTGAGCCTGGAGGAAGGGCATCGGCAGGTCGAACGGCGCGTGCGACTCTCGGCGCCGGAGAATGTGCGCCGCATGTCGCGGCAGCCCCTTTGATGCTTCCCTCGTCGGGCCAGCAGTCACAAAACGACACCGGATTCACTGTCGAAGCAAGGTTCTACAAGAAGCTCTCTAATCGCAAGATCAAGTGCAAGCTCTGCCCGCGCGAATGTAATGTGGGCGACAAGGAGCGTGGCCACTGCGGCGTCCGCGAGAATCAAGGCGGAGTCTTCTACACGCTGGTCCACTCACGCGTCTGCGCCGCCAACATTGATCCGATCGAGAAGAAGCCGCTCTTCCACTATCTGCCGGGAACCGTCGCATTCTCGATCGCCACTGCGGGCTGCAACGTCAACTGCAAATTCTGTCAGAACTGGGACATCTCCCAATCGCGTCCCGAGCAGATTCCCGCACACTACGCACCCCCCCATCGCATCGCCGCCATCGCGTGGCAGAACAACTGTCCCACCATCGCCTACACCTATAGCGAACCGGTTGTCTTTGCCGAGTTTCTGATGGATACGGCTGATGCCGGGCATCTGGCTGGAGTCCGCAGCATCGTTGTTTCCAACGGTTACATGCAACAGGATGCGCTCAAGCAAGCCTACGCCAAGATGGACGCAGTGAAGATCGACCTGAAGTCCTTCAGCGATTCCTATTACGCAAAAGTCGTTAAGGGCCGGTTGAAGCCGGTGCTCGAATCGCTCGTGACGCTGCGCAAGATGGACAAGTGGACCGAGATCGTTTACCTGGTGGTTCCAACTCTCAACGACGGCGACACAGAATTCCGCGGTCTCGCTCAATGGATCAAGGCCAACCTGGGACCGGATGTGCCCCTGCACTTCACGCAGTTTCATCCCCAATATCTCTTGAAGAATCTCCCCATCACGCCGGTGCCCACGCTGGAGCGCGCCAAAGCGATTGCCGATGCCGAGGGCCTTCACTACGTCTACATTGGAAACGTCCCAGGTCATCCCGCTCAAAACACATATTGTCCCGAGTGCAGCAAACTGTTGGTGGAGCGCACCGGTTTCACGGCTAACCGGCTACTGATCCGCAAGGACGGCGCCTGTCCTGACTGCTCGCATCTAATCCCCGGTATATGGCATGCGTGAGCGAATGAGATAAGGAGCTTTGGGGGTTGGTCGAATGAACGTGACGAGGAGTTTCCTTATGGCTTGGCTCATGGCTCCACTCGCTGCATCTCTGGTTGCTGCTCCGATCAAACATGTCGATGGGGCCCGACCGCTGAAAATCCGTCGGGCCGCGGTTGCCGGTTCGTTCTACCCCGCAGATTCAAAAGAGCTTTCGGCCATGATCGACGAAATGCTGGAGCATGCAACGCCCACGCCCGTCGACGGTGCCATCCTCGCCGCGGTCGCGCCCCATGCAGGTTATATGTACTCCGGCCCGGTGGCAGCCTGGACATACTCCGCGCTAAAGACCCGCAAATACTCCCGCATCGTAGTCATCGCCCCTTCCCATTACGTAAGCTTTGACTTCACCTCGGTCTACGATGGCGACGCCTATGAAACTCCCCTTGGAACCATTCCAGTCGACAAGGAGTTCGCCCGCCGGTTGACTCGGATGAGCTCCACGATCCGCCTCTCCGAGCAGGGTCACACGCCCACCTCGGCAGGCGGCGAGCATGCAATCGAGGTCGAGCTACCCTGGCTGCAGAAGGTCTTTGGCAGCTTCGAGCTTGTTCCCCTGATCATGGGTGACCAGAGTTACGAAAGCAGCCGGGCGCTCGGCGTAGCGCTGGCAAAGATGATCGATTCCGAAAAGAACGGCGGCGGCACGCTGATTCTCGCCAGCTCCGATCTCTCCCACTTTCATCCCAACGATGACGCCGAGACAATTGACCACAAGACACTCGATGCACTTAAAGTGTGGGACTACTTCAACATGTCGCGCAACTTCGAGACGCGCACCTGGGAGGCCTGCGGCGGCGCCCCCATCGTTGCCGCTATGATTGCTGCCGAGCGCATGGGCGCCAACAAGGCAGAAGTGCTTCAGTACGCCAACTCCGGCGATACTTCCGGCGACCATTCGCGCGTAGTCGGCTACAGCGCCGATCTCTTTGTGAAGGCGCCGCGCCTGTCCGCAGAAGACGCGCCTTTCTCGCTCACTGATGCAGAGAAGAGTGAACTGCTCGCCCTGGCGCGCAAGTCCGCGGAGTACGCGGTGCAGACGAATACGCCCTACGATCCCCCGGCAAGCGCCAGCCAAACGCTCAACCGGGAGTACGGCGCATTCGTAACCCTCACTGAGGCCGGAATGCTGCGCGGCTGCATCGGCTACGCCACTCCCTTCAAGCCGCTCTCGATTACAGTGCGCGACGCTGCTGCCTATGCCGCGCTGCGCGACACCCGCTTCCCTCCTGTGTCGGTCTCGGAACTGCCGCAGCTCGAATACGAGATCTCGGTCCTCTCGCCCCTGCGCCGCGTCACAGACATTGAACAGATCGAGGTGGGCCGCGACGGCCTGCTGATGAAGAACGGAAATTCTCAGGGCCTGCTGCTGCCTCAGGTTCCGGTGGAACAGCAGTGGGACCGCCAAACATTTCTTGAGCAGACTTGCGTCAAGGCCGGTCTGCACGCCAGTTGCTGGAAGGAAGAGAACACCGACATCTTCAAGTTCACTGCGGTCGTATTCGACGAACACAAGCCGTAGGCGAGCGGCCAAGATCGTTGTTCGACCATCGGCTAACCGCGTCGCAAGCAGCGGCGCTAATCGCGCACTTACATGCACCAGGTCGATCGCGGTGTTGGCACCGCGAATCCACAATGCCGCTTGCGAGGGGGGAAGAGATGAAGATGGTGCGCCCGGAGAGATTCGAACTCCCGACCTAACGCTCCGGAGGCGTTCGCTCTATCCAGCTGAGCTACGGGCGCGCTCTTTAAGCATACCGCACTTTGGATTCTTCAATCTCCGCCAGCCCGCCAAACCCACTCCAAGTCCCTATGTCCCTAGTCCCTAGTCCCTAGTCCCTAGTCCCTAGTCCCTAGTCCCGAGTCCCTCGTTCCCTGTTCTTCCGCATCTCTTCCATCACCGACTGAATCAGTTCCTTGGCTCCGTCCATGCCACCGAGTACAGCTTGCAAATCAAGAGCCGGCTTGGAGGGGTTGCGGCTGGAGGCGCAATATACCCCGTGCTGTCCCACCAGAATCAGAGCGTCGGTCAGTAAATCCAGCGCCACCGCCAGCCGGCCCCGCTCCACGCCCATCATGAACTCGTGCCGCTCCAGTTCCGACCGTTTTTCGTCAAAGACACTCATGATTCCAGCCTATCCGAAAGGCGCAAGCTTGGGAGTCGGTCGATCGGCTCGCACCAGGATTCGAATCTATCTCCAGCGTGACTTTTTCGTGGAACCCGCCGCCTCGAATGCAAGCCGCAGCGGAGCCGGCAGCTTCGAAATCAGGGCCACGATCGCCTTGTACTTCCATCCCGGCACAACCAGCAGCTTCCCTTTGCGGAAGGCTCTCAGCGACTCGTCCACCACAAACTCCGGTTGCAGCCACAGCGAGGATGGCGCTATGCTCGGCCGCTCCACGTCCAGCGTTTCGTGGAATTCCGTATAGGTAAAACCGGGACACAGCGCCTGCACCTTGACTGCCGATCCATTCTCCATCAACTCGAGGTAAAGCCCTTCGGTGAAGGCAACCATCCAGCGCTTCGTGGCTCCATAGCTCACACTGCCCGCGCGTTGCACGAACGCCGATACAGAGGCCACGTTGATGATTCCGCCGGCGTTCTTTGCCACCAGGTTTCGCAGTGCCGCATGACTCAACCGGACAGTCGCCATTGTGTGCAGTCGATGCATCTGTTCCTGAACTTCAAGGTCCGACTCCCAGAAGTGGCCCCTTGCTCCAAAGCCGGCATTATTCACCAGCAGCGCAAGATCTTGCTCTTCGGCGATGCGATCCGCCACAGCCGCCAAGTCCTTCTCGTTGGTCAGATCGGCTGCGAGCACCGCGACTTCAGATCCGTATTGAGCGGTCAATTCGGCCGCCAAAGCCTCGAGTCTATCCTTGCGGCGAGCGACCAGCAGCAGATCGTATTCGCCGGCGAGTTTCCGGGCAAAGACCACGCCAAGCCCGCTCGACGCTCCCGTGATGACGGCGAGAGGTTTTCCCAAGCCACACGCTCCCTCAGTCATTGATCGTATTTGCGTCAGAAAGGTTGCAGTAAGATGGGCGCTCGCCTCACACGGTCAGCTTGCGCATATATTCTGCATCTAGCTGCAGCTCTTCGATCGGCTCCATATCGAACTGCTCCTGCTCTACAAAGTAGTACTTGAGCCCCGTGGCTGCGCGCAGGATGGGGCCATAGTCAATACTGCCTTTGCCCAGCACGGTCATCAACTCCTTGCCGTCCGGCTGGCGAACCATGTCCTTGACATGCATCAGCGGAAATCGCTCGGGCGTCTTGGTCAGATAGTCAACCGGGTTGTGCCCGGAGGCAAACACCCAGCCTGCATCCATTTCAAAGACCACCAGTTTGGGATCGGTAAGCCGCAGCAGCTCGTCGTACACCAGAACGCCGTCGATCACGGCAAGTTCCGGAGTATGGTTGTGAACGCCGAAGATCATACCGGCGGCCTTCACCTTTTCCCCAATGCGGTTGAACTCGCCGGCAATCCAATGCCAGTCGTCGAGCGTGGGCTCGCCCTTGGCTGCCGGATTGCGGTGCATCCCACCCGACGACGAACAGATAATGTATTCGAGACCCAGCGTGTGCCCATATTCAATCCATTGGTCAAGCTGCGTCTCGAGAACGCTGAGCGTATGGTGGCTGCTCACGCAGCGCAGGCCGGCGGCGTCCATCGCCTTGCGGAAGTCCGCGGCAGTACGATCGTAGAAGCCAGCTGCCTCCACCACCGTATAGCCATCGGCACGTACTTTTGCCAAAGTCGCTTCAAACTCTTTGGGCAACAGGTTGCGCACCGAGTAAAGCTCAAGCCCAAGCGGCATTTGAAGCGGCTTGGCGCCAAGCCGTCCCGTACCCATGCACGCCGTGGCCACAACTGCGCCCGACGCCTTCAAAAAAGTCCTGCGCGTAGAAGTACCCATCTTCGGAACCTCCTGAGGTCTCTGAACCCTAAACCTTGATTGTCTTTGACGCCGCGTCCCAGGTGGCCACGCTGCGATGAAAATATGAGTGATTGGCAAGGTGGCAGCCGATGGCGGCGTTGTTCCCAAACACCTCGTCCTCCACCACATGTTCCCGTGTCACCACGGCGTTGAAAAAGTTGGCAATGTGAACTGCGGTATCGTCATAGCCCCGCGGCAGCGTGAAGGTTTCCGCATCGCCCGGCGCGGGAAGCGTCTCCGGATGTGCGGCCTTGAATTCTTCCATCCCCTTCTGGCGCTGCGCCGCCGTCATCCCGCCCCATCCATAAGCTTCAAATTTCGGGCGCACATCCTGCGGCGTAAATGTGACTGTGTTGCCCGTCAGCACCAGGGTTCCCGTCGAGCCGTACAGCGTGATTCCCTCTCCCCCGCTGTCGTTGTTCTGATTGCAATGCAGATGCACGTGCACGTCACCATTCGCTGAAGGAAAGTCGTAGAGCGTCTCCAGCAGGTCGGGGAACTCGCGTCCATCCTTGAAGTGGTAAATTCCGCCAGTCGAATAAGCGCGCGTCGCCGGCGTATTCATCCCGGTAATCACCTGAATCCCGCTCAAGAGGTGCACAAACAAATCTCCGCCCAGGCCCGAACCGTAGTCGGTAAAGCAGCGCCAGCGGAAGAATCGCTTGGCATCGAATGGACGATCCCCCGCATCCACAAGGAATCCCTTCCAATCGATCGTCTCCGGGCTGGCGTCGGGCGGAATGGGATATACCCACGCGCCGCCCGGTGAGTTGCGATTCCACTGCGCATCGATCTCGTGCACTTCGCCCAGCCGCCCCGAGGCAAAGATCTCGCGCGCCTTGGCGTAGAGAATCGAGCTCACGCGCTGGCTGCCCGCCTGAAAGATGCGCTTGTTCGCCTGCACCGCTTCCAGCATGGCAAATCCGTCCTCCACGCTGTGTGACATCGGCTTCTCGCAGTAAACGTCCTTGCCCGCCGCGGCCGCATCCAGCGTCACCCGCCGATGATGGTGATCTGAAGTAGCCACCAGCACCGCATCCACATCCTTGCGATCGAGAAGCGCGCGGTAGTCGCTCGTTGTGGGGAAATCTGCGCCGTACGCCTCGACCCCTGCCTGGTGCCTCGTCGAGTACAGGTCCGCCGCACCGACGCATACGCCTGTGGGCACCTTGCGCGCGGAACGCAGCAAATCGCAGCCACGAATCCCCGTGCCAATCATTGCAAAGCGAATCTTGCGGCCGTCCGCGGGCGTTTGAGCTGCCAATGCCACTGGCTCCAGCAGCGAGGAATTCACAGCGGCTCCCGCTACCGCGGCGCCTGCTCCAAGACGCACAAAATCCCGCCTCGTCATACAATTTGCTTTCATAACCTCTCCCTCGCGTGCCGACCATTCTCTCCCCCCGGCCTATCGGGTGTCCACTTGCGCCCCGCCTCCACACCATTCCCGCCCAATCATGGGACAATGGACCATAACCCGTCATGACTGAAGAAAACATCTCTGAGTCCACGCCCATTCCTGAAGCTGAGCCAGTGCACGAACCCGCGCCGCCTGCGCCGCCAGCCGCAATTGCAGAGCCCGCGGCCCTGCCGGCTGCGCTTGCCGAGGAGCCCGAGGAAGAACCCACCGAGTCCTTCGCCGACGCGCTTCGTGACTTCGAACGCAGCCACGCACGCGGTTCCGGCTC
>Ga0209698_10002568_pt1 | contig 20501 bp, 19 predicted proteins | sample LitLauG_LLR_2012_FD_187203 | JGI IMG/M metagenome (GOLD analysis project Ga0209698, IMG submission 187203) | Freshwater sediment microbial communities from Pennsylvania, USA - Little Laurel Run_MetaG_LLR_2012 (SPAdes) (version 2) | ecosystem: Environmental > Aquatic > Freshwater > Creek >...
ATAATCGACCCAGCCCTTGCGGGCAAGAAGCTTTCCACCGTCATCTGGACTACCACTCCCTGGACGCTGCCCGCCTCCATGGCCGTGGCCTTCCATCCCGATGAAGAATACGTGGCACTCGAATCCGGCGCCGAGGCCTATATCGTTGCCGCCAAGCTCGCCAAAGACGCCGCCGAGAAGTGCGGCCTCGCGAGCCCGCGCCAACTGGCGCAATTCCCGGGCCGCAAGCTCGAGCGCCTCAACTTCCAGCATCCCTTCCTCGACCGTAAAGTTCTGGGCGTACTTGCCGACTACGTCACCATGGACACCGGCACCGGCGTGGTGCACACCGCGCCCTCGCACGGCGCGGAGGACTTTGCCACCGGCGTCAAGTACGGCCTCGACGCCACCAGCAACGTGGACGAAAAAGGTATCCTGCGCAACGGCCTGCCCGAGTACGACGGCAAGCGCGTCTGGGACGCCAACCAGCCCATCATCGACCTGGTCAAGCGCCGGGGCGCACTGCTGCACACGGAGAAAACCGAGCACTCCTATCCGCACTGCTGGCGCTGCCACAATCCGGTAATCTTCCGCGCCACCGAGCAGTGGTTCATCTCCATGGAAACGCCCATGCCCGGCGGCAAAGGGAAAGACGACACGCTGCGCACCCGCACGCTCAGCGAAATCAAGCACGTCAAATGGGACCCGGCGTGGGGAGAAGAGCGCCTCTCCAACATGATTGAGACCCGCCCCGACTGGTGCATCTCGCGCCAGCGGGTGTGGGGCGTCCCGATCGCCGTCTTCCTGTGCGTGAGCTGTGGCAAGCCGCTCAATGACCACGCCATCAACCGCAAGGTCGTGGAGTTGTTCGCCCGCTCGGGCGCCGATGCCTGGTTCACGGCCGAATCGGATTCAATTGTCCCCACCGGAACCAAGTGCCCGCACTGCGGTGGCGGCAAATTCGAGAAGGAAACCGACATCTTCGATGTGTGGCTGGAATCCGGCGCCAGTTACCTGGCGCTGATTGGGGCTGAGCCCGAATATCCGTGGCCCTCCGATCTCTACCTCGAAGGCGGCGACCAATACCGCGGCTGGTTCCAGTCTTCCCTGCTCTGCGCGATGGGCACACGCGGCACGCCGCCCTATCGCGGAGTGGTCACTCCCGGCTGGACGCTCGACGAAAAAGGCCAAGCCATGTCGAAGTCGCGCGGGAATGACGTCGATCCGGTCGACATCGCCAGCCGCCTGGGCGGAGAAATCGTACGCTTCTGGACGGCGTCGGTCGATTTTCGCGAAGACGTAGTCGGCTCCGAAGCGTTGATGCAACGGGTGGGCGAAAACTACAAGAAGATTCGAAATACGTTTCGATACATCCTGAGCAATCTTTACGATTTCGATCCGGTGAATGACGCGGTGCCATTCGAGAAGATGGTAGAACTCGACCAGTACATGCTGCGTCAGACGTGCTTATTTGCATCGGACGTGAAGGGCTGGTACGACGAATTTGCTTTTCACAAGATCTACCATCGCGTAAATCATTTTTGCATTGTCGATTTAAGCGCCTTCTACTTCGATGTGCTCAAGGATCGCCTCTATACCTCCGCCGCGAAGTCGCAGGAGCGGCGGTCGGCCCAGACCGCGGTCTGGCGCATTGGCGAGGCCCTAGTCCGTCTGCTGGCGCCCGTCACGACCTTCACCTCAGAAGAAGTGTGGCAACATCTGCCCAAGGTGGCCGGACGGGAAGGCAGTGTGCATTTGGCCGTGTTCCCAACCGCCGCCGACATTCTCGGAGGCCAGGCGGCCGGAAAGGATGAAGCCCAGCAAAAAGACTGGCAGAGTTTGCGCGCCGTGCGCGACGAAGTCCTCAAAGCCCTGGAAGAAGCACGCAACAACAAACTGATCGGCGGCGGCTTGGAGGCCCAGGTCCACCTCAGCGCGTCGGAACCGCTGTATGCGCTTCTGAAGCGCTACGAGGACCAACTGCGTTATCTGTTCATCGTCTCGGCTGTGAGCCTGACGCCCGGCCCGGGCAACGGTACGGGAAGTGTGCATGTCGAGATCAGGAAAGCCGATGGCCAGAAATGTGAGCGCTGCTGGAACTACTCGACCCATGTGGGCGAAGACAAGACCTACCCAACGGTCTGTGAACGTTGCAGCGCGGTCCTGAAGAAAATCGATAGCTAGAACACAACTGTGTCTCTCTGTGGACCTCTGTGCACTCTGTGGTCATGCCTTTCTTTCAACCACAGAGGTCACAGAGAAAGGCACACTCAATCGCGCCTGATTTCTAAACGCGATAATCTATACACATTGCACTTCTGTCATGCGCAAATATCATTTCCTGATCGCTCTGCTGGTCATCACCCTCGACCGCGTCACCAAATGGACGATCGCCCGCAAACTCTCCCTGCACGACGGCATTCAAGTAATCCCCGGATTTTTCCGCATCATTCACGCCGAGAATCCTGGCGCCGCTTTCGGAATTTTTGCCGACTCCCCTTCCCCGTGGAAAGTTGCCCTGCTGATTCTTTTCTCTGTGATCGCGCTTCTGATTGTCACTGCCCTGCTCTGGAAGAACAGCCACACCCTGACGGCCACCGGCGTTGCGCTTTCCTTGATTCTGGGTGGAGCGATCGGCAATCTTTGGGACCGGTTAGTCAGCGGCCACGTTGTGGATTTCCTACTTTTCTACATCGGCCGCTATCAGTGGCCAGCCTTCAACGTAGCCGACAGCGCTATCGTGGTGGGGGCCGGGCTGCTGGTGTTTGAAATCCTGTTCGCTAAGCAGACCCACTCCACAGCATAGTGATCTATCTGCCCAAAACTGTGGATCCTTGGTTGGTTTGATGCTACCGTGGTGGCTGCTATGTCTCTGTTTTACACAGACTCAGTGACACTCGCCTATGCGGATGTTGAAGCAGCTAAGCGGTGGTGGCTCAACGCTTTCGACTGCAAGGTGGTGAGCATTCCGTCAGACTGGGATTGTCCACTGCCCTCCGATGTGGCCTTGCAACTTCCCGGTCACGATGCGCCTGCAATTCTCTTGAACTCTAAAGTGGAAGTGGAGCAAGCGGGTTTCGAACGCCCCTCGCCACTCGCATCAGTTATCTTCTGCAACAAATTAAAGAAAGGATACGACCATCTCACGAGTCGCGGTGTTCTAGCGGAGCCGATTCAAGATGGTGGCGATACAGAGTTCTTTGAAATCCGTGATACTGAAGGGAACGTCATCCAGATTTGCAAGGAACCGTAGGCTATCCCCCTACAACTGATGGAGAGATGAGAAACAGTTCTCGCCGTGGACGATGATCGCAGATTTCTGCGTACGCTGACCGCGGGATGTGCTGTCAGTGGGCTCATATTTTGGCTCACTTTTTGGCATGGCCGCATACTCCTCGGAATAGCATGGGGACTCACCGCCTCTGCTCTGGTGTTACGTCGATATGGGGCACCGAGATACTGGGAACGCCTGAAACGGCGTGGAACAACTCATGAGATCAAGCGGTTCAAGACAACCATCGTTGTTTTCGTTTTGGTAATGGTCGCACTCTCCGTCATATTGACAGTCAAAGATGTACTGCAGTGAGTTCGCGCGCGTCAGTATCGTGATTACACCAAGTCGAGCTTGATCGACAGCAGGGGTTACGGCGTTCCGTACAGCTGCCGGTAGACGCGCGCGTTGCGCAGGATGGCCTGCACGTACTCGCGGGTTTCGGTGAATGGAATGGATTCGACGAATTCCTGCGGGTCGCGGTAGTGGCCATCACCCTATGCCAGTCGCTCCCAGTTCACGTTGAGCGCAGCTCCCAGTTTCTTCCATGTGCTGACAGAGCCGGTTTTGCGGTTGGTCTCGATCGCTGCGACCAGCGCGCGCGATACTTTCGCTCTCTTTGCAAGCTGCTCCTGGGTAAGCTTCCGGTGCTCGCGCCAAATCCGCAGCGCGGGCTCTCCGCTCAGTCGGCGCTCGCTGATCTCCAGTGGTATCAATTCGTCCTCGCCATCTTCGAGACGCACTTTGGCGGCGTCGTAGGTCTTAACGTCGGCGAGCATCTCCGCATCTTCCATCAATTTCTGAAGGATTTTGGCCGGAATCACGGCGAATTCCTTGCCCTTGCGGGTAATGGTTTCGATCCGCATCAATAGATACCTCCTCTGGCTCCTAGTTCTAAGGCCCACAGTTCAAGACGGTCGTCATGCAACTCGTAAATGACGCGCCAGTCGCCAATTCTTAGCCGATAGCCGTCGCGTCCCTGAAGCCTGGTGACGTTGTTATGTCGGGCATAGGGATCGGCGGCAATTTCCTTGATCTTCGCCACAATCCGCTTTTGCCAGTTCATCGGAAGCCGGGATAGTGCTTTCGCGAAGGATTTTGTGGTGTAGACCTTGTACACTCGTTAATTGTTACTCTAAGTAACAACGCCAGTCAAGCAAGAAACTACGCCGCCTTTCACCATAACCGTCCAGACATTGTTATCGACGAACGGTAGGGCGCCGATGCGCTATGGGTTCCCGTACAGCTGCCGGTAAACGCTCGCGTTGCGCAGAATGGCCTGCACGTACTCGCGCGTTTCGGTGAATGGAATGGACTCGACGAATTCCTGCGGGTCGCGGTAGTGGCCCTGCCCGAGCCAGTCTTCGACGCGGTCCGTCCCCGCGTTGTAGGCAGCGAGCGCATACTCGAACTGCCCGTTGTACTTGTCAACCATGTCTTTGAAGTACCGCGTGCCCAGTTGCAGGTTGACCGCGGGAGTGTAGAGCTGCGGCGCGGTGTAGCCCTTCAGCTTGACCTGCTTTGCGACCGTCTTGCCGGTCTTAGGCAGAAGTTGCATCAGGCCGACGGCGTTCGCGCGCGAAATGGCCGCGGCATTGAACTCCGATTCCTGGCGGATCAGCGACGCGACCAGATACGGATCCAGCCCGTTGAGCGTCGAGTACTTACGGAGATCGGGCCAGTAAGCCTTCGGAAACAGCGCTTCCCAGTACGGACGCGGCAAGTCGGGAATATCGACCGCGAAGTAGTTGGGCGTGGTGCGCTTCATAATCTCGATGCCGCGATCATAGCGCCCGCCATCCTGATAGACGCGTGCCATCTCGGGAGGCGCCCAGGTGCCATTCTCTTCGTTCGCCGCCGCTTGCAACTCGCGCACCGCCTGCTCGGCGAGCCCGCCGTTTGAAAGCAGGCGAGCCCGTTCGACCCGGAGGTTGTCTTCTGGCGGCGCAGTCGCTGCGATCTTCCCGCTGGTCGAAAGCGGCGGCACCCGGTCAAGCAGGGCGTATTGCAGCGACTCTTCGCTGGACGCGTGCAGAATCTTGAGCCTCTGCCGCGCTAACTCGGCATAGTAGAAATTGCGATAGCGATCGGATACTTTCTGATAGAACGCCCGCGCCATGCCCGGCTTGTTCTCTTCTTCCGCCAAACGGCCACGCCAGTAAAGTGCTGCAGGTATCTCCCCGGAGTCGGGATACAGTCCGATCTGTTCTTCAAAACCCTGGCGCGCTTCTTCGGTTCTTAACTGCCGGAAGCACAGCCAGGCAGCCTTCCAATGCGCGTACGACGAACGCGCGCCATTCGGGAACCGCTGCTGCACCTCGCGAAAGTAGTCGATCGCCCGATCGTAGTCGCGCTTCAGCATGTACATGTTCGCGGCCGAAAACAACGCCTGCTCCAGCCACGGACTCGACGGACCAAACTGGCGCAACTGGTCGAGCGTGTGCTGGACGGCTTCCTCGTCGCTGGTCGAGCGAGCAGTCTCGTTGAGCAGGTAAAGGCGCTCGGCTTCGGCATCGCCTGCCTGCGGCCCCATCGAAGTCAGCAGTTGGCGGGCATCGCGGCTTCGGTCGCTTTTCTCTAGAGCAGTCGCGAGCGCCAGTTGCAGGCCCGGACGATCGGGCGGACCGGCCTGATCCAGCAATTCCCGGTAGTCGTGCGCCGCCTCGCTGTAGTGTTTCGACTTGAAAAGAAGATCCGCACGCGTCCGGCGTTCGGCCGCGCTCCCGGAAATTCCCAGCTTGCGCAATTCGATTCCGGCGGCGTCCGCCTCGGAACTGTTGGGAAGGTTGTAGAAGACATTACGGAAGGCGCTCGACGCTTTTTGTTTTTCTCCGGCAGCCAGGTACGCGCGACCGATCGACAGTTCCACATCACTGCGCACCGGCGTCCGTTCTTTTTCAAGCACGGCCGCCGCCTCCTGCCCGCGCCCTTCGGTCAGCAGTGCGCTCGCGTAGCTCAGGTGGGCGTCCCGGACGAGCAGTGAATCGGGAAAATTCTTGCTGAAGTCGGCCAAGGTCGAGAGAGCTTCCGCGTTCCGCCCCGCGTCCAGGTAAGCATCGCCCAGATAGTATGCGACGTAGTCTCCCAGTTCGCTGGCGCCAGCCTTGGCGCGGCTCAGGGGATCGATGGCCTTGGCAGGCTCATGATCGAGCGTGCGGGCGTATCCAACCACGAGCCAGGCGAGCGCGCCCGCATCTTCTTTCGAATGGCGGCGCGCATAGGCTTCCACGCCCGCGTAGGCGGCTGGCGTACGGTCCTGGAGCAGCTGCTGGGCCATGGTACGGAGGTTGGCGGAGGCAACGAATGCCTGCTTCACGCGCCGCACGCGTGGGGAGACCGGTTTGCGTTTCTTTTTCTTCGTGGTTGGGGCCGCATGCGCGGCCTTGTGCGGCGGGGGCGCAGCTTGTGCTGCCGCTCTGTACGAATCAATCGGCCAGAGCAGGAGAACGGCTCCGGCAAGAATCCAGACTGACAAACGGCCCACTCGAACCCTACCTAGCGCCGGAAATTGGCACCCATGATGGAGATGTCGTCACCTGCGAGACTGCGTACGACTTCGTCCTGGAAGTAATTGCCGGAAGCTGCAACCGTGTTCCCGTAACGTTTCTGATACGTCGTGCGGCTCTTCTCGATCGCCTCTTTCAGCCGGTCATAGAGGTCTTTGTTTTTTCGGCCTTCCAGAACTTGTGCCTGGTTGTAGAGCTTGATCTCATCCACCAGGAGCCGCGCGAAGCGCTGGGCTTTGCGGTGAACTTCCTGGTCCTCGGACGAAGCACCGGAAACGGCTGGAGTTGGTGGTGCTATGGGCATGGGATCAAGATCCGGCGGCGCCCCCGTTTCACCCATCGGGGATTGAATCTCTGCCGCCGCGTGCTGGGCTTCGATTGCGGCCGGCGCACTTGCCACCGCCCCCGGGACGGAGGCCTCGGCGGCAGCCGCCGCCATGGCGTGACCTGGCGCATGCGTCGCGAATGGATCGTTGTAGGCCGGAGCCGCCTGCGGCTGGGCCGCCGGCCGGGTTTCACTGTGCTCAGCGGCAGCTTCCTTGTGCGCTTGCTTGCGCAGCGAATTCACTTCCAGCCATGCACTGGCCGAAAGGACAAGGAGTTCAAGGGAACCCGCATCCAGCTTCGCATCTGCCTCGGTGCCGCCGTCGGCATAAACCAGGGCGGCAACCTTGTCTTTCAACACCAGCGGAAAAAGTCGGATCTCTCCGCTGGCCGGCGTTCCAAACTCTGCCAGGAAGCGGGGATCGGCTGCGGTTGGGGGAGTGTTTGCGATCTCACGATCGCGGATCGCACTCACCACGGCCGGAGTATTTTCGTCGAGACTGAAATCCTTGATCCGCTCGTTCCGGGCGAAACCGCGTCCCTGCCAGCCGCTGGCGTGGTTGCCCTTCACCACGAAGAGCGCGACGCGGGCGGCGAAACGCGAGCAGGTGTCGAGCAGGGCCCCGAGGATCTCCCTTTGCGAGCTTCCGAACTGGATTTCGGCGACCGCACGAGCCAGATCGGTGGCTACGTCGGAAGCGGCGGCAAACTCCGCTTCCAACTCTTCCATGACCCGCCGCACCATTTCGCCGCGCAGTTGTGCGGCGTGGTTGTCCACGACCTGAGCAACCACCCGTTCCACAATTGGTTCCATCCGACCGCGGTCCTTCATGCCTGCTCCGAGAGCGAAGACGATTGAAGATCGAGAGATCTTCTCCTCTAAACTCTGATTATACGGCCACTTGCAGGCGTTCGGTGTACTCCGGCAGGTGTATCTTCGGGTACGAAAGTCACTCGGCTGGCCGCCGCCGAGACGATTCTTCAGCTGGCGCGTCGAAACCAAGCCCCGCAAATTGCGGTAAACCAGTACAATAGCACTCTGGATTTTGCCGCGGGGGACGGAAAAATCTGCATCGAGTGACGCATGAGTGCCATCCAACCCAACGTACGAGAGCCGGTCAGCGATGAGTTAGCGCTGGTCCGGGCCGCCAAGCGCGGCGACGATAAAGCGTTCGAGGAATTGGTTCGACGCTATGATCGCAACGTATTTCGTATCGCACAGCACATTACGCAGAATCGTGAGGACGCCGAAGATGTAGTTCAGGATGCGTTCCTCAAGGCGTATGGCAACCTGGCGCAGTTCCAGGAACAGTCCAAGTTTTATACCTGGCTGGTGCGCATTGCGGTCAACGAAGCGCTGATGAAGTTGCGCCGGAGAAGGCCAGAACGCATGGTCTCTCTGGACGAGGACGTAAAAACTGAAGATGACTCGCTGCCCCGCGAGGTTGCGGATTGGAGCCCCAATCCAGAACAAATGTATAAACAAGCGGAGCTGCGGGAGATTTTGACTCGCACGATCCAGGGATTGCCAGCTGGGTTCCGGACCGTTTTCGTGCTGCGGGATGTCGAAGGTCTTTCGACGGAAGAAACGGCCCAGGCACTGGAATTAAGTATTCCGGCCGTGAAGTCGCGACTGTTGCGCGCCCGGCTGCAATTGCGGGAGCGGCTCAGCCGTTACTTTCAGAAACGTGCGAGTGGAGATGGCGACCAGTGAAGTGTTCTGAGTTCCTTAACGAGTTAACCAACTACCTGGATGGCGCGCTGGATGATCGGACTAAGTCCGAGTTGGAAGACCATCTCGCCTGGTGCCACAACTGCTACGTCGTTTGCGACACAACCCGCAAGACCATCGAAATCTACCGCAATTCCGAGCTCTACGAATTGCCCGACGATCTGCGGGGCCGACTGCGCTCGGCCATCATGAGCAAGTGCTCGCAGCACAAAAAGCCCGGCCCGCAAGGCGCTTGATCAATCTGAGACATTACTTTCCCGGTTCTCCCATCCTGCTGATTCGCGGGTAGCTACGGCCCCAGACGCGCGCCAGATCTGCCTAAGTCGAACCTTTTTCCCAGGAAATGAATCTAACTTTGTAACAAACGTGGAGTGAGCTGGATCACTGAAACGGTTGACCGAGTTGGGTCACAATTAGAAGGTGGAATCAGGTTTCACAGGTTCTCTGGGGGAATGAAAATGCTGTCCAGGATGGTTGATGCACTCTTCGGCTGTTGGCATTCTCACTATAGTTTTCCCATCACGGTTCGGGCGGGCTCGCGGCGCAATGGCGCGGCGGCTCGAGCGGGTACCTACGTGGTGTGCCTCGACTGCGGCAAGGAATTGGCCTATGACTGGCGCGAGATGAAGGTCGTGGAGTGGCAGCGGAACGAGTCCGCGCACTCCCTGGTAACTAAAGAAGCCGCATAACTGCGCCTTTCGCTTTCTTGCAGCCGCCGCGAATCCCGTGGCGGCTTTTGCTTTTTCCACCCATTGTCTTTCGTCCCCTTTTGGGACGCTGTCCGCCTCGTTTCAAATATTCACTGCCCAATCCCGCACGCTGGGCGGATAATGGGAACCAGAGCTGAACCGCAGATCGTGCTTTGGCAGTTTCCTACGAAGCCTCCTTGAATGCGGCTCGGCCGGGAGGTAACTGTGCCTCTTTCCATGCTCCGGGAATTTCTGGATCGCAACCAAATCAAGTACCTTGTGATCTCCCACTCCGTGGCTTACACGGCGCAGGGGATTGCCGCCTTAACGCATACGCCGGGCAAAGAGTTGGCCAAAACGGTGATGGTCATGGTGGATGGCAAACTCGCCATGGCGGTAGTACCGGCTTCTTACCGGGTGGATTTGTTCAAGCTGAAACGGTATCTGGGCGCCAGCACGGTCGAACTTGCCAGCGAAAACGAATTTCGCGACCGCTTCCCGGATTGCGAAACCGGATCCATGCCGCCGTTCGGCAATCTCTATGGCATGGATGTTTTCGCGGACGAGAGACTGGCCGAAGACAAGGAAATCGCCTTCAACGCCGGATCGCACCGGGAACTGGTGAGGATGACCTACAACGATTTCCGCGACCTGGTAAAACCGGTCGTCATCGCGCTGACCGCGGGCAAGGCGGGCGCCAGAGCCGCCTGAGGGGCGGTCCACCGAGCCCGATCTGGCCGGAGGGCTCCGCCTAGAGGGACGCTTGCGAGTATTCGGGGAATTTTTGTCTTTTTAATACAATCTTCACAAATTGCTGTGTTAGATTTTTCCTTCCCGGTCAACGTGGACTTTTCTCTCTGGAGGAAAATGAATTGGGCAAGGACATGGTCCCGAAGCGGATCTTCTTCACCAAGGGTGTGGGAAAGCACCGCGAGCGTCTGACATCCTTTGAGCTTGCCCTGCGCGATGCAGGCATTGCGGCACAAAACCTGGTGCGGGTCTCGTCCATCTTTCCGCCCAACTGCAAACTGATTCCCCGCTCTCAGGGTCTGAAGTATCTGCACCCGGGAGAAGTTGTCTTCGCGGTGGTCGCGGAAAACTCGACCCACGAACCGCACCGCCTGCTGGCGTCGTCGATCGGCGTGGCGATTCCAGCAGACCGCAACACCTACGGATATCTCAGCGAACACCATTCTTTCGGAGAAACCGAAGATGCGGCCGGTGACTACGCTGAAGAACTCGCCGCCGAGATGCTGGCCACTACGCTGAACGTGGAGTTCGACTCCGACCGTTCCTGGGACGAGAAGAAAGAAATCTACCGCATCTCGAACAAAATCGTCCGCACCGCGAACGTTACCCAGTCTGCCGTGGGCGATAAGCGTGGGCTTTGGACCACGGTGATTGCGTCGGCGGTAACGATCTTCGACTGATTGTCTAGGATTGGTGTTGGGACTGACTGTGTGGGGCGGGCGCCCTCGCCCGTCCAGGCCGAGTACCAGCTGGGCAACTATCCATCGAGAGGCGGCCAGCCGCGTCTCTATTTTTTTGCCGTCGTCACAAGCGCTTTCTTCTCAGCCGGTTTCTTCTTCAGCCGCTCCAACACCGCAGCCACGATCAGCGGCAACCCGACCGTCGCATCGACAAACACTTCCCCGAACTTCCCGCCTTCAGCCGGGGGCACAAATTTTCCCCAGGATACCGCCTCGCTGTAAGGACTGCCCGAGAGCCCGCCCCAGTACACCGGTTCCGGGCAAATACGCAGTCCGTAGTGATAGCGCTTCAGCGGCAGGTTTTCCCCGCCCCGCCGATGGCGCAGTTCGATGAACGGCCCAAACTGTTGCGACCAGTTGCGCGGAACGCCTCCGCCAATAGTGAAAATGCCCAGTCGTTTCTGACTGAGGAGGGTGGCCGCAAAGAATTCGAGATCTTCAAAGGGATCAAATCGGAAACGTGCCTTCCCTTCTTTGTCGCGTTCGCGGTTGGTGAGGGCGTAGTCGAGGCCGAGTTCGGAGTCGGAAAATGCTGGGACGAATACAGGAACATTGTTTTCGTAAGCCGATTTCAGAATGCCGCGCTGCCCTCTTGCATGCTTCGACAAGTGCGCTCCGATCGCCCGGTTGAGTTTGTAGGAACACATCACCTCGTTTGCGTCCCAGCCTTTGAACACCGCGGCCATCACGCGTTCCACGTCGTCAAGGTTTTGCTCAGGTTCAAGCGTGTCGTAAACCCGGTTATAACCAGCCTCGTAGAGTTCCTCATCGCTGAAGTCGGGATTGTGGCGGAAGTGCGCGCGCCCGGTCGCTTCGACCAGGCCGTGCGCCATAAGCGCCCCGGTCGATACGATGGCGTTGACGATTCCACGCTCGATCAACTCGGCGATGATCAGACCCTGCTTGGCAACGGTCATGGCGCCGGCGAGCGTCATCACGACAAAGGCGTCTTTATCGCGGGCCATGGCTTCGAGCACATCTGCGGCCTCGCCCAGTTGGCGGCCGGTAAACGCCGTCTTAGACATCGCACGCACCAGGTCGTCGATCGACTTCACTTCGGCAAGATCGAGTGGGGCAAGCGGAATCAGGCGATCTTCGACCGGGTCGTGCAGCTTGCGGTCGATGCCAGCGCCCTCCTGATGATTGCCGTGTTTCGAACCATTCTTTTGCTTCAAGGACCAGACCTCCGGAATGAAAACAACTTTTGATGGAAGAAACAATTTACTAGAACTGAGGCCGATGCGGCGAGCTTCGCCCAGTGGACAATGGCTTTGGTATGCTGGATCGCTGCTTCTTTGAACAGGAGATCCCGTGAACGAAAAGTTCACTGTCGCCTTGGTGCAGATGTCGTGCGGGCCCGAGCCCGCGGACAACATGGCCAAGGCGCTCGATCGCGTGGCGGACGCCGCTCGCAGTGGCGCGCACGTGGTCTGCCTGCCCGAATTGTTCCAGACCCAGTATTTCTGCCAGCGTGAAGACTCCGCCCTCTTCGATCTGGCCGAGCCCATTCCCGGCCCGGGCACAGAAAAACTGTCGGCCGCAGCCCGGCAGAATAAAGTGGTCCTGGTGGCGTCGCTGTTCGAGAAGCGCGCGCCTGGCGTCTATCACAATACAGCGGCGGTTTTCGATTCCGACGGCGCGCTGCGCGGAATTTACCGCAAGATGCACATCCCGGACGATCCGCTCTACTACGAAAAGTTTTATTTCACTCCCGGCGATTTGGGCTTCAAGGCTTTTGACACGGCGGCTGGCCGCCTGGGCACGCTGGTCTGCTGGGACCAGTGGTACCCCGAGGGCGCTCGGCTTACGGCGCTGCAAGGCGCAAGCATTCTGTTTTATCCCACGGCAATTGGATGGCATCCGGCGGAGAAAGCCGAGTTTGGCGTGGCACAGCACGATGCTTGGCGAACGATCCAGCGCGCGCACGCCATCGCCAATGGTGTGTATGTCGGAGTGGTGAACCGGGTCGGATTCGAAACCGGCAACATTCGCGGCAATGCCGCTCCGGGCAAGGGGCTGGAGTTCTGGGGAGGCTCGTTTCTGTGTGATCCGTTTGGCCGGGTTCTCGCGGAAGCTTCGCACGACAAAGAAGAGATCCTGATCGGAGAAGTCGATTTGCGCCACATGGAAGATATCCGGCGCAACTGGCCGTTTCTGCGCGACCGCCGCATCGACAGCTACGCCCCCATCACCAGCCGCATGATTGATGGAAAATGAAACTATGGCTCTGTGTTTCCTCTGTGACCTCTGTGACCTCTGTGTCCTCTGCGGTTTAGGGTTTTCTTTGCACCGGAAATGACAGCACGACGCCCATCCCGCGCTAAGCTCCCCTCTGCCCACGGCTACCGCATGCCCGCCGAGTGGGAACCACATGAATCCACCTGGCTGGCCTGGCCGCATTTTCGCGGGGACTGGCCCGGAAAGTTTGAGCCCATTCCCTGGGTGTACGCCGAGATCATCCGCAACCTCGCGCGCCATGAGCGTGTGAATCTGATCGTCAACAGTGAGCGTGAGGAAAAACGCGCCCGCGCGGTGCTGGAGCGGGCCGATGCCCTCTCCGACAATGTCTGCTTTCATCACTGGCGCACGGACCGCGTCTGGACGCGCGATTCCGGCTGCATCTTCCTCGCATGTGGCTCACCCGTCTCAACCCGCGAGAATCGGGAAGGGCACGAGTTTACTCGTGCCGCAGACGCTCCTGAGAAACAAGGGGTTTTAGCCCCTGAGGGCACACTTCTCGCCCTCCATTTCCAGTTCAACGCCTGGGCGAAGTATGACAACTACAAGCGCGACGCGAAACTTGGAGCCCGAATGGCGAAGGCGGCCGGCGCCCACATCGTCCACCCGCTCCACCGGGATGAACGAGTCGTGCTCGAAGGCGGTGCGATCGACGTCAACGGCTGCGGCACGCTGCTTACCACCGAGGAGTGCCTGCTCTCGACCACGCAGCAACGCAATCCATCCATGGACCGTGCTGCCTACGAGCAGATGTTTGCCGACTATTTCGGGATTCAGACAGTGATCTGGCTGGGCGAAGGCATCGAGGGCGACGACACGCACGGTCACGTCGACGACCTGACCCGCTTCGTAGCGCCCGGCACAGTTGTCACCATGGTCGAGTCCAATGCGCAGCGCGAGAACTATTCGGATTTGCAACACAACCTCGGCCGCCTGAAAGCAGCGCGCGATCAGGATGGCAAGCATCTGACCGTGGTTGAAATCCCGATGCCGAGACCCGTGGTATTCGAAAGCCGAGTGCTTCCGGCCAGTTATGCCAACTTCTACATTGCGAATGAAGTTGTTCTGGTGCCGGCCTTCAACGATCCAAACGACCGCATGGCGCTGAACACGCTGGCGGAGGTGTTCCCTGCCCGCGAAATTGTTCCGATTTACTCCGGCGATCTGATCTGGGGATTTGGGGCGTTGCATTGTATGACGCAGCAACAGCCGGTAGTCGGTAGTCAGGGGTCGGCAAAGCCTTCGTAGCGCCGGCGCCTCGCCGGCTGTCGTGGGAGCGTCTCGCTCCCACTTCACGGCACCGACGTCCCATCTCAAAACAACACCGTCAAGTCGCCAGCAGCCAGTAGCTACTAGCTCTGGCATCGCTGACGACCGGCTACTGACTACTGACTACTTCATTTACACTTCTACCGGTGAACGCCGAGATCATCGCCGTTGGGTCCGAGCTTCTCACGCCCCATCGGCAGGACACCAACTCGCTCTACATCACCGAGAAGCTGAACGACCTGGGTGTTGAAGTCCGCTACAAGTCCATTGTGGGGGACGACCGCGCGGGACTGGCCGCCGCCGCCAATCTAGCCATGCGGCGTTCTGAGATCATCATCTTCATGGGCGGACTTGGGCCTACCGAAGACGATCTGACCCGCGAAGCGGTGGCCGAAGCGCTGGGCTTGAAATTGAACCGCGATCCCGGGATCCTGGCCAAACTCGAAGAACGTTTTGCCAAACGCGGTTTCAAATTCACGCCCAACAATATGAAGCAGGCCGATATTCTCTCCAGCGCCACTCCCCTGCCCAATCCGGTCGGCACCGCACCGGGCCAGTGGATCAGCGGCAAGTACGATGGCCAGGAACGCATCCTGATGTTGCTTCCCGGACCTCCGCACGAACTGAAGGCACTGTTCGAGGCGGAGTGCCTCTCGCGTCTGCGCGCCAAGGTTCCGCCGCAACACATCGCCACCCGCGTTCTGAAGATGGCCATGATGCCGGAATCGCAGGTCGATGCCCGGGTCGCCCCCATCTACAAGGCCTACACGGATGTGGAAACTACCATCCTTGCAGGAGCGGGTGAGATTCAGCTTCATTTTCGTTGTCGAAAAGAATCTCAGGCCGAGGCCGAGGCGCGCGTGGAAGAACTCGCTGGGAAAATCGAAGACGAGTTGGGCGATGCAATCTTTTCGCGCAAGGGTGAAAGCATCGAGCAGATCGTCAGCTACCTGCTGCAAATGCGCGGCCTGACGCTGGCGGTGGCCGAGTCCTGCACGGGCGGCTTGCTGGCGGAACGCATTACGTCGCTAAGCGGGAGTTCGCGGTACTTTCTGGGCGGCGCCGTCGTGTATTCGAATGAACTCAAGTCCCAATTCGCCAATGTCCCGAAGGCGCTGATCGACAAGCACGGCGCCGTAAGCCGCGAGGTGGCAACCGCTATGGCCGAGGGCATCCGGAAGCGCTGCCTGTCGAGTTACGGAGTGGGCATCACAGGCGTGGCCGGGCCAACCGGTGGAACCGAGCAGAAGCCGGTCGGCCTGGTGTACATCGCTTTGTCAGGAGACGACGGCACGCAAGTTGTCGAGCGCAATTTTCCAGGTGACCGCAAACACATTCGGACGTTTGCGTCCCTGCAGGCGCTGGAAATGATCCGGCGGGCGCTGATTTGAGCAAGTGTTCGTTCTTCTCTGTGCGGCTCTGTGTCCTCTGTGGTTAAGACTCTCGGACTTTTCTTCACCACAGAGGACACAGAGGGCACAGAGCTTTCACTATGGAATTCCGAAGCATGCGCATCTTCATCGGCATCGATCTCGAGGACGAAATCCGCACGAAGATCGCGCGCTTTCTGGAGGGCGTGCGAGGCTTCGCGCCCGATGCCCGCTGGGTGCGCCCGGAGTCGCTGCACATCACCATGAAGTTCATCGGCGAGCAGAAGCCCGAGCAGGTGGAAGCTATTTCACAACGCCTGGGGCGGGTGGAAGGCAGCGCGATGGAGATTCGTCTGAGCGGGCACGGTTTCTTCCCGACCGTGAAATCTCCGCGCGTATTCTGGATCGGAATTCAGGCCGGCCCGGAACTGGCGGCATTAGCCACGAACATCGATGCAGCTGTCTCGGAACTGGGCGTCCCGCGCGAAGACCGCGCATTCAGCCCGCACCTGACGCTTGCCCGGGGAGGTGGCCGATCGGGCTCGCCAAAATGCCGGAAAGATGACGCTCCAAACCCCACGTTCGCAGCGCTCGAAAAACGGCTGACGGCGATGGGCGATCTCGATTTCGGGACAATGACGGCCCGGGAGTTTATCCTGTACCAAAGCCAGCTTTCGCCGAAGGGATCGAAGTACACCAAGCTGCACCGCTTTCCTTTAAAGTAGCCAGAGCACGATGCACGGATCGACGCCGATGAGTGTCTACCTGACGACCGCCGTGGCGAGCTATCTGCTCGGAACGATCCCGTTCGGATACATCCTGGTGCGCATCTTCCGCGGCGAGGACGTGCGTTCCAGCGGCAGCGGGAACATTGGAGCAACGAATGTCGCCCGCAAGTCTCCGGCGCTCGGTGTGGCGACGCTGATTCTCGACGCCGGCAAGGGCTTGGGGGCAGTGGCGCTTGCGCGTGCTCTGTCAGGCGGCGGCCACCAGAGCCTGGTGATGACGATCGCGGCCTTCTTTGCGATCGTCGGCCATCTCTTCCCAGTGTGGCTGAAATTCCGCGGCGGCAAGGGCGTTGCCACTAGTCTTGGATCCTTCGCTCTGATCGCGCCGAAATCGATCGTGTGCATGGTAGGGCTGTTCTTGCTCATCGTAGCTGCGACCCGCTATGTATCGATGGGCTCGGTGGTGTCGGCCGCCGCCTTTCCCGTGCTCGTCTGGGCACTCCACGAATACGTCCAGCCCGTGCAGCTGATTCTGATTGCGGCCGCTTCCCTGCTCATTATCTGGAAGCATCGGCAAAATATCGGGCGGCTAGTCGCGGGAACCGAATCGAAGCTTGGAGTAAAGCACGGATGAGCCGGATTGCCATCATCGGAGCGGGAGCGTGGGGCACGGCCCTGGCCATCGTGCTGGGACGCAAGGGAGCACACACTGTTCACCTCTGGGCCCGCGAACAAGAAGTCTACGACAGCATTACGAAAGAACGGATCAATCAGCATTTTCTCCCCGGCTTCACGCTGCCCGATACGATCGAACCGGCCACCGACCTGAACGCGGCCATCGAGGGCGCGGAGATGATCGTGAGCGTGATGCCCTCGCCCCATTGCCGGGCACTGTTTGAACGGATGGCACAAACGCTGCCTCCGGAAGCCACTCTGGTTAGCTGCACCAAGGGATTGGAAGACGGGACGCTGTTGCGCATGACCCAGGTGATTGCCGATGTGCTGGCCAGCCGCAAGATCCGCCCTCGCATCGGAGCGCTCAGTGGTCCGACGTTTGCGAAGGAAGCTGCGCGCGGCGATCCGACCGCGGTGACGGTCGCCTCCACTGATCCCGGACTCGCCCGCTCCGTACAACAGACTTTCAATGATTCGCGCTTCCGCGTCTACACCAACGACGACGTGACCGGCGTAGAACTGGGCGGTGCGCTCAAGAACATTATTGCGATTGCTGCCGGCGTCTGTGACGGCCTGGGTCTCGGACACAATTCACGAGCCGCGCTGATCACACGGGGGCTTGCCGAAGTGTCGCGCCTGGTCGTGGCGTGTGGCGGGCGCCTCGACACCATGGCCGGTCTGGCCGGCTTGGGTGACCTGGTGCTCACCTGCACGGGAGACCTTTCGCGGAACCGTACCGTGGGCGTGGAACTCGGCAAAGGCCGCAAACTGCCCGAGATTATCGCCGGCATGCACGGAGCGGTTGCCGAAGGCGTATTCACCACCAAGGCCGCCGTCGGTCTGGCGCGGAAGAACAGAGTGGAGATGCCCATCACCGAACAGATGTGCGCCATTCTGGAAGACGGCAAGCCGCCGCAGCAGGCGATCGAAGAATTGATGACGCGCGCGGCCAGAAGCGAGAGCTAGCCAGTTCTCTGTGTTCCTCTGTGGTGATCGTCTTCAGCCTTCCATCGTCGAAACGTCACCCGCATCGGTTCCCAACTCTCGCGCCTTGAGGAAGCGGCGCAGAATCTTGCCCGAGCGAGTCTTGGGCAACGCGGAAACGAACTCGATCGACGAGGGCGTGGCAATGGGACCGAGTTCCCTGCGAACGTGTTCGATCAGTGCCGCCGCCAATGTTTCCGACGGCGTGTGATTTCCGCGGCACTGCACAAAACACTTGATCGTTTCGCCCTTCAGCTTGTCGGGGATTCCAATCGCAGCCGCTTCCGCCACCGCCGGGTGCGACACCAGCGCGCTTTCGACCTCGGCAGTCCCAATGCGGTGGCCGGCCACGTTCAGCACGTCGTCGGCACGCCCCAAGACCGTGATGTAGCCGTCTTTGTCTTTCAGCGCGACATCGCCGGTGATATAGCAACCAGGAATGACCTGCCAATCGCGCTCATAGCGTGCCGCATCGCCCCATACCGTCCGCAGCATGTAGGGGAAAGGACGCTTCAGCACCAGCCGTCCGCCCACCCCCGGGGCAACCGGCTTCCCTTCGTTGTCGACCACGTCGGCCTCCGAGCCCGGCACATTGACGCCGCACTTTCCTGGGCGCATCGCATAAGTCGCCGGAGTACCGATCGCCGGGCCACCCAGTTCCGTCTGCCACCAGTTGTCGATGACGTATCCCCACTTGCCGTCGCCGGCCAGGTAGGTCTGCGCCCAGCGCCAAGCCTCGGGATTCAACGGCTCGCCTGCGCACGCGATCACGCGCAACGAGGTGAGGTCGTATTTCTGCGGATACTGCTCGCCGTAGCGCATGAACATCCGCAGCGCGGTCGGGGCGGTAAATATCTTGCTGACTCCGTAGCGCTCCACAATCTCCCAGGCGATGCCGGGATTGGGGTAATCAATCGCCCCCTCGCGCAGCAGCGTAGTCGCGCCCGCGCAGAGCGGCGCATAGACGATGTAAGAGTGTCCGACCACCCAGCCGATATCGGAGGTGCACCAGAAGACGTCGCGGTCGCCCACATCGTAGTAGCTGCGCAAGTGGTAGGTCGTGCCTACCATGTAGCCGCCATGCACGTGCAGCACGCCCTTGGGCTTGCCGGTCGACCCAGACGTGTAGAGCAGGAACAGCGGGTCTTCCGAATCCATTTCTTCCGCCGGACACTCGGCCGGAAACTTCATCAGCTCGTTGAAGTCGATCTCGCGCCCGTTCGCCAATTCGGTGGGGCGGCGCGAAAACACAACCACCTTCTCGACGAAATCGATGCCGTCGAGCGCCTCATCCACAATCGGCTTGAGCGGCACTGTCTTGCCGCGGCGGAAGCCGACATCGCCCGCGATCACCACTTTGGCCTGCGCGTCGGTAATGCGGTCGCGCAGCGCCGTGTGTCCCAGCCCGGCATAAACAACCGAGTGGATCGCGCCGATCCGGGCGCACGCCAGCATCGCGATGACGCCCTCCAGCGTCAGGGGCATGTAGATGACGACGCGGTCTCCCTTCCCCACCCCGAGCGATTTCAGGCCGTTCGAAAAGCGGCACACCTGCCGGTAAAGCTGGCCGTAGGTAACCATGCGCTCCGTGCCGTCCTCGCCCAGCCAGATAAAGGCGACGCGGTTGCGGCGGTCGGAATTCGCATGGCGGTCGAGCGCGTTGATGGTGATATTGGTCTTCGCCCCAAGGAACCATTTGTGGTGTACTCCGTCGAAATCGAGCACCTTCGACCACGGCTGGGACCACGTAAACTTGCGCGCCTCGTCGGCCCAGAAGCCTTCCGGGTCCTTGATCGACCGTTCGTACTCCGCGGTCCAGTTCTTGGTTTGGACCTGGTCCACCACGATCTTCGGGGCGGGGTACTCTTCTTCAATGGCGAGCAGGTTGGAGATGTTCGGGGTCGAGATCGCAGCCATGGGTGGCTCCTCCGGTAATGGCAGTAAGAAATGCAGGGATTCTGGGCCCCGCGTGAACTTTACGCAGTGATCTGCGTCACAGGAGCATGTAGCAGAGGCAGCCCGCAGCCAGTTCTGAGTGGCCATCTCATAAATGGTTTTGGGAAGGGCACGGCTTTCAGCCGTGCCGCTTCGGACCGCCAAACACGCGGGCTTTACCCCCTGAGGGCACGGCAGTTTACCCTTTGGTTCATGATGAGATAGCTTCTGCAAGCTGGTGCCCGGAGACGGAATCGAACCGTCACGTCCGGTTAGGGACCCGGGATTTTAAGTCCCGTGCGTCTGCCAGT
>Ga0209698_10002569_pt1 | contig 20496 bp, 14 predicted proteins | sample LitLauG_LLR_2012_FD_187203 | JGI IMG/M metagenome (GOLD analysis project Ga0209698, IMG submission 187203) | Freshwater sediment microbial communities from Pennsylvania, USA - Little Laurel Run_MetaG_LLR_2012 (SPAdes) (version 2) | ecosystem: Environmental > Aquatic > Freshwater > Creek >...
GATCCACATAGCCAGCAACATAGAGGTCTAAATTACCATCGCCGTCGTAATCGCCGAACGCGGCGCCGGTATGCCAGGCGATCTTACGGCTCAAGCCAGCTTCCCGGCCGATCTCCGTGAAAGTGTCATTGCCGTTGTTCCTGAAAAGAAGGTCGACGCCGATGTTAGTGACCAGAATATCCGGGTACCCGTCGTTGTTGAAGTCGGCGACGGCCACCCCGGTACCCCAGTATGGGTTGGAAAGCCCTGCTTGGGCGGTCACATCTTGAAAATGCCCGTCACCGAGATTCCGGTAAAGATAGAGACTGCCCTCGCGAGCGGGCGGCACTTTGCCAGCCACAATCTGCCGCAGATCGTCCATGGTTGAGCCATTCACTATCAGCAGGTCCATCCATCCGTCGCGGTCATAGTCCAGCCAGGCCGCGCCAGAGCCGTTTGCCTCGGGAATCCACCTCTTCTCCGGACCGCCACAGCGCATTTGAGCGCGGATGCCGCTTTGCGCGGCAACATCCTGGAAGCGGATCGGGGTGGGTTGAACGGTGAAAGGCAAAGCCCACACTAGCAAACCCGCGGCGCATGCTGGAATCGCAAAATACCCCAAAATGGCCGGGGCCGTCATGGTTTTCGATATTTCTGAAAAAGCGCGAAATGCTGTTGAGCCTCTTCCTGTTTTCCGGTTTTCGAAAGCAGCAGAGCCAGGCGATAGTGCGCTTCGGCGTTTCGCGGATCGATCTTGACGGCCTCTTCCAGCAGTTTGAGCGCCTCATTCGGGAGCTTTTGGTTTGACAGCGCCACGGCGAGCTTGATTTTGGCCTCGGGAAAGGCCGGGTTGCAGGCCAATGCTTGGTGGAAGTAAGCAATGGCGTCCTCCGAGCGGCCACTGTTCAGATAAAGCAGCCCGAGATTGTAGTACGGCCACTCCGACTTCTTTAGCTGGTTTCTTTCCTGCTCAATTGCCTGCAGATAGGCGCGTTCGGCATCTGCCGGGCGGCCCAAAGCTTCGTACGTTTGGCCTAGCTGGTTGTGCGCGCGAACACTGGATGGATCCAGCGCGATGGCTCTTTGGAACGCCGCCAAAGCAGCCACTGCGTTGTCGGTGCTGAAATGCAATCTGCCCAGGTAATAGAACGCGTCCGCGTCGTCGGGCGTCAACTCCGCAGCCCGCTGGACCTCCAACAAAGCCTCGCGCGGCTTACCGAGCATGAACTCGTCCATGCCAAGCAATTTGTGAGCTGCTCCGCTGTTCGGATTCCGTTGGACGAACGGAGAGACAACTTCGAAACATTCCCGATACCGGCCCGAATTGAACAGCGCCAGCGCTTCCTGGAGCGGATTACCGGGGACCTGAGGGAAAGCGGGCCAGATCAGCACCGCCAGCGGCAGCACTACCCTGAGCATGAAATCAGAATAACACCGGACGAGAGATCTGCGCCCTCCCGCCCGGCGGCAAGTGCGTCAGAAGTAGAACTTCGCAGCTAACTGCCCGTTTCTTGGAGAGTTCGCTTGGCTGCTCACCTGGCCGAAGTTCGAATTGTTGATGCTAGCTGCGGGGCCACCGAAGAGCACCCGGTTGAACGCATTGAACAACTCAAAGCGGAGTTCAAAATACACGGACTCCCTGACGTAGAACTTCTTCATGAGTCCGAGGTCCTCGTTGAACACCGGGCACTGCCGGGCGTTTCCCAAGACCTGAGCTGAAGTGCCGAACTGGTTGGGTCCGGGAACGGTGAACGCGGCGGCGTTGAGCAGTACGTCCTTCGCAGGATCGAAGCCGGAACACGATTTCCCCGGCCTCTGGCCAGGCACGGAGTCGGGTGACTGGGCGCCATTGAACAGCGGCAAAGTATTATTCGCAGAGACCAGGATCGGGGTACCGGACTGATAGTTCAGAATGCCATTCACCTGCCAGCCCCCGAGAATCTTGCTGGCCACGCCCTGATTGAGCAACGGCTTGCCCGGCCCGATCGGCAGTTCGTAGTTAAACGCCACGACGAGCCGGGCGGGCACGTCGTAGTATGCCAATGCCTTCTCCAGGGACAGATTGTAGGCGTCCCGTGACGACGTGGAAAAGAAGCCGCCCAGGCTCGAGCTGGAATCCGTGAGCGTCTTCGACCAGGAGTACGCGGCCAGCATGAACAGGCCCTTCGTCAACCGCTTTTCCAGTTTCACCTGCAGGGCGTTATACGTCGAGTTCCCGATGCCGGCTGAATTCTCGGTACCAACGCCGATATACTGCGGGAAGGGCCGCAGGGCCTGCGCCAGCGTTCCCGTGAAGCCAGCGTAAGGCGGTTTGAAGCCAGCCGCGGCGACGGCCGGAGAGTTGATGTCGTCCACCAGCAGGCTCCCTAAACTCAAGTATTTCGAGTTGACCTGGTCGGGGTTGACGATACCCGTATTGAGACGCGTGGCGTGCGAGCCGACATAAGCAACGTCCAGAACCAAGGAACTGCTGAGCTGAGTTTGCGTCGTGAAATTCCAGTCCTGCTTATACATGGGCTTGGAAGCATTGTCCCACCACATGTTGGCGCCGTTACCGACGTTGAGGCCCGCGCTGATGAACGGCGGGTGGGGGTACGTCTGTGGGAACCCGCTGTCCCAGTTGAATGCCGGATGTACGCCATTGTCCGGCGTTAAGAAGCTGGCAGTGGTCGAAAAACCGTCAGTGACATTGGTGACATTGTCGCCGCCCAGTCCTCCGTTCGGGTAATAGCTGATACCGTAGGCCGACCGGACGACAATACGGTCGGTTGCTTTCCAAGCCAGACCAAGGCGTGGCGCGAAGTTGCGATGGTCGGTATGCGCGTTAGTGGTCAAATATTTCGACCCGGTGTAGGGAGGATTCGAGGCGCTTCCTCCCGCAAATACATAAGCGCCCGGAATGCCACCCGCGGCGGGGTTAGGCTTGGACGGATCCATGATCGAATATCGGTTTGCGACCTCCGACCACGGCGTGAAAAGGTCCCAGCGCAGACCCAGGTTCAGCGTAAGCCTCGGGCTTATTTTCCAGTCGTCCTGCGCGTAAAGACCCAAGTACCACTCGCGCTCGCCTACGACCACGTTATTAATGAATTCGCTGACGTTGTCCACCTGCCCAAGGAGGAAGCTGGCGAACGCATTTCCCGTGCTATTCTGCAAGGCGCCGCTGGGATATGCCGTCTCGAGAGGACCGAAGCCGAAATTCGCGGGTTGGCTGGGATAGATGCCCTGATGCTGCAGTCTGCGCAGGTCCGCACCGAATTTGAAGTTATGTTTGTTCTTGGTCCACGACACGGCGTCGGCGTACAAGAACGTGTTCGAAATCGGTCCAATGGGGGCCTGGTTGAGGGCCCACGGCGTGAACGAATTCCCGCTGATCGCAATTCCCCCCGATCCAAACTGGACTGAAGGAAAGCCGAGATTGATGCCGGATAGGCCCAGCTTCGACCCCCAGTCTTGCGTGGATTCCACAGATGCCAGGTATTGGAACTGCCGGTTAAAACCCACGCGGAACGTGTTCAGCAGCGTCGGGCTGATGGTCCAGTCGTAGTTGATGCGGCCGGTGTACGCGTTGCCGGCGCCGTTGCGACTGTTCTGCACCGGGTGGGGCATGACGGAATACGGTCCGTTGTTGTCGTTGATGCCCTGGTTCCACGCTCCGCTAAGGTGGTGGTTTTGCGAGAAATATTCATCGCCCTTGAACGTCTCGTCATTATAGTTGGTGATGGAATTGCCTGAGGCCGGGTAGTTGTTGTAGACGCCCGGCAATGTGGCCGTCGGAACGTAGCTCAACATGGCCTTCGATACACTGCTGATCTGGCTTCCGGGAATGACATTCCCGGGGAACGGCGTCCGCGTGAAAACGCCTTGGGCGTTCTGCGTTGTGCTGGCCGGATCATAGATCGGAACCTGATTGCCGTTGGCATCCACGAGCCCGGACAGATCGCCGGTGCGAAACGCCGCGTCCGGCACGGATCCGATCGAGTTCTAAGCGCCGCCGCGCAGCTTGTACTCGTTCGCGTTAACGAAGAAGAACGTCTTGTTCCTGCCGTTGTAAAGCTTCGGGATCAGCACGGGACCGCCAAAGGTGCCGCCGAACTCATTCTCGTGATGAACCGCGACGCTGGTATTGTAGAATCCGCGGGCATCAAAGTCGGTGTTGCGCAGGAACTCGTACAGGCTTCCATGAAATCCGTTGGTTCCCGACTTAAACACGAACCGCTCCACGCCGCCGCCCGTATTGCCGAATTCCGCAGGGTAGCTGCTGGACATGATCGACATTTCCTGGACGGCGTCGGGCGGAAACGTCAACTGGCGCGGATCGCCTTGCACTTCAGCGATCTGCGTGCTCATACCGTCGATTTGCATTTCCTTGGACAGCGTCTGGCTGCCATTGATGTGCGCATCGAAGGTGCTATTGGGGCTGTTCCCCCCGGAGGTAACTCCTGGCGAGAGATACATGAAGGCTTCCGACGACCGCGCGCCACCTGCGGAAGAAATCGGCAGGTCGGTATAAGCCCTTGGATTTACATCAGTGGCGACCTCGCTGGTTTCGGACTGGAGTATCGCGGCCGAAGCCGACACGGTAACGCTCTCGTTGACTTGGCCGACTTCCATTCGAAGATCAAGCCCGACCACCTCGGCCACCTGGACGAGCACATTGTCCAGCACCGTTTTCTTGAAACCACTACGTTCGGCCACAACCGTGTATGAGCCGGGCGGCAATTGCGGAATATTGTAGTTGCCGGACTCAGTGGAGTGCGTCGCAGTCCGCACGTTGGTGGCCACATTGATCGCGGTCACCTCGGCGTTGGGCACAACCGCGCCGGTCGCGTCCTCGACCGTGCCGCGTATACTGCCGCGTTCCGACTGAGCGTACATCCCGGCTCCGCATAGGAGCAGGAAGCCGAATGATTGAATTGTGCGTTTAATCACAAGCCCCCCCCCTTTGCACTCCTGGCTAAGGTCGACCAAAGTTAAAAGCCAAAAATCGACGCTACGTCAGCTCTCCGTTGAAATAAAAACTAGTATAGACATATTACTGCCTTCCGTGTTATCGGTCAAGGACATTTTCGGACATTTTTTGGCGCTCAACGCGAGTTTTGCAGAAAACGCGATTCGATGTTGGTACTATCGGTGGAGTGATTGATCATGGGACCGAGCCGAGAATGCGGGCCCCCTCGGTTTCTCCGCCGTTTCTCTGGGTGGCCCTCGAACAGGACATCCCAATTCTGTCTCGTTGAATGGATCGCGATATGCTTTGCTGGATAGGAACGACTACCCTGCGCGACGATGCCGGACTGCCTCCCTCGTTGGTACTCTCCCTGTCCTCTGAAAGCAGGATCCAGTCCCCGTCGCCAGGATTCGATTGACGTGAGGCGCTGGTCTTAGTCGTTGCGTTGTTGCTTGGTTTCCCAGCGCGCAAGGGAACTCCAATATGCACAACGCAGAAGTGACAGCCGGTGAGCGGACCTTCTCGGATTACCCGCCGCAGTAGGTCCTCTCACCGGCCTTGCCGAAAACGCCCCGGGCGATGTCACCTCTTTTCGACTTGCTGGTCTCTGCACAATATGCGATGAGCCCTGTCAAAGCTACGGAAGAGATCGATGTTCTGCCTCGCTCGCGCGTCCGGAATGTGGATACTGTAGCGCGTCTCCCGCTACCGGAAATCGAATAAAACAAGAGAATGCTCCAGTCTTCTATTGCACTTGTGATCTTACTTGCCTCAGCCATCTGGGCGGAGCCTTCCGGACCGGAGGCCGACTCTCGCATCCAGCCAGGCCAGATTTTGGAGGCCAACCGCGTTTCCGGATCCCTGATCGGCATACAGTATGAAAACTGGTTCACACCCCACAACGCCGGGAATTGGGAAACCGCGGAGGGAACTCCGATTCTGAGCAAATACGATTCTTACAATGTCGATGTGATCAAGAAGCACGCCGAGTGGTTCAATTACCTCGGGATCGAACGGATTCTCATCGATTGGACCAACATGCTCTGGACGATGCCGCCGTGGGAAGCACATACCGGAGCCACTAAAGAACTCGAAGACACCATCGAGTTATTCTTCAAGACCATTAGTGTCCGGTAAAGTACTTTGCGAAGTCTGATAAGCTCTTGGACTTCAGCGGTTTGCGTCGGTTTTTGCCTTGCCGCGATTTGAACGGCGACGGCATCCAGAAGCCATTTTGGGGGCGCCCACAATGGTTCATGAACGTAAACGGCTGAGAATCACCAGGACCGGACGTGCGGACAGGGGTAGGTCAGCCCGGCGCAGGTTCAATCGGAGGATGAAAGACAAATCCTTACGCCCGTTGGTCTCGACGGCCTGATGCAAGAGACCTGCCCATAGGCGGGGGCATAGGCATGAGCGTTGGAATTTGAATTGGCTACCACCTGGATGCCAGCCAGCATTTTGGCCACGGCGGCCCTGATGGCTAACGCTAGGTTCTGGGGAAACTAAGCCTGGATGGGTTGCCAGTTGTGCGGCAGAAGCTCAGCGATCCGTGAGATGGGATGGGTAGCGATACGGGAAAGGACATCCTTGAACCAGGCAAAGGGTTCGACTCCGACCCGCTGGCAGGAGGCCGTGAAGCTACGTAGAACCGCAGTTGTTTTGCCGCCCTGGTCGCTGCCGAAGAACATCCAGTTATTGCGTCCAACGGCGACGCCACGGATGTCGCGCTCGGTTGCATTGTTATCAATGCTCAGATTGCCGTCTTCACAGTAGCGGTTCAGCGCCGTCCAGTTCTTCAGGGTATAGTGCATCGCGCGCCCCGCCGGACTCTTCGGCAATACCTCCGCCTGGATCTCCAGCAAGTAGTGATGCAACTTATCTAGAATGGGCCGTGATTCCAGTTGGCGCAGGCATAGTCGCTCCTCCGCCGTCAACGGCTGCGCGCGCTCTTCCACTTTGTATAACTCAGCGATGACGAACAACGCTGGCCCCATACGTGGCTCGTCGGAGTCTAATGCCTTGTAATAGTACCTTCTGGCATGCCCCCAACACCCGACCTCAGTCAGTCCACGCGCGGGATCTTTGAAAAAAGCATCGTATCCGGCATAGGCGTCTGCTTGTAGGTAACCGCGATATCCCTCCAGGAACTTCTCCGGCCCGGCCCGCTCCCGGGTTTGCGTGTAATCGTAGACGACCACCGGATGCTCCTGGTCCCCGTGGTATGGCCAGATCCGTCCGGTGCGAGCGAACGGCAGTTTTTCGTCCAGCACCTTCACGCCCGTATCGTCGGTCCCGATGACCTTGGACTGGAACAGCGTTTCTTTAGCCGACCCATACAACGGCTGCAACAAATCGGCGCACTGTCCCATCCAGCCGCCCATGGTCTTCCGCGAGATGTCCACACCGTGACGCTCAAAGATCTTCTCTTGCCGGTGCAACGGCAGGTGGTCCACCGTTTTGGCCACGATCACCTGCGCCAATAGACTTGCTCCGGCAGTGCTCTTTTCGATCGGTTGCGGCGGCTTGGTGGCGGTCCTCACGGTGCAGTCGCAGGCGTATTTCTTGCACACATCCTCGATCACCATCAGCTGTGCCGGAATGTACTCGTAGCGCTCACTGGACTCTTCCCCGATGGGGCGCAAATCCTGCGCACAAGCCTCGCAATGCTTTTCCGCATCCGTCAAATCATGCACGATGCGCTCGCGTTTGAGATGCTTGGCCAGCGGCTGCCGGCCACCATTGTTCTTCTTCGGAGCCGGGCCTGCATCTGGCTTGGTATCGTTATCCGGATCCTTCGGACCCTCGGTAGGCTTCGGCTCCTCGGCTGCTTGCCGTGCCTCCCAAGCGGCTGCGAACAGCGCCAGTTGATCCACCGATAATTGCTCACTCTTGCGGTTCCGCCTGGCGTCCACCAACTCGCGCAACATGGCTTCGATCTTATGGCGCTCGGCGGACTCGCGATCCAATTGTGCCATCAGATCCAGCACCATCTTCTGCAAGACCGTCGGATCATTCGGGAGATTTTGGGAGTCGATAGCCACGTGAGTAAGTCTTCTCCATCAGTGTACTCACTTACTCACTATCTGACAAGCAAAAACGAGAAGATATAGAAATGTTTTACTCAGGCCGCTGATATCGCTTGCGCCGCTTGGCCTGACTCAGATCGATTCCGCTCAGCAAAGCCCCTAACTCTTGTACCGTGATCTCCCGCCGGTGCTCCTCGGCGCGGTCGTCGAACGGCACCGCGTACGTGCCATCCTCTAAGCGCTTGCTCCATACCGCGAATCCATCACGGTCCCAATACAGAATCTTGACGCGATCGCGCCGCCGGCTGGTGAATACAAAAAGGTGCCCGGCGAACGCGTCCAGTTCCAGGTGCTCCCGCACCAAGGCATGCAACCCGTCAAAGCTCTTGCGCATGTCGCAGACCGTCAGGCACAGATACACCCGCACGCTGGCCGGCAGGTGGATCATGCGCGCAACGCGTCCAGCACGGTGCGTAAGGTCGCGGCGTCCACCCCGGCGCCGATACGCAGCCGCTCGCCGGTCGCCAGCACCAGTTCCAGACTTACCTCCGCTGCGGGCTCTTGCCTCACCCCTCCTCGATCCACCAAGGCGAAGCGCACCGCTCCCTCTCCCCTCAGCCGGTTGCGCCAGGCGTAGAAGGTGCATGCCGTGAGCCCCCGTTCCTTACAGTATTCCTTCACAGACAATCCGCTGCGCTCCTGCGCGGTGAGCCGCTCGCGCCATTGCTCGCTTTTGGTGGTCGCCTTCTCCTCGCTGACGGTTCCGGTCATAAAACCACTATGCAGTCCTGACCGGCCTTTGGGAAGAGGGGTTCACCGGACGCTTACCATGAACCAGGGCCGCACCGTGTTCTCGCAATTGATCGCCTTCCTGCCGGATCGAGAATTCCGGCGGTGCGTCGCCCGTTACGAAGGCGACGCCCGCTTGCGAGACTTCTCGTGTTGGCACGAAGGCATGCTTCTATGTCGCGCGGCTCTCCCGGTAAGTGAGTTGAGCAAAGGCCATGGTCAGATACTGGTCCCGCTCGCGATTGGACGGTTCGCTGGATGGGCACACAACTCCAGATGAATCACGCCGAGAACTGTGGCATGTGGTCCTGGATGGATGGCACGATACGGCAACTGGTGACCCGTTACAAACGCAAGGCCGAAGAAACCGTCGTGACTCCTTCCTGTTTCCCCGGGCGGCTGGCTCGATCCTGCCGCCACCGGACGTGACCATGGCGCTCCCTACATCGAGAGCTGGATGGTCGCTTTAGAGAACCATCCCAAGTTTATCCAGATTCACCAATGGAACGAGTTCGCGGGGCAAAAGAAAGGCGAGGGTTACGGTCCGCGGCACGATGTATTCGGGGATGAGTACAACCTTGAGTTCAGCGATGACATCGAGCCTGTAGGATCCGATGCCGTCACCTATCGCGACCGCGGGGGCTGGGGATATTACTATATGAACCTCACCAAGGCGCTGATCTCGCTATATCGCGGCAAGACTCCGGGCATCACGGTGATGGCTCTCTCAGGTCCATCTCAGCCTGCACTGGTGAAGGACAACCAGCTTCGGCTGAGTTGGAAAACAGCAGGGCCAACACCAGCCAGCTTTGAGCTGAAACTTGACGGCAGGACGATCGCCAGTGGCATTCGGAGTGACAGATACACCTTGGATCTGTCAGGAATTACCGCAGGTAAGCACCGCGTCGAGCTTGTTGCCAATGGCGCCTACACGTATTTCGATCTCGCGCCCGAAAGGCTCACCGAACGATCCACCAAACCGCTGCCGGTCACTTCCAGCATCGAGTTTACTGCTTCGCCCGATCGTAAATGACATGACCGGAGAAATCGCGCGCCCTCGCGGCAGCTCCCTACCGGCGCCTCGACAGGAAGTAGTAAGTTCCGGGCGACAGTTGCATGCGGATACTGTTTGCGGTACGCACGGGCGCGACAATCCGGACATCCGGTTCATATCGGGTGCCTCGGTAGAATGGGCGATTGTCGACCGTCACGTCGGGCTCAGCTTCCGAATACGGCAGTTCGAAATCAGCTAGCATCGCGTTCGGCACAAGTACCCAGACCTCCGTGGTCATCGCAGCCGCATTGTGTTGCCACCCGATGCGCACATCGCCTAGCGGTGTCGGGGCGGTGCCCTCTGCGTAATCGAGTCCGGCAAAATGGGGTGCGATGCGCGCGCGTGTGAAGCGGTCTCCGACGTGCTGCACCCCCAGGATGTGGCGCACTACGAAGGGCGCTGGCCCGCTCGCATAAGTAATGGTCTGGGCGCCCATCTCGGCGGTGTAGCCGGGCAGCGGATGGACGTCTTCGCCGGGGATGTTCCACAGTTCCCAGAACGATGTCCCGCCGCCTTTGAGGAACGATCCCCAATAGCGCTTTAGGGATGCGATCCCGTCTTCGTAGCGGCCCACCTGACCAAAGGTCTCGAGTACGTTGTGCATGAACCAGGGACTGGCCTTTCCTGGGCGCAGGTCCTTACCCACCGCGGAGTCGAAGATGGCATCATGGGCATCATCCGGCGCCACGCCATACTGCACTGCCAGCGTGGCCGCGAATGGCGAAGGCGACTCATGCCCTGGCTTCTCGTAATAGCGCCGCTCCGCCGGCGAATAGAAGGTCCGCTGGATGGCGTCCTTCAGCGTGTCGGCCGCGCGCGCGTACCGGACTGCGGCGTCCCGCTCGCCAATGGAGGCCGCGGTGACCGACAGGGAGTGGAGGAAATCATAATAGATGATGTTGAGAGTGGCGAGTTCGCCCGGCGATGGATTATTGCAGAACGGATACCCCCAATCGATCACCAGCCACATGGGCTTCCACTCACCGCGGGTCGTCATCAGACCGCTGGGAGCTAGGTGTTTGCGGAACCAGCCGTCGGCGCGCTCCATGGCTGGAAAGAGATCGCGCATCATCTGTACGTCGCCGAAGTAAAGCGCGGAGCGCGCCAGTTCTTCACCGAGCCACATGGTTTGTTCGGGCAGTTCAATGGCCTCATTTCCCGGGTAGGGAAATTTCATGCGCCCCTCGGCGTCCTGCGAGAGGACGATCTGGTGCAGGTAGTAACGCATCTGAGCAGCATCGTTAAAGACGCACTCATTCATGGCGGCCCAGGCAAGGTCCGACCACTGGGCGTGCTCGCGCCAACCGGAGCCGCAGTAGCCCCAATGCGTATCCACCTTGTGCGACCATTTGGCGAGATTGAAGATTCGGTCGAGCACCGGGTCGGACGAAAGGAACGTGGCTTCTCCGGCATACCTATAGTCGCGGCGCATAGTCCCAATTTTGAGCAGGGTCACCGGTTTCGCGGCGTTGCGGATAGTGAGCTGAATGTAACGGTATGCATTGTAATCGTAGCGCTTCCATGGCTGCGGTCCATCGCGCAGCGTGATGCGGTCGGTCAGATACGTGTCTTGATCGGAGGTGATGCGACGCGCTGCGAGAATGCAGCCTTGGTCGAGATACTCGGAGATGGAGACGTCCACGACGGTCCCGGCGCCTGCGTCCGCCTCGAAATACGGGCAGCCGATCACCATCCGGCCCATATCGAAAATGATCGCTGCGTCCTTGGCGGGCGCAGTGGTCTGGACAATAATGGGTGTGCGATCCGAGAGTTTAGCGGTCTCAAGGGGGCCGAGCGTCTCACGATTGATTTGAAGCGCGGGGACCTTCTGCTCTTCGGCACGGCTGACCTCGCCGTAGCGGACGATGCCCGCGGCAGCCTCGAAATTCTCGTCGATATCCCCGAGGTCCCGCGCCACCAGGTTCTCATAGCCGCCCTGCGGCGGCTTGCCAATTACGATCGCTGGTTTCCAGGCGTCGTCGGTGAAATCTGTGTGGGTCCAGCCGAGCGGCTCTTTGCGAAGGTCTGCGATTTCGACGAAGTGAAGCTGAAAGCTTTGACGAGGTGCGTCGCGTTTCCAGGTTTCGGGAAGAAAGTATTTCCATTGTGCATCCGTATCGAGATGGATCCCGCCGGCAGAGCCTTCCAAAAGGAAAAGGCCACGCCCACCATGGAAATCTTCCGTGCCGGTGGCGAGCGAGTAAACGTGGGCCGCCAGGACATTAGATCCTTTGCGTAGAAACGGGCCGATATCACGGGTATCGTAGTAGTGGTACCGCCGGTCGGAAATGGGCGGACCGAAGCCAACTGGGTGGCCATTGATGTATAGCGTGTACTGGGTGGCCGCGCTCACCTGAACCTGGACCGGACCGTGCCCCAGGGATGCGAGCCGGAACATCCGGCGGAAATAGACGTGCAAGTTCGCTTCGCGGCCGTCCCGCGAGCACCAGATCCATTGCCCTCGCCAGTCCGTCTTTATTGCGCTAGCTGGGTATTGGGACGCCGTCCCCGCTTCCGCGAAGACCAGCATACAGAGCACGACCGCCGTGAGCGGATTCATGGCGGCAGTTTAACAAATGGCGGGCGAGGCAGTTAGACCAACATTCGCTGGACTATCTCGCCTTCCACATCGGTTAGCCGAAAATCTCGGCCCATGTGCCGGTAAGTAAGACGTGTATGGTCGAACCCCAGGCAGTGAAGAATAGTGGCCTGCAGGTCGTGAATGTGGACTTTGTCCTCTACGACCGTGAGACCAAGGTCGTCGGTCTTGCCAATGATCTGGCCGCCCTTAATGCCGCCGCCGGCAAGCCACACGCTGAAGCCGTTGGGATGATGGTCGCGGCCAGCATTGTCGGCATCTTCGGGCCGCCGCAGTTCGGCCATGGGCGTACGGCCGAATTCGCCTGCCCAGACGACCAGCGTAGAATCAAGTAAGCCACGTTGCTCGAGGTCCCTCACCAGAGCTGCGACGGGCTGATCCGTCACGCCGCACTGCTTAGTAAGTCCCTTATTGATTTCGCTGTGATGGTCCCAGCTTGCGTGCATCAGCATCACGTACCGCACCCCGCGTTCCACCATGCGCCGGGCCAGCAGACAATTGGTGGCATAAGGTTTGGTTAGCGGTTTATCGACGCCATACATCTCTAGAGTGGCAGGCGACTCGTTGGAGAAATCGAGCAACTCGGGGCCGGAAGTCTGCATCCGGAACGCCAACTCGTAGGAGTGAATGCGAGAGGCGATCTCCACGTCGCCCTCACGCGCAAGATGGTCCAGGTTTAGATCTCGCATGGCATCCAGCCGGTTGCGTTGCGTGGTGGCACTAATGCCGGCTGGATTCGTAAGGTAAAGGATCGGATCGCCCGTGTTGCGGAAAACGGTGCCGGCGTAAGTAGAGGGCAGGAAGCCGCTGGAAAAATTATCGGACCCGCCGCTGGTGCCGACGCCGGATGTGAGCACCACGAAACCAGGGAGATCCCGCGACTCGCTGCCAAGCCCGTAAACGGTCCATGCGCCAAGCGTAGGCCGCCCGGGCTGGATCGAACCGGTAAAGAGCAGCAGTTGACCAGGATGGTGATTGAAGGCGTCGCTGTACATGGAACGCACCAGGCACATGTCATCGGCGCAAGTGGAGATATTCGGCAGCAGGTCGGACAGTTCCATGCCGCACTGGCCGTACGGCTTAAACGTCCGTGGGCTGGCTAGCACGGCAGCGGTGGGTTTGATGAATGCCAGCTTCAGTTCCTTGGTAAGCGAAGGTGGCAGCGCATGGCCATGCCACTTCATGAGATCCGGCTTTGGGTCGAACAAGTCGATCTGGCTGGGCGCGCCCTCCATGAAAAGGAAAATGACGTTCTTGGCTTTCCCCTCGAAGTGCGGGCGCTTGGGGGCCAGCGGATCCTGCGGGTTTGCCTCGGTGGTGGCCGCTCGCCCTTCCTGGGCTAGCAAATCAGCCAGGGCGATCGTGCCGATACCCCCAGCACAGCGACGAAAGAAGCTACGTCGCGATTGGATCAGATTGAACTCGCTAAAATCCACGGCTACTCCCTTGTGATGAACTCGTCCAGGTTCAGCAAGACGCTGCTGAGTACGACCCAAGCTGCCTGCCCCACACGATCCGGGCATTTAGGCGGAACCAGAGCACTGATCGATCCGGGTTCTTGTTTGAGAATACGCTTCTGCTTCCGGAAGAACTTTTCCAGGCGCTGTTGTTCGACTGGTGCGGGATCGCGGCCCAGCGCGAGTTGATAAGCATAGCGCAGCCGGCTCTCAAACCTCCGCGGAGCCTCTTTGGAGAGCCTGCTCGCAAACACTTGCGCGGCTTCGAGGAAAACTGGATCGTTGAGCAGATTCAGGGCTTGCAGGGGCGTATTCGAGCGGAGCCGGCGGCAGACGGATACATCTCCCCTGGGAGCGTCAAAATTGACCAACAACGGGTACGGCGTGGTCCGCTGGAAGTGAATATATAACGCGCGGCGGTAGCGCTCCTCTCCCTTGCTTTCTTCCCACTTGACGGAGTCCGCGTAGCCCAGTTCAGCAACGCCGGCCGGTTGAAACGGCTTTACGCTGGGGCCGCCAATTTTCGGCGAGAGCAATCCGCTGACGGCGAGGGATTCGTCGCGGATCAGCTCTGCCGGAAGCCGCACGCGCGATTGCCACGCCAGAAGAGCGTTGCCCGGATCTTTGGCCTGCAATTCGGGGCGGCTCTGGGAGCTTTGCCTATAGGTCGCGGACATCACAATCGTCTTCTGGATACGCTTCATGCGCCAGGCATCTCGCGTGAACTCGGAGGCCAGCCAGTCGAGCAGCTCGGGATGTGTGGGCCGGTCCCCTTGTGTTCCGAAGTCCTCTGACGTCCGGACCAACCCCTGCCCAAAGAATTCCTGCCAGAAACGGTTGACCGCGACCCGCGCAGTCAACGGATTTTGGTCCGAAACCAGCCAACGAGCCAAGTCCAGGCGCGTAGACTGGGCCGCGGGCAGCAAGTCCAGGAACGCGGGCGTCCCGGGCGTCACCTCGGCACCCAGATTCTTATAGTTGCCGCGGATACGGATATAAGACCTGCGCGGCGTGAGCGACTCGGAGATGGTCGGTGCCTGGGTTAGCTGCGGGTACGCTTCCTGTAGCGCTGTTAGCGCGCTGTCCAGTTCCTTGAACTTCAATTCCTTGTACTTCTTGTCGCCAACCGCAAAGGCGTAATTCTTGATGAAGTGACTGGTAAGAATATCCTGCTCGCGCTGGGTACGCTCTTCCGGCTTTTTGTGAATGATTTTTTCTCCGTCGCCACCCACCGTGAGTTTGAGCAATACTTCCCAGGCGAGGTCCCAGTCCGTGTACTTGCCTGGGTTAGCAGCGGTTTCGAGCATCTTGGCCTCCCACTCTTTTTGCAATTGCGGGATCTGGTACTGATCCAGCAATTCCTGGCGCTTCTTTCGGTACTCGTTGTGGGTGTGCAGCCAAGGCCCGAGTTCGTTTGGCATCGGAGCTTCGATGTCGGTTTCCTCTGCATTGTCAAAGAAGGCCGCGAGGCGATAGAAATCCCGTTGCGTAATTGGATCGAACTTGTGGTCGTGGCACTGCGCGCAACCCACCGTCAGGCCCAGCCAGACAGTACCTGTGGTGGATGCCCGATCCATGACGTTCTCGAACCGGAACTGCTCGTTATCGACGCCGCCCTCGCGATTCGTGAGAGTGTTCCGGTGGAAACCGGTTGCGACCCTCTGCTCTACCGTGGCTTTCGGCAACAAATCCCCGGCAAGCTGCTCGATTGTGAATTCGTCAAAAGGCATGTCAGCGTTTAGAGCGTTGATAACCCAGTCGCGGTATCGCCAGGCGTAAGGCCGTGTCCAGTCTTTTTCGTAGCCATCGCTGTCCCCATAACGAGCAAGGTCCAGCCAGAAGCGGGCCCATCTCTCGCCATAGTGTGGTGAGTCGAGCAGGCTGTCCACGCGACGTTCGTATGCATCGGGCCGGTTGTCATGCACGAAGGCGGCCACCTCCTCCGGAGTAGGCGGCAAACCGGTCAGATCGAGGCTGAGCCGGCGCAGCAAGGTAGCCTTATCCGCTTCGGGAGAGGGTTTGATTTGCTCACGCTCCAGACGCTCGAGGATGAAGGCATCCACAGGGTTCCGGACCCATGAACGGTTCTGGACGATGGGTACGTCAGGTCGCCGGATGGGCTGAAAGGCCCAGTGCGATGCGCCGCGCAGCCGGGCAGGTGAGCCATTAGCAACGAGGCGGGGCCACTTTGCGCCCTGATCGATCCAGGCGCGCAGAATACCAACTTCCCCAGCGGTCAACGGCGCTCCGGCGGGCGGCATGCGGATTACGCCGGAAACGCCGGCCGCGCGCAGAATGAGCGGGCTGGTGGCGCTGTCACCCGGTTTGATCGCCGCGCCGGAATTGCCGCCCTTCAGAGCGGCGTCGCCATCGTCCAGCCGCAAACCACTGGTCTGTAGCTGTGATCCATGACAGGCATAACAATGCTGCTCGAAAATGGGTTGGACCTCGCGCTGGAAATCGACGAGCCGATCGACCGGCGGCGGCAACTGGTCGCCGGCTGAGGCGGTCAGCCCCAGGATGAACAGGCCCGCAGTTCTTAAGCTCCTCCATTCTCTGCGGCTGGGCACAAAGTGATTTTACCCTGAATCGGGCCGATCGGGGAGCAGTCATGGACTCACTGTAAATTCGACTGCCGACCGGACCGGCAGCGGCTTCGGGTCCTTAGTGGTCAGTCTATCCGGAGCCAGGTCGAAGTAGGTATGCGCCCATTCCGCCACAACTTCGGCCGAGTGCCGCCCCGCTGCGACCGTGGACAGATCAAGCTGGTACTGCAAGCCATGGACATTGCGCGCGACTACCTTTCCATCCAAACGAACCGTATAGCTCGTTGGCGCTTGCCCGGGGAAGTTCCAGGCGAGCCGGAACCGTTCCGCCTTTACGGCTGCCGGCTGGAGCGGAGCCGACACCGCCATAACCGTGATATCCGGCGTCTCTTTCCGGTAAAGCGAGAGCAGCGCCTTGGTCAGGTTCACGAAATAGTAACCCCAGCCGCCACAGCCGCGGTATCCGCATCCGCCGATCTGCGTCGGCTCGATGTCGTCGCTCAGCTCCGGACTGTATTCATCTCCGAAGACATTCTGAGTCGGCTTGGCCTGATTGTCGTTGATGCCCCAATAATCGGACGGAAGTCCCTGTCCCTCCTTCTGCCCCGCGAACTCGTTCCATTGATGTATTTGAATGAATGTCGGGCGGTCTTCAAAGGCCTCTTTCCAGCTTTCGATGTAAGGGGCTCCGTGGTCCCTTCCAACCGCGTCGCCATGGAGCCATCCTTTTGCCGGGAATGGAAAGCAGGCCGGTGTCACGACCGTCTCTTCCGCGCGGCCGTCGCGATACGTAACCTTCTGGCGAATGGTCCCATCCATCCACGACCACATGCCGCAGCGTTCAGCGTGGTTGTCCTGAAGCTGCGAGGACATCCACCGCACGGTCCAGCTTTGCGCCGCAAGGGGCGTACGTTCCAGGTCCTTGCCGATCTGCTCGCAAGGATTCGGCGGCCAGTATAAGATCGTCAACAGCGGCTTGCCGTCATAATAGAGCCACAGCTTTTTGTACTCGGACTTTTCCAGGAAGGCGGTTCATCCAGGCGATGATTTCATTCAGCCGCTGGACGCCGTCAGCTACGGGCGGCCCATTCTGCAGGCCCAGCATAAACACCAACTTGGGCGCGTACTTGCCCTCTCGCTCGAGTTGCAGACACGTCTTGAAGAGTACCTCCGCGGTCTTCTCCAGTTCGCGCGAACCTCCTTGATGCTCCTCCCAAGCCGGCTTCATCCAGAGCATATTGCTCCAGTCGATTAGCAGCCAGTCGATGCCGAGGTAGTCGAACCACTCGAAGTGCTTCCTCATCACGTCCACGTCATAGGAGGTGTACTTTCCAAGAATAGGCACGGCTTCGGCGGTCTCCCAATCGGCCTGTCCGGGCGCGAACCAGTTCTCATACTGGATTCCGATTAAAGACCCCTCGACCTTCGACGCGTCCAAAATGCCCGTCCGAATTCCGCCGGCTTTGATCTGAGCGGCAGCAGCGCCAGGTGCCACCGTCACGAGCAACAGCGCCAGCCAGAATCGATTGAAGTCTCCTCTTCTCATACCAGGCTTCATATTATGTTAATGTGCGCTGGTTGTCATCGCAGGGGCTTCCGGCTACAATTCACTGGGTTCCTCAATTCTCAGTTCTGGAGTTCCTGCCAAATGAACGCCCAACATTTTTTGCCGGAAGTCGCCGTATTCGCCGCAGCCCTGCTCGCTCTTCCCTTGTCAGGAGCGCCGCCCATACACAAATTCCCCGATAACGGCTTCACTTACGCCACCTTCAAGAATCCTCCTGCGGAATATCGGGGACGGGCCATGTGGGGGTTCGACCTGTCCACCGTGACAGAAGCCGAGATCGTCTCTGGCGTTCAAGACCTGGCCCGAAAAGACTGGTTCGGCGGAGTTTTTGTCACCGTGAACGGCGGGAACGGCAAGAACCTCGATCCCGCTTACATTCGCCAGGCTGCGCCCCACCTGCGCTTTTTCGATCACGGTATCGAGTACCTTAGTTCGGAGTTTTTCAAGTTGTACAGAGTTGCGGTGGAGCAGGCGAAGAAAAATGACCTTTCGTTCGTCCTCTACGACGATTACGAGTATCAGACGGGGACTCTCGGCGGCCAGTTGTACATGAAGTACCCACAGTATATGGCTAAACGCCTGGACATGGTTGAGAAGGATGTCGCCGGGCCGGGGAAAGTCGAACTCGCCATCCCCGGTGGCGTTTACGTTGGGGCGGTACTGATGAATCAGGACACCCACGAGCGGGTTGACGTTAGCGATCGCAAGAGGGGGAGCGGGATCGAGTATGAAGTGCCCGGGGGGCACTGGAAGCTCATGGTATTCTATCTGAACCCCGATGCAGTTCTGAAGATCCGCAACCCCGGCCTCGTGGACTACCTTGACGAGGACGCCATGAATACCTTCCTGACCCTCAGCTATCAGAAGTTCTACGATAATCTAAAGGACTACTTCGGCACGGTAATCAACATGTCTTTCTTCGACGAGCCTACCTTGCACTGGCTCGATGGGCGCACTTGGACGCTCTTCTTTAACAGCAAATTCCAGAAAAAGTACGGCTACTCTCCGATGAAAGACTATCCGGCACTGTGGTATGACATAGGGCCGGAAACGGCGGCAGCGCGCAATGCGCTCTTTGGATTTCGCGCACAGCTCTTCGCGGACAACTTCGTCTGGAAAATCGAGCAGTGGTGCAAAGCTCATGGCATTCAGGCCAGCGGTCATCTGGACCAGGAGGAAGCCCCCAACCCCGTTCCGATTAATGGTGACTTGATGAAGGTCTTCGAACACCAGGACATCCCAGGCCACGACGATATATTTTTCCTCGGTAGGTCAAATCGGGGATATAAAGTCGTGACGTCTGCGGCGTACAACTATGATAAGCCAGTCGTCATGGCCGAAACTTATGCGGCCTACACGAAGTTGGACGACAGAATCGCGTTTCGGACCGCGATGGACCAATTCGCGATGGGAATCAATTTGCAGCTCCCTTGGGCCGGTATTACTCAGTACGTGAAGAATATGAAGGAGCTGAACGACTATGTGGGACGGTTGAGCTATCTACTGCAGCACGGCCGGCACGTAGCGGATGTTGCGGTGCTCTATCCTATCGCTTCGCTCCAGACCTGCTACAACTTCGCCGGTGGTCAAATAGCAGAGAGTGCGAAGCCCGATACCGACCGGTCCGTAACGGAACTGGCCACAGCGATGGGACCTGGCTGGGAATACGCGTACAATGGCGGCATCCCGCCTCCGGAAATCGATTACATGGATTTGGGTGAAATTCTCTATCGCGGACTTCGGGTAGACTACACCTATCTTCACCCTGAGGTCCTCGAGAACAGGTGCGCCATCAACAAAAACATGCTGGTTCTGAATAACAGAGAAGATCGCGAAGAATATCGCGTCTTCATTCTTCCAGGAGGAGATACAGTTTCATCGGCGGTGGCCCGAAAGATCGTTGAGTTCTACCGAAATGGCGGCAGCGTGATATCGACCAGCAAGCTTCCCTTTAGGTCTGCGGAATTCGGCCATGACCGGGACGTTCAGCAGGCCATCAGTGAGGTGTTCGGAATTCCAGCCGCTTCCGTTCTGAGCGGAGATAGCAAAATCGACCGGGCTACTGGTTATTTTGTCCACCGTGGCGGGGCAGGCGGACAGGCTTTCTTCCTGGCGAAGGCAAAGCCCGATCTGATGAAAACGGTTTTGGGCCAGGTGATTCCAATCCGAGACGTCGCCTTCCAGGAGGAGATGTGGCCGCTGAAAGAGGGCAGGGCATACGACGGCGCCTTGACCTATATACATAAGGTCAGGAAAGGCCGGAACATTTACTTCTTCGCCAACTCATCGGAAAAGGGGGTGGATACCAATGTTGTCCTCCGAGGCAATAAGCAGGTCAGCATTTGGAATCCTCACACTGGAGAAAGAGAGCCGGCCAAGTTAACACATTCGAAAACGAATGGCGTCGACATTACCACGGCACGGCTATGACGGCGACCAGGTAAAGGAACCCGCCACGCATCGGAATATAGGTTATATCGGTACTCCAGACCTGGTTGGGCCTCTCGATCGACAGGCCCCGCAGT
>Ga0209698_10002570_pt1 | contig 20496 bp, 13 predicted proteins | sample LitLauG_LLR_2012_FD_187203 | JGI IMG/M metagenome (GOLD analysis project Ga0209698, IMG submission 187203) | Freshwater sediment microbial communities from Pennsylvania, USA - Little Laurel Run_MetaG_LLR_2012 (SPAdes) (version 2) | ecosystem: Environmental > Aquatic > Freshwater > Creek >...
CAGGTGATGACCGTCGTGGTCGGTGCCTTGTTGACCGTCAGGGTCGTGGTGTTCGTCGAGGTGGCGAACGTGGAGTCACCCGAGTAGGTGGCCGTCACGGTCTGGGCCGAGCCGACCGGGGCGTTCGTGGCGGTGCACGAACCGGTGCCGGCCGACAGGGTCGCGGTGCAGAGCGTCGTCGAACCGATGGTGAAGGCCACCGAACCGGTGGGCGGTCCCCCGGTGCCGGACACCGTTGCGCCGTAGGTCACCGTCGAGCCGAAGGTGGTGGGCGACGGGGTGGCGGTGGCGGTGGTGGTGGACGGCGTGGTGGCGGCCGGCGCGATGGTGACCGTCCAACGGGGTGCCGGGGCCGCGTACGTCGGGGGCGTCGTGGCGCCCGAGCCCTGGCTCAGGTAGGAGTCGAGGTCCGTCGGGTAGGCGTCGAGGAGGAGCGGGCCGATGCCGGACACGTTGGTGACGACGACGAACTCGGTCTCATACGAGCTGAACTGGGTGCCGGTCGAGCCGGTGGCGATCCACGAGGCGCTCACCGTCGGCAACGACAGCTGCGAACCGCCGGGGATGAGGACACCCACGTTGAGCGAGGTCTCGATGTAGCTGCCGGTCGTGTGGAAGTTGCCCGTGTTCTGGGCGGTGCAGGTACCGGCCACATACCCCATGGCAGGGGTGCAGAGCGTCGCCGTGTACATGCCAGCTACCGAGGCGTCGCCACCGGTGACGTGGAGCGAGCCCGGGACCAGCGTCATGCCGGTCGGGATGGGCGTGATGGCCCGGTAACCGCCGATGCCGCTCACCGAGAAGCCGGAGTTGACGGCGGGCAGGTTGTTGGCCGGAGGGGCGGTGACCGTGGTGAACGGTGTGCCCGATGCGACGGTACCGCCCGGAGGCAGGGTGATGGCGGCCCCGGTGTCGTTCACCACGTTGACCACGGCGACCGAGGCCGCCAGCTGGTTGCCGACGTAGAACCCGTTGGACGACGGGCTGTAGGTGATCGTGTCGCTGACGCAGTTGACGCCACCGGTCTCACAGATCTGGAAGCCGCCCACCTGCGTGCCGGTGGTGGTGACGTTCGGGAGCCACACCGTGGCGCTCGTGGTGCTGCCCGTCGGATAGGTGTACGAGTTCGGGTCGCTCTGGGCCGGGCTGTAGATGAGCTGTCCGTTGTAGGCGCTGAGGTGACCGGACAGCGGCTGGTTGGTGACGGACAGGGTCGCCGGGTCGACGGTGCCGCCACCGGTCACGAGGCTCTCGGCGTTGAAGCTGCTGGCCTGGAACGGGATGACGGTTCCGCACGAGGCGGCACACGTGGTGACGGCCGCGGACTCGGTGATGTGGAAGCTGCCTGCGGTGCCGCTGGTGACCGGGTAGTCGCCGTTAGGCACGTTGCTGACACCGGAGAGGTGCACCGTCTGGCCCTCGAACCAGGTACCGGGGGCGGCCACGGTGACGTCAGTGCCGGACTGGCTCACATTGGTCGCACCCAGGTCGGCCACCGTGGTCGGGACCAGGACGGTTCCACCGCTGAAGGCACCGATGGCGGGGACGTAGGTGAATGTGAACGAACCGCTGTTCACCGCGCCGGCCGGGGCAGGTCCGGTGATCTGGTAGCTGCCGTTGGTGATCCCGTGGAACCCCGACAGGGTGACGAACACCCCGTTGGTCCAGTTACCCGGAACGGTGACGGTCACGACGGAACCCACCTGCGTCGCATTGGTGGCCGTGACCGTCGTACCCGACGTGGTCGAGTACGAGGCGATGCCGGGAGCGGCGGCGAGTGTCGGGTCATAGGTGAAGGCGTCCGGCGACGTCGGCGTGGTGCCCGCGGTCGACGTGCCGCCGGCGGCGGTCACCGTGACGTGCTCGGTCCCCGAACCGGCGGGTGCGGTGGCCGTGATCGAGTTGAGCGAGTTGACGAGGAACTTGGTCGCAGGAGTGGCCCCGAAGTCGACCGCGGTCACATCGCTGAACCCGGTGCCGGCGATGGTCACCGAGGTGCCGCCTCCGACCGGTCCGGCGGCCGGGTTGGCCACCGTCGACAGTCCGGTGACCGTCGGCGTGCCGATGAAGGTGAAGGTGTCGACCGACGGCGTGGAGACCGAGGTCGAGTTCGGGTTGGTGACGGTCACGTCGACGGGTCCCGCCGTGGCACCGGACGGAGCCGTGGCGTCGATCTGGTTGGGCGACACCACCGTGGCACTCGCCGCGGGAGTGGTCCCGAACTTGATGCCGCTGGCGGCGACCGCGGTGAACCCTGACCCGGTGATGACGACCGGGGTGGTCGACGTGGTCGACCCGACCGCGCCGGCGGCGCTGGGCGACACCGTGCCGGTGCTGGCGCCCGAGGTCGCCAACTGCCCGGCGAACGCCACGGTGAACGATCCGTTCGAGGGCGTCGTGTTCGTCACCGCATATACCGCCGAGGTGAATCCGTTGACGAATCCACCGAGGGTCACCAGCTGGCCGGGGTTCCAAGTGCCCGCCGCGGTGACCGTGACCGTGGTGCCGGCGCCGCCGGGCTGGGCGCTGGCGGTCACGGGGATGAGACCGACCGAGGTCACCGTGGGCGGCACCCAGGTGTACGTGTACTGACTGGCGGGCACGGATGCCGACAATCCGTCGACCTGGACGTTGACGGTCGCCGTCGTGGAAGTGGCACGGGGCACGGTCACGTAGATCTTCGTGTTCGAGTGCGTGCCGGTGAGGGTGGCGGCTACGCCGCCGATGGTCACCGTGGGCGTCGAACCGAAGGCGCTGCCGCAGATGACCAAGTTGTTGCCGCCGTCGGAGGTGCCGGAGTATCCGCCGGTGTTGGTGGCCGGACACGCTGCGGAGCTGTTGAAGCCGTTGCCCATCGACGTGATGACCGGCGTCACGGCGTAGGCGCTGTCGACACCGACCACGGTCAGGCCGGCCAACCCGATCAGGGCCGCGAAGGCGACCTTCAGGAACTTGCTGCCGCGGGAAACGCGCGAACCGGACTGCTGCATCGACCCAACCCCCAAGGATTTGTCATTCCATGCACGCCCCGGCCGAAACTCCCCCGACCCTGGACGTGCGCCCGCTTCTGCGGACTGCCTGACGGTACGGGAAGTCAACGCCGATTGCAAAGCGTTCGACGAGATTCTTTTCCGCAAGGTGACCACAGAGTGGCGCGGCACTCACGCGGAGTGGGTTCGACACCGTCCACGCCCGGTCGGAGGCCCGTGACGCGCCTCGCGCCTCCGACGCAGCGTCCCGTTCGCGGCACCGTCGTCGCCGCACGTTCGACGGCGATGGCGATCCCTGTCGTCGTTCCCCGTTCGTCCCCCAGTGCCGCGGACGGCCCACCGGGGCGGAGGCTCAGGCCTCCTCGACCGCCTTGACCAACTTGGAGAGTGTGTCCTTGGCGTCGCCGAACAGCAGGGTCGTCTTCTCGTCGAAGAGCAGGTCGTTGTCGATGCCGGCGAAGCCCGGGCGCATCGACCGCTTGAGGAAGATGACGTTGGCGGCCTCGTCGGCGTTGATGATCGGCATGCCGTAGATCGGGCTCCCCGGGGTGTTCTTGGCCGCAGGGTTGACGGTGTCGTTGGCCCCGACCACCAGCGCGACGTCGGCCGTGCCCATCTCCGGATTGGCCTCGTCCATCTCCTTGAGCTCGTCGTAGGGCACGTTGGCCTCGGCCAGGAGCACGTTCATGTGACCCGGCATGCGACCGGCCACCGGGTGGATGGCGTAGAAGACCTCGACCCCCTTCTCCATCAGGAGGTCGGCCAGCTCCCGGGCCGTGTGCTGGGCCTGGGCGACGGCCAGGCCGTAGCCGGGGATGATGACGACCTTCTGGGCATAGGCCAGGAGGACGCCGATGTCCTCGGGCGTACCCGACTTCACCTGGCGGGTCTCGCCGGTGCCGTCGGCACCACCGCCGGCGGTCACCACCGAGCCGAACGCGCTGAACAGCACGTTGGACAGCGACCGTCCCATCGCCTTCGACATCATCCGCGTGAGCAGGATGCCCGATGCACCGACCAGGGTGCCGGCGATGATCAGGAGGTTGTTGTTGAGGGTGAAGCCCGATGCCGCGACGGCCAGTCCGGTGAACGAGTTCAGCAGCGAGATCAGCACGGGCACGTCGGCGCCGCCGATCGGCAGCACGAAGATGATGCCGAGCACGAGCGACAGGACCGCGGTGACGATCATGAGCGGGACGCTGTCGGTGATGACGGTGGCCACCGCACACGCCACGATGGCGACCCCGACCAGCCCGTTGATGACCTGCTGACCCGGGTAGGTGATCGGCCGGCCGGTGATGAGCTCCTGCAGCTTGATGAAGGCGATGGCGCTACCGCTGAACGAGACGCAGCCGATCAGCAGGCCGAGCATCCCCTCGGTGATGGCGTAGGTGGCCGGCTTCGACCCGCCGAGCGAGTGGAGGTTGGCGTCGCCCAGGAACACGACGATCGAGATCAACGCCGCGGCGCCGCCGCCCACGCCGTTGAAGATGGCCACCAGCTGCGGCATCGCGGTCATCTTGACCATGCGCGCCACCGGCACCGCGATCACCGCGCCGAGCACCATGGCGACGATGGCGAGGATCAGGTTGGTGGTGTGACTGCTGAACTGCGCCACCGGGTTGAAGAAGGTCACGCCCACCGCCACGATGGCGGCGGCCGCGGCCAGGATGTTGCCGTTGCGGGCCTGCTTGGGCGAACTCAGTCCCTTGAGGGCGACGATGAACGCCACGGCGGCGGCCAGGTAGACGAGGTCGATCCACACCGGGGTGGTCGCCACCTTGATGTCGAGGATGACGGAGGACAGGGTGGTCACTTGGCACCGTCCTCGGTGTCGGCGCCCGACTTCTTGCCCTTGCCGGCGGTGTCACTCGGCTTGGCCTTGAACATCTCGAGCATCCGGTCGGTCACGGTGAAGCCACCGACGATGTTGAGGGTGGCGAGCAGCACGGCGAAGAATCCGAGCACCATCTGGGCAGTGCCCGTCGCCGTGCCCATGATGATCATCGCGCCCACCAGCACGATGCCGTGGATGGCGTTGCTGCCCGACATGAGCGGTGTGTGCAGGATGCTGGGCACCCGTGACACCACCTCGTTGCCGACGAACACCGCCAGGATGAAGATCGTCAGGAACTCGAGGATCCCGGTCCCGCTGACGATGAAGATGTCCCCGTTGAGGAAACTGGTCATGACTCCCCCTGCTCGTTGTCGGCGCCGGCCTCGACGGGGGCGCCACCGGTAGCTGCGTCTGGCGGCGTCGGTGCCGGAACGCTCAGGCCGAGTGCCTCGGCCGTCGGCGCGTGGACGACCGTCCCCGCCCGCACCACGCAGGTGCCCACCACGATCTCGTCCTCGAAGTCCGGGACCAGTTCGCCCTCCTTGACCACCAGGCCGAGGAAGTTGGCGATGTTGCGGGCGTAGAGGAAGCTGGCGTGGGTCGGCATCGACGCCGGCGGATTGGTCAGACCGACGATGGTCACCCCGTCCACCACGACGTCCTCGCCGGCCACGGAGAGCTCGCAGTTTCCGCCGGAGTCGGCGGCCATGTCGATGATGACGGCACCCTCCGCCATTCCCCGCACCATCGCCTCGGTCACCAGCACCGGTGCCTTGCGTCCGGGGATCTGCGCCGTCGTGATGACCACGTCGGCCGCGGCCACCTCGGCCGCCAGGAGCTCCTGCTGCTTGGCCAGGTACTCGGCCGACTGCTCCTTGGCATAGCCGCCGGCGCCGTCCTGGGTCTCGAGGTCGAGCTCCACGAACTTGGCGCCGAGGCTCTGCACCTCTTCTTTGGCCGCGGCGCGCACGTCGTACGCCCGCACCACGGCCCCGAGGCGCCGTGCCGTGGCGATCGCCTGGAGGCCGGCGACGCCGGCGCCCATCACGAGCACCTTGGCCGGCGGGACGGTGCCCGCGGCGGTCATGAACATCGGGAAGAACTTCGCCAGGTGCTCGGCGGCCGACAGGCCGGCCCGGTAGCCCGCCACCGTCGCCTGCGACGACAGCGCGTCCATCGACTGCGCCCGGCTGATCCGGGGCAGGAGGTCGAGGCTGTACGCGGTGGCACCTTTGTCCGCCAACGCCTTGACGACGTCGGCGGAGGCGACCGGCTGCAGGAAGCTCATGACCGAGACACCCTGGGGCAGCAGCGCCACCTCGTCGACCGTGAGCGGCTGCACGTGGGCGACGAAGTCGACGCCGGCGAGCGCCGCGGGCGCGTCCGCCACCACGGATGCTCCGGCCTGCGTGTAGTCGGCGTCGGAAAACCGGGCGCCGGTGCCGGCACCGGACTGCACGACGACGTCCACGCCGGTCTTGGCCAGTTTTGCCGCGACCTCGGGGACGATCGCCACGCGATCCTCCCCCGGACGCGACTCCTTGATGACTGCGAGTTTCACGGGCATGGGTATACCAGGCATTCGGGGGACACCCACTACTCCTGCCTGGGCGGGGAGCGGGGCGACGGGCGGACGAGACATCGTAGCCAGGCCTGGGGCGGTCCGGATCCCCTCCCGGGGGACGAGGGGTCACCGGGTGCTCGGAGGGCGGTCCCACGACCCGATCGCGACCGGGTCGGTCGCCTCGCGGCCGGACGCCGGCGACCGGTCGTCGAGACGTGCCGTCGACCTGCGCGCCCCGAGTTGCGAAGGGTCGGTCGCGGTGCGGTGCGCCGTCGGTCAGGCGGTGGCGCCGGAGCCGACGTCGGGCACCGAGCGGGGGACGACCGCGTCTGCGTGCCGGGCGTCCTGCTCCGGCTCGTGCACGGTCAGGAACGCGTCGAGTGGTGCCGTGGTGCCGTCGGAAAGCAGGAGGGTCTGCGCCTCGGTGCGCGAGAAGACCGGGATCTCGGGTCCCTCGGCGAACGAACGGGCGTCGGCGCGGGGGATGGGTCGGGCGAAGAAGAAACCCTGGGCCGCGTCCGCCCCGAACGACCCGGCGATCCGGAGCTGGTGTGCGTTCTCCACCTGCTCGACGATGGCGGACATCCCGAGGGTGTGGGCCATGTGGATCACCGTCTCGACGACCAGGCGGTTGATCCCCTGGTTCGACTCGAGACCGGCAACGAACGACCCGTCGATCTTGACGGTGCTGATGGCGTGCCGCTTGAACGGCTCGAACGACGACCAGTTGGTGCCGACGTCGTCGACCGACAGCTGCACGCCCATGTCGGACAGCGCCTGCAGGTCCGCCGAAGCCGTGGGATCCACCACGGCGTCCTCGGTGACCTCGATGTTGAGCTGGTCGCTCGGGAACCCCGTCTGGTGGAGGGCCTCGGCGACCGCCACCGACACCTCACCCCGCTGCAGCTGGGCCACCGTGCAGTTCACCCCGAGCTGGATGCTGCGCGACCAGTTGCACGCCTCTTCGCATGCCGCGGCGACGATCCACTGGGTCAGTGGTCCGATGTCACCGCTGGCCTCCGCCGCCGGAATCAGGAGGTCCGGCGAGATGCGTCCCCGCGTCGGATGCCGCCAGCGCACCAGCGCCTCCATCCCGAGGAGGCGCCCCGTGGTGACGTCGACGACCGGGAGGTACTCCAGGTAGGGAGTCCCCTGCAGTGTGAACGTCGGCTCCGGATAGGTCAGCATTGCTCGCCGCTCCCTGGCCGAATCGGCGCCGTCCCCTTCGGGGACGGTTCTCACCCAGTGGCCCTGTGCTCACTGCATCGTCCGTCCGGGTCGTCGACTTGAGCAGTTCCTGTGCAGTTCCGCTCTCCGTCGCCCGCCGGGCCGACGTCCCTCGTGCAGTTCCGCGCAGGAGGGCGGTCGGTGCGTTCAGGTGGGGGGAGCGGTGGCCTGGGCGGCCGCGGCCAGGAAGGCCGGGCGCTCGCCGCCGCCGTGTGCCACCACGTTGGCACCGGACACATAGGCGGCCAGCGGCGAGGAGAGGAAGAGGCAGATGCCGGCCATGTCCCCCGGTGTGCCGAACCGGCCGAGCGGAACGGTGGCCGCCACCCGGGCCATCCCCTCCGCGCCCCCGTAGTGGGCGTCGGCCGACTCGGTGGCCACCAGCCCCGCGCTCAGCGCGTTGACCCGAACCTTCGGTGCCCACTCCACGGCCAGTGACGTGGTGAGGCTGATCAGACCGGCCTTCGCCGCTCCGTATGCGGCCGTGCCCGGCGACGGCCGCAGCCCGCTGACCGACGCGATGTTGACGATCGAGCCACCTTCCTCCTGTCCCTGCATGACGGCGTTGGCGGCCTGGGCACAGTAGAGAGGAGCGAGCAGGTTCAACTGGACGATGGACGCTGCGAACCGTGGCGACGCCGTCGCCGCATCGGCCGACGGGGACCCGCCGGCGTTGTTCACCAGCACGTCGAGTCGACCGAACCGCTCCATTGCGGCGGACACCACGGCGACGGCCTGGTCGGCGTCGCGCAGGTCGGCCGCCACGAAGACCGCTCGCCGCTCGTCGCCCGACGGGTCCACGCCCACCGGGAGGTCGGCCTCGGCCGGCGTCGACCGACCGCACACGACCACGTCGGCCCCGGCCGCCAGGTACGCCTCCGCGATCCCCCGGCCGATGCCCTTGGCCCCTCCGGTGACCAGCACGGCGCGGCCGGTGAAGTCGAGGACGTCGTCCCGTCCGGTGCTCCCACGTGCTCCCACTGCTGCCTCCCTGGTTCCGACTGGTACTGTCCGGACCACTATTACCTGACACAGCATCAGATCCGAAACGGGTCGGGTCGGCACCGCCGCACCCGGCCCACCGCACCCGCACCCGCACGCCGAGTGCGGGGCCCCGCTCCCCCGCCTGCCTCCGGCAGGGTCGGAGGCGCCGGCCCCGCCGAAGACCCCCGGAGCACCACATGCCCATCGTCACCCTTCAGCACCGACCCGGCATCGCCGAGGTGGTCATCGACCACCCCCCGGTCAACGCGCTCGACGTCGCCGGATGGTTCGGGCTGGCCGATGCCCTCCTGGCCGCAGGTCGGGTGCCCGACAACCGGGTGGTCATCCTGCGGGCGGAGGGCCGGGGGTTCTGTGCCGGCGTCGACATCAAGGAGATCCAGGCCGAGGGTGACCAGGCGCTGATCGGCGCCAACCGGGGCTGCTTCGCCGCGTTCGCCGCCGTCTACGAGTGCGAGGTCCCGGTCATCGCCGCCGTCCACGGGTTCTGCCTCGGGGGCGGGGTGGGCCTCGCCGGCAACGCCGACATCGTGGTGGCCTCCGACGACGCCACGTTCGGGCTCCCCGAAGTCGACCGTGGCGCCCTCGGTGCGGCCACCCACCTGTCGCGCCTGGTGCCCCAGCACCGGATGCGGTCGATGGTCTACACCGCCAAGCCCGCCACCGCCGCCGAGCTCCACCACTACGGCTCCGTGCTCCGTGTCGTGCCCCGTGACGAGTTGGTGGACGCGGCCTATGAGGTGGCCGGGGACATCGCGGCCAAGAGCCCGACCATCATCCGACGGGCCAAGGAGTCGCTCAACGGGATCGACCCGGTCGACGTGCGGACCAGCTACCGGCTCGAGCAGGGATTCACCTACGAGCTCCACGTGGCCGGTGTGGCCGACGAACAGCGCGACGCCTTCGTCGAGAAGCGCGACGCCGACACGTCCCGATGACCGCCACCGTGGACGCACGCCCGGGACCGGGCCCGAACGTCGGAGGTGCCACCCGTGGCTGACAAGCGCATGGACCTCGAGGAGCTGATGGGCGAACTCTCCTCCGGCATGACCCTCGGGATCGGCGGGTGGGGCTCCCGGCGCAAGCCGATGGCCGCGGTCCGCGCCATCCTGCGCTCCGACCTCACCGACCTCACCGTGGTGTCCTACGGGGGCCCCGACGTGGGCCTCCTGTGCGCGTCCGGCAAGGTGGCCAAGGTCGTGTACCCCTTCGTCACCCTGGACTCGATCCCCCTGGACCCGCACTTCAAGGCGGCGCGTCAGGACGGGACGGTCGAGGCGATGGAGATCGACGAGGGGATGTTCTATCTCGGGCTGCTGGCGGCGTCACAGCGGATCCCCTTCCTCCCCACCCGCTCGGGACTCGGCTCCGACGTGCTCGAGGTCAACCCGTCGCTGCGCACCGTGCGCTCCCCCTATGACGACGGCGAGGAGCTGGTCGCCATGCCGGCGTTGCGGCTGGACGCCGCGGTGGTGCACGTGAACCGGGCCGACGCCTCCGGGTCGGGGCAGATCCTCGGCCCCGACCCCTTCTTCGACGAGCTGTTCCTGGGTGCCGCCGACCGTCGGTTCGTCACCACCGAACGTCTGGTGGCCACCGAGCAGCTGGCCGAGGAGGGTCCGATCCAGACGATGTGCATCAGTCGGCTGCTGACCGACGGCGTCGTCGAAACCCCGGGCGGCGCGCACTTCACGGCGTGCGTCCCCGACTACGCCCGCGACGAGGGCTTCCAGAAGGAGTACGTGACCGCCGCCGGTGACCCCGACGCGTGGAGGGCCTTCCACGAGCGGTTCCTCGCGGTGGACGAGGACGGCTACCAGGCCGCCACCCGCGAGGCCGCCGACCAGCGGGCTGCGGCCCGGGCCGCCAAGGAGGGCGCATGACCGACACCACCGACACCGGGGTGACCCGGGCCGAGTACTGCGCGATCGCCTGCGCCGAGGTGTTCCGGGGCGATGGCGAGGTCATGGCCAGCGCGTTCGGCACGGCGCCCGCGCTCGGAGCACGACTCGCCCGTCTCACCTTCGCCCCCGACCTCGTGCTGACCGACGGTGACGCCGCACTGGTCGACGGCGCCCCGCCGCTCGGAGCCCGGCCGTCCTCGCTCGTGCTCGAATCGCACATGCCCTACCGACGCGTGTTCGACGTGGTGTGGTCCGGCCGGCGCAACCTCATCATGATGGCGTCCCAGATCGACCGGCACGGCAACCAGAACATCAGCGCCATCGGGCCCTGGGCCCGTCCCAAGGCCCAGCTGATCGGCGTGCGCGGCGCCCCGGGCAACACCGTCAACCACTCCACGAGCTACTGGGTGCCCAATCATTCGCCCCGGTCGTTCGTCGAACAGGTCGACGTGGTGTCGGGCGTCGGCTACGGGCGTGCCTCCGCTGCGGGGCCGTCGGCCACCCGGTTCCACGAGATCCGGTTCGTCGTCTCCAACCTCGGCGTCTTCGACTTCGCCACCCCGGACAGGTCGATGCGGATCGCATCGGTCCACCCCGGAGTGACCGTCGACGACGTCCGGCAGGCCACGGGGTTCGACCTCGTGGTGCCCGACGTGGTGCCCGACACCCGGGCACCCACCCCTGAAGAGCTCGACCTGTTGCGCAACGTCCTCGACCCGAAGGGCGCTCGGGACCGCGAGGTGAAGCCATGAGCCACCCGGCACTGCACACCCGGTTCTGCGACCTGGTCGGCGTCCGCTACCCGATCGTCCAGACCGGCATGGGTTGGGTGGCGGGCCCCCGCCTCGTGGCCGCCACCGCCGAGGCCGGCGGCCTCGGCATCCTGGCTTCGGCCACGATGACGTTCGACGAACTGGTCGCCGCCATCGCCGACGTGCGATCACGCACCGACCAGCCCTTCGGCGTCAACATGCGCACCGACGTGGCCGACGTGGCCGACCGGGTGGCGCTGATGATCGACAACGGCGTCCGGGTGGCCAGCTTCGCCCAGGCCCCGAACCCCGCACTGGTCGATCGCTGCCGCTCGGCAGGGCTGGTGGTGATGCCCACCATCGGGGCCCGTCGCCACGCCGAGAAGGTGGCGGAATGGGGGGTCGACGCCGTCATCGCCCAGGGCGGCGAGGGTGGCGGCCACACCGGCACCGTGCCGACCTCGCTGTTGGCCCCCGCGGTGGTGGACGCGGTGGGCGACCGGGTCGCGGTCATCGCCGCCGGCGGGTTCTTCGACGGGCGCGGCCTGGTGGCGGCGCTGGCCTACGGGGCCTCGGGCATCGCCATGGGGACGCGGTTCCTCCTCACCCAGGAGAGCCGGGTGCCCGACGAGGTCAAGCGCCTCTACCTGAAGACGCCGGTGACCGGCACGGTGGTGTCGACCGCCGTCGACGGCGCGCCCCAACGGGTGATCCGGACCGAGCTGGTCGACCACCTCGAGAAGTCGGGCTGGCTGCGCGCCCTCCCCCGGGCCATGGCCAACGCACACGCCTTCCGCAAGGAGACCGACACCACCCTGGTGGCCCTCCTGAAGGAGGGGTACGCCATGAAGCAGGGCAACGACCTCTCCTGGCCGCAGGTCGTCATGGCCGCCAATGCGCCGATGATGACCAAGGCTGCACTGGTCGACGGGAGGACCGACGTCGGAGTGCTCCCCACCGGCCAGGTCGTCGGGGAGATCGACGAGCTGCCGACCGTGGCGGAACTGATCGGCCGGGTCGTCGACGAGGCCGGACGCGTGCTCGACCGTCTGTCGGGAGCGACCGCACCCGCTCCGCCCGTCCCCTGAACGGCGCGCACCGCACGACGGCACGTCCTCGACGACGGCGCGCACCGCACGACGGCGCGTCCTCGAGGACCGCGCGTCGGGCGTCCTCGCGGGGTGCGCGGTGCGCAGGCTGCCGGGGCCCGCTTCGCGATTGCCCATTGTGGTGGCCCGGCAGGTCGGCAATAATCACATCCTGAACCGCCAGTCACCACCCGCCCTGCCCGGCGTCGGATCGTCGCTTCGCACCGACGTGCCCACCCCGGGCGGTGCACGCTGAAGAGGAGCTCATATGTCGGAGGAAGTCCTGCGCTCCCAACAGGATCATCGAACGCCGCAAGGCGCGCGTGGTCCGGTCAGCATCACCGGGGTCGGTGCCGTGACCGGCTACGGCTGGGGCACCAAGCACATGTGGGACGGGTTCCTGCTCGGGGAGAGCGCCGTCAAGCTCACCAAGATGCCCTTCTACGCGGAGCACGACTCCGAAGACCACGCCAACCACCACGCGTACATCGCGACCATCGCGTCCGAGGGCGACCGCAGCGACGGGCCCAGTCGGTTCACCCGGGCACTCCGCTTCGCGGCCCGCGAGGCCATCACCGACGCGCGCTCACGCGGATGGACCCCGGGGCCGGTGGTCGGGGTGGTGCACAGCCTGGTGCTCGGCGACGTGGAGATGTGGGCCGACTTCCACCGCGACACGAGCAGCCGTGTGCGGGCCCGGCAGTGGATCAAGATGATGCCCTCGACGGTGCTCACCATGACGATGAAGGAGCACGGCTTCCACGGGCCGACCATGGGCGTGTCCGCCATGTGCGCCTCGAGCAACGCCGGTCTGATCACGGCCAAGTCCTGGCTCGACGCCGGCGTGTGCACCGACGTGCTCCTGCTCGCCACCGACCTGTCGCTGATGGACCAGGACGTCCGGGGGTTCGTCGACGTCGGTGTGGCCGTCGGCGACCAGCCGCCGCTCGAGGCCTGCCGGCCGTTCCAGGAAGGCAGCCGCGGCTTCGTGGCGGGCGAGGCGGCGGTGGCCATGGTGCTCTCCAAGGAGGGCCGCGGCTCCTACGGCAGCATGCTCGGCGGCAGCATGACGATGGACGCGTTCAGCGCCGTCTCCCTCGAGCCGTCGCACACCGAGCTGTTCCGGGCCTTCGAGGAGGCGATGCGGGTCTCCGGTGTCGACCCGGCCGACGTCGCCTACCTCAACGCCCACGGTCCCGGTACGGCCCAGTGCGATGCCGCCGAGGCCAGGGTGCTCGACGAGCTGTTCCCCCAGGCGCGCGGCATCTTCTCGGTCAAGCCGCTCACCGGCCACTGTCAGGCGGCCGCCGGAGCCGTCGAGCTGCTCGCCACGATCTACGCGTTCCAGACCGGCTACATCCCGGCCCCGCGCCAGGTGGCGCCCGGCCATCCGAGGCTCGTCTCCGGGCTCACCCCCCGCGTCCCCGGTCCGATGGTGAAGTCCTCGATCGGCCTGGGTGGCTTCAATTCGGTCGTGGTGATCGGCGAGCCCGAGGACTGACCGCCGTGGCGCGGCGGGCGATCGACGCGTCGCACGGGTGCGCCTGGGGCTGATTCCGACTCAAGGAGCCCCGACCAGCTGCCGATGTTGCGGCGTATGGTTACGACGAGCGGCTTCGGGGGTCAGCGCCCCATGTTCTCTCTGGACCGCATCGAGCGCGGTCCCGCGACCATGCTGGAGCTGTCGGAGGACATCGATCTCACGATCGACGGACTGCGCACGGTCACCTGGGTCTACGACAGCGCCACCGACGAGGTCTCCTGGTCGTACCCGTTCGAGGAGCTCTTCGGGTTTGCCGCCGGCGAACGTGGCTTCGCCGTCAGCTCGGGCACGTCGGTCGCCGACCAGCCGGAGTACACCGTCGCCGCACCTCCCCTCGGACCGATCTCCCCGGTCGCCATCGGACGCGCCGTACTGGAGCCGATCCTCGCCCCGCTCGCCAACGGACTCCCGCCGGCCCACTTCGACCTGCAGATGGTGGTCACCACACCCGACCTCGCCGAGCACCAGATCGTGGTGCGGGCCTCCCCCATCACCATCGGCGGCGACCACCACCTCGGCTCCGAGGTCCACACGTCCCGCTACTTCGTGGGCGTCGTCATCGACGTCACCGGCACACAACGGTTCGAGCGCGAGCTCGGTGAACTGGTCGACCGCTACCGCCTGCTGTCCGAGGTCTCGCCCGACGCGGTCGTGGTGCACCAGGACGCCCGACTCGTCTACGGGAACCGCTCCGCGTTCCGGCTCTACGGCATCGAGCCGGATCAGGTCAAGGAGTACTACGGCCGGATCATCACCGAGTTCCTCCACCCCGACGACATCGGCGACACCATCGAGCGGATCGCCGAGCTGCAGGAGGACGGTCAGTTCTGGGAGCACGGCGAGGCCCGCATCCTCCGGATCGACGGTACGTCGGTCATCGTCGAGGTGACGAGCATCCGCACCAGCTGGGCCGGCCGGCCGGCGTACCAGGTGATCATGCGTGACGTCTCGGAACGGCATGCCGCCGAGGCCGCCAACCGCTACCGGGCCAACCTGGTCGCCCAGGTGTCCGATGCCATCATCGGCATCGATGCGAGCGGCAAGATCGAGAGTTGGAACCAGGCGGCCCAGGGCATCTACGGATGGTCCGAGCGCGAGGTGGCCGGCCTGTCGATCAGTGCCGTGGTCAGTGCGAACCGCAGCGAGAGCGCGTCGGTGCTGGAGCGTGGACAGCACCGGCACCGCCGCAAGGACGGCTCCGAGGTGGAGGTCCTGGTGGCCATCGACCCGCTGATCGACGACGACACCCAGCCGTCCGGGTGGGTCGTCGTCTGCACGGAGCTGACCGACGCGCGCCAGGCCGAAGCGGGCCGACGTGCCGCCGAGGAACGCTACGAGGCCGTCGTCGCCTCGCTGAGCGAGGGGATCATCCTCTTCGACGACCAGGGCAACGTGTCCGCCCACAACTCGGCGGCCGAGCGGATCCTCGGGGACCGGCTCGCCTACGACAAGGGCCACCAGATGTTCACCGGTTCGGCCATCGCCATCTCCGCCAACGGGACCCCGCTGTCCGCCGACATGTTCCCCCACGTCAAGACCCTGACCCGGGGTGAGTCCGAGGACGACGTCGTCATCGGCGTGACCGACGACGACGGGCACCGGCAGTGGCTCTCCCTCAGCTCGAGGCTCCTGTCGGGCGCCGGCAAGGTCGACGCTCCCATGGTCGTGTGCTCGTTCACCGACGTGACCGACCGCCGGGTCGCGGAGGCGCAGCTGCACTGGCTCGCCTACCACGACGCGCTGACCGGTCTAGGCAACCGCTCGTTCTTCAACGACGAGCTCGAGCGCGAACTGATGATCTCGATGCAGCACGAGAGCAACCTGGCCGTGCTCTTCATCGACCTCGACCGCTTCAAGCTGGTGAACGATTCGTTCGGCCACGCCAGCGGGGACGAGCTCCTGAAGGAGCTGGCCCGCCGGTTCAAGACCGCGTCGCGCAAGGGCGACGTGGTCAGTCGTTTCTCCGGCGACGAGTTCGTGGTCCTGTGCTCCAACGTCCGGGACCTCGAGCACGCCGTCGCCCTGGCGTCGGAGTACGCCACGGTCACCGAGGCACCGTTCAAGCTGTCGACCGGACGGTCGGTGGTGGTGACGGCCAGCGTCGGTGTGGCCTACGTCGTCCAGGGCGACCAGACGGCCCAGGACATCCTCCAACAGGCGGACACCGCCATGTTCAAGGCCAAGAACAACGGTCGGTCGCGCATCGAGGTGTTCGACGAGTCGCTCCGCGAGAACTCGGTCGCCCGCCTCGAGATCTACGACGACCTGCGGCACTCGATCGAGAACGACGAGCTCGTGGTCCACTACCAGCCGATCGCCTCGGTCTCGAACGGCCGGATCGTGGCGCTCGAGGCGCTCGTCCGGTGGAACCATCCGACCCGCGGCCTGCTCGGGCCGATGGAGTTCATCCCCTTCGCCGAAGAGACCGACCTCATCTTCTCGCTCGGCCGCTGGGTACTGCGCGAGGCGTGCTTCACCATGGCCCGGTGGCGGCGCGAGGTCCCCGGGGCCGAGGACGCCTACATCACCGTCAACCTGTCGGTGCACCAGCTGAGTGACTCGTCCCTGCTCGACTCCATCGCCGAGGCGCTGGCCGACTCGGGCCTGCCGGCCGAGGGCCTGGTGCTCGAGGTGACCGAGTCGCTGCTGATGAGCGAGACGTCCGAGACGGTCGACGCGCTGAGCGGCATCCACGCCATGGGCGTCGGACTGGCCATCGACGACTTCGGCACCGGCGAGTCGTCGCTGGCCCGACTGAAGCGCTTCCCGGTCAAGGTGCTGAAGATCGACAAGTCGTTCGTGGACGGGCTCGGGATCCTCGAGACCGACGAGGCCATCGTGGCCGCCATCGTGCAGCTCTCGAAGGCACTGGGACTCGTCGTCCTGGCCGAGGGGGTCGAGACCCCCGCACAGCTCGAGCGGGTGGCCGCTCTCGGCTGCGACCTCTATCAGGGCTACCTGATGTCGCGGCCGGTCAGCGCCGAGCAGATCGACTTCGCCAAGAAGGCGGAGACGACCCCGCAGACAGACCTCCCCGCGTAGCGGCGTGCTCCGGCGCCCGCTACGCGGGGCGGGCCCGGTACCCGGTCCGGGGTCCGGTCAGCCGAGCCGCTCGATGATGGTGGCGTTGGCCTGGCCGCCGCCCTCGCACATCGTCTGCAGCCCGTAGCGCGCCCCGGTCCGCTCCATCTCGTTCAGGAGGGTGGCCATGAGGCGGGCCCCCGAGCCGCCGGTCGGGTGGCCGATGGCGATGGCACCGCCGTTGACGTTGACCCGGTCCATGTCCGGGTGGTGCTCCTTCTCCCACGCCAGGACGACCGAGGCGAACGCCTCGTTGATCTCGATCAGGTCGATGTCGTCGAGCGACAGCTTCGCCTTCTCGAGGACGAGCGTCGTCGCCGGGATGGGCGCCGTCAGCATGATGACCGGGTCGTTGGCGGCCACCGCGAACGTGTGGAAGCGGGCCCGAGGGGTCAGTCCGAGCTGCCCGGCGCGCTCCTCGGACATGATCAGCACCGCGGCGGCGCCGTCCGAGATCTGCGACGACGAGGCCGCGGTCACGAGGCCGTCCTCGACGAAGCACGGCGGCAACGACGCGAGCTTCTCGTAGGAGGAGCCGGCCCGGACGCCCTCGTCGAACGTCAGGAGGCCTTCGTCGGCCGGGTCGCCCTCGTCGGTCCCGGCCACCGCGACCTTGTCCTCCACCCGCGCACGGCGCGTGGCCAGCGGCACGATCTCCCGGTCGAAGCGCCCCTCGGCGATCGCCCGGGCGGCGTTCTCGTGCGAGCGGAGCGCGAAGCGGTCCATCTCCTCGCGGGTGACGTCCCAGCGTCGGGCGATCTCCTCGGCGCACAGGCCCTGGTGGATGAAGTCGAACCGGCCGTGGACCGTCGGGCCGTAGGCCTCGCCCGGACCGTGCTCGGTGGTCGAGCCGATCGGGACCCGGCTCATGGCCTCGACCCCGCCGCCGATCACGATGTCCATGGCGCCCGAGGCGACGGCCTGGGCGGCGAAGTGCACCGCCTGCTGGGCGGACCCGCACTGACGGTCGACCGTGGTCCCCGGGACGGTGTCCGGAAACCCGGCGGCCAGGGCGGCGTTGCGCCCGATGTTCATGGCCTGCTCGCCCACGGTCATCGTGCACCCGAAGATGACGTCCTCGACCATCGCCGGGTCGAGGTCGTTGCGGGCCAGCAGCGCGGCCAGCGGCTGGGCGGCCAGGTCGACCGCGTGCCACCCGGACAGGCGCCCGTTCTTCTTCCCTACCGGGGTGCGGACGACATCGACGATCACGGCGCTGGGCATGGGGACATTGTTGCCGATGGGCCACGGTTGCCGGAAATCTGGCGGTGTGTCAGATTTCTGCTCGACCGCGACGGGCGTGCCACGCCCCGGGCCGAACGAGGGACGCACCCGATGGACCGACCGATGGACCTGCACTACACCGACGCCCAGGAGGCGTTCCGGACCGAGGCCCGCGAGTGGCTGTCGGCCCACGCCCCCGCTCCCCGGTCGCTGCCCTCGCTGGACACCGCCGAGGGATTCGAGGCACATCGCGCCTGGGAGGCCGAATTGGCGGCCGACCGGTGGTCGGTCGTGTCGTGGCCCGAGGAGTACGGCGGTCGTGGCGTGGGGATCCTGGAATGGCTCGTCTTCGAGGAGGAGTACTGGCGCGCCCAGGCCCCCCTGCGGGTCAGCCAGAACGGGGTCTTCCTCCTGGCCCCGACCATGTTCGAGTTCGGCACCGACGCCCAGAAGTCCCGGTTCCTACCGCCGATGGCGACAGCCCGGGAGATCTGGTGCCAGGGGTGGTCCGAGCCCGACGCCGGCAGCGACCTCGCCGGAATCCGCAGCCGGGCCCGCCGGTCCGACGCCGAGGGCGGCTGGGTGCTGAGCGGCCAGAAGACCTGGGCGTCCCGGGGCGCCTTCGCCGAGTGGTGCTTCGGCCTGTTCCGCACCGACCCCGAAGCCGAGCGCCACCGGGGCCTGACGTACTTCCTGGTCGACATGGCCACCCCCGGCGTGACCGTCCGGCCCATCCCCCAGATCGACGGGGAGACCGGCTTCGCCGAGCTCTTCTTCGAGGACGTCTTCGTGCCGGACGACCTGGTCCTCGGCGACGTCGGCAGGGGATGGAACGTGGCCATGGCCACCGCCGGGTCCGAGCGCGGCCTGAGCCTGCGCAGCCCGGCCCGCTACAGCCGGGCGGCCGACCGGCTGGTCGACCTGTACGCCGACCGGCTGGCCCGCGACCCCGACCGGGCCCGTCGCAGCGCCGACGCCGTGGCCCGTGCCTGGACCGCGGCCGAGGCCTACCGGTTGAACACCCTGTGGACGGCCACCCGGGTCCTGGACGGTGGATCGGTCGGGCCCGAGGCCAGCGCCAACAAGATCCACTGGTCCGAGACCGACCTGGCCATCCACCGGGCCGCACTGGACCTGCTCGGTCCCGAGGCCGAGCTCCACGGGGACGGGGTCGACGCGCCGTGGCTCGACGGCTACCTGTTCGCCCTGGCCGGCCCCATCTACGCCGGCACCAACGAGATCCAGCGGAACGTGGTGGCCGAGCGCATGCTCGGGCTGCCGCGGGCCTGAGGGGGAGCCACCGACATGCACTTCGCCTTCACCGACCAGCAGTGCGAGTTCCGCGACGCCGTCCGCCAGGTCCTGGCCAAGGAGTGCACGACCGACGCCGTGCGGGCGGCCTATGACGCACCGACGGCGCGCTCGCCACGGTGGGCCACCCTGGCCGACCTCGGCGTGGCCGGCCTGACCGTCCCCGAGCGCCACGGGGGGCTGGGTCTCGGACTGGTCGACCTGGTCCCGCTGGTAGAGGAGGCGGGCCGGGTGGCACTCCCCGAGCCGCTGGCCACCACGACCGGGGTCGCCGCACCGCTGCTGGCCGACCTCGACGCAACCGGCACCGCCGACGCACGGATCGGCCCGTGGCTCGACGGCATCGCCAGCGGCGCCCTGACCGCGGCGGTGGCCGACGCCCGGTGGCCGGGCGGCGCGGTCGCCGGGGCCGACGGTGCCGACGTGCTCCTCCTGGTCAGCGACGGCCCGGACGGGCACGAGCTCCACGGCCTCGAGGCCTCCTCGGTGACGGTCACCCCGGTGCCGTCGCTCGACCCGACCCGCCGGCTGGGCGCACCCGTGTGGGTCCCGACGCCGGACACCGTGCTGGTCTCGGGGGACCGGGCCGGCGCCCACCTCGCCGTGGGTGGCGATCGGGCGGCGGTGGTCACGGGCGCCGAGCTGCTCGGCCTGGCCGACGCCATGATCACCCTGACCGCCGCGTACGCCAAGGACCGCCAGCAGTTCGGCGTGCCCATCGGCAGCTTCCAGGCCGTCAAGCACCTCCTGGCCGGGGCCCAGGTCCTCCTCGAGTTCGCCCGCCCCGTCGTCTACGGCGCCGCATGGGCGCTCGACACCGGGAGCCCGGACGCGTCGCGGGCGGCATCGGTGGCCAAGGCCTACGCGTCCGACGCCGCCTCCGAGGCCGCCCGGGTGTCACTGCAGGTGCACGGGGCCATCGGCTACACGTGGGAGTGCGACCTCCACCTCTTCCTCAAGCGCACCTGGGCCC
>Ga0209698_10002571_pt1 | contig 20487 bp, 22 predicted proteins | sample LitLauG_LLR_2012_FD_187203 | JGI IMG/M metagenome (GOLD analysis project Ga0209698, IMG submission 187203) | Freshwater sediment microbial communities from Pennsylvania, USA - Little Laurel Run_MetaG_LLR_2012 (SPAdes) (version 2) | ecosystem: Environmental > Aquatic > Freshwater > Creek >...
GGGACGGGACGGGAGCGACCCGCCACGGTCCCGGCGCCTCCTGGGTGCGGCCCGCGACCGCCACGAGGGCGTCCAGCAGCAGGCTCACCCCCGCGCCCCCCGCGTCCACCACGCCAGCCCGGGCCAGCGGCTCCAGCTGCCCCGGTGTCGCCGCCAGGGCCGTCCGGGCCCCCGCGGCGGCGGCGGCGAGCACGTCGACGGGGTCCTGCGACACCTCGGCGGCCGCCGCCTCGGCCGCGGCGCGCACGACGGTCAGCATCGTGCCCTCCACCGGCTGCTCGACCGCGGCGTACGCGGCGAGGCTGGCCTGCGCCAACGCGGCGCGCAACGCGGCAGCCGGGTGGGTGGTGCGGCCGTCCAGCGCGTCAGCGGCACCGCGCAGCAGCTGGGACAGGATCACCCCGGAGTTGCCCCGGGCACCGAGCAGTGCGCCGTGGGCGAGCACCCGCGCGGCGCGCGCTGTGTCCTGCGGCGGGTGCGGCGGTCCCGCGCCCTCGCGCAGCTCGGTCACCGCGGCGAGCAGCGTGAGGTACAGGTTGGTCCCGGTGTCGCCGTCAGGGACCGGGAAGACGTTCAGCGCGTCGATCTCGCCGCGGGCGGCGGCCAGCGCAGCCAGTGCCTCCTCGCACCACCGGTGCACCGCGGGACCCTGCAGGCCCTGCATCGCGTCCACCGGCCCCTCCTCGCACCCACCTGCCCGGAGCCCCCGCTGAGCCGCCGCCCGCGGGTCTGGCGGACCGTGGCAATCTAGCGCCGCGCGGGCCGCGGGCCGCTCCCCCGCCCACCGGGGGTGGCCGGTGGATCGCCGGGGCGGCTGTCGGGTACTCTGGGCGTCCGCCTGCGTCGACGCGACGCGGCGTGACCGCCCCCCCTCGTGTGATGGAGAGTGCACCGTGGCCGCCAACTGTGACGTCTGTGGCAAGGGCCCGGGCTTCGGCAACTCCATCTCCCACTCCCACCGCCGGACGCCGCGTCGCTGGAACCCCAACATCCAGACGGTGCGCGCGAAGGTCGGCCCGAAGGGCGCCACCCCCAAGAAGCTGAACGTGTGCACCTCCTGCCTGAAGGCTGGCAAGGTCACCCGCTAGCCCGACCGGACCGCCTCCCCCGGCCGCGGGGCGCCCCGCGGACCCGCTCAGCGCGTCGGGCCTCCGAAGTGGCGGTACCCCCCCGGTCCGGCGTAGCTGACACCGTCGACGCTGACCCCGCTGCCCTCCGCCACGCTGCCCAGGCGGCGCCATCCCGGCGGCAGCGCGGTGCCAGGGGGGAACGTAGCGACGAGGGCGTGGTCCTCCCCCCCGGTCAGCTGCCACTCCCGCGCGTCCAGGCCCAGGGCGGAGGCCGCCGAGGCGAGCACCTCGTCGACCTCCAGCGTCGCGGTGTCGACGTCCACGGCCACCCCGGACGCCGTCGCCACGTGAGCGAGGTCGGCCAGCAGGCCGTCGCTCACATCGATCATCGCCGTGGCCCCGGCTGCGGCGGCCTGCGGGCCGGCGGCGTAGGGCGGGGTTGGGCGGCGGTGGGCGGCGACGAGGGCCCGGGGTGCGGTGAAACCGCGGGACAGCACCGCCAGGCCACCCGCCGAGAAGCCGAGCACGCCGCACACGGCGAGCACGTCGCCGGGCCGTGCCCCGCCGCGGCGCACCGGGGGGCGTCCGTCCAGGCTGCCCAGCGCCGTCACCGCGACGACGAGCACGTCAGCACGCACCACGTCCCCGCCCGCGACCCCGGCTCCCGCGGCGGCCGCCTCGCCTGCCAGGCCGTCGGCGAGGCCGAGCGCCCAGGGCGCCGGCAGGTCCGCGGGCAGGGCGAGGGCCACGAGCAGAGCGGTGGGACGGGCCCCCATCGCCGCCACGTCGGCCAGGTTGGCCGCCGCGGCCTTGTGCCCCACGTCCACACCGCTGGACCAGGCACGCTTGAAGTGGACGCCCTCGACCAGGGCGTCGGTGGTGGCCACGACCTGCCCGTCGGCGGCTGCGACGACGGCCGCGTCGTCCCCGGGGCCGAGCAGGACGTCAACGGTGGCGGGCATCCGCGCTATCACCGCCGCGATCAGCTCGAACTCGCCCAGCTCACTGACACTGCCCTGCGGTGCGTGCGGACCACCGTCTGCCACGCTGACCCCTCCCGCGATAGCCTCCCCGGACACCCTGCGGCGCCCGAAGGAGGTCGACGTGATCCAGGCCTACATCCTGATCCAAACAGAGGTCGGAAAGGCTGCGACGGTCGCCCAGGAGATCGCGAACATCCCCGGGGTGCTGCTGGCCGAGGACGTGACCGGTCCCTACGACGTGATCGTGCGCGCCGAGGCGGGCACCGTCGACGAGCTGGCCAGGCTCGTCGTGGCGCGGGTACAGACCGTCGCCGGCATCACCCGGACTCTGACCTGCCCAGTCGTCCACCTGTAGGCGGCGGGGTCGGCCGGCCGGGCGGGCACCGGCTGGCGCTCGCCGCGGTGGTGGCCGTGCTGCTCGCCGGCTGCTCCTCGCCCGCCCCCAACCCGACGGCGCCGCTGGCCATCACGCCCCCGACCCCGACCGGACCGGCGGCGGCGGCGTGTGCGCGGCTGTCCCACGCCCTGCCGACCACGGTGGCAGGCCTGCCGCGCCGCCCCACCGAGCCGCCCACCGACACGACGGCGGCCTGGGGCAACCCGCCGGTGGTGCTGCTGTGCGGGACCGCCGCCCAGACGGTGCCCGCCACCGCGCAGCTGGTGGTCGTGGACGGGGTCAGCTGGTACCCCCAGACAGTGGGGGGCGGCTACGTGTTCGCCTCCGTGGGCCGGGCCGCGGAGGTCGCGCTGTTCGTCCCCGCCTCGGTGAACCCGGCCGGGACTGCATTGGCCGACGTGAGCCCCGTGGTCGCCGCCCGTGTCCCCGCCGCGCGGTGAGCGACCCGCGGGCCGCCCGTGCTCCGCGCGCGGTCAGCGCAGGCCTGGCGGTTTCGCCAGCGCCGTGTCGATCAGGCGGTCCAGCAGCGCCGGGTAGTCCACCCCGCTGGCCGCCCACATGCGCGGGAACATCGACACCGGCGTGAAGCCCGGCATCGTGTTCACCTCGTTGACGACCAGGGCACCGTCAGGGGTGAGGAAGAAGTCCACCCGGGCCAGACCCTCGCAGCCCAGCGCATCAAACGCCGCGACCGCGGTCGCGCGCACCCGGTCCGCGGTGGCCTCGGGCAGGTCCGCCGGAACATCCAGCCCGGTGGTGTCGTCGAGGTACTTGGCGGCGAAGTCGTAGAAGTCGTGCCCGGCGCCCACCCTGATCTCCGCGACGACACTGGCCTGGGCGGGCCCCCGACCCGGCCCCTCCAGGACGCCGCACTCCAGCTCCCGACCGTCCACACCCTGCTCGACCAGCACGTGCGGGTCATGGGTGCGGGCCAGCGCGACGGCCTCCGCCAGGCCCTGCGGGCCGGCAACCTTGGAGATGCCGACGCTGGACCCGGCCCGCGCCGGCTTGACGAACACCGGCCACGTCAGCTGCTCGTGCACCCGGGCGAGCGCGGCGACCGGGTCGGCGTCCAGCTCGCGCGCACGCAGCGCCACGTACGGCCCGACCGGCAGACCCGCCGCCGCCAGCATCACCTTCATCGCGATCTTGTCCATGGCGACCGCGGAGGCGAGCACCCCTGACCCCACGTAGGGCGTGCCGGCCAGCTCCAGCAGCCCCTGCAGGGTGCCGTCCTCCCCGAACGGGCCGTGCAGCAGCGGGAACACCACGTCGACCCGGTCCAGGACGCGCGGCGCAGTACCGGCCTCGACGACCAGCGCGGCGGCCTGGGTGTCCCCGCTCCACACCAGCTGGGCGCTGGTGGGGTCGACCGCGGGCAGGGTGTCCTCGTGGATCGCCAGGCGACCCGGGTCATCCGCGGCGATGACCCATCGCCCGTCGCTGGTGATGCCTACCGGCACCACGTCGTAGCGGTCGCGGTCCAGGGCCGCCAGCACGCTGCCGGCGGTCACACACGAGATCGCGTGCTCGGTGGACCGCCCGCCGAACACCACCGCCACCCGCACCCGCCCCGGATGCCCGCCGTGCCCGCCCGCGCTCATCGCCGTGACCCTACCGTCGCGATACTGGGCCTCGTGCCCACCACTGCCTCCTCCCGACCCTGGGCGGCCAGCACCGTCGCGGTGCATGCCGGCCGTCCGCCAGCCACCCCCGACGCGCCGGTGAACACCCCGCCGGTGCTGAGCTCGGTGTTCCACGCCGGAGGGGTCAGCGAGTACGCGCGGTCGGGCAACCCGACCTGGTCCGCGCTGGAGGAGGCGGTCGGTGCCCTGGAGGGGGGCCGGGCGCTGGCGTTCGCGTCGGGCATGGCGGCGGTAGCCGCCGTGGTGGAGCTGGTCGGCCTGGGCGGGCGGGTGGTCGCGCCACGGTCGGGGTACTCGGGCACGCGCGCGCTGCTGGCCGAGCGGGCCGGTGCTGGGCGCCTGGAGCTCGTCGAGGTCGACGTGGCCGACCCCGCCGCCGTGGCGGCCGCCGCACCCGGCGCGGCGTTGGTGTGGCTGGAGTCGCTGACCAACCCACTGCTGCAGGCCCCCGACGTGGCGGGCGCCGCCGAGGCCGCCCACGACGCCGGCGCACTGCTCGCCGTGGACGCCACGTTCGCCACCCCGCTGCGGTCCCGCCCGCTCGCCGACGGCGCGGACATCGTGGTGCACTCGGCGACGAAGCTGATCGCCGGCCACTCCGACGTGCTCGCGGGCCTGGTCGTGGTGCGCGACGAGCAGATGGCCACCCGCCTCGCCGCGGTGCGCACCGCGACCGGGGGGATCCTCGGCCCGGTGGAGGCGTGGCTGGTGCTGCGTGGGCTGCGCACCCTCGGGGTGCGCCTGGACCGCGCGGAGGCCACCGCGGCCACACTGGCGCGCCGGCTGGCCGACCACCCGGTCGTCGCGCGGGTGCGCTACCCCGGGTGGGGTTCGGTCGTCTCGGTCGAGCTGGACGGTGCGCCGGCCGCGGACGCGATGGTCGCCGGTGTTCGGCTGTGGCTGCACGCCACCAGCCTGGGCGGGGTGGAGTCCACCCTGGAGCGCCGCGCCCGCTGGTCCGCGGAATCCCCCGACGTGCCCCCGGGGCTGGTGCGGCTGTCCGTCGGCGTGGAGGACGCGGAGGACCTGTGGGCGGACCTCGCGCAGGCCCTGGACGCCGTCGCTGGTGGCATCCCGGGCTAGCGGCCGGCAGCCTGCTCCGGCTTGGCCTCCCGCCCCATCAGCCGGCCCACGACCTGCGCCGGGGCGACGCCGTCGCGCAGGACCCGCACGACCTGTGCGGTGATGGGCATGTCGACCCCATGGGCGTCGGCGAGGGCGAGGATGGCCGGCGCGGACTTGACTCCCTCGGCGGTCTGGTGCAGGGCCTGACCAGCCTCGGCGACCGACATCCCCCGGCCCAGGTTGACCCCGAACGTGCGGTTGCGCGACAGCGGGGAGGAGCAGGTCGCCACTAGGTCGCCGAGGCCGGCCAGGCCGGCGAACGTGGCCGGGTCCGCGCCCAGCGCGGCGCCCAGCCGCGCGATCTCGGCCAGGCCGCGGGTGAGCAGGGAGGCCTGGGTGTTCTCCCCGAACCCGAGCCCCGCAGCCATCCCGACGGCCAGTGCGATGACGTTCTTCACCGCGCCGCCGAGCTCCGTGCCGACGACGTCGGTGTTGGTGTACGGGCGGAAGTACCAGGTGTGGCAGGCGGCCTGCACGCGTTGCGCGGTCGCGGCCGAGACAGACGCGACGACGGTGGCGGCGGGCTGGTGGGCCAGCACCTCCCCCGCCAGGTTGGGTCCGGAGACCACCACCACCGACGAGTCGGGCACGGCGGCGACCTCGGTGATGACCTCGCTCATCCGCAAGGTGGTGCCCAGCTCCACCCCCTTGATGAGGCTGACCAGCACGGCGTCGCGCGGCAGCAGCGGGCTCCAGGCGGTCAGGGCGCGGCGCAGCTCCTGGGCGGGCACGGCGAGCACCACGAGGTCCGCACCGGCCAGCGCGTGGGCAAGGTCGGTGGTGGCGACCAGGGCGGGCGGCAGCGCGACCCCCGGGTGGGCCACCGGGTTCTCGTGCCGGTCCGTCACCGCCGAGGCCAGCACCGGGTCACCGCCGAACAGCCGCACCTGGCAGCCGGCGTCGACCAGGACGGCGGCGAACGCGGTCCCCCACGACCCCATGCCCAGCACCGCCGCGGTGGTCACGACGACCCCCCCGGCCCGCGAGCCGGCCCGGTCCCGGCGCGGGGGTCGTAGCGCCTCGGGGGTGCCTGCTCGCCGCGCAGCCCGGCGAGCAGGTCGGTGATCGCCGCGACGATCTCCGCACTGGCGGCGGCGAGCAGCTCAGCGGTCACGGGTTGGTCCCGGTAGGTGGCCAGGTCCATCGGTGCCCCGGCGGCGACGCAGACACGCACCGGTGGCAGCAGGTGCGGCAGCGAGCCGTACGGGGCAAGGATGTTCTGCACGCCCCACTGGGCGACCGGCACCACCGGCGCTCCGCTGGCGAGGGCGATGCGGGCCGCACCTGTACGCCCCACCATCGGCCACAGGTCGGGGTCCTTGGTGATGGTGCCCTCCGGGTAGACCACGACACACTCCCCGGCGCGCGCCGCCGCCACGGCCGCGTCCACCGAGGTCGCCGCGTCTGCGCTGCCCCGCGCGACCGGGATCTGTCCGGCGCCGCGCAGCAGGGCTCCCGCCCCGGGGACGCCGAACAGTGAGTCCTTGGCCAGGAACCGGGGTGGCCGACCGCGCTCGTGCAGGAAGTGGGCCAGGGTGAACGGGTCGGCGTAGGACAAGTGGTTGGCGGCCACGACCACCCCACCGGTGCGGGGCACGTTCTGGGCGCCCTGCCACTGCCGACGCGTGACCGTGAGCAGCACCGGCTTCACCAGAATCGAGGCACCGGTGTACCAGGCGCCGGCACCGCGCACCGCGCACCTCCTGGACGTCCCTCGGGCGACCATCGTGTCGCCTGCCGTCGGACAGTGTCGAGCATGCCTGCCAGGATCTACGCAATGGACACCCCCGACACCTGGTCTGTGGTCATGCCCGTCAAGGCGCTGACCGCCGCCAAGTCTCGTCTCGCCGACCTCGGACCGGGGCCGAGGTCGGCGCTCGCACACGCCTTCCTCGTCGACAGCCTTGCCGCCGTGCTGGCCTGCCCCGCGGTCAGCCGGGCCAGCGTCGTCACCGACGACCGCGACGTGGCCGACCTCGCCGCCCGCGCCGGTGCGGACGTGGTGACCGAGCGGCCCGGCAGCGGCCTCAACGCCGCGGTGGCCTACGGGGCGAGCGTGGCTGCAGCGCGTGGGGAGCTGCGGGTCGCCGCGCTGGTCGCCGACCTGCCCAGCCTCACCGCCGTCGACCTGGCCACCGCGCTGCGGGCTGCCGCCCACCACCACCACGCGTTCGTGCCCGACGCCGCCGGGACCGGCACGACGCTGTTGGCGGCCACCGGCCCTGCCGGCCTAGCGCCGCGGTTCGGTCCGGGATCTGCGGCGGCGCACGCGTCGCTCGGGGCCACCAACCTGTCCCGGGTCGTGCACGCCGCGCTGGCCACGCTGCGCCGCGACGTCGACACCCTCGCGGACCTGCGCGCAGCGATCGCTCTCGGAGCGGGGACTGCCACTACGTCGTGGCTGGACCGCTGGGGCGCGCTGGCGGAGCAAGCCGCGGGCTAGGGCCGCGGCCAGGTCCTGACACGCCACCGCGGGCCGGACCCTGGTGGGTCCGGCCCGCGGTGTCTGCGGGACGAGCTACGCCTTCTTGGCGGCGGTCTTGCGCGCCGGCGCGGCCTTCTTCGCGGTGGTGGTCTTCTTGGCCGGGGCCGCCTTCTTAGCTGCCACGGTCTTCTTCGCCGGCGCCTTGGCCGGGGCCTTTGCCGCCGTCTTGGCCGGCGCTGCCTTCGTCGCGCGGGTGGTGGTGCGGGCTGGCGCCGCCTTGGCGGGCGCCTTGGTGGCGGTCCTGGCCGGTGCCTTGGCAGCCGTCTTGGCCGGTGCCTTGGCAGGAGCCTTGGCCGGTGCCTTGGCGGCCGTCTTGGCCGGGGCCTTCGCTGCGACGGTCGCCTTGGCCGGCTTCTTCGCACCGGAGACGAACGCCTTGAACTCCGCGCCAGGACGGAACTTCGGCACCGCGGTCTTCTTGACCTTCACCGTCTCCCCGGTGCGGGGGTTGCGGGCGGTGCGGGCGGCCCGCTCGGCCTTCTCGAAGATGCCGAAGCCGGTGAGCGCGACCTTCTCCCCGCGAGCCACCGTGTGCTGAATGGCGTCGAGCACTCCGTCTACGGCGGCCTGCGCCTCTTTCTTCCCCGTGCCGAGACGCTCGGCAAGGGTGTCGATGAGCTCGCTCCTGTTCACTGCTTCCCCTCCGCGGGTCCGTTGTCAGGCTTGTGCCTGACTCAGAGCCGACGGTAGGGCTATCCGCACAGGCCTACAACGACCGCAACGCCTCTTTGCCCTTGTTTCTCAAGGGTTGCTGGCCCCGTGCGCCCCACGCGTCACCCGGCTGCGGCCCCGGCCGCAACGGTGGTGGGCAGCCACTGCGCCCGAGTCGCCTCGTAGGCGGCCACGTCGTCGACGTGGCGCAGGGTCAGACCGATGTCGTCCAACCCCTCCATCAGCCGCCAGCGGCTGTAGTCGTCCAGGTCGAACGCCACCACCGTGTCGGCCCAGGCCACCTGACGGGCAGCCAGGTCGACGCGCACCTCCACCGTCGGGTCGGCCTCGGTCGCCGACCACAGCTGCTCCACCGCCTCCAGGGGCAGCACCACGGTCAGCAGCCCCCCCTTCAAGGAGTTGGAGCGGAAGATGTCCCCGAAACGTGGGGCGATGACGGCGCGGAACCCGCCGTCCTGCAGTGCCCAGACCGCGTGCTCCCGGGACGAGCCGGTGCCAAAGTCGGGCCCCGCCACCAAAATCGTGGCGCCGGCACGCTCCGGCGCGTTGAGCACGAAGGTCGGGTCGGCGCGCCAGGCGGCGAACAGCCCGTCACCGAACCCGGTCCGGGTCACCCGCTTGAGGTACACGGCGGGGATGATCTGGTCGGTATCGACGTTGCTGCGGCGCAGCGGCACAGCACGGCCTGTGTGGGACACGAACGGGTCCATGGTGGTGGTCCTTCCCTAGTCCAGGTCGCCAGGCGCGGCGAGCCGACCAACGACAGCGGTGGCTGCTGCCACCTGGGGGGACACCAGGTGCGTGCGTCCCCCCGGGCCCTGCCGGCCCTCGAAGTTGCGGTTGGACGTCGACGCGGAGCGCTCCCCCGCGGCCAGCTGGTCGGGGTTCATGCCCAGGCACATGGAGCAGCCGGCACTGCGCCACTCCGCACCGGCCGCAGTGAACACGGCGTCCAGACCCTCGGCCTCGGCCGCCAGGCGGACCCGCGCTGAGCCGGGCACCACGAGCATCCGCACCCCCGGGGCCACCCGGCGCCCGTCGATGACCGCGGCGGCGGCCCGCAGGTCCTCCAGCCGACCGTTGGTGCACGAGCCCACGAAGACGGTGTCCACGGCCACGTCGCGCATCGGGGTGCCCGGCGCCAGCCCCATGTAGGCCAGCGCCCGCTCGGCCGCGCCCCGGTCGTCGGCGTCGGCGAACAGCGCGGGGTCGGGGACGACGCCGGACAGTGCCACTCCCTGACCGGGGTTGGTGCCCCAGGTGACGAAGGGCTCGATCGCCGTGGCGTCCAGCACCACCTCGGTGTCGTACACCGCGTCGTCGTCGCTAGCCAAGGTTGACCACGAGGCCACCGCCTCGTCCCACGCAGCGCCGCTGGGCGCGTGTGCTCGGCCTCGCAGGTAGTCGAACGTGGTCTGGTCGGGGGCGATCATCCCGGCGCGCGCCCCCGCCTCGATGGACATGTTGCAGACCGTCATCCGGCCCTCCATGGACAGCGCGCGGATGGCCTCCCCGCGGTACTCCACCACGTAGCCCTGCCCGCCCCCCGTCCCGATCTGCGTGATCAGGGCCAGGATCAGGTCCTTGGCGGTCACCCCGGCGCGCAGGCTGCCGGTGACCGTGACGGCCATGGTCTTAGGCCGCACCAGCGGCAGGGTCTGGGTGGCCAGGACGTGCTCGACCTCCGACGTCCCGATGCCGAAGGCCAGCGCACCGAAGGCACCATGGGTCGAGGTATGGGAGTCCCCGCACACCACCGTCATCCCCGGCTGGGTCAGCCCCAGCTGGGGTCCGACGACGTGCACGATGCCCTGGTCGACGCTGCCCAGGGAGTACAGCGGGACACCGAACTCGGCGCAGTTGCGGCGCAGAGCTGCCACCTGCTCACGGCTCACCGGGTCCGCGATCGGCTGGTCGATGGCCAGGGTCGGGACGTTGTGGTCCTCGGTGGCCAGCGTCAGGTCAGGGCGCCGCACCCCCCGGCCAGCCTCCCGCAGACCGTCGAAGGCCTGCGGGCTGGTGACCTCGTGGACGAGGTGCAGGTCGATGTACAACAGGTCGGGCTCACCGTCGGCACGGCGCACGACGTGGCCCTCCCATACCTTCTCCGCCAGCGTCTGTCCCATCCGACTACCTCCTGGCGTCTCAGCATCTGAGACCGTAGTATTGCGGCGTGGACAACCATAGCGGAGTCGGCGTCGTGGACAAGACCGCCGCACTCCTCGGCGCCTTGGAGTCCGGGCCACTGTCACTGGCCGGTCTGGTCGCAGCGACGCAGCTGCCGCGCCCGACCACGCACCGCCTCGCCGTGGCCCTGGAGCACCATCGTCTGGTCGCTCGCGACGACCGTGGCCGATTCATTCTCGGGCCCCGGATCGTCGAGCTGGCCGCAGCCGCAGGTACCGACCGACTGGTCGCCGCGGCCGCGCCGGTGCTCGTCTGGCTGCGCGACACCACCGGGGAGAGCGCCCAGGTGTACCGCCGGGTCGGCGACGAGCGGGTCTGCGTGTCCGCTGCCGAGCGAGAGTCCGGCCTGCGCGACACCGTGCCGGTGGGGTCCGCCCTGCCGATGACCGCAGGCTCCGCGGCCCAGGTGCTGCTCGCCTGGGAGGACGCGGAGACGACCCGCCGGCTGGGGGCGGCCGCCCGTTTCTCCCCTGCGGCCCTGGCGCAGGTCCGTCGACGGGGCTGGGCCCACACCGTCGGTGAGCGCGAGTCAGGGGTGGCATCGGTCTCAGCACCCGTGCGCGCCACCACGGGCCGGGTCGTGGCCGCCATCTCCGTGTCCGGTCCGATCGAGCGGCTGACCCGCACCCCGGGTCGGCTGTTCGCCGCCCCGGTGGTCACGGCGGCGGAGCGGCTCACCCGACAGTTGGCGGCCGGGTAGCAACGGCTGGACCCCGGGTCGCTGCCCTGCGAGGGCGACGCCCGACCGCCGCAGATCTGTGCGCCGACGCAGTCGGCCGCACCGTCGCGGCCCGGGAGCCGGTGCCCGCACCGCCGCCACCTGGCTTACCCGGCAGGGAACGGGGTGGGGCCTGCGCCCGGGACCAGTTCCGCGAGCAGCGCACGGACGTCGGCGTCGATGTCGTCCCTGATGCGACGGACCTCCTCCGGCGACCTCCCGTCCGGGTCGTCGAGCTCCCAGTCCAGGTAGCGCTTGCCCGGAACACCGGGCAGGCATCTCCGCACCCCATCGTGACCAGGACGTCGGCCGCCCTGGCCACGTCGTCGGTCAGCGGCTTAGGGAACTCCCTGCCGATGTCCAGACCCAGCTCATCCAGGACCTGGGCGACCGCCGGGTTGACGGCGTCGGCCGGCATCGAGCCTGCGGAGCGGACGTGGACACGGCCGTGCGCGTGGTGGTTGAGCAGAGCGGCCGCCATCTGGGAGCGTCCGGCGTTGTGGACGCAGACGAAGAGCACCTCAGGAACGTCCTTGGGCAGTGACCCCTGGGATTGGGCCAGGGCGGTGAGCCTGTCCCGGGTGAACCGGTAGCTGAGGTTGGCGAGGTGCACCTTCACGGTGGCCGTCCGGTACAGCGCCATGTAGGACTCGTGGACGCACCGGTCGATGGTCTCCCTGGCGAACACCCCGTGGAACTGCTCCGCAAACTCCTCGGTCATGTGCTGGAGAACCTGCTCGATGGACGCCGTGGGCTGCCCCTCGAAGGCTGTGCGGCTGCTGTCGTTCATGGGCCCTCCTTCGGTGCACGACTCGCTACGGGCTCAGCGGGGCTCGTCAGGTCACGACGGGCTCAATGTCCAGCTCCTCGAGCAGGGCGAGGATGCGCGCCTTGATCGCGTCGCGGATCGGTCGCACCGCCTCGACGCCCTTGCCGGCAGGGTCGTCCAGCGTCCAGTCCTCGTAGCGCTTGCCGGGGAAGATCGGGCAGGCGTCCCCGCAGCCCATGGTGATGACCACGTCGGACTCTTTCACCGCGTCGACGGTCAGCAGCCTGGGGGACTCCGCCGTGATGTCGATGCCCTCCTCCGCCATGGCGGCGATCGCCGACGGGTTGACCTGGTCCGCGGGCTCGGATCCCGCTGAGCGCACCTCAACGCCACCTCCGGACAGTGCTGCGAGGTAGCCCGCGGCCATCTGGGACCGCCCGGCGTTGTGGACGCAGACGAACAGCACACTGGGCTTGTCAGACATCGGTGCCTCCCGGGGTGTCAGGCAGCGTCATGGATGGCCTCCGGAAGGTCCAGGGGCTCCGGGGTGCCGGCGCGCGGGTAGAACAGCTCGGTCAGACCGGCTCCCACACCAGCCCCAATCAGCTGGAAGACGATGAAGGCCGCCACCGACGCTGGTGCGATGCCGGCGAACGTGTCGCTCAGGCTGCGGCCGATCGTCACCGCTGGGTTCGCGAAGGAGGTGGAGGAGGTGAAGAAGTAGGCCGCGCCGATCCACGCCGGGACAACCACCGGCCCGAGATGGCCGTGCCCCGTGCGGGTCAGCGCCCCGATGACGAAGAGCAGACCCGCAGTGGCGACGACCTCGCCCAGCAGGACCCCGGCCCCCCCGCGGTGATGACCGGAGGCGTGCCACGCGGGAAGCCCGAACATGAGGTCGGCCAGGCCGGCGCCGAGGATGGCCGCGATGACCTGGACGGTGACGTAGCCCACCGCCTCGCCGGCCCGCATCTCCCGGCGGGCGGCTACGACGAGGGTGACCGCCGGGTTGAAGTGCGCCCCGGAGATCGGCCCCAGGGTCCAGATGAGGACCCCCAGTGCTGCCACGGTGGCCAGGGCGTTGATCAGCAGGGCGAGCGCCACGTCGTGGGTGAGCCGGGTGGCCATGATGCCGGAGCCGACGACCGCGGCGACCAGCATGGCGGTCCCGAGTGCCTCGGCGGCGAGGCGACGTCCCACGCGCACTGGTCAGCCGGCGACGGTCGGGGCCGGGAGGTCCGCCGTCGACGACACCGCGCAGCACTCCTGCCCACCAGCCTGCGGCTGGGAGCCGTCCACGACACCCAACAGGTCGGGGTTGTCGTCAGTGATGGTGTACACCTCCCACGGGGCGCCCGCGGGGTCGTGCACCCACACCTTGTCCTGGACCGCGTAGCAGCAGGTGGTGTCCCGCTCGTCGAACGTCGCCAGCCCCGCGCTGCTCAGTCGCTGGGCGGCGCTGTCCACCGCGTACGTCGACTCCACCTCGACACCCAGGTGGTTCAGCGCGCCCCCGACCCCATGGCCCCTCGCGGCGTCGGGAACCTCCATGAGGACCAGCTTGAGAGGGGGGTCCGGTATGGCGAAGTTCGCGTAGCCCGGGCGTCGCTTGTGCGGCGCCACCCCGAACAGCGCGGTGTAGAAGGCGACGGACTGCTCCAGGTCGGAGACGTTCAACGCCAGCTGGACGCGGGACATTCGCCCTCCCGGGATCGATAGGGGTCGATGGGGACGCTAGGTCTATCATCGACAACTGTCAATAGCGGTCCTGGTCGATGCGAGGTGGCGAGTGTGAGATCCCTCCCCGTGCTGGCTCCGGTCACCGCAGACTGCTGCGGCGCGCTGAACTCACCGCTGCCCCGCGACCAGGCGGAGGACCTGGCCGGACTGCTCAAGGCTGTCGCCGACCCGGTGCGCCTGCAGCTGCTGAGCATCATCCGGGCCGCGGACCACGCCGAAGCCTGCGTGTGCGACCTTACCGACGCAGTGGGGATGTCCCAGCCCACGGTGAGCCATCACCTCAAGGTGCTCACCGAGGCGGGACTTCTCACTCGCACCCGGCGCGGCAGCTGGGCCTGGTACACGCTCGTACCGAGCAGGCTTGCAGACGTGGCCAGCATCTTCGACCAGAAGGCCGGACCCACCGCACGACCTCGTTAGGTTGCCACGTAGACGTTGGTGTCGTGGAAGACCCTGACCCTGGCTCTGAGATAGCGGGCGGCAAATGCAGCGCTGATCGCGCGCGTCACACGACGTGCGATCCCGATGCGCAGGTACCCGTGCTCGAACACGGGCGTGAGCGACATGATCATGATCCCAGTGGAGCGCCAGGAGGGGGGAGTCCGCGACCACCCTGGCCTCGAGCCCGAGCAGGGTCGCCTCGCTTGTCGGTACCGCGACAAACGACTCGATGTACATCGGGTCACCGGGCGTCAGGGCCCGGAACCGCGACTCGATGCTGCTGCTGAGTTCGGTCAGGTAGACCACCGCTCGGCGCCCGCCGTCGACGCCCACGAGTCCGGCATACAGCGACGGCACGTCCGCCTCGCCAAACTGCTCGATCCGTCCGGCGGCGTCCAGCGTCGGCGTGCGCGCCGATGACGGCAGCGGACGTCTGCCGCCGGCGGGCAGCGTCGTGGCACGTGTCGGGGCGCTCCCGACCAACGCTCGAGAAGCCTCGCCACCCGTCGGTCGGACCCACGCGTGGGCCGCCGTGCTCGCTGGCGCACTCGCGCACGACGACAAGACTCCCGCGCACAGCAGGAGAAGGGCACCGCTCCCCAGTAGCCGCCGAGCGCTCACGATGCCCCTTCACGACACTGATCCGCCCGCCCGTGACCCTCGGGGTTCCGCGCGGGACTCGGGTCTGGACCTTTGACGGCCCAGGGCCGGAGGCGGCTCCCTGAGGGCGTGAACGGCTTCCAGGAGTGTGCAGGCGGTGGCGGTGGCGGTGACGAGCCGCGCCGCCCGCGCGGCGCCCCTGACCGTGCACCCCACCATCCCCCGTGTGACCCCGCGCGGACGACCTGTCGCCATCGAGCGCACGGCGCCATGCGTGTCGCTGGCCGGGGCAGCGTCGACCGACGGCGGCCAGGCAGGCACGGACGCGGGTCCGTACGCGGGACCGACTCGGCCGAGGCGGGAGGCTGGGAGTTCGCAGCCTGCGGATGACCTCCGGCGGGTGGCCGCCTGGGGCGATCGTGACCTCAGCATCTGCGGTCGAGATTGTTGAGGGGCCTCGCCACGACAAAGGCCCAGGTCCCTGACCTGGGCCTTTGTTTGGTAGCCCCGACGGGATTCGAACCCGCGCTACCGCCTTGAGAGGGCGGCGTGCTAGGCCACTACACAACGGGGCCGTGCTGGTGCGTGCACTGCTCGTGCCGTCCGCAGCGCGGCGGACGCTCTCGCGCTGGGGTACCAGGACTCGAACCTAGACTAACGGAGCCAGAATCCGTTGGGCTGCCAATTACCCCATACCCCATGGCTGTCCGGGCCGTCTGCGCCACCCGGTCGGGACAGGATAGCCGACCGCAACCGTGGCCAACAAAGCGGCCCCCACGCCTGGCACAGACCTCGGTAACCGGGGGCGCGCCCCTCCAGGCCTACTCGGCGCCGGCGGCGCCCTCCTGGCTCGTGGAGCCCGAGACCCCCGCGTGCGCGGCCGGGATGGTGCCCAGGCGACCCGCCTGGAAGTCCTCGAACGCCTGCGCCACCTCGGCCTTGGTGTTCATCACGAACGGGCCATACGCGAACACCGGCTCGCGGATCGGCTGGCCGCCCAGGATGAGCACGTCGAGGGTGGCCGAGCGGGCCTCCTGACGCTCGGCCGCGGTCACGGTGAGGCTGGTCCCGGCACCGAGGACGGCGAGCTGGCCCAGCTGCAGCGGCGTCGCCTCCTGACCGACGCTGCCGTGCCCGGCCAGTGCGTAGACCAGCGCGTTGTAGTCCGCGCGCCACGGAAGCGTCAGCTGCGCACCCGGGGACAAGGTCGCGTGCACGAGCGTGATCGGGGTGTGGGTGACCCCGGGGCCGGCGTGGCCGTCCAGCTCACCGGCGATGACCCGCACCAGCGCGCCGCCGTCGCCCGACGCCAGCAGCGCCACCTTCGCCGCGCGGATGTCCTGGTAACGCGGCGTGGTCATCTTCATCGCGCGGGGCAGGTTCACCCACAGCTGGAAGCCGTGGAACAGCCCCCCCGAGGCGACCAGCGCCTCGGGAGGTGTCTCGATGTGCAGGATCCCGGCACCGGCGGTCATCCACTGGGTGTCCCCGTTGCTGATCAGGCCGCCGCCACCGTTGGAGTCGCTGTGGGCGAACTCCCCGTCGATCATGTACGTGACCGTCTCGAAGCCCCGGTGCGGGTGCCAGGGGGTGCCTTTGGGCTCCCCGGGCGCGTACTCCACCTCGCCCATCTGGTCCATGTGGATGAACGGGTCGAGGTCCTCCATCGACACCCCGGCGAAGGCCCGGCGGACGGGGAACCCCTCGCCCTCGAAGCCGCGCGGGGCCGTGGTCACCGAGCGCACCGGACGGGGCCGGTCATCAAGGGTGGGGGGCGCGATGCGGGGCAGGACCAGCGGGTCGGCGCTCACAGCAGGCATGTCGGGCTCCTGGGACGGGGTCGAGTCGCAGGCGGAAACGTCGCTAGGTGGTCGGGTGTTCCCGGGCCAGTCCCGGGCCCAGCTGGTCGGCCAGCGCGCGAAGCCGCTCCAGCGTACGGGGCGCTCCGAGCAGCTCCAAGGATTCAAACAGCGGCGGGGCAACACGTGACCCGGTCACCGCCACCCGCACAGGGGTGAAGGCCACCTTCGGCTTCAGCCCCAGCCCCTCCACCAGCGCCGCGCGCAGGGCCGCCTCGAGGGATGCGGCGTCCCAGACCTGCAGGTCGGCCAGGGCGCGTTCTGCGGCGGCCAGCGTGGCCGGCGCCTCGTCGTCCAGCGCTGCCGCGACGTCCGGATCCACGACGACGTCGTCGCTGAACAGGAAGCCCACCAGCGCCGGGGCGTCGCCCAGGACCGTCATCCGGGACTGCACGAGCGGGACCACCGCGTCGACCAGCGCAGCCTGCTGTGGCGTGGGTGGCGTGCCTACCAGCCCCGCGCCGGCGAGGAACGGCACCAGGGCTGCAGCGAGCTCGTCCGCCGGCAGTGCGCGCAGGTGCGCGGCGTTGATCGCCTCGGCCTTGCGGACGTCGAAGCGGGCCGGGTTCGCGCTGACCCGGTCCAGCTCGAAGTGCTCGACCAGCTCCGCGCGGCCGAAGACGTCGCGGTCCGGGCCCAGCGACCAGCCCAGCAGAGCCAGATAGTTCAGCAGCCCCTCCGGCAGGTAGCCGGCATCGCGGTAGGCGTCCAGGGACGACTGGGGGTCCCGCTTGGACAGCTTGCGGTTGCCCTCCCCCATCACGTACGGGAGGTGGCCGAACCGGGGCACGGAGCCGTGGGCGACCCCGATCGAGGCCAGCGCCTCGTACATGGCCAGCTGGCGCGGCGTGGAGGACAGCAGGTCCTCCCCGCGCAGCACGTGGGTGATGCGCATCATCGCGTCGTCGACGGGGTTGACCAGCGTGTACAGCGGCTGGCCCCCAGCGCGCACGATGACGAAGTCGGGCACCTGGCCGGCCGGCACGGTGATGTCGCCGCGGATCAGGTCGTCCCAGTGCCAGTCCCGTTCGGGCATCGCCAGGCGCAGCACCGGCTCGCGGCCGGCGGCGCGCAGGGCGGCAATCTCGCCCGCCGTCAGGTGGCGGTCGGCGTTGTCGTAGCCCAGCACGGGGTCCTCCCCGCGGTCGCGACGGCGCTGGGCCACCTCCTCGGGGGTGGAGAACGACTCGTAGGCCAGGCCGGCGGCGAGCAGCCGCGCCGCCACGTCGGCGTAGATGTCCAGGCGCTGGGACTGCCGGTACGGCCCGTAGGGCCCGCCCACCTCCGGGCCCTCGTCCCAGTCCAGGCCCAGCCAGCGCAGGGCGGCGAGCAGCTGGTCGTAGCTGGTCTCGGAGTCCCGGGCCGCGTCGGTGTCCTCGATGCGGAACACGAACGTGCCGCCGACGTGACGCGCGTAGGCCCAGTTGAACAGCGCGGTGCGGACCAGCCCCACATGTGGGTTGCCCGTCGGGGACGGGCAGAACCGGACCCGCACCCCGGGGTCACTCACCACGGGCCACCACCCGGTTGGTCAGGGTGCCCACTGCGTCGACGTGCACGCTGACCAGGTCGCCGGCGCGCAGCGGGCCGACCCCCGCGGGGGTTCCGGTGAGGATGACGTCGCCGGGCAGCAGCGTCATCACGGTGGAGATGAACGCGATCAGGTCGGCCACCCCGACCAGCATGTCCGCGGTCCTGCCGTCCTGGCGCACCTGCCCGTTGACCAGGCACCGCACGCCGACATCGGTGGGGTCCAGGTCGGTCTGGATCCACGGCCCCAGCGGGCAGAAGGTGTCATACCCCTTGGCCCGCGCCCACTGGCCGTCGGCCCGCTGCTTGTCCCGGGCGGAGACGTCGTTGCCGGCCGTGTAGCCCAGCACGTAGTCCAGGGCGCGCTCCGCCGGCAGGTAGCGCGGCACCAGCCCGCCGACGACGACGGCCAGCTCCGCCTCGTGGTGCACCTCGGCGGCCCCCGGGGGCAGCACGATGGCCTCGTCGGGCCCGACCACCGCGGTCGACGGCTTGAGGAAGAGCACAGGCTCCTCGCTCAGCTCGGTGGCGCCCATCTCCTTGGCGTGCTCGGCGTAGTTGCGCCCCACTCCCACCACCTTGGTGGGCAGGACCGGGGCCAGCAGGCGCACCGACGCCAGTGGCAGGGCGACTCCCTGGGTGCGCAGAGGTCCGAACGGGTGGCCGTCCAGGACGGAGACCACGGCGTCGTCCCCGTCGCCCTCCACCAGGCCGAAGGAGACCGTCTCGTCGACGCGGAACCGTGCGATGCGCATGCCGGCGAGGGTATCGGCGCGACCGGGAGGCTGCGGGGGTCGGGGGCCTCAGCCGGCCCGCTCGGCGCGCAGCAGGCCGTAGGTCACCGCGTCGTCCAGCGCCATCCACGACGCGGCGATCACGTTGTCGTGCACACCGACGGTGTCCCACTCCCCCTCGGCGTCCGCGGTCTCCACCAGCACGCGGGTCACCGCCGCGGTGCCGTGCCGGCCCTCCACGATGCGCACCTTGTAGTCGATCAGCTGCAGGGCCGCGAGGGCCGGGAAGGCCGGCTGCAGGGCCTCGCGCAGAGCGTTGTCCAGCGCGTTGACCGGACCGTTGCCCTCCGCGGTGGCGATGGTGCGCTGGCCGCCGGCGTGCAGCTTGACCGTGGCCTCGCTGACCACCCGGCCGTCGGGCAGCAGCTCGACGATGGTCCGCCAGGACTCCACCGTGAAGTAGCGGCGCGGCGCCCCCTCCACCTCCGCCCGCAGCAGCAGCTCGAAGGACGCCTCAGCGGCCTCGAAGGTGTACCCCTCCGCCTCCAGCTGCTTGACGCGCTCCACGACGCGACCCAGGCGCGCCGGGTCACCGGACACGTCGATGCCCAGCTCGCGGCCCTTCAGCTCGACGCTGGCCCGCCCGGCCATGTCGGAGACCAGCATGCGGGTGTCGTTGCCCACCCGCGCCGGCTCGACGTGCTGGTAGAGCATCGGGTCGACCTTGACCGCGCTGGCGTGCAGACCGCCTTTGTGGGCGAACGCGCTGAGCCCCACGTAGGCCTGGTGGGAGTTGGGGGTGACGTTGGTGACCTCGCTGACCGCGTGGGCGATGCGGGTCATCTCCGCCAGCGCCTCAGCGGGCACGACGTCCATGCCCTTCTTCAGCACCAGGTTGCCCACGACGGAGAACAGGTTGGCGTTGCCGCAGCGCTCGCCGTAGCCGTTGGCGGTGCCCTGCACGTGCGTCGCGCCGGCGTCGACCGCGGCCAGGGTGTTGGCCACCGCGCAGGAGGCGTCGTCGTGGCAGTGGATGCCTACCCGCGCGCCGCCGATTGCCGCCAGCACCTGCGTGACGACGTCGCCGACCTGGGCGGGGAGCATGCCCCCGTTGGTGTCGCACAGGGCGACGACCTCCGCGCCTGCCTCCTGCGCCGCGGCGACCACCGCCAGGGCGTAGGCCGGGTTGGCCTCGTAGCCGTCGAAGAAGTGCTCCGCGTCCAGGAACACCCGGTGCCCCTGGGCCCGCAGGAACAGCACCGAGTCGGTGATCATCGCGAGGTTCTCCGCGAGGGTGGTGCGTAGCGCCCGCTCGACGTGACGGTCGTGGGCCTTGGCGACCAGGGTCACCACGGGAGCGCCCGCCTCGGTCAGCGCGCGCAGCCCGGGGTCGGCGTCCGCCCGGGCCCCCGGGCGGCGGGTCGACCCGAACGCGGCGAGCAGCGCGGTGCGCATCGTCAGCTCGCGGCTCGCCCGGGCGAAGAACTCCGTGTCCTTGGGGTTGGCCCCCGGCCACCCCCCCTCGACGAAG
>Ga0209698_10002572_pt1 | contig 20466 bp, 13 predicted proteins | sample LitLauG_LLR_2012_FD_187203 | JGI IMG/M metagenome (GOLD analysis project Ga0209698, IMG submission 187203) | Freshwater sediment microbial communities from Pennsylvania, USA - Little Laurel Run_MetaG_LLR_2012 (SPAdes) (version 2) | ecosystem: Environmental > Aquatic > Freshwater > Creek >...
TTCCCCGGGCTGACGTATCGGGGCAAGCCCGATCCGGCAAGCGCGAAGCAGGTTACCGCCAACATTGACCAGCTGCAGATCAAATGGGTGCAACCATTGCGCGGAGGCAAATTCTGGCGCGGCGAACTGAGTGATCACGGTGATGGCATTAAGGTTCTCAGCTACGACGTCTCGCCCCAGCAGTTCGACGACCAGATCAAATACTTCGCCTCAAAAGGTGTCGGTGTGGTCGTTCAGGACAGCTGGCGGGGTACAGCGGGCAGGGGGCGGATGGCATATCTCGACACGGCTACCGAGGGCGGGGGAACCATGCTCGGGCTGATCGATGACCCAGACGCCCGATCTCGTATGGGAGCGGCAGGCAGCACCACCAACGAGTATCCACTCGACAAGATCATCCATTTCGCGTGGGTCGTGAATGATGTGAGAAAGATCGACGCCTACTATGCCAGCCTCGGTTTCAAACCTCTTTCCGCCATCGACCACAACGTCAGCCTGGATCGCGTCTATCGCGGCCAGCCTGGCAGCTACGAGATGTGGCTAGGCTGGAATCGAACCGGGGACGCACCCTTCGAATGGGTGCAGCAAATTACCGGCCCAGACGTCTACGTGGAGTACGCGAGGAAGCACGGCGAAGGTTTCCACCACCTGGGTGTGATGGTGAACGATATGGACGAGGCCATCAAAGTGATGACAACTCGCGGGGCCGCGCCCTCACAAATGGCAGCATGGAATACCAAGAAGGGGAAAGGCCGAGCCGTATACCTGGACACCGAAGCCTGGGGCGGGGTGACTCTGGAGTTGATCTACGATCCACACTAGTTTCCCAGGCTTTTCCTTCCGCCGGATGACTTCATTGAAGAACCTGCGCTGTAGCTGCTTTTTAGCGCCAGGCCGTGAGCTACCGAGGTAAATTCGTTGCCTGTTCGAATCTTGTTCGATCCGAAGCGTGCTTCGAAAATGCGCCGGACCGCGGGGACAAAGGACGAGCCGCCCGTCAAGAAGACGGCGTCGACGTCCTCGCACCGCCCACCAGAGCGACTTAGCAGCAAGTCGACACAGGTTTGAATTTGATCTAGCTCTTCCGCGATCCACACTTCGAAGACACTGCGCTCCAGCGTCGCCTCAATGTCGACGACTCCATCTGAGAATTTGAAAGTAGCCTTGGGCTTATAAGACAACTCGCATTTCACCGCTTGCACAGAACGATGCAAACGAAACCCGAGATCTTCTTTGATCAGATGGATCAGAGCTTTTATCTTTTCCGGCTCCACCGCGTGTCCCCGCACGCCGCGAAGCATCTCCATGGTGTCTCTGGCCTTCAAGAAGGAGAGATGGTGCCAGCGTTCAAGTTTGGAATAGACCCAGCCTGGAACGGAAAGGAGCTTATTCAGCGATCGCATTTGCGAACCCGCTCCTAAAGCTGGAGCAACCAGATGCCGAACAATCTTGGCATCGAAGGCGTCTCCGGCGAGACCGATGCCGGCGTTGCCCAAAAGGTCGGCAGCGGTCCGGCCCCTGCGCCGAATGGTTGGACCGACCCGAAGCAGAGAAAAGTCGCTTGTGCCCCCGCCGAAATCGCCGATCAGGATGAGCTGGTCGCGGTCGAGCGTGGATTCGTAGTAGAGAGCGGCCGCGACCGGTTCCAACTCGAACTCCACCGATTCGAAGCCAGCCGCGCGGAGCGCTTCCGCAAGCCGATTCTCGGCGTACTTGTTGTCATCCTCATTCTCGGCGGCCACGAACTGCACTGGCCGGCCCACCACAGCGGCGTTGATTTTGACGCCGAATTGAGCTTCAGCATTCTGCCGCAGGTCTTGAAGAATTCGGGCGATGAGCGATATGAGAGTGTGACGCCGGCCAAATACTTCGGTGGTCTGCAGGCTTCGACTGCTCAAGAACGACTTCAACGATTGCATCAAGCGGCCGTTGCCCTCTGCCGAAAGGTAGTGTTCGATGCCGTCTGGTCCACTCCAGGATTTGAGCGTATTGACCCCGCGCTCTTTTACTTGCTCCAGGTACAACAGCGAACGGTACGAGTCCGTTGGCGTTCCCATCTCGGAAAAATGGGCGAGTTCAACGTGCCCGGAACTGTTCGCGAGAGCGATCGAGCTATTCGTGGTACCAAAATCGATGCCGATCGTTGCGGTCTTCATCAAATTCAATTTCTTTCATGGATATGGTCAGGATTGGCCTGTCTCTAAGAATAACCTGCGGGGCGGGACGGATTGACAAGCTGCAACTCCGGCTGCAGAACCACGAAGAGGCTTGGCGATTGAGCAGAACGTGAGTGTACAACTCATCTCATAAACACCCGTCCGGCCATCAATGAGCGTCATGGCGATTCTTCGTCAACTACAGCCATGTTCTTGCTGCAGAGTTCCAACTTCGAACTGGACCGTAGCCGGGGAACCTGGCATCCTGGCTTGCGATGCCCGCCTACTACCGAGCACCACTCGGGACGTTCGTAACTGACACCGCCAATTCGATTATTGGAATCCTTACCGTGGCTAATCGCAAGGCGCGGTTCCCGCTCGCGCCCGAGGCCGTTGAAGCTTGGGAACTACAGCTTCCTCCCTTGGTATCCGGATGTCAGCACCTTATTTTGGAACTGCCGGAAGCTTCGGAGTTCGAAATTCTGTTGGAGTATCCGATCCCTCGCGTTGGCAAGCGCATTGACGCGGTGCTCCTAATGCATGATGTAATTGTTGCCATTGAAACCAAGACGGGTCTTGACGCCACTATAGCCGAGCGGCAAGTTGATGACTATGCAATCCATCTGGCTTGCTTTCACGAGCCTAGTGCCAAACGGGCGATTGTGCCTATGGTCATCTCCAATGGGCACGTAGCGACAGCTGGTGCTCGGCCATTTGCTGACGATGTTGTTCGCCCTTGTCGCCGCGCCACCATTGGGACCGTTGGCGATGCGCTCGTCAGCATCGCTCGGGAGGAATGCAATTCCGGCTTGCCACCTATTAATCCGGCGGCGTGGGACAATGGCGCATTCCACCCAATTCCTCCGATCATTGACGCGGCGGTCAGACTCTATTCTGAGAACGAAGTCTTCGAAATTGGGCACGCCTGCGCGGCTAGAGAGGATCTCGACAGAGCGATCTCATCTCTCACGACCATAGTGCGTAGGGCTCGCGAGAGCGGCGAAAAGTCCATTTGTTTCATTACCGGGGTTCCCGGCTCGGGCAAGACTCTTGTCGGACTGAATGCCGTCCACCATCCGGATATAAGAGCAGCCGCTTCGTTCTTATCTGGGAATGGACCCTTGGTAAAGATCTTGCGAGAGGCATTGATCCGTGACGACATTCGTCGGTCGCAGCATGCTGGAAAACGAAGAACTCGAAGAGCAGCCGAAATAGCGGTACACGCATTTATCCAAAGCGTGCATCGTTTTGCGGACGATCACTACAAAGACCACACTCCACCGTCACCCGCACAAAGAGTCATCATCTTCGATGAAGCCCAGAGGGCTTGGGATGCGAAACAGAATAAGCGTGCCAAGCGGCCGCCAGTATCAGAAGCCCACATGATGATGGACGTAATGAATCGTCATGCTGGATGGTCCGCGCTGGTTTGCTTAGTCGGAGGCGGCCAAGAAATAAATCGCGGTGAAGCTGGTCTGTCGGAATGGGGCGTCGCTCTTCGAGGCTTTGAAGACTGGAAAGTCTACGCATCGCCCGAAGTTCTAAACGACAGGTCCGCTGGTTCGTTCTCCTTGTTCTCAGACGACGATCCCAAACCAGATCGGATTACGCCGATTGAGGATTTTCATTTGAGAGTCAGCAACCGCTCCATAAGAGCAACGCAAATGTCCAATTGGGTCGATGCAGTTCTGTGCGGAGATCGCTCGACAGCAAAGGACATTGCTGACAAGATGTCCAGTCCTCCCGTGATGTCGCGAGAGATATCCATTGCCCGCCAATGGCTGCGAGAAAAGCGTAGAGGTCTGACTAGGGCTGGCTTAGTCGCGAGCTCCCGAGCAGATAGGCTGAGGGCAGACGGACTCGAGCTCTCTTTTGACTTTCACCAGCGCTTCGACTGGGGGAGATGGTTTCTCGATCGCCACTCGTGCGAAGAGGCAGACTGCGACCATAAATATTGCAACGATGTGCGAGCCTCCTCCAAGCTTGAGGTGGCGGCTACTCAGTTCGAGATTCAAGGATTGGAGCTCGATTGGATTGGTATCTGCTGGAGCGAGGATCTACTCTGGAGCGAAACGGAGTGGCGCAGTCGTAATTTCAACGGAAAGACATGGAAGGCAAACACAGACGCTCAGAAACATAAGTATCGGGTGAACGGCTATCGAGTCTTGCTTACTCGTGCACGACAGGGAATGATCATTTACGTTCCCCGACCAGACAGCTCCGACGCGTCGCGACTACACGATCAACTCGATGCAACCGCGCAGTTTCTTATCCAGTCCGGTACAGAGCAACTACCCACCCGTGAATCTAGACCAGGGTGATTCGCCGTAGCTGCCGTTGACGAGGAAGTGTCGCTCTCCGCGCTTCAACTTCCGGCAGCAGAGCGTCTTCACAACGTGGCTCTACACCAGCGTATAATCCCCTGCATGTTTTCGAAGTTATTGGCGATCTTGGGCATTGCAGTTCTCCTGGCGAGTGCTACCGACGCTCCACCAAAATCGCTCATACGCGAGAACCTCAAGAAGGCGTCCGTGATTGTAAAGGGCACTATTGAAACGTCGAATGCACCTCGTCCAGGAGTCACGGTTGCCAACTTCCGCGTCAGCCGCTGCTATCGCGGTTCGTTCAAGCCAGGTGACGTAATCTCGTATGCGTCGTTTCGAGAAGGGGACAGTTACAGCAGCGAGTTTCTTCACACTGATCTGATCGTGTTTCTTCGCAAACGGTCGCCGAGTTCCGCCCCGCCCGACTGGGAAACCGCAACCGACTTGTCTGAATTCCTGTATAGTTCCGACCTGGAAACTACGCTACCCAGGTGTCAGGGGAGAAAACATCAGTGAGCAACCTTCCCGCTTTCTCATTACTAGCGGCAAACTACCCGACCGATCCCGATAGCAGCAAAGTGATTCAGCAGCTAGGTGGCGAGCTGACCCAATCCTGGGTTGGTTCTAACACCTGCGTGATGCGAATGTCGAAAGCCTTCAATTACGCCGGCAAAGATCATGAGATTCCAAAGTCATCGACAGGATTGTTGACCTTGAAGGGCGGTGACAAAAAGAATTACGCCATCCGGGTCATCGAGTTCATCAACTATCTGCACACCCAATACCGGGAGCCTGATCTTATCAAAACGGGTACTGCCATGAAACCTGACGCCTTCACTGGTAAAGGCATCATCGCGTGGCTCATTGACGGGTGGAGCGATGCACGTGGGCACTTCACTCTTTGGGACGGAACGCAAGGCCTCTTCGAGGGTGGACATCACTATTTTGCCGATTTCGGTCCGTCCGCGCCGCAGAACGGTCCCCACATGGTCAAGGTTGAGTTCTGGAATTGCTGACCTGCAAGAAATCCTAAGGTAGTGCTTCTATCCGCGAATTTCGCCTTAGGCCTCGGTGCGCAACTTCTCCCACACTTGGCGTACCCGTTCACGGGTTTGATCGAGGGAGCCGGAGTTGTCGATCACATAGTCGGCGGCTTTGACCTTTTCTTCGTCAGAAAGTTGCGCGGCCATGCGGCGCGCGACTTCTTTGCGCGCGATTTCGAGGTTGATCTTCTGGCGGGCGGCGAAGCGGGCCACGCGCTCGTCGGCGTTGCAGGTCACGACCACCAGTCGGTCGAAGCGCTTGCCTGCTCCGGCCTCGAGAATCAGCGCGGCCTCTACGATGGCCACGGCGTGCCGATCCTGGACGCCTACCTGCTCCATCCACTCTTCCTGGCTGCGAATCACCGCGGGATGTACGATGCGGTTGAGTTCTTCGATGCGTGACGCGCGCTGGCCAGGGGCGTCAGTCGCCCGGCCGAACGCAACCTCGGCCAGTTTGGACCGATTGACGCCGCCATCGGGGTTGAGAATCTCGCGGCCGAAATGGCGGACGACTTCGTTGTAGACGGCTTCACCGGGTTGCATGAGCGAGTGGGCAATGTGGTCCGCCTCGACCAGATACGCCCCGAGGGCCACAAACATCTTTCCCACCACCGATTTGCCGGTAGCAATGCCTCCGGTGAGGCCGACTTTTAGCATTCATTCTCCAGCGCGGATTCTAACCATTCACCGCCGAGGTCGCGGAGAGCTCCGAGAAACAACTTGAAAAAGATCGTTTTCTCGGCGCTCTCTGCGATCTCGGCGGCGAAACTCTACACCTTCGACAGCTCCGGCACGCGGCTTCCCCGCCGCATCTTCGCGGCCTTGACCGTGTTGAACATCAGCATTGCGATGGTCAGCGGGCCTACGCCGCCGGGGACGGGCGTGATGGCTCCGGCAACCTCAGCAACTTCGGGGTGCACGTCGCCGATCAGCGTTGAGCCTTTTTTGCGGAACGTCTCTTCCCTCTTGGCGTTGCCGGCAAAAAAACGCTGAAACTCGGACGCATCGGTCACCGTGTTCATGCCGACGTCGATCACGGTTGCTCCGGGCTTGACGAAGTCGCGGGTAATCATGCCGGCGCGTCCGATGGCAGCCACCAGAATGTCGGCCCGACGGCACACTCCGGGCAAATCGTGAGTTTTTGAGTGGCATACGGTTACCGTGGCGTTGGCGTTGATCAGCAGCATGGCGGCGGGCTTGCCCACGATGTCGCTGCGACCGACCACTACGGCGTCCCGTCCGGCGATTGGGATATGGCTGCGCTTCAGGATTTCCATGACTCCGGCGGGCGTGCACGGCACCAACCCGGGCCGCTGCGTCGAAAGGAATCCGACGTTCATGGGATGAAATCCGTCAACGTCTTTGGCCGGGTCAACCGCCAGCAGCACTTTTTTCGCGTCCACGTGCGCCGGCAGCGGCAGTTGCACCAGGATACCGTCAATCTCGTCACGGCGGTTGAGATCTTCGATCAGGGCGAGCAACTCGTCCGTGGTCGCCGATTCCGGCGGAGCCAACTTTTCGCTGTAGATGCCAACCTCTTCGCAGGCTTTGACCTTACCGCGGACGTAAATCTCGGACGCCGGGTTGTGTCCCACAAGCATCACCGCCAGTCCGGGGCGCACTCCGGCGGCGGCCATGGATTTGGCCTCCGCGGCCACTTCCGCCCGGATATCTTGGGCAATCTTGGTTCCGTCAAGGATGGTCGCTGGCATTCGGCTTGATTCTATCGCAGCAGGAGCGAGGGAGACTTGCGATTGAGGCCTGGCCTCGCTCTTTGTCATCCTGAGCGAAGCGAAGGACCTGTTTACTCCCGGCCAGTTGCATAGGTCCCTTCGGTTTCGCTCAGGGCAAGCTCTTCGCGGCAAAAGACGCCGCTCAGGATGACAAATCTCTTGATAAGGACTCCCAATCGGGAAGTAGCGTTGCGGTGTCGTACAATGTCTCGTCATGATCGCCAAAGATCTTCTCGAAATCCTGGTTTGTCCGGCGTGCAAGCAAGAGCTCGAATACCGCCAGAACCCGGAGAGTTTGAAGTGCAAGCAGTGTCATCGCGTCTATGTGGTGAAGGACGACATCCCCAACATGCTCATCGACGAGGCAACGATCGAGCCTTAGCTCGAAAGTGTGTCACTTCCAGAAGAAAATTTCGGCAGTGCCTCAGTTTGAAATCTCGCCCTCTTTGCGGAGTCATCCCGAAGACCCGCGTTCTTACCAGCGGGGCGAGGGATCTCGCGGACTGCCGGATGCCGGTGCGAGATCCTTCGCTCCGCCTTAAAAACGGCTGCGCTCAGGATGACACTCCCGAGAGAGAATAAAAGACCGTGCCGACTTTCAGGGCTAGCGCGCCCGCCAGGGGGAGAACTCCGCCCAGCGGCTCATGGCATCTTTCGCCCATGCGGTGGACTTGTCCTGATGGCAGGACGTGCACGGGTTGGGGATCTGATACTGATCGGTCATGGCCGGCGAAATGAAGCGGAAGGTGTGGGCACGGACGAACGTGTCTGGAACTCCCTCGGTTTCGATTCTTGGCATGTGGCACGCCACGCACTGGCTTCCCGCGCTGCCCGCTTTGTGGTGAGTATGCTCTTCCAGCGTAGCCGTGTGCGGGCCATTTGGCGAGGTCGGGCCGTGACAATCCAGGCAGAGCTGGTTCGCGGGCTTTCTTAACTGCGCGTAGTTCGTGGTGCCATGCACATCGTGACACGATGAGCACGTGATCCCGTGCCGGTACATGACGCTCTGCACGAAGTCGTTGCCTTGCATGCGGTTCTTGTGTGCGGTGCAGTCGGGGTAGTATAGGAAGTTCGTCTGTCCCAGAGTACAGTCTTCGAGCCTCCAGAAGTCCTGGAGTCTCAGCCCCACGTTGTAGCCGACCGGCCAGTCGTAGTACTTCCCTTCGATCGGGCTGGTCACGGGTCGCCCTTGTGAATGACACTGGATGCAAGTGTCATTGGCGGCCACGGGATCCATCGCGGCGGGATTGAGAATGTTCCCGCGCGTGGGATGCACCACGTGATCGCTCCCCGGCCCGTGGCAGCGCTCGCAGCCAACGTTCCACTCGGCCACCTGTTTGGTGTGGATGTCGTAGCCCACCGAGTGGCAGCCATCGCAGGTTGGTCCCGTCGGACGCTGCAGATTGTCTGGGGGATAAAACGCCGCCCACCAATCCCCGCCATTGGCCGGAACCATATACGGACGCCACTGGCGTTTCCCTACGGCCCATTGCGCCGACAAGGGGAAATAATCATCGCCAATTCTGGTGAAGTAGCGCTGCTTCCAGAGACTGCCGTAGACGAACGCAACCTGCTGCCGCGTAAATTTCGCGACTGTATTCGTCGACAGATCGGGGATGATGGCGTCAGGGTTTGTGTACGGATCGCGAACCACGTTCGCCATGGGAGTCTTCTTCCAGCGCTCGTAGATTTCGGAGTGGCACTTCTGGCAGGCTTGTGATCCGACGTAATGACCTGTCGCGACAAGCGTCGCCTGTTGCGACACTTCCTGTACCGTCAGCGGGCGGAGATTCCGCACGAACAACACCAGCTTCCAACTGTCGGCCGACGATTCCAGGTGCGGATTGCCCCAGGCAGGCATTCCCGTAAGTTGGACACCGTTCTCAATGATGTAGTGCATTTCCCCGTCGGTCAGACTCTGCGTGGCAGCCGCGCGCAGATCGGGGACTCGCGGATAGAGGTTCCGGCCCATCGGCGTCGTGCCACTGCCGTCGATTCCGTGACAGGCGGCGCATTGAGTCAGAAAGAATTCCCGGCCCTGGCTGGCGGCATCCGAGGTTGCTTCGAAAGGATTCTTCCGGTCGCGCTCTGGTGGGGGAATGGCCAGATTCCGCACCCTCCGGGCCAGCGCGCCTTCCCACGGGGAAGGTGTCGCAGTTGCGCGGAAACCCCGCCGAATCAGCACGAAGCCGCAAGCGGCAGCCGCGATGACCAGCAACAACCCGGCCAAAAGAAGCACCTTCAAAACTCTCACGCTGGGTTCACTCCTATAGCGTGCGGAAAAGGCGGGCTGGAGTATTCCGAGTTGCCGATTGGACTCCGCCACGCCGCCGCCATTCTACCCTTCCCACTTTTGTTTCGCGACCATTCAAGGCATCGGGCAAGTTCTCCGGCCCCGGCCGGGAAAGGGGAGAGGATTCCCGGATTTTGGGCAGCTCTGGTTCGAAAACGACACATTGTGTCAGTTTGGAGATTACTGTCAGGTACCAAAGGAACCCAGCGAGGCTGGAATCGCTCCAGAGGTTGCCCGCAACTTTCGATATTCACAAGGGTTAATGAATCCAGAAGGGTTTGGGGAACGTACTAGCACAAAAGGACACATTGCGGCAGCCGAATTGCATGCAACTTCCATAGCTGCCGATGAGTCTAATACGGCAATGGGATCGAAGGTCGAAATCGGAGGTGATGACGGCCATGAACGACAAAGTGATGAACGACAAGGATCGATTCACGCTGACCGAGTTGGCAGCGCTCAGGAACGACCTGCTGCAGGGTGGGATGATTGATTCCTACGAAGCGGCCGAGTTGCTCCAGGTGTTCCTGATGGGCCGTGGGTATGGGGTTTCGCCCAAAGCAGCTTTGGACGCGGCAGGACGCGTCGAGATGGCGGGGTGCGCCCTGCCGGTGCTGCAGCACGAGTTGGAGAATCTGGCGATGGTGATGTAAGAAGCCACGCGGGCCGGTGACCCCGCTTGGTGCAAAATGGGAATTCAGCGAGCGTGAGAACACGCTGCGCTGGGCTGAAAAAGACTCAGAGAGTGACTAACGGGAGCGCGAAGTACTTACACTCTGGCCAGCCGATCATAACTAAGACCGACAACCAGTTTCATAAGAGGAAAGCCGGGCCAACCAGCCCGGCCTTCTTGTCTCCGGTGGCTCTCGCCACCGGGCTCATTGCAGAGCCGGTTTGGATCCACTCCTGCCGCCTCTCACAGCAACAGTGGGAACCCCGTCCCCACTCCACACTCAAGGTTGATAAATCTGCACGTTGCTGTAAACCGTTCCTTGCAACGCCACACCGGTGCTCGATCCGCCGAAGCAATACAACTGTCCGTTCCCTACGGCCGAACCCGGCGCGATAACCGCCTGCGGCATGGCGGCCTGAGTCGTCCATTTGTTGGTGGTTGCGCTGAATGATTCAGTAACGTTCTTCTGCGCCCCGTTGTCCCCGCCGCCCGCCACGTAGAGCTGACCCGACAGCACCCCATAACAACTCCCGTTACGCGGAGTCGCATCCTTGGTTACTGCGCTCCATTTGTTGGTCGACACGTTGTAGCTTTCGTTGTCGCCGGTATCCTGCGACGTCGTGTATCCGTCGGCCGCGACAATCGTCGATCCCAACAGACCCGCCGAGGGCTCGGACTTGCCGACCAGGAGAGGTGTTTCGGTCGTCCACGTGTTGGCCGCCGGATTGTACTTTTCTACCGTGCTCAGGCGCAATGTCGCCCCGTTTCCGCCGATCACGTAGATCAGCCCTCCATCTACGACCGCGGCGGTGCTGCCTCGAGCCGTTGGCATGGCGGCCTTAGTGGTCCAGGTGTTGGTCACCGGGTTGTAGGCTTGCACCATTCCGGTGGGCGTGCTGCTCGTCGTGGTGTAGCCGCCAATCACGTAGAGGATGCCGTTGACGACCGCGCTGGCGGGGCCGTAAACCGGGATCGGCATCGTTGCCGCTGTGGCCCATGTATTGGTCGAAGGGTTGTAGGCCTGATTGGTGCCGATCAGCCCACTGCTACTCGCGCCGCCAACGACGTAAACCTTCCCATTGACGAAACCGGCGGCCGAGAACATCACTGGCGTCGGCATCGCCTTCCCGCTTCCCCAGGAGTTGTGCACGATGAAGGTCTGCCGGCTATTTAGCGTGGTCGCGCCCGTGGTTACGGTTACTTTGCCGTCGGTCGCGCCCGCCGGCACCGTCGCCAGAAGGAATGTTGTGCCGGTGAGGGTAACTTTGGTCGCGGTCACGCCGTTAAATTTCACCACCGACGACGCGCTGAAGCCCTGCCCGAGAATTTCGACCTGCGACCCTACCTTGCCCGACGTCGTCATCAAGCTGACGAACGGCCCGAGTCCAACATTCAGGCTATAGAACACCCCGCAACCTTTACTGGAACAAAGGCTGAGGTCGCCGCCCGCGTAGGTGTCGCCATATAGAATGCCATTTGTGTTCTGCTTCAGCGGGGAGCCCGGGTTTGCGCCGTTGGTCCCGTTAAAATTGAGCAGGACGGAGAAAGTCCCGCTCGTCGTGATGCTGAAGATTGTGCCCAGGTTCGAGGATCCGCCCGTCCATGCCGCGCCATAGAGCTTGCCGTCGGTGGCTTGGACGAGGCTGTTCGCAGGTCCGTTACCGTCGCTGGTCCCGTTGAAGTTGTGGAGAACCGTGTAGGTGCCGCTCGGGGTAACTTTGAAGACCACCCCGGCATTGGCCGACCCGCCGGTGAAGGTGACCCCATAGAAGTTGCCATCGCTGGCTTGGATCAAGCCGCCGTCCGCCTGAGACCCGTCACTGCCAGTGAAGTTATGGAGCACGGTGACCGTCGGGCTCGGCGTCATCTTGAAGATGTATCCGTCGCCGCTGGGCCCAGATTCTCGGTGACGCCATAGAAGTTGCCATCTGTGCCCTGCACTAGCGGGGCGCTAACGTTGCTTCCATCTTTAAAAGTGTACAGCGTGGTCAGCACACCGGCGCTCGTCAGCTTGTACACCGTGCTCAGGCTGCCAAAGCCGCAAATCGTCGAGGTCGTCCCATAGTAGTTGCCGTCCGCGCCCTGAATCGGAGCCGCCGTGGGACAAGCCCCGTCGCCCGTGTTTCCAAAGATGTGCAGCGCTGTCGCGACGCCGGCCGGCGTTATCTTGTACGCGGTCCCGGGACCCTCGCCGTTCAGCTCTGTGGTGCCGTAAAAGTTGCCGTCCGTCCCCAGGGTCACGCCACTATGAGGCTGGTTACCGGGGTTGAAGTCAAAGTTGTACACAACGCTTTCCGTTCCGGAGGGCGTGACCTTGAACATCATGCCGTTGTTGCTGCTTCCTCCGGCAATGGAGGTGCTGTACAGATTGCCGTCGCGCCCTTGCGCGACTGCTTCCTGGCCGGTCAGTTGCATCGGATCATTGGTCTTGACCCCGAACCTGTAAAGCACGGTGTAAGTCGCAGAGGGCGTTTGGGCTGAGGCTGCGGCCAACAGGCCGAGTGCAAGCGCAAGACATGAAGATTGAACCTAGGGCGAGACGCGAAGCGAGGCGTGACGACATTGAGTCCTCCTAAATGCAGATTCCGATTTTGTTGGCCCGCTAGTTGACGGTTTGGGTCAGCGCACCTGAACTGGTCGTAAAGCTCGCGCTTCCGTTGTAGGTAGCGGTGATCTTGTGTGTTCCAGTAGCCAGCGTGGCGGTTGTGTACTTAGCCACGCTGGCACTGAGGGTGATGGTTCCGAGCGTCGTGGTTCCGTCTTTGAATGTCACTGTGCCGGCAGGCGTGCCGGTGAACTGCGGCTTAACCGTTGCCGTGAAGGTCACCGATTGCCCGTGGGTCGATGGGTTCAGTGACGAAACCAGGGCGGTCGTTGTGCTGGCCTTGTTCACCACTTGACTCAGCGCGGCTGAACTGCTGGTCGTGAACGTGGTGCTGCCGTTGTATACGGCAGTGATCGAGTGCGTACCGACAGCCAGAGTTGTCGTCGTGAACTTGGCCACGCCGGTGCTGAGAGTCGCGGTACCCAGCGTCACGGTTCCGTCCTTGAAGGCTACCGTTCCCGTTGGCGTGCCACTTGACGCTTTTACCGTCGCCGTGAAGGCCACCGATTGCCCATACACCGACGGATTCAGCGACGAAGCCAGTGTGGTCGTGGTTGCCGTCTTAACCTGCGCGGTTTGGACCTCGAAGACCGTCCCGCCCGTGAGGCCGCCGACGCTGCCTCCATGACTGCCACCGTATGCAGTGGTGCCGTAGAGGTTGCCGGCGCCATCCAGAATCAGGCTGGCGTATGGATTGGCTCCGTCCGTGCTGCTGAGGTTGAAGCTATGCACCACGCTTTCCACCCAGCCGCCACCGGTTTGGGGAGTCAGTTCGAAAACGGTGCCGTAGTGATTCGCGCCACCGCCCGACGTTGTGCCGTAGAGATTACCGGCAGAGCTAAAGACGAGGCTTGCTCCGGGATTGATGCCATCGGTTTCGTAGGCGCCAAAGCTGTGAAGTACGTTAAAGGTCCAAGCGCCACCGACAGGCGATAACTCGAACAGAGTTCCGTCTAACCCGAAGCCGTTGCCGCCAGCGTTGGCTGTGCCGTAGAGATTGCCCTTGGAATCTATGACTACGCCGCCCTTGATCAGATAACCGTTCGGGCTGCCGCCCCCGAAGTTGTAGATCACTTTCTCGTTCCAGGTGGCCCCTGCGAGAGACAACTCGAATACTGTTCCTCCTCCTTCGAGATCTTGGCCCGTGCCGCCGTCGGCGGTCGTGCCGTACAGATTACCGGCGGCATCGAAGACCAAGCCAGCTTCAGGGAAATAACCATCCGTCTGACTGAGATAGCTGAAGTTGTAGAGCGTCTTCTCAGTCCAGGTGCCACCCGTACCCGGCGACAACTCGAACACAGTGCCGAAGCCTCCGCCGTAGGTTGTGTCGGACGTGCCGCCGACGCTGGTTGTGCCGTAGAGATTCCCCTTGGCGTCGAAGATCACGCCCGCCTCTGGAATCTTCCCGTCGGCGAGCGAAACGCCGAAACTGTAGAGCACTTTTTCCGTCCACGTCCCGCCTGTGCCCGGGGACAATTCGAACACCGTGCCCAAGCCGTAAGCGCCGCCGGCGAAGGTTGTGCCATAAAGATTGCCCTGGGCGTCGATCACCATGTCACCGATGGGGAGCGCGGCGGCGCTCGTGCTGGCGCCGAAGTTGTACAGAGTCTTTTTCGTCCACGTGCCGCCCGTTCCGGGTGACAACTCGAAGGCGGTGCCTGCGGTAAGGGTGTTGCCGGCGTATGTGATTTTGTTTGGACCGCCAAATTTGGTAGTGCCGTAGAGATTGCCCTTGCTGTCGAAGACGAGGTTGGCGAGCGGTACGCCGCCGTCATTGGTGACGGTGCCGAAGTTGTACAGCACCTTTTCAACGGGAGGAACCACGGGCACGATCGTGTATTTCGCCGACGCTACCCCGCTCTGGGTATATCCCGTATCCACCGCGATTGCCTCGATGGTTTCGGTGGTGGAGACGGTGATCGGGCCCGTGTACTTGGTAGATGAAGTTGTTGGTGTGGTTCCGTTGGTGGTGTAGTAGATGGTCGCGCCGGGAGCTGGGTCAGTTATGGTCACCGCCTGCGCGACGGCGTATGTGCCTGCGGCTGGCGAGAACAGCGGCGTCGCGGCCACGGTTCCGATCTGGTAGCCGGCGGTTGCTATTTGGGACTCCGGAAGTGTAGCGGTTGAGGCAAAGGCCGCGATGGTCTGCGACGCAGATACCGTAATTGCGGCGGTGTATTTCTTGAACACTCCTCCATTGATCGAGTAGTAGATAGTCGCACCGGCCGTCGTGTCGGTAATCTTCACCGTCTGCGTGCCGCTGTAGGCGCCCGCCGAGGGCGAGAACTTCGGGGCTGCGGTCACGACGCCTGCGATTTCAAAGACGGTCCCGTACTGCCCAATGCTGTTAGTGCCGCCAGAGTTGGTTGTGCCCCAGAGGTTGCCCGCGGCGTCGAAGATCATGCCGCCGTAGGGAGCGTGCCCGTCGGTGTAAATGGCGCTGAAGGAGTACAGCACTGTCTCGGTCCAGCCGCTGGCGCCGCGCGACAACTCGAACACCATGCCTTCGGCGGGAACACCGCCACCACTGGTTGTGCCGTAGAGATTGCCGGCCGTATCGAAGACCAGAGGGCCGACAGGGTAATCGCCATCCCCGTTGGTGAGGCCGCCGGTGAAGCTATGCAGGATCGTCTCGGTCCAGGTGCCCGACGCGGTGGGTGACAGCTCGTACACCGCCCCCAAATGATTCCCAGTTCCGAAGTTGCCGCCGAGATAAGTCGTGCCGTAGAGATTGCCTTGGGCATCGCGGATCACGCCCGAGTATGGTTCCGCTCCGTCCACGCCGTTGATGTTGAAGCTATGAAGTGTCCTCTCCGTCCAACCACCACCCGATTTTGGCGACAACTCAAAGACCGTTCCGTAGCCATAAGTGCCACCATAGAAAGTCGTGCTGTAGAGATTGCCGGCGGCATCGAAGATGAGGCCGCCGACAGGGTTGAATCCGTCGGTGGTGGTAGCGCCGAAGAAATACAGCACCTTTTCCGTCCAGGTCCCGCCCGCTGCCGGCGACAACTCGAAGACGGTCCCGCCTGCTGCGGTTGAGCCCACATAGGGGCCCCCGGTCCGGGTTGTGCCGTACAGATTGCCTTTGGCGTCGAAGATCAGGCTGCCGCGTTTGGGGTTAGCTCCGTCCGTGTTTCCGCCCTGGAAGCTGTAGAGGATCTTCTCCGTCCAAGTCCCGCCGGCCCCAGCCACCAACTCGAAGACCGTTCCGCAGCCACCCGCACAACTCAGTCCTGATCCCCCATTGTTGGTCGTGCCGTAGAGATTGCCCTTGGCATCGAACACCAGGGTGCCCAACGGTTGGCTCCCGTCGCTGCTGACGCTGCCGAAGTTGTACAGAACCTTCTCCGTCCAACCCCCGCCGGATGCGGGCGATAACTCGAAAACCACCCCGTTGATGCCGAACGGAGCGCCGACCGAGCCGCCTAAGGCGGCTGTGCCGTAGAAGTTTCCCTTCCCGTCCGAGATCAGACCGGCGTTTGGGCTCTGCCCGTCCGTGCCATTGAAACTAAACACGATCGATTCCGTTTGAGCGGCGGCCGTGGGCATGAAGGTGGCGATTACGGAGAAAGCAACTGCCGCGAGTAAGCAGGACGGTTTAACGGCTCCGAGGTTCATCAAAATCCTCCGCGAAGATGCTGATTCCGACGTTTGTTCTTGACCTAACGAGAACCCCACGCGTTCCGCTGGGGAGGCCCGTTGGTGGGGGCGCGGATCGCGATGAATCGCGCTATACTATGGCGGCCCCCGCCTCCCCCAGGCAACAGACAAGTCGGGCCGCTTCAGGTCAAATCAGGTCATTTCCCTTTATGGCAGCCAATCGCGACCCGCTTCCGGGCAGGCGTCTGGATTCGTGGAAGGAAATTGCCGCTTTCTTCGGACGGGCCGAGCGCACCGTGAAGCGCTGGGAAACAGAACGAGGACTTCCTGTGCATCGCGTGCCGGGAAGTGGACGCAGCAGCGTGTTCGCTTACAGCGACGAACTGGCGGGCTGGTTGAAGGGTCGAAGCCAGGAACTGGAAGCCGACGAGACCGGTTCCCGCGAGACTGCGGAGCGGGCGTCCGGAGCCCGAACTGCAGCCGCGATCGAAGCAACGCCTTGGCGAATCAAACCGAGCATCAGCCGGGCTCGAGTTGCGGCGTGGCTGGTACCGTTAGTACTCGCCGGCGGGCTGGTGCTATTTTTCTCCGTTGGCCACCGGCCTTCGCGCTTCAAGGCACTGGCCAGCCGGCACGCGCCCAACCCCGAAGCGCAGGATCTCTACCTCAAGGGACGCTACTACTGGGAGCGGCGCACGCCGGAAGATCTGAACAAGGCGATCGACTATTTCACCCAGGCGATTGTGAAGGACCCCAGCGACGCCCAGCCTTACGCGGGGCTGGCCGACTGTTACAACCTTCTGCGCGAATTCGGCGCCATGGCGCCGACCGAGGCTTATCCGCGCGCCCTGGCGGCGGCGCAACGCGCCGTCGAACTCGACGACACTTCCGCCGAAGCGCACAACTCACTGGCGTTCGCCACGTTCTGGTGGTCCTGGCAGGCAGCGACAGCCGAGCGGGAATTTAAGCGTGCCCTGGCACTGGATCCTAATTTCGTTCGCGCGCATCACTGGTACGCCACTTATCTCCTAGCGCGCCACCGTCACCAAGAGGCACTCGATCAGATCGAACTGGCGCGGCGGCTCGATCCTTCTTCGACTGCCATGCTGGCCGACAAGGGTTTGCTTCTTTGGCGCGCCGGCCGGCAGTCCGAGGGATTGGCGCTGCTCCAGCAAATGGAGGCCACACAGCCGTCGCTGTCTTCCACGCACGCTTACCTGGGCCTGATCTACTGGGAGCGGGAAGACTATGCCAAGGCTCTGATGGAATGGAGGCATCTGGCCGAATTGCGCCACGATGAAGCTGGGCTGGCCATCGCAGACGCCCGGGAAAAGGGCTTCGCCGCAAAAGGGCTGAAGGGCCTTTGGGCATCAGAGTTGCCAGTGCAGAAGGAGATGGTTGACCGTGGCTCCGGCTCTGCCTACGAGTTGGGAGTAACTTGCGCTGCACTGGGGAAAAGACAGAAAGCGCTCAAATATCTGCAACTGGCCTTCGATCGGCGCGAGGCCAACATGCTCACCGGCGAACCCGCACTTCCTTCCCTGCGCGACGAACCTGAATACCGGAAACTTCAGGTCCAGGTGCAGGAACTACTGGCCGAGTAAGCCGATTCGGGGTCGTCACTCCTGTTTGAGTGGCGCGCGAACCCCTTTCAGATCGTGCTAGTTTTATTGATAAAGTACGAATTTGTACTTATAATAATGTGCATGGAATGTTCCTGCAGGAACACTTTTCGACTCTTGCCCGCTCGACCCTTACTCGTACCGCAGGCTTTCGACCGGATCAAGCTGGGATGCGCGGGAAGCGGGCACTGTACCGAAGATGATGCCGACGATCGACGAAACGATGATGGCGATGATCGCCGACAGACCCGAGATGGGAAAGTGGTAGTCGGTAAAGAGGCGCACCGAGAACGGAAGCGCAAGTCCGGCGAGGATGCCGGCGATCCCTCCGAAAAAAGAGATCAGCACGGCTTCGGCTAGAAACTGAAAGCGGATCTCCTTGTTGGTGGCGCCGATCGCTTTGCGAATGCCGATCTCGCGAATGCGCGACGTCACCGTCGCCAGCATGATGTTCATGATGCCGATGCCGCTCACCAGCAGCGTGACGAAGGCAACCAGCATGAGCACCACCGTCAGCGCGTTGGCGGTGCGTTCCGCCACCGTGAGCAACTGCGTCAGGTTCTGCACGCTGTACACGGACTCCGATCGATGCCGCGACTGCAGGACGCGCTTGATAGCGGTGGTCGCAGGGATTACATCCTGCGCGCTGGCCACCGAAAAATAAATCTGGTAGACGGCGGACGTGGGCGTGAAGAAGCGGCTGACCGTGTAGGGGATCAGCATCGTGTCTTCCTGAATCTCAGACTGACCGAACGTGTCGACGCTCTCCTTGAACACTCCCACAACGGTGAATGGAAGACCGCCGCTGAGCTTGATGATCTGGCCGACCGCCTCCGGCGTGGTGCCGAAGAGGCGCTGCGCCAGTTTGTCGGTGATGACCCCAACCTTGTTGCGCCCGCTGGTGTCCTGCGGGTCGAAAAAGCGGCCAGCGAGCACGAGCAGATTGCGCACTCGCTGATATTCGGGATCGACGCCGAGGACGAGGATATCGCGCTGCTTGCCTCCGCCCACACTGATGAGGTCATTCAAAGCAACGGTGGGCGAAGCGGCGACCACACTGGTGACTTGCTCTCTCACGGCGTGAACGTCGTCGACGGTCATCGGGTCGGGGGTGGAGTCGATGCGCTGCAGTCCGCCCTGGTAGTCGGCATAGATCATGTTCACGCCGATGGCCTGAATCTGGCGCAGAATGTACTGCTTTCCCGTCAGCCCAATCGTCACCACCAGAATCACCGACGCCGTTCCCACCGCCATGGCCAGGCCTGTAAGCAGGAATTGCAGCTTGTTGCTGCGGAACGAATCGTAGGCAAAATTCAGGACTTCGCTCAGACCAATGGTGAGGCGACGTGGAGTTCGCAGGGACAAAGACGACGTTGCGTTGGCCATTATTGGTGATTAGATGTTAAACCTCATGCCGGAGACGCCACAATGGGCGAGCATTCTTTGGCGATGCGATTTGAGCTCTAGGTCTTCCCTTTGCGTACTTTGCGTATCCTTAGCGGACTTTGCGGTGAAAGCTCTTAACCGCAAAGATCGCGAAGAACTGCCGCTAAGAACGCTAAGAAAACTTACTCACCGCCGCCAGATTTTCCTCCTGCTGCAACCGTCCAGCTACCGCCATCGCCGCCAGTACGACGATGAGCGGATCGACGGGACGAAAATAGTATGTCTCCGGGTGGGAGAAGTAGTACGTCAGCGGAAAGAAGATCAGGACGATGGCGAAGCGCATGCCTAGCGCGGAGTTGCGTTGAAAAACGCGCCGCAAGCCGAGCAATCCGAGGGTGGTCAGGGTCGTACCCACGAAAATGTTGGGAGGGTCGAGCGGTTCGTCCTTCAGGTAGGCTTTATCGAAACTCCAGTAGCCGGTCCACATGTAGACGATGCGGCGGAAGGTCATCCACGCAAACCATGCGGGATGGCTAAGGATGAAATCTTTGCCCTGTTGCAGCTTGTGGTCCATGTAGGCAATCTCGCCTACGCGCTCGTATTCTTCAAGCTCGGCGTCATTGTGGTTGGGATGCAAGGCGCGGTTCACCCAGTGCTGCGAATAACCGTTGTTGCCAATGTAAAGCTCGAGCCCGTATCCGCTGCGAACGGGAATGAAGCGGTGGAAAAGTTCGTAGTTGCGTATGAACCACGGCGAGAGAACGGCGAGCGCGGCCACGGCCGCAGCCAGCATTGGCGCGATCCAGCGCTGCTTCTGCCGGTAGCGGCGGTAGACCGTCCAGAGGCCAAGCAGGGGAAGCACGGATAGCACCACCGGCTCGGTTAGAGCGGCCATTCCGCCAAAAAATCCAAAAAGCAGCCAGTCACGCGTGCGCGAAGAATTTTCCAGGCGCCAGGCAAACAGAAACAACCAGCTGAGTTCGAGGGTCACCAGGCAGGTCGACCACGCCCACTCGGCTCCGTAGTAA
>Ga0209698_10002573_pt1 | contig 20464 bp, 21 predicted proteins | sample LitLauG_LLR_2012_FD_187203 | JGI IMG/M metagenome (GOLD analysis project Ga0209698, IMG submission 187203) | Freshwater sediment microbial communities from Pennsylvania, USA - Little Laurel Run_MetaG_LLR_2012 (SPAdes) (version 2) | ecosystem: Environmental > Aquatic > Freshwater > Creek >...
CCCGACCTGCAGGGCCGTGCGCTCGGGGGTTCGATGCTCGCTCACGTCGAGCACGAGCTCCGCCGGCGCGGCCCCGCAGTGGCCCGGGTGCTGGTCGTCGAGACCTCGTCCACCGACCGGTACGCCCGGACCCGCACGTTCTACCGGGACCACGGGTTCGACGAAGAAGCTCGGATCCGCCAGTTCTACGGCCCCGACGACGACAAGATCGTCTTCTGGAAGCTGCTCGCCGAGTCCTACTGACCAGGACCACGCCGGCCGGGACCGCTGCCGCGATCACACCTGGCCGACCCGGTGTCCCCAGCCCGCACCGCGGTCACCCTGACGGTGCCGTGGTCAACCCGGTCCAGACGACGTCCAGGACCTGGTCGACGAAGGTGTAGTCGAGGGGGGCGAAGCCGACCACCAGGCGCACCCACAGTGGCGCGTAGATCGAGTCCAACGCCGCCTCCAGGTCGACGTCGGACCGCACGTCCCCCCGCTCGATCGCCTGCATCAGGAACTTGGTCGACAGGTCCCTACGGGGCTGCCAGAACCGCTCGATGAAACTGTCGGCCACCCGTTCGTCCGAGCTCGCCTGGGCCAGTACCTCCCTGATGAGCACACCAGTGGGCGAATTGAAGAGCCGGACCACACCGCGCATGTGGTGGCGGAGGTCGGACCGGGCGTCCCCGGTGTCGCGGAAGGGCGTGTCGCGGACCGAGTGGACCATCAGGGCGTCGATGATCACCGCCTGCTTGGTCGGCCACCACCGGTAGATCGTCTGCTTCCCGACGGAGGCGGCCCGGGCGATCTCGTCGATCGTCACCTTCCCCGGCCCCTGCGCTCCGAGCAGCACGAAGGTGGCGTCGAGGATTCGCTGCTGGGCGTCCGTGTCCCGGACCCGTCCGCGTGGCACGGCCCCGACGGTAGCACCGGACCCCGTGGAATACCTAGACGACGCGTCTTGTTATTCTTTCACGAGACCGCGGGTCTCGATTACAGATCGGCCACCTCGTGGCCCTACCGACAAGGAGCAGCACGATGCAGATCGAAGGCAGCACCGTAGTGATCACCGGAGCCAACCGGGGGCTGGGGTCGCACCTGGTGGACCAGGCGTTGGCCGCCGGAGCGCGCAAGGTCTATGCCGCCTCACGGGACGGCGGGATCGTCCCGCCCTCGTTCGTCGACGACGACCGGGTGGTCCCGCTGACGCTCGACATCACGCGCGACGGGAGCGTCACCGGTGCGGCGGCAGCGGCACCGGACGCGACGGTCCTGATCAACAACGCCGGCGTCCTGGGCTTCGGCGACGTGCTGGAGGGAGACCTGGCGCTCTTCCAGCGTGACATGGACACCAACTACTTCGGCACCCTGCGAGCGTCCCGGGCCTTCCTTCCCGTCGTCGCCGCGAACGGGCCGGGCGCGATCGTCAACGTCGTGACGTTGATCGCCCTCGCCCCGGTCGGCCCGATGGCGGGCTACTGCGCCTCGAAGGCGGCCGAGCACTCGATGACCCAGGCACTCCGGGCGGCCGCACGTCCCCTGGGGGTCGAGGTGATCGGCGCCTATCCGGGCGGCCTCGACACCGAGATGCTGGCCGGCGTCGAGGCGGACAAGGCCGACCCGGCCGAGGTGGCGAAGCGGATCATCGCCGGCGTCGACGCCGGTGCCGAGGTGATCTGGCCGGATGACGCGTCGGCCGGAGCGGGATCGGTGTACGAGACCGATCCGCGGCAGCTCGAGGTGCTCCTGGCCCGTTGAGGCCTGTCGGAGTGGGCGGGGCACGGCGGTCCCCGTCCACTCCGCTGCGGTCGGCCGGCACGTGGCCCCCGTCGGTACGTCCCCGGACGTGGGGTGCACCTCCCGTTCGTCCGGTTCGCCCGGCGGTCAGCCGGCCACCGGGGTCAGGACCCGTCGTAGGCGTCGCAGCCGGTCCGCTCGCGGTTGAGCTCGGCCTCGAGCAGGCCCATCGCCTTGACGAAGACCGCCCGTTCCTCCGGATCGAGGTGGTTCAGCGCCCGTATGATCGGTGCGGTCGCACCTTCCAACCAGAGGTCCACGTTCGCCTCGCTGCCCGGCACGACGCGCACCAGGGTCCGTCGCCGGTCCGAGGCGTCGGGCGACCGCTCGACGAATCCGGCCCGCTCCAGGTCCGCCACCAACCCGCTGACCGTGGCGAGGTTGAGGCTCACCTCCGCCGCCAGCGATCCGACGGAACGTTCGCCGTCACGCACCAGTGCGAGCACCGAACCGTGCCGGGGCCCGAGCGCCACCCCCTGGAGCTCCACGGTCTCGTCGGGACGCCGTCGCATGCCCCGCATCACCCGCGGGAGCAGCTGCACCAGGCGGCGCATGCCCTCGTGCACCGTGCACTCCCGTTCGTCCGTCGCGTCGAGCGCTCCGGGCGTCGATGCGTCGCCCCCGGCAACGGGTGCGACGGAGCCGGACGACCCGGACGATTGCGCCATGCCCACAGCCTACCCTTCGGGACGCGTCAAATTGGTGTTGACACCCAAACTATTTGGTTTTACCATGCGTACTGAACCCCGGCCCACGAACGGCCGCCCAGCGACCCCGACCGAGGAGCCCCGATGACCGATTCGACCGGCACACAGCAGGAACTGACGTCACTGGTCGGCACGTGGACGCTCGACGCCTCCCGGACCACGGTGACGTTCACCACCAAGGCGATGTGGGTCCTGCCGGTCAAGGCGACCGTCACCGCGACCGAGGGGTCGGGTGTCGTCGCTTCCGACGGATCGGTCAGCGGGACCCTGGTGCTGGACGCCGCCTCGGTCGACACGAAGAACAAAAAGCGCGATGCCCACCTGCGGACCGAGGACTTCCTGGAGGTGTCGAGCTTCCCGACGTTCGTCGTCACCGTCGTCGGCGCCACGCCGACCGGGCCGGACGCCTACGACCTCGCCGCAACCCTGGCCGTCCACGGCAAGGAGCGCCCGCTCACGCTGCCGGCATCGGTGGTCGTCGACGGTGGTGTCGCCACCGTGACCGTCGAGACCGACATCGACCGGAGCGGGTGGGGGATCCTGTGGACCAAGTTGGGCGCAGGCCTGCAGAACCACGTGGTCGTCACCGCCCGGTTCACCCAGGACTGACCGATAGGCCGGGCCGGGGCTCCCCTGCGCCCGGTCCGCCCACCGCAGCGGGCCGGCGCTCCTGCGCGTGCGATGCCCTCAGTCGCCGATCCGCTCGAGCGAAGCCTCGAACCCGAGGTAGGTCCACACGAGGCGTCCGGCCTCGATCCGGCGGGTGACCTCGATCCCCGGCAGTCCCAACGGTCGCAGGACGTGGACACCGTCCTCGTACGAGGCGACCACGGTGATCGGCGTGGTGACGTCGCCCTCGAACACGTCGTGGACGCCCCGCTCCTCGGTGCCGTCGCAGCGCATGTCGTGGACGATCCCCCCGCCGGTCACGACGAGTCGGTCGCCGCACTGCTCGATCCGCTGGACCGAGGAGACGGCGGGATGGTCGACCACCTCGATGTCCCCCTGCCGGAGCGAGACGACCCGCCACGTCCCGCGCAGGTCCGGCGCACCGGCGACCAGTGGCTCGCCGCACCCGGCGAGCACGGGCGCCGGCATGGTGGTGCCGTAGCCCCCGGGTGGGGTGTGGCCCACCGGGATGTCGTCGGCGGACGGTGCCCGCCCCCGTGCCGGACCCGAACCGCTCATGCGCACCTCCCGCACCCGTCACCACTCGACGGTGTTGTGTCAGTATCCATGTCAGAACCAGTATGTACGGATCCGGCCGGGGACGCACGTGCCGGCGGCGGCGCACCGGCCGCGCCGGCCAGGTCGACAGCGAGGAGTGGCGATGCGGGACTACGAAGGATTCCAGGGGACGATCGGGCGGTTGCTGGCGGACTCGGAGCCCTGGTGGCCCGAGGCGCCCCACCCCGGTGACGGAGCGCCCAACGTCGTGGTGGTCCTCCTCGACGACCTCGGCTTCGCCCAATTCGGCTGCTACGGCTCCGAGCTCGAGACACCGAACATCGACCGGCTGGCCGCCGGCGGGCTGCGGTACTCGAACTTCCATGTGACCCCGGTCTGCTCCCCGACCCGCGCCGCCCTGCTGACCGGGCGCAACCACCACAGCGTCGGCATGCGCTCGGTGTCCAACTTCTCGTCGGGCTTCCCCCACATGCGGGGCCACGTGTCGAACCACGCCGCCACCATCGCCGAGGTGCTGCGCGACGAGGGCTACGCCACCTTCGGCCTGGGTAAGTGGCACCTCTGCCAGATGGAGAACGCGTCGGCGGCCGGCCCGTACGACCAGTGGCCCTGCCAGCGCGGCTTCGACCGCTTCTACGGCTTCCTCGACGGGGAGACCGACCAGTTCGCCCCCGACCTCGTCCACGACAACCACCGGGTGGACCCGCCGATCATCCCCGAGGTGGGCTACCACCTGAGCGAGGACCTGGTCGACCGGGCCATCGCCATGATCGCCGACACCACGTCCATCCGTCCGGACCGGCCGTTCTTCACCTACCTGGCCTTCGGGGCCACCCACGCCCCCCACCAGGCCCCGGCCGAGTACCTAGAGCGGTGGCGTGGCCGGTTCGACGAGGGCTGGGACGTCGCCCGCAGCCGGTGGTTCGCCCGGCAGAAGGAGCTGGGCATCATCCCCGACGGCACCGAACTCGCCCCCCGGAACCCGGGGGTCGAGCCGTGGGACTCGCTCTCGGACAACCAGAAGCTCCTGGCCTGTCGGCTCCAGGAGGCCTTTGCCGCCTTCGTCGAGCACACCGACCACCAGATCGGACGGCTCGTCGACCACCTGGACGCGTCCGGACAGCTCGACAACACCCTGTTCATGGTCCTGTCCGACAACGGGGCCAGCCAGGAGGGCGGGCCCTTCGGGGTCCTGCACGAGATGAAGTTCTTCAACTTCATCCTCGAGACCCCGGACGAGGCGGTGGACCGGATCGACGACATCGGTGGGCCCAACTGCCACTCCAACTACCCGTGGGGCTGGGCCCAGGCCGGCAACACGCCCTTCAAGTGGTACAAGCAGAACACCCACGAGGGCGGGGTCCACGTGCCGCTGGTGGTCCACTGGCCGGCGGCCATCACCGACGGCGGCGGCATCCGGACCCAGTTCCACTACGCAACCGACGTGGCCCCCACCATCTACGAAGCGGCCGGGGTGACGCCGCCCGGGGTCTACCGCGGCTACGAGCAGATGCCGGTGACCGGCACTTCGCTGGCCTACACCTTCGGAAGCCCCGACGCCCCGCCGGCCAAGACGGTGCAGTACTTCGAGATGATGGGGCACCGGGCCCTGTACCTCGACGGGTGGAAGGCGGTCACCCGCCACGAGTTCGGCACCCCGCTCGACGACGACCGCTGGGAGCTGTACCACCTCGACGTGGACGCGTCGGAGTGCCACGACCTCGCCGGTGACCGACCCGAGCTGCTGGCGTCCATGATCGACCGGTGGTGGGTGGAGGCCGAGGAGCACGGCGTGCTCCCCCTCGACGACCGCACCCTCGAGCTGTTCGGTGCCCGGTTCCGGGACCGGTCGCCCCACCCGGTGTCCCGGCACTACACCTACCGCCTGCCGCTGACCCCGGTGCCGGCCCAGGTGGCACCCGGACTGGCCGGCCGGAGCTGGGACGTGCTGGCCACCGTGGAGCGCGCCGAGGGCCAGGACGGCGTGCTCTACGCGGCCGGCAACGGCAACTCGGGGCTGAGCGTGTTCGTGATCGACGACCACCTGGCCTTCGACTACAACATCTTCGGCGAGCACCATCTGGTGCGGTCCGAACGCCCCGTGCCCACCGGTCGATCGGTCATCGGGGTCGAGTTCCGGCGGGGTTCGGCGGGAGGCACGGCCACCCTGGTCATCGACGGTGCTCCGGCGGGCACCCTCCATGTCCCCTTCGTCATGCGGATGATCTCGAGCACCGGCATGAGCATCGGACGCGACCACGGCTCACCGGTGTCGACCGCCTACGACCACGAGTTCCCCTTCGCCGGCACGCTCCACCAGGTCGACGTGCAGCTCGTCTCGGGTCGACCCGGCGAGACCCGGGCCGAGGCCGAGGCGGACGCCCGGGCCTCCATGGCCCGGCAGTGACCCCCCGGCCACCCGTGGCGCACCGCCTCAGCCGAACAGCGGCCCCGCCGTGGAGACCTCATACCTGGTGAACTCGGCCGGGCCGTCGACGGCCCGCAGGATCACCTCGGAGAAGGCCTGGAAGTGGGGCGTGGCGAAGTGCGCCTCGAGGGCCGCGGCCGACTCCCACTGCTCGAAGACCCGGACGACCAGCGGGTCGTCGATGTCGATCGAGAACCGGTAGTCGGCACAGCCCGGTTCGTCACGGCTGGTGGCGGCCATCACCGATCCGGCCCGTCGCGCCTCCTCCAGCTCCGCCGCATGGATCCTGGCTCGGCCTGCGATCACGATCATTCGTCCTCCTCGGTGCGGGTATCTGCTCGGTCCGGTTCCTCGACCGCCCACTCACAGCCGCTGTGCGGGAGCGGACTTGACTGGATGGTAGCAATGAATGAATATTCATTCACATGCCGCCGCCCATCGAGGTCCCCCAGGTCGAGAACCTCCTCGACGCCGCGCTGTCCACGTTCGACGCGCTCGGGTACTCGGCCACCCCGGTCCCGGCGATCGCCGGGCGGGCGGGCATCGCCGTCGGCTCGGTCTACCGGTACTTCCCGGGCAAGGAGGACCTCGCCAACGCGCTCTACCGCCGCGAAAAGCAACGCCTGGCCGACGCGCTCTTCACCGGACTCGACGTCGATGCACCCGCCGAGGCGGCCTTCGCCCTGATCTGGGAACGCCTGGCCGACTTCGCGGTCGACCACACCGAAGCGCTCTGCTTCCTCGAGCTCCACCATCACGGGGCCTACCTCGACGACGCGTCCCGCGACCTGGCGGCGTCGATCGACGCCCGGATCGCCGGAATGATCCTGCAGTGGCAGCAACGCGGTCAGATCCGTGACGGCGACCCGCTCCTCCTGCACGTCCAGGTGTTCGGCGGCTTCGTCGCCGTCCTCCGGCAGGTGCGGACGGGCGGACAGCCCGTCACCCGTGCCGTCGGGATGTCCACACTCGAGCCGGCCTGGGGCCTGCTCCGTCCGAACCCAGGAGGGATCCATGGATGACAACGCAGGGGTGACGGCGCTGGTGACCGGCGCGACCGGGTACATCGCCCGACACGTGGTGGTGCAGCTGCTCGACGCCGGCTGCACCGTGCGGGGCACGGCACGGTCCGCCTCGTCGCTCGACGGCCTGCGGACCGATCTCACGCCGTTCCTCCGGGATCCGTCGTCGATCGACCGGTTCACCCTGGTGGAGACCGACCTCACCCGCGAGGCCGGCTGGTCGGAGGCGACGGCCGGGTGCACCTACGTCCACCATGTGGCGAGCCCGATCCCTTCGGCCCCGCCCAAGGACCCCGACGAGCTCATCGTCCCGGCGAGGGACGGCACCCTGCGGGTGCTGCGGGCCGCCCTCGACGCAGGCGTGCAGCGGATCGTCCTCACCTCGTCGCTGGCCGCCGTCCTCTACGGGGTCGACCGGCGGGACAAGGTGTTCGCGGAAGCCGACTGGTCGAACCCAGACGACCGCCGGATCGGGGCCTACGAACAGTCCAAGACCATCGCCGAGCGGGCCGCCTGGGCGTTCATGGCCGAGGAGGCCGGCGACCGCATGGAGCTGGCCACGGTCAACCCCGGACTGGTGCTCGGTCCGATGTACGGGAGTGCGTCGAGCACCTCCAACGAGGCGGTGGCCAAGCTGATGAACCGCGACGTTCCGGCGTGCCCCGACTGCACCTACTCCATGGTGGACGTGCGGGACGTGGCGGCCGCCCACGTCGCGGCCATGACCACCCCTTCGGCCGCCGGCCAGCGGTTCATCTGCGGACTCGACAGCCACTCGTTGCGCGACGTGGCCGCCATCCTCGCCCGGCACTACGGTCCGAAGGGCTACAAGGTCCCCACCGGGAACCTGCCCGACTTCGTCGTGCGCATCGTCGCCCGGTTCGACAAGACCGCGGCACTGGCGCTCAACGACCTGGACAATCCCCAACGGGTCGACCCGGCCAAGGTCACCGGGCTCCTCGGGCGCCCGCTCCGCGGCCTGGACGAGATGACCCTGGCCATGGCCGACTCGCTCATCACCTACGGACTGGTGAAGCGGCCACGCTGAGCGCTCCGGCGGTGGCCGACCGTCCGGTGGGCCGAACCACCGGGCTGTCGCCGGACGTCCGGTCCGCCCCGATCGGGCCCGGGCGTACAGGGCGACGTCCCGTTCAGGCGTCCCGTCGGTCCAACACCGTCGAGGCGACGACCAGCGTGGCCAACGCGTAGGCACTCAGCACCAGGAACCCTCCGAACGGCGCCAGCAGGTTCGGGAAGCGCACGATCGCCGACATCGCCGCTCCCGCCGAGTTGGGCAGGTACCGGGTGATGTCGTCGTTCCACGGGGCCGGCAGGAGCTGCACCAGACCGGGGATGATCAGCAGCACGCCGAACAGGATGGCCACCGCACCGGCGGTGTGGCGGACGATGGCACCGACGCCGACGGCGATGGCGCCGACCAGCACCATGTGGACCGCCCCGCCGAGCACCGCCCGCAGCACGCCCGGGTCGGCGATCGACACACCGGCGTGCTTGGCGGCCAGGTTCGCCTGGCAGATGAAGAACACCGTGACGCACGACACCAGGCTGACGACGGCCACCACCAGGCTGAAGGTCAGCACCTTGGCCCCGAGCACGAGGCGCCGCTGCGGCGTGGCGCCGAAGGTGAGCCGGATGACCCGGGTGCCGTACTCGGAGGTCATGACCAGCACACCGAGCACCCCGATGCACAGCTGGGCGACGTTGAGGCCGGCGTAGCTGTAGAGGAGGGGGTCGAACCCGCGGATCTCGGCGATCGACCGTTTGTCCCACTGACCCACCACGATGGCCGTCAACAGCACCCCGAACCCGACGGTGCTGACCACCGTGATGAGGAGCGCCCACATGGTCGACCGGACCGTGCGCAGCTTGGTCCACTCGGACCGGACGACCGCCAGGAACACCGTGGAACGCCGGGGCGGTGCGGCCGTCGTCACGACCGGGGGACCGATCACCGGGGTCACGGCGTGCCTGCTTCCGCGAGCGCGCTCGAGCCGCGGTACTCGGCGTGCTCGTCGGTGAGCTCCATGAACGCGTCCTCGAGCGACGCACGCTCGGTCGAGAGTTCGTAGAGGGTCAGCCCGGCTCCCGCCGCCAGGATGCCGACGTCCCGGGCCTCGAGCCCGTGGACGCGCAGCTGCCCGGGTTCGTCGACCGAGACGACCGCCCCCTCGTCGCGCAGCAGCACGGACAGTGCGTCGGCGTCGGGCGTGACCACCTTGACGTGGTGGCCGCCGCTGCGCTCGATGAAGTCGGCCACCCGTCCCGAGCCGAGCAGACGGCCGCGACCGATGATGATCAGGTGGTCGGCCGTCAGCGCCATCTCGGTCATCAGGTGGCTGGACACCAGCACGGTCCGGCCCTCGGCCGCCAGTGAGCGGAGGAGGTGCCGGACCCACAGGATCCCCTCGGGGTCCAGTCCATTGATCGGCTCGTCCAGGATGAGGACGGCGGGATCCCCCAGCAGCGCGGCGGCAATGCCCAGCCGCTGGCCCATTCCGAGCGACAGTTCGCCGGCCCGTCGGTGCGCCACGTCGGTGAGGCCGACGATCCCCAGGACCTCGTCGACCCGCCTGCGGGGGATCCTGTTCGAGTCGGCCAGCCAGTTCAGGTGGTTGCGTGCCCGCCGCCCGGGGTGGGCGGCATTGGCGTCGAGCAGCGCGCCGACCTCGTGCAGGGGGAAGCGGAGTGACCCGTAGGCCCGTCCGCCGACCGTCACGGTCCCGGCGGACGGGGCGTCGAGGGCGATGATCATGCGCATCGTGGTCGACTTGCCGGCGCCGTTCGGCCCGAGGAACCCGGTCACCCGCCCGGCTTCGACCGAGAAGCTGAGGTCGTCGACGGCGACGTCGGCACCGTAGCGCTTGGTCAGACCGAGGGCCTCGATCACGTGGCCTCGCGCTCCGGGCGCAGGCCGGCGAGGTCGTGGAAGCCCGCCGCCGCGGTCGCCAGGAGGAGGACCCCGGAGGCGATCCCGGTGGTGGCCGCCAGCGAGGACCCCGACATGGTGGCCACCAGGACCAGGGGGCCGATGGTCAGCACCCACCCCACCACCCGGTACCGGGGGAGGTGCACCAGGTGGTCGAGCCACAGCAGCAGCGGCCCGATGGTGATGGCGATGGAGGGCAGGACCCAGTCGCCGCGACCGGCGGCACCGACGACGACGGGCAGTACGAAGGCGGCGACCAATTCGATGACCGTGGCGATGGTGACGGACCGCTCGATCCGCTTCGCCTCGGGGGTGGTCAGGCGCGGACCGGTGCCCCGGGTGACCACGATTCCGTAGACCAGTACGACCAGGGTGGCGACGATGCCTGCCACCGACAGGGGGACCCTGACCGAGCCGTGCAGGTTGACGGCGCCTCGGACCAACCAGAATGCGGCGAAGGCGAGCTGGATGAAGCCACCCACCCGCCGGACCCGTTGCGACCACGCCTCGGTGGCGCTCAGGTCGGTGCGCTCGACGAGCACCGGGCTGCTCATGCCGCACCCCTCCGGTCGGCGTACCAGGCCACCGTCTCCTCGACGGCGACGGCCATCGGCGTGCCGGCCGGCCCGAAGGTGGACTCGAACGCAGTGGTGTCGAGGACGAACGGCTCCTCGAACTGGTAGGCCATCTCGGCCAGTCCCCGCATCATCGGGCTGACCAGTCCGCCCACCCGCAGGAGCACCTTCGGCACCGTGCGCACCGCGACCGGGTGGCCGACCTCGGCCGCCACCAGGTCGAGCACCGCACGGGTGGACAGCGTCTCGGGTCCGGGCAGGTGCCAGATCCGCCCGACCGCCCGCGGGTCGGAACCCAGGACGGCCAGGCCGGAGGCGATGTCGGGTGCGTAGCTGTAGGTGTGCAGCAGGTCCGGGTCGCCGATGAAGTCGGCACGCCTGTGCGCCACGGCGTTGGCGAACACCCGCTCCCCCAGCGTCGACTCGGTGACGCCGGCGCCGAAGAAGTCCGACGCCCGTCCGATGGCGATGCGGATGCGGCCGGCCTCGGACGCCGCCAGGAGCTCACGCGTCATCGCTGCCCGGGTGCGCCCCTTCACCGAGGTCGGTGCCGACGGCGTCGACTCGGTCATCGGCGTTCCGCCGGTCGGTCCGTAGCCGTAGACGTTCTCCAGGGTCACGAGGAGCGCATCGGAGCGTTCCGCCGCCGCCATGACCGCCCGCTGCAGCGGAGGGAACCGCGCGGGCCACTCGGCGTAGGGGGCGTTGAGGCACTGGTAGACCACCGAGGCGCCGCGGGCGGCCTCGGACGCGGCCTCGGCGTCGGTCACGTCGACCGCCCGGGAGTCCACGCCGTCGGGCAGGTCCGGCGGCCGGTGCAGTGAGACGACCCGGACCGTCTCTCCTGCGCGGGCCAGCTGGTCGATGAGCGCCCGGCCCACCTGTCCCGCCCCGAAGACGACGTGGAGCCGCGGCTCGCTCATCGCGGGAACTGACTGGAAGGAGCGGTCGGGCGATTCGCCATGGATGCCTCGGTGCGGACGTGCGTCACCGGGCTTCTGGAGCGACGTGGCACGGCCCCGCGACGACTGCGCTGGAGGGGACCGGCTCTGCACCCACCGTACACCTCGTCACCGCCGACCGGGCCGGGCCCTCGACACGGCAGGTGCGGTCCGGCTGTCGGGGGTCCGACCGCGGGTGCGGGTTCGGGTGCGGGCGCAGGCGCAGGCGCAGGCGCGCCGGAGTCGCCGTACTAGGCGCGCACGACCTTCACCCCGGCGAAGTCCGGGTGCTCCCGCCAGCGCTCCAGGTAGCCCACGTACTCGAGCAGGCTCCCGGTGTAGGTGAGGTTCCGGGCCGCCCGGCTGTCGATCGCCTGCTGTTCGCTGTTGTAGAAGCTCGGCGTGCAGCTCTGGAAGTAGCGGGCACCGCCCATGCCGACGCCGAGCAGCACCGACAGCCACTCCTCCTCGGCGGCCTCCTCCGGCTCGATGGAGACGATCCCCTGGTCGATGCAGGCCTCGAGGATGTGCGCCACGTGCTTGGCCGACTCGGACAGCAGGTGGGAGAAGTTCGTGCCGAACCCGCCTTGGACGAGGCTGATCAGGAGCATGTTGGGGAAGCCGCTGGCCAGCACCCCGTGCAGGGTGTGGGCGCCCTTGGCCCACCGTTCCGACAGGGCGACGCCGCCGACACCCACCGGGTCGAAGCCGAGTCGGTGGTGCAGATCGGTGGTGACCTCGAAGCCCGAGGCGTAGATCAGCAGGTCGACCGGGTACTCGACGCCGTCGACCACCGGTCCACGTGCGGTGATGGCGTCGACGCCCCGACCGGCGGTGTCGACCAGGTGCACGTTGGGTCGGTTGAAGGCCGGGAGGTAGTCGTCGTGGAAGCAGACGCGCTTGCAGTGCTTGCCCCAGTACGGCTTCAGCTTCTCCGCCGTCTCCGGGTCCTCCACCACGTCGTCGACCCGCTTCCGGATCACCTCCATGGCCTCGAAGTCGATCCGCTCGAGCTCCGCGGCCTCCTCCTCGGTGGCCGCCGCCTTCTGGGTGTCGACCCACAGCACCTCGGTCCAGCCGTCGGCCACCAGGTCCACGTCGGGCTGGGCACCGGTGACCGCCTGGGTGAAATTGATGATCCGCTCGCGCTGCCAGCCGGGCTCGAGGCTCTCGAACCACCCGACATCGGTGGGCTGCTGGTTGCGGACACCCACCGCACCCGGGGTGCGCTGGAAGACGTAGAGCTCCTTGGCCGCCCGGGCGACCTGCGGCACCACCTGCACGGCGGTGGCGCCGGTGCCGATGATGCCGACACGCTTGTCGGCCAGCTTGTCCATGCGCTCGGTGGGGCCGCCCCCCGTGTAGCCGTAGTCCCATCGGCTGGTGTGGAACGCCTTGCCCTCGAATTCGTCGATCCCGGGGATCCCGGGCAGCTTGGCCTTGTGCAGGATCCCACCGGCGAGCACCAGGAAACGGGCGGACAGCTGGTCGCCGCGGCTGGTGGTCACCCGCCAGCGCAAGGCCTCCTCGTCCCACTCGGCCCCGGTCAGGTCGGTCTGGAACAGTGCCAGGGGGTAGAGGTCGAAGGTGCGGGCCAGCAGCTTCGAGTACTCGAAGATCTCCGTCGCACTGGTGTAGTGCTCGGTCGGCATGTAGCCGGTCTCCTCGAGCAGCGGCAGGTAGACGTAGGACTCCACGTCGCACATGCAGCCCGGGTACCGGTTCCAGTACCAGGTACCGCCGAAGTCACCCGCCTTCTCCACGATCCGCACGTCATGGATCCCGTGCTTGCCCAGGTCGATCGCGGTCAGCATGCCGGCGAAGCCGCCGCCGACGATGACGACCGTGGTCTCCTCGACCACCGGGTCCCGGGTGAAGCCGGGCTCGACGAACGGGTCGCGGTCCAGCTCGTCGCCCAGCTCGCGGTACTGGGCCATGCCGTCGGGTCGGATGCGCTTCTGCTGCTCCTGCCGGTAGCGCTCCCGCAGCTCCTCGACCGACGATCCCTCCGTGCTGCCGTTCTCTTCCATGGCTCCCCACTCTTCGGCCTGGGACCGCATCTGCCCACTCAGTCAGCTCTGACAACGATGATCCTGTCACGCACAGCGGCAGGCCCAGAAATTGCCGTCGGGTCCGGTGCTCGGCCGGACGGGACGTGCCGCGCCCGCCCGGTCAGGACCGCTTGAGGCGGGACGGGGTCCGACGGGGCGCTCGCGGGCCGAGGTCGTCGGGCATGGCGGCGATCGATCGACGGATCCGCTCCAGGGTCGCCAGGAACTGCCGGAGTTCGGCCTCGTCCAGAGCGGCCATCATGGCGGTCGCGGCCTGGACCACCTCCGGCAGCAACTGGTCGAGTACCTCCTGGGCGGCGGGCGTCACGTCGACCAGGACCCGACGCCGGTCGTCGGGGTCGGCCAGGCGCTCGATCAAGCCGTTGCGCTCGAGGGTGTCGAGCACGCTGGTCATGGTCCCGCTGGTGATGTGCATGGCTGCGCTCACCGTGCCCACGGCCATCGGACCCCCGCTCCCCTCGATGACGGCCATGGCGTTGAGCGCCGCGTGGGACAGGCCGTAGCGTCGGGCCACGGCCGCGATCCGCGCCTCGGCCAGGCTTCCGACCGACTCGAGCTCCCGGACGACCTGGGCGGACAGCCAGGAGGCACCGGGGTACTCCCGTTCGAACGCGACCACCTCGGGCGGGCGCGCCGAAGCAGCGCCCTTGTGGGCGCCGCCTCGGCCACTCGACGGAGTCGGGCTCAGCTCAGACCTCGACGGCGAGCTCGATCCGGGGCGGACCGGCAACCCCGGCACGGCCCATCGCCTCGCGCAGCTCGTCGCTGCCGGCGTAGGCCTGGGCCTGCTCGAGCGAGGGGAACCGGTGCAGGACGTAGACGTCCTGCTCGTCAGCCGGGTCGACCATCACCTCGGCGTCGGTGCAGCCGTGGGCCTGACGCAGACCCTCGACGCTCTCGTACACGGCCCGCCATGCCGCGTAGTCCTCGACCTGGTGCCGAACCAGCAGTGTCGCCTGTGCCATCGATCCACCTCTTCTCTCGTGCCTCTATCTTGAGGACTTGTATCTTGATATCAAGATACACCGCGGCAACAGGATGTCAAGGGCGGATGTCCGGCTTCGGACGGACGGCCACCCGGAACCCGATGTGACTCATCCCGGTGTCCACCATCTGCGGCCGCCGGGCGGCGGGGCGGTACCGGTGGCAGTAGCTGTCGGCGCACAGGAACGAGCCGCCCTTGATCACCATGCGGGGCACCCGGAACTGGGGCTGGTGCGGGTCGAGGCTCCCGTCCCGGGTCCCCCCTCGGGGGTCCCGGGGCAGGCAGCACCCGGTCGTGTCGGGCCACCGGTCCTCGGCGTACCAGTCCGACGTCCACTCCCACACGTTGCCGGCCATGTCCGCCAGTCCGTAGCCGTTGTCGGGGAAATTGCCCACCGGCGACGTCGTCCCGTACCCGGCGTCCGCCTTCCACGGGAACTCGCCGTGCCAGAAGTTGGCGAGCGCCCGCCCGTGGGGCTCCGGGTCGTCGCCCCAGGTGTAGGCGGCACCGGGCAGGCCGCCGCGCGCCGCGGCCTCCCACTCCGCCTCGCTCGGCAGTACGGTCCCGCCCCAGTCGCAGTGGGCAGCGGCGTCCTCGTGGGCCACATGCACCACCGAGTGGTCCCCCCGACCGTCGACATCGCTGCCCGGGCCCTCCGGACGCCGCCAGGACGCGCCCGGTGTCCACGTCCACCACTGACCCAGGTGGCGGAGGTAGACAGGGCCCGGGGTTCGGGTGAACACCATCGAGCCCGGTACGAGGTTGTCCGGTGGGGCATCCGGGAAGTCGGCCGGGTCGAGCGGCCGCTCCGCCACCGTCACGTACCCGGTGGCTCCGACGAACTCGGCGAACCGGCGGTTGGTCACCGTCGTGCGGCCCAGCCAGAACCCCGACACGTCGACGTCCCGGGCCGGCACCTCTTCGGGATAGTGGTCGTCGGATCCCATCCGGACGGTGCCGGTCGGGATCCACACCAGGTCGTCCATCGGTGCCGCCCCTGCGCCAGCGTCGCCGGTCACGCGCTGGGCAGGCCCGCCCGCAGCTTGTCGAGGGCCTGGGTGATGCCGAAGGTGGCCGCCTCCTGGCGCGGCGGGAACTCGAGGAACGACGCCAGCATCTGGGCCACGAACGCCTGGGCCGGCACCAGCATCCCCGTCGTCTCGTGCAGTTCGGCGAGCGTGGTCGCCCGCCGTCCCACGCTGTGCTCCGTCATGTGCCGTTCCTCCCCGGTGTCCGTCGGAGCCTTCACCGGAGGTGGCGGCTCCGGCACCCACCCGCAGTCAGACCCGCTGCCCGGGACCGGTGACGGCCAGGGCGTCGACGACCGAGTGGGCCAGGACCGCACCCACCTCGTCGAGCCGCTCGTCGCACGACCCGCTGCGGATCGCCCCGGCCAGTGCGGCATCGTCGGCGAACCCGAGCCCGTGGAGACGCAGGCGGTGATCGGCGGCCGCGACCGGACCGACGACGAGTTCGCGGCCGACCATGGCGAGGACGTTGGCGGCCACCCGGGCCTCGAACCCGGCGGCCCCCTCCGAGGACGGCAGCACCGTGTCCCGCAGGTACCCCTCGACCGCCCCCACCAGCTCGACCGCGGTAGGCCGGCCGAAGGGCGCCGTCGGTGGTCCCGGTGGTCCCGGTGCGGCGGCGGCGGGCACCGGCACCCCCAGCAGGTGGAGCAGGTCCCACTCGCTCTCGCACACCCGTCGGCCGATGGCGGCGAGCTCGACCGACCGGGTGGCCCCGCTCAGGTGGGTGGCGGCCTGGAGGGCGCAGATGACCGCCCACTTGAGGGTGGCGTACACCTGCCACCAGCGGACGGTGTCCGGCTCGACCGGGACGCCACCGGCGCCGACGTAGGCGGCCAGGAACCCGTCGAGGTCGCCGAACCCGCCGACGACGCCGGCGCCCCCGAACCGCCACGGTGGCGCGGTCAACCAGCCGATGTCCTCGGCCGGGTCGCCGGCGTGGGCCAGCTCCCAGTCGAGTACGCCCCGCAGTCCGGACCGGTCGACGAGCAGGTTGCCCATCCGGTAGTCACCGTGGACCACCGTGCGACCGGTCGGCCGGGGACGGTGGGCCTCGAGCCACCGTGCGGTCAACTCCAGGACCGGGCGCACCTCGCCGGTGGCGTCCAGGAAGCCGAGCGGCCGGCGGAGCGGGTCGGCCCGGGGCAGGTCCGGGACCCCGTCGGGCGGGAGCGTGTGGATCCGGGCCAGCGCCCGCGCGGTGTCGTCGACCAGCACCAGGCGCGCCCCGGCGAAGGCGTCGTCGCGCAGGATCCGTCGGGGGATGGTCTCCCCGTCCAGGCGCTCGACCACCAGCCAGCCGTCGTCCAGTCCGTCGGCCGTGCCCGCCGCCACGACGCCGGGCACCGGCACCCCGGCCCCGGCGGCGGCACGCAGCAACGCGGTCTCCATGGCCACGCCCGTCGTCGGGTGCAGCCCGCCGCTGCGGCGCTGCTGCAGGATCAGGGCCCAACAGGTGCCGTCGGTTCCCTCGAGGTCCACCGCGCTGGTGATCCGGGAAGCGCCCCCGGACAGCCGCCGCACCGAGGTCACCGTCCCCCCGAGGCACCGCTCCAGTCGTTCGGCCAGGTCGTCGGCGCTCACCCGACCGGGACCCGGGGCCTCCCCGACTCGTCGACCTGGTGGAGGTACTCGCCGATCCCGAAGCCCACGGCCGTCGTCCCGTCGTCGCGGTGGTGGGTCCACTCGGTCAGTCCCTCGTTGATGACGGTGCCGCCCGGTCTGCCGATGTCGGCCACCCGCAGGACGCGCCCGGTCAACGAGTAGGACCGGTCCGCCTTGTCGGTCACCTCCAGGTGGATCACCCGCTGGGTCAGCCCGTCGTCGGCCACCTCGGTGGCCAGACCCCACTCCCGGACCGACGTGACCCGCCCGTCCTCGCTCACCCAGCCCCGGTGCAGGTCCCCGGCGTCGGTGCCCAGCCGGATGCCGCCGAAGTGGAGGTCGTCGCCGATGTTGATGGAGAACCAGCGCCACATCGGCGGGCCGCCCCACCGACGCGGGCCCCAGGACCGGTCTCGGTTGCCGCGGGCATCCGTCCACTCCACCGCCCGACCGTCGACGGTGAGGGTGCCGCTCCAGCGCCCGGCCTGCTCGAGGTGGCCCTTGCCGGTGGTGGTCGCAGCCGCCCCGGACTGCGTCGAGCGCCCGCCCCCGCCGTCGCTGCCGACGGCCGGGGTCAGTGCCTCGAACGTGGCGTCGAGCCCCAGCGCCACCGGCCGGCGGGTCGGATCGTCGACCCGGCACGGGCGGGCGGTGGCCTCGACGTCGGCCACCAGACGCCACCGCCGCAGTGGCTCGATCAGCTCGTAGCGCACACCGTCGACCACGAGCGGCGCCTCGGACATCTCGTGGCACGCCACCACGTGGCGGTACTCGGCCAGGTCGCCTCCGGGGAGCCAGACCGACAGCCCGACGTCCATCGTCCCCTCATTGGGTCGGATCCCGACCCGGGTGAACAGGCCCGAGTCCGTGTCCGGGTCGTAGGCGTTGAAGTAGTACGACTCGCTCCATGCCGTGTCGGCCTCGACGGCATGGGCGTAGTCGTGGCGAGGCTCCAGGATCGGCATGGCCCCACTGTTGCCGTCAGCTCGACGGGATGCAACGGGTCGGGGGTGACCCGGTCCGGACTAGTGGAAGCGCGGGTCCCCGGCGGGGAACTTGATCCGCTCCTGGGCCGTCTGCCAGAAGCGGGACGGGAGCGAGGCGAACGCGAGGCACGGCCCGAACCGCTGCGGGGTGCTCGGCAGGCACTTCGGCAGGAGGCCGATGTACTGGGTCTGTCCGTTCACCACCACACCGGTGGTCATCGTGCCGTCCTTCTGGATGAACGGATGGTTCGACTCGAAGCAGACGGCCACCGGGGCACCCGCCGGTCCCTGGAGGTCACGGCGCAGGAACGTCACCTTCACCTTCACCAACGCCGACGACGATATGCCGGTGGTGGTCACCGTGGTGATCTGCGGTGCGTAGTCGTAGTTGCCGCCGCACAGCAGCGCGCCGTCCGACAGGGACACGAAGATCGAACCCGACGGCGAGTTGGTCGTGCCGGTGGACTGCTCCAGCGGCGTCGTGACCTGGCCGGTGCAGGTGCCCGTGCAGGGGACGGTGACCTGGGCCACGTCCACCTGGATCGGCTCGGTGATCGTGCTGGTCACCCCGTTCACGGTCACCGAGACGGTGACCGTGAACGCACCACTGACGGCGTACGTGTTGGACGCGGCCACCGAAAAGGGCGTTCCCGGTCCGCCGGGCTGGGTGACGGTTCCGGCACTCACCTGCTCCACACCGCCCGCCTGTGCACCCCAGTCGATCGACGCGCTGAACGAGGCCGGCGTGGTCGTCGGGTCGTCGCTGGTGAAGGTGGCGACCTGACCGGAGAAGGCCGTACCCACCACCTGGTTGGCGAAGGTGACCGGCGCCAGCGTCACCGGCTGGGGGACCACGGTGGCGGTCGACGACGACGTGCCGCTGTTGCCCGGCAGTGCGGTGTCGGTGACTGACAGGGTCGTGGTCACCGTGGTCGGTGCGGCGTAGGTGTGGGTGCCGTTGACCACGTAGGGGGTACCGGCACCCCCCGGCTGCGAGATGGTGACGGCCGACGTGGTGCCGTCACCCCAGTTCAGCGTGGCGGCAAAGTCCCCCACCGGGGACGTCGAGTAGCCCACGGTGAACGTCCCGACCTGTCCGGTGTAGGGGATGTTGGCGAATGCCGCCACCGGGGTCGCGGTCGCCGACAGGTCCGACACCAGGTTGAGCGACGTCACCGTGATCGGCGCGCTGCGCAGGCTGAAGTAGGTGCCGGTGCCCGGGGCCATGCCGCTGGCGAAGTTGACCGTTCCCGACGTCGCGTCGCCCGCCGCGGGTGCCAGCGAGGTGCCCGGACCTTCGTACCCGGTGGGTCCGAACTCGGTGGCGCTGAAGCACGGGCCGGGATGGACCGCGCACACGCCCTGGCCGGTCAGTGAGAAAGCCCCCGGCGCCGTCGTGCCCTGGAGCGCCACGCTGTTGACGACCGCGTTGGAGTTGTTGACGAAGCCGACGAGCACGGCGGTCGGCGACATCGGCGGCTGGGCCGGGTCGGTGGCCACCGACGTGGTCCCGTCGGCGTTGACCGTGACCAGGACCGCACACCCGGTGTCGGCGCCGGCCGCAGGGCACTGCGGGTAGAGCGGTGGTGGCGTTGCCGCTGCGATGCCCGGCACGCCGACGGACGCCAGGAGCGTCAGTCCGAGTGCCAGTCCGGCCACCGTTGCAAGGTTCCGTCGATGGTGCCGCATGTCTGTCGTCCTCTCCTGCCCGTAGTCCGCCGCTCGTGCCTCCTGGCCCGCCCGGTCCGCCGACCGGTGATGCAGGGCTCAGACATGTGCCGAGTGTGCTAAATGTACGGCCGAACAACAGTCGCGTCAATCCTGAGTTGCACGGGTACAGATCCCGGCGGTGGCCGCACAGCCCCCGAGGTCACCCTCCCCCGCGGCGCGCACGCGACGTTCGACGTCTGGGACCGTGACGTGTTCTCGAACGAGCTCATCACGCGCGCGTCGGCGACCGCGGCGCCCACCGGCCTCGCGAGCCACGACGGCGGCGCGACGATCGAGTGCCGCGTCCTCGAGGGGCGGGCGCTCACCGAGGCGGTGACGACGGCCGGCGTGGAGGCGGACCACCGGCTCGCGTCGACGGCGAAGGACGCGCTCGACGGGCGCAAGCCCGACTGGGGCCTCGCGGCGTTCGACGCCGACGTGACGCGCGCGAAGCGCGGCGTGGCCGACGTGGCAGGCCTCGTCGGATG
>Ga0209698_10002574_pt1 | contig 20464 bp, 19 predicted proteins | sample LitLauG_LLR_2012_FD_187203 | JGI IMG/M metagenome (GOLD analysis project Ga0209698, IMG submission 187203) | Freshwater sediment microbial communities from Pennsylvania, USA - Little Laurel Run_MetaG_LLR_2012 (SPAdes) (version 2) | ecosystem: Environmental > Aquatic > Freshwater > Creek >...
GTAAATGATGCGCTCCGGGGAGATCAGGACGACATCGAATTGTCATTTCAGACATACAAGGACGGGCAGCCACAGCGTGTCCCGTTCATGCCGCGCATGACGTTTTCGATGAAACAGGAAGCTCACATCTGGAAACTGAACGAGATTTCCGTCACGGTGCGGGTGCCCCTGGCCGATCGCGATGTGCTCACGGCTTTTACGGAGAGTATGCAGAAAGCTCACTCGGCGGCCGCAACCAACGCTTCGTTCACGCCACGCAGTGAGGCTCCCGTGCAATCGGCCGGTACGGATGCTCAGGTATTGAAGGCGATGCGCACGATTCTAACCGCAGAGGTGACATATTCGGTCACCTATCCCAACGCTGGGTTCTCCTGCACGTTGTCGGACCTTGACGGATTTGGCGGCGGGGAACCGAACGAGCATCAGGCTATGCTGATCGACAGCGGGCTCGCGGGCGGCCGGCGCTATGGATACGTATTCGCGGTTTCCGGCTGCGGCGGCACGCCAGCGAAGACCTTCCACCTTTCAGCCACCCCGAATTCCAACACTTTTGGCCGAAAGGCGTTTTGTGCCGATCAGTCGAACGTGATTCGGTCTTCGGATGATGGGAATCCAGCCACCTGTTTTGCGAGCGGGACGCCTGTTCAATAGGAAAATCACTGAACACAGGGGACACAGAGGAACATTAGAGAATTACTTTCCGTTCTTTTGACGGATCGCCGCTCTCAATTCGGCAACGATTTCTTCCGAGGCTCTGATCGCGGCTGCGTGTTGATTGACGGAAAACGAAATTGCACCGACGCGGGCGTGTCCGCCTCCGCCGTAGCGCTCGCAGATTCGGGCGAGGTTCACTTCCGGCTCCTGCGGGGCCCAGGGATTCGATCCTACCGAGACCTTCACGCGAAAACTGCTTTTGCTCAGGCCGACGCTATACACAGATCCTGGATGCAGGTAGTAGGGGATGAATTTGTTGTATCCCTCGAGATCGTGATCGGTCACGTCGAAAAAAATGGTGCCATCCTTGCATTCCGTCCGTTCCTTCAAGATTCCAATGGAAAGTTCGTGGCGCTTCAGTAGAGGCGAAAGCAACGGCGCGACGAACGGTTCTTCGAGGATCTCTCCCAGAGACTTTGTGGCCAGCAGCGGAATAAGGTTGGGCACGAAGCCGTGGTCCGGGGCAGACTCGATCACCATGGTTAATTTCATCGCGGGGGCCTGCATCTCGACGGCGGTCTTCGCATCTTCGTAGAGCGCACCATCGATCACATCGGTCCAGTGAACCAGATCCGCGACGGGCGCAGGATCGAATCCGAAACGCTGCTGGGCGATCATGGCGATAAAACTTGTGCAGGATTTGAATGCCGGATCATAGAACTTGCGATTGCTCTGGTCCTGCTCGAAATGCGCGGCGTCCTCGGAAGTGAGAAATGCACTCTCGTGGTGATCGAACCACCAGGTGATGTTGGGCGAACTGGAGTACTTGAAATCGACGATGGCGTTTTCGTTGCCGTCGAACTGCTTCTCGTCGAACAGTGCTCCGGCGCGGTGAACCAGGCCCGTGAATTCGAAATCGACGTCGCTGCGGATGCGTTCGCGATAAAAGCGCGAGAACAACGCGGCCGAAGAAGCTCCGTCGAAACACTTATCGTGATAAAACACGCGAACTCGCAATGAAGGCCCCGTTCCGTCGAGATTCCACGAGTGAACAGGCTGGCGAGCCCGAACTCACGCCGCGGTAAAAGCTAATAGGATTGCCAGCTTAGGGGAAGAAAGTCAAGCGCAGGTCATCCATCAAGGGCACGAAAAAGGTTCAGGAGATTCGTGCCCTTGCGAATGACGCGACATTACATGGCGTTGGCCTGTTTCTCAGCCAAGTCGCCGATTACGGGCAGCTTGTACATCTGGCCTTGATTCGCCTTCAGCAGCAAGACGATCCACAGAATGAATCCGCCCAGGCTGACGAGCAGGTGCAATGGAAAAGTAATCAAAGCGAGGAAAGGCACAATGGTGAAGATGGAGAGCCCGATGTGCAGCACGATCAACGCCCCCGCGAAAAACAGGCACTGGAACGAGTGAAAGCGGACAAACCGGTTTCGGTTGAAGGGTTCCATCACGAGGAAAATGATGGCAGGGATGATGGTGATGTAAGCCAGCATACCAGCGACGTTGTCCGCCATGCCTGAGACCGGGGCCGCTGTGGCAGCTGGGGCGGCCGGATTGCGGCTGGCGCAGGCAGCACAGGTGGTGGTTCCGTCGGCGATCTGTGCGCCACACATGTTGCAAAATGCCATATGGTGCCTCCAAGAAAGTGCTGGACCGGTGTCCCCGACAGACGAGAGGTTCCGCTCCCAAGCGACGTTCGCGGCAAGGTATCAAAAAACAAGAGGCGAAAGCAATCGCCAAATTCTGCTGTTGGCAGCCTAGACCACACCGGAATACCGCTCGGCGATGGCTCCGATCAGCGGGAGTGCGAACCTTTCCCCTTGGAAGGCCTTTATGAGAAGAACGATCCAGGTCAGCAGCGCGGCGAAAGAGACAATCACGACCATCAGAAATGAAAGCAGAGGGCCGACGACTGGAATGAAAATCAAAACAAGGTTGAGCAACCTGAGCAGAGCTGCCAAACCCACACCGAGGAGCCAGCAAAGTAGACATTGCATCGAATGGAATCGCAGAAATGAATTTCTGCGGGATGAATGAAGCAGGAGGAACAGAACCGCCGGCAAGAATGTGAAATACGCCAGAGCGCCTGCCCAGTTTCTCTGCGGAGCAGCCGATTTCACGCGGCGCGGCGGTTGAACCCGCATGGATCGGCCGCACCCCGGGCAGAAGCCCGCCGAATCCGGCATCTGGGCGGCACAGTCGGGGCAGAACTTCAACGGAGGCGGGATTTGATCCATCGCGGGCAACATATCAAACGGCGCTACCTCCGACAAATCGTATGTGTGTGTTAGCACATTTGACGCAGGCGCGAGCGAAGAGTATGTTTCGTGCAATTTTCGGGGCGAGGCTCAAGGCCTGGGGAGGAGTGATGAGTTCGTTCTGCCTGGGATGTGGAAACAGCATGGCGGACGGGGAGCGGTTCTGCTCTGTCTGCGGGCACGACACGCAGGTTGAGGCCAGCACGCCGCGAATCGACCCTGCTGTGGCTTTCGGGCTGCCCCCTGAAACCAGCAGGAAGGCGATCTTCAGCCTGTTCTGCGGAATCCTGTTCATCATTCTTCCCTTCTCTATCATTGGCGTCATTTTCGGCTATATCGCCCTGTCGGAGATCCGCAAGGACCCGGGACGACTGAAGGGACGGGGACTGGCCATCGCGGGGATTGCTCTTAGTTACATCGGCTGCGCTTTGATCGTGTTTGTATTCGGCTTGGGGATTTACGAGATTCGAAAAGAGTCGAAGCAAGCAAGTCAAAAGCACACGGCAAGGACTTTCCTCCCCAGGAGGAACGCGATCCTAACAGCAGTCAGAACTCTGAACACAGCCGAGATCGCGTACTCGCAGCGGCATCCGGATACCGGGTATACGTGCTCTCTGGCGGATCTGTCGACTGCATGGGAGATCGACACAGATCTGCACGATAAAGGCACCAATGGCTATAACTTCGATCTCAGGTGTTCGCCAGTTCATTCGGGCGGCAAGGTTATGAAGTATCGGTTGCTCGCTTATCCGTCAGCGAAGTCCAAGAAACCGGGTGCGCCGGTGTATTGCAGTGACGAGTCGGATGTGATCCGGGTTTCGCATGGTGATGTTCCCGAGGATTGCTTGAAGAACGGCCGAGACCTGGCGGAAAAGGAAATTACCCCTCCGCCGAACTCCTATTCGCAAAACGCACCGAAATAGGGGTTCGCCTTCTAGAGCGGACGCTGGGATTCATTCTTCCTGCGGCAGTCCTCGCAAATCCCATAGATCTGAAAGGTATGGCGGGTTGTGGCAAAGTGATAGCGGCGGCCGATCTCCAGCTCCAGCTGACTGACCTCGGCGGAGAAGAATTCGACAGAACTGCCGCAATCGGTGCAGACCATGTGGTGATGGCTTCGCCGGTTGTACTGGTGTTCGTAGCGGGCGATACCGTCGTGAAAAGCGACCTCGCTGGCCAAGCCGCACTCAGCCAGCAGTTTTAGAGTCCTGTAGACGGTGGTGTATCCAATACCGGCATCTTTTTTCTGCACCAGACGGTGAAGCTCGTCGGTGGAGAGGTGATCGCGGGTCTCGAGGAAGGTTCGCAGGATGGTATCCCGCTGGGCAGTCTGCTTAAGGCCGACACCTTTGAGGTGGCGGTGGAGAATGTCCTGCGCCTCGCGGACCATCTGGCGGGAAAGCGTAGGTTGATCGTCGATGCGCTTCTGCAGCATGGGGTAGCGAGCCAGAATACCACCGGGGCATCTTGAAAATGAAATTCATTTTCATCGGCGCGGCGCCGATCCTGTGGCTTACAATCAGAGATTCCCTATGAGCACGATGGCTGAAGTCAGGACACCGACAGCGCGCCGTTCCCCCATTCTCCGTTTTTTTCTGTGGTTTCTGCTGGTGCTGGTCTTGCTGCTCATTGCCGTCATCGGCTACGCCTATCACTTCGCGCACGCCGCGCTTCCTCAACTGGACGGTTCGATTCAGGTTTCCGGGCTCTCGGGACCGGTAACCGTGACGCGCGATGCGCATGGCGTTCCAACCATTGAGGCCGCGAGCCTGGAGGACTTGTTCTTTGCGCAAGGCTACGTCACGGCCCAGGATCGCCTGTGGAAGATGGACATCATGCGGCGATTTGCGGGTGGCGAACTGTCGGAGATTCTGGGGGAAGCCACGGTAAAACTGGATCGGCAGCAGAAGATTCTGGGATTGCGTAGCGCCGCAAGGAAAAACCTGGGATTGGCGACTCCGCGGGACCGCGACTTTTTCGAAGCGTACGCCCGCGGAGTGAACTCTTACATCGCAACCCACAGCCACAAGCTCCCGATTGAGTTCCGCGTACTCGGGTATTCGCCGCGGCCGTGGAGCGCCGAGGACTCTGTGGTGATTGCCAACCAGATGGTGAAAGACCTTAACTATCACAATTTTTATGATGCGCTCGTACGCGAAAAGGTGCTCGCGAAGCTGGGCCCGGAACTGACAGCAGATTTATATGTGAACCGGTCATTTCACGACCGGCCACCGACAGTCATGCGTGAGGATGTGAGCGCACCGGAGAATGTTCCAAAAAACTCTGATGACGATGATGAGGAGGACGACGCTCCTGATAATTCCGTCACCGAGCACAAGGTGCCGTCGAATTTAGTGGATTCCTCGGATATGGATCCGGCGGTGAATGGGTCCAACGACTGGGTGGTTTCGGGAGCACACACGACGACCGGGAAGCCGCTGCTGTCGAATGATATGCACCTCGACCACCAGATGCCAAACCTGTGGTATGAGGCTCATCTGCGTTCGGGCAATTTCGATGCGGCTGGTGTGACGCTACCGGGAATGCCCTACGTGATTGTCGGCCACAATCAGCGTGTGGCATGGGGATTCACGAATGTCGGTCCGACCGTCACGGACATTTTCGTCGAGAACTCCAATGGGCAGGGGGCCTATCAGACACCGAGCGGATGGGTGCAGCCGGAACATCGCTCGGAGGTCATCCATGTCAAGGGCAAGCCGGATGTAAATATTGACGTGAAGATCACGCGACACGGTCCGATCATCACAGAACTTGTGCCGGGGGAAACGCGGCTGCTGGCGTTGCGCTGGACTCTGTACGACGGACTACGGATTCCCTTCTTCGATGTGGATGCGGCGCAGAACTGGGACGAGTTCACGAAAGCGTTCTCGCAATTCGACGCGCCAGGCCAGAATGTGGTTTACGCCGACGTCGATGGGAATATCGGGTATCACGCGACTGGAAAGGTACCGATTCGCGCAGCCGGGGATGGAAGCTTGCCGGTGAGCGGTGCCGACAATGCGCACGAGTGGACTTCCTACATTCCTTTCGACAAGCTGCCGAGTGTTTACAATCCACCGTCGGGAATTATCGCTACGGCCAACGGGAGAATCGCGCCAGACAACTATCCCAATTCGATTTCTTCGGAGTGGGAGGCTCCCTGGCGGACAGCGCGCATCTATCACATTCTGGAATCTGGGCGGAAGTTCTCGGCCGCCGACATGCTGGGTTTGCAGACCGATGTGCACTCCGACTTTGACTTGTTCGCGGCGGAGCGCTTCGTTTATGCGATCGATCACGCCAGCAAGCCTTCCGCGCGGGCCAAGCAAGCAGCCGATCTGATGCGAGGCTGGGACGGGCGCATGCTGGCATCCTCAGCGGCACCGACCATCACCGAGGCTTCACTCCGCGAATTCAGAAGGCTGCTTCTCGACACAAAACTGGGAGTTGCTCCTCCGGAAAGACCGCAGGATCTGGACTCCGAGCTCTATCTGGAAGATGACAACAGTGCGCTGAACTGGAAGACATACACGTGGCTGCAGCGTTCGGTGTGGTTGGAGAACATCCTGTTGCATCGACCGAAGCACTGGCTGCCGGAGAAGTATCCGAACTACGACGAACTGCTGACAGCAGCCGTCGATGCCGCAATCTCCGATGCGCAGGTGCCCAAGGATTTATCGGCCTGGCGCTGGGGAGCATTCAACACGGTGCGGATCCAGCACCCGGTTCTGGGGAAGATTCCGTTCGTTCAGTACTGGTCAGGCCCAGGGACTCATGAGCAATCAGGCAGCGGGTACACCGTCAAAGCCGTGACCCGGAATCACGGGCCATCGGAAAGGTTCACGGCGAACATGGCCGACCTCGATCAATCGACTTTGAACGTCGTGACCGGCCAGGCTGGAAACTTCTTAAGCCCGTACTACATGGATCAGTGGAAAGCCTGGTACGAGGGAACAACCTTCACGTTACCGTTCAGCGCAAAGGCGGTAGAGGCAGCGAGAACGCATCGACTGGTGCTGGAAGCGGGAAAGCAGTAGTTGCGGGAGATGAGAATCGCCTCTCAATACGGGGACCTCACTGCAGGGGCCAAAGCCCTTCTCTGCTAGCAGCCAGGCGGACGCCTGAAGGCGTGCCCTTTCAAAACCACTTGGATTCCAGCACATTCCTCTCAAAGCGACTTTGAGATGGCCCAATTGCTTCTAGAAGAAATCGATCGCTTTGACGTCACCGATGTAGCCCACGAACTCGATCGTTCCCGTGGGCAGAAAGTCGTTGATCAGCAGGATATCTTTCGTGGTGTCGTAGACGCGGAGTTGTCCGTCCTCCGCAACATATTCCACATAACGAGTGGTAAAGCCCTGAAGGCCGGTCACATCGCCGTTATCCGGCGGGATGATGACCGAGCCATCCGCGGTATGGTAGATCGATAGACAGCCGCGCACCTCGCCGTTCGGGTTGTTGACGTTGCCAATATTCGTGCAGTTTTTAGATCCGATGAAGAGTTGGCCGTTGGAGGTCATGTCCATGCGGTCGTGGAAGCCATCGGTGATGAACGCGCTGCTCGTCTTCTGCATTGAACCGAGGTCGACGACATCGAGGATCCCGCAGTTTGTGGCGGCCGTACCCTGCGAAGCTGGACAAAGATTGTTACTGGTGGGAGTCGCCGGATTGACTGGCGTTCCTGCGACGTAGAGCGTCGAGCCGTTCAAAAACGCCATGGTGGCGGCGTCCACAGGAATGGTCTGGGTGATGGTGAGCGAACCGAGATCAAACACCGCGACGCTTGCCGGTGCTGGCTGACCGTTGACAGTTCCACCGCACTGGAATCCGCAGTTCAGAATATAGGCTGTTGTGCCATTCTCGATGGCGAAAACGGGCCGGCTGAAGCGGGAATCAGTCACAATCGTGCACACCGTTGGATTCGGCGAACTTGGAAGACAACTGGTGTCAACCGGCGGAGACGCGCTGGCCGGAGATAGTACGGTGACCACATCTGAATCAGCACTGAGGACCAGCAACTGAGTGCCGGTGCTGTTGGAAATCACAGTCTGCGCGTTCGGGACGGCGATGGTCAGCAGCGATCCGGCGGAAAAATTCATAGACTCCACTGCACCTTGAAACGTGTAGCCGTTCACAGTGGCGGTCGGAACTGCGGCATAAACGGTTGGTTGGGCCGTTGGAACCGCGATGCTAGTGGTAGGACCGGGAATTCTCACGCTGCCGATCGTGCCTTCCCTGACAGTGTCCTCGGCATAAACGGTGTTGGTGCCGGAATCAAAAGCTGCCACGATGTTTCGGCTGGGAGACAGGACCATTAAACCAGGGGACGATCCCGCGCCGAGGGGAGCTACTCGCGCTAAGGTGTCATTCAGTCCGTTGATATAGTCCAACCCGGGAGACGCTGTAAGAGTGGAAACGCCTTGGGAAGCCAACACGCGCGAAGTCAAACCGCTGCGAGTACCGCTGCTCGTCCCACCGCACGAGATCAGGTTGAGCCCAAACCCAACAGCCACCACCAGCACGAGGATGCGCTTCGTCAAACGCCAAGCTCCTAACAATAAGAAAAAAGTAGATTTAATCGCGAAATGCAGGATTATAACAGACTGCCAATGTCGCTTTCCTGAAGCACTGAGAACCCAACCGCCACGCATGGTCGGATGCGCAGGACCCGGTTCATCCTGTATTCTCAGCAATCATGGGTGCTGACTTTCTTTCCCGGATCAAACAATCGCCAGCTCTCTGCGACGGGGCGATGGGTACGTTGCTGTACGCCAAGGGTATCTTCATTAACCGGTCGTACGACGAACTGAACCTTTCGCAGCCCGAGTTGATCCGAGGCGTTCATCACGAGTACCTGCAGGCCGGGGCTGAAATCATTGAAACCAACACCTTTGGGGCCAACTCATTCCGACTGGCCCGGCACAGCCTGGCCGACAAAACAAGGGACATCAACCAAGCGGGCGCGCGGCTCGCTCGAGAGGCTGCCAAAAGCTTCGATGTTTGGGTCGCGGGATCGGTTGGCCCACTGGGCACCAGGATTGAACCTTTAGGCAAAACATCATTCCAGGAGGCACAGGACGCCTTCCGCGAGCAAATAGGGGCGTTGGTCGAAGGCGGCGTGGATCTGCTGATTCTGGAAACGTTCGGCTATCTGGAAGAAATTCACCAGGCAATTCAAGCGGCACGGGCGGTGGCGCCAGGACTACCCCTGATCGCGCAGGTCACGATCGATGAGGATGGTAATTGTCTCGACGGCTCCGATCCGGAGACCTTCGCGCCGAAACTTGCAGAATGGGGAGTGGACGTCATCGGTTGTAACTGCAGTGTGGGTCCGGTCGCCATGCTGGATGCCATCGAGCGGGTTCGCGCGGCGACTTCCCTTCCGCTGGCGGCGCAACCCAATGCTGGCATTCCGCGGTCGGTGGATGGCAGGAATATCTATTTGTGCTCGCCCGAATACATGGCGAGTTATGCGCGAAAATTTGTGGCAGCCGGGGTTCGAGTTGTTGGAGGTTGCTGCGGCACCACGCCGGACCACATCCGCACCATGAAATCGGCCCTGCGCGCGGGCGAAGCCCGGGGAAAAACGGCAACCGCCCATGTGAGCGGAGGACCCGCGCCCAAGGCGGTTCCCGCTCTTCCGCTTGAGAAACGGTCGGCTTTAGGAGCCAAGCTCGCTCACCGCGAGTTTGTCACGATGGTCGAAATCGTGCCTCCGAAGGGAACCGACGTCAGCAAAGAAGTCGAGGGCGCGCGCTTCCTGAAATCGGTTGGCGTGGATGCGGTCAACATTCCGGACAGTCCGCGTGCGTCAGCGCGCATGAGCAATCAGGCGCTTTCATTGTTGATCCAGCGTGAGGCAGGGATCGATGCCATCTTGCATTACACCTGCCGCGACCGGAACGTGCTGTGCATCCAGAGCGACCTGTTAGGAGCAGCGGCCGTCGGAATCACGAACCTGATCTGCATCACAGGTGATCCGCCGAAGATGGGTAACTATCCGGATGCGACCGCCGTGTTTGACGTGGATGCGATTGGTTTGGTGAATATCGTCCGAAATCTGAACCACGGGCTTGATCTTGGTTCGAACCCGATCGGGACCGGAACCGGATTTGTGATCGGGGTCGGGGCGAATCCGGGGCTTACAGATCTTGATGAGGAGATTCGCCGCTTCGAATATAAGGTTGAGGCGGGAGCGGAATACGCGGTAACGCAGCCGGTCTTCGATCTGCGCTTGCTGGAGAATTTCCTGAAGAGGATTGAGCACTGCCGCGTACCGGTTGTCGCGGGGATCTGGCCGCTGGTCAGCGTGCGCAACGCGGAGTTCATGAAGAACGAACTGCGCGTGTCTGTGCCGGATGCCATCCTGGAGCGCATGGCGCGGGCGCAGACTCCGGAGGCGGCTCGGGCGGAGGGAGTTGCGATCGCCCGCGAGATGTTAGTGGCTGCGCGTCAGATGGTGCAGGGGGCGCAGATCAGCGCACCAATGGGCCGGTACGCGTCAGCGGTCGACGTGTTGGAAGCGCTTGGGACCCAACCGACCGCCTCCGTCTAATCAATCCCTGATTTTCCAAAACACTCGAGATTCAGTCGCCCAGGTTATACGTTTTAGAAAATCGATCTTGCGCTCGAAACGCCACTTCTGGCGCGGGTTTTACAAGATCGTTACAACACTCACTTCGCCTGGCCCCGTTCCATTCCGGAACATTTGTCATGGATTATTTTGATGCTTGGTACAAAAAAGACTGGACACCCTCGCGAAATAGTTGCATTAAAATATAGGTACGGAGCGAAATCCCGTTGGCCAAATTTGAAGAATGTCTCCAGCGCCTGGAGAAGATCGTTGAGGAACTGGAGAAGGGTGAGATCCAGTTGGAAAAGTCTCTCACTCTCTTCGAAGAAGGCATTCAACTTTCTTCCGCCTGCCGGAAGGAACTGGAACAAGCGGAAGGCAAGGTTGAGGTTCTTCTGAAGAAGAACGGGAAGCTCCAGGCCGAAGCTTTCGAGGCCGTGGCGGACAAGGCGTCCACACGCCGGTAAGCTGCGCGCCTCGGGGAATCAGTTACCGTCTGTGGAGTCGTGGTTTTCCCAGCCACCCCGCAGCCATTGTCTCGCGTTGACGTCCGCCGTTGACGACGGTTGAAGATCGGGGGTTTATGGCTCAAAAAGTTGTCGTTCTCGAAAAAGATCCAGGAGTAGCCCGGTCCCTTGCTGGCGGGTTGCGTCCTCACTTTTCAGTGCACCTTACAGGTTCCCGCGAAGAACTGCACGAGACTGTCCTGCGCGATCAACCCGAAGCCGTGGTTTTAAACATCGAATATTGGCGACTGACGGACGTCGAGAGTTTGCACCGCGACTTTCCCAAGCTGCCTATCGTGTGCACACACCGCATTCCTGATGAAGAAATGTGGATGGCGGCCCTCGAGGCCGGCGCGAGCGACGTGTGCCCGGCCGACGATGTCAGCAACGTGCTGACATCGGTGCTGCGGAGCACGGCGATATCGCGCGGCGCTGCGGCCTAAAATTGATTGCTGTCCGAAAAGGACGCCTGCGGGCGTCCTTTTTTGTTTTGATCTTTTGTCTCAGCCCAAAAGTAATTCCCGCCAAGCGCTTGTTATACTGCCACGTCATGCTCAAGGAGACTCTCGAACAGGGGCAGCAGCTGACGGACGCGGCCCTGGACCGTCTGATCCCATTGGAAACGCAGCATCCTGTCTCGATTCACAAGGCAATGCGCCATAGCGTGTTCGCGGGAGGAAAGCGGCTGCGCCCCGTCCTGTGTATGGAAGCCGGCCGAATGATTGCCGGTTCCCTGCCCGCAGGAATCGAGGAGGTGGGCGCGGCGTTGGAGATGCTGCATACCTATTCGCTCATCCACGACGATCTTCCCGCACTTGATAATGACGACCTTCGCCGCGGCAGGCCGACTTGCCACAAAGCTTTCGGGGAAGCCATCGCGATTCTCGCCGGAGACGCGCTACAGACCCAGGCGTATGAAGTGCTATCGCGGGCGCAATGCTCACCCGAGGCAAGGGTCCGTATCATCGAGGAGATTGCCCGCGGAACGGGCACGATCGACGGCATGATCGGGGGGCAGGTAGTGGACCTTGAAGCTGAGCATACGCGTCCGACAGCGGAAATGCTGGAGTACATCCATCGTTCGAAGACGGCGGCGCTGATTACGGCGAGCCTGGTGAGCGGTGGGCTGTACGCGGGGGCGAAAGACAGCGAGGTTGCCCGACTCCGCGCTTTCGGGATGGGAATTGGTCTGGCTTTCCAGATTGTTGACGATGTTCTGGATGTGACGCAAACGTCCGAGCAACTGGGTAAGACCGCCGGCAAAGACACTGCTTCGGAAAAGGCGACCTATCCAGCGTTGTTCGGGTTGGACGCGTCCGTGCGAAAGGCAGATGCGCTGGTCAATGATGCATTTTCGGAGCTCTCGAGTTTCGGCGAGCGCGCCGATACCTTGAAGGAGTTAGCGCGGTTTCTGGTGGAACGCAAGAAATAGAAGCAATCAGCAAAGGCCTCAACCACGAAGGACACGAAGTTCCACGAAGGTTTTTCGTTCTGAGCGTTACTTCGTGATCCTTCGTGCCCTTTGTGGTTTAATGATTTCGACGGCGATGGAGTTCGCCATAACCGCCTGAACGGCTGATAACTCCTACAGAATCGAAATCTCTTTTGTAGGAGTTCCGCTTGAAAGACTTTCTCGCTATATCCGTCGCCGCGATCCTCGGAGCAAACATGCGCTATGTATTAAGCCGCGTGGCCGCGCGCGAATTCGGTCCGGTCTTCCCGTACGGCACGCTCGTCATCAACATTGTGGGCAGCTTCATCGTGGGATTGTTCGTTATCTGGACGACGGAGCGGGTGCTGGTGGATCCGCGGTGGCGACTGCTCGTGGTGGTTGGCTTCTGCGGATCGTTCACGACGTTTTCCAGCTACGCGTTTGAGTCCATGTCGTTTTTCGAGCACGGCCAATGGGGGCTGATGCTGGTCAACATCTTCAGCAACAATATCCTGTGCCTGGCTGGCGCCCTGGCGGGCATGGCGGTGGCGCGAGCGCTCTGAAATGAACTCCCCTCCGACCTTGGAAACTGAAAGGCTGCGAATCCGCCTTTACGGTGAGGGAGCATTGCAGACCTTGTGCCGTGAGTCGGGACGCGCGAGGTAGCGGCGACGACGCTGCGTATTGCGCATCCTTAAACCGAGCAGGATGCGCGGTCTTTTCTTGAACTGGCCCAGGAACTCGAGAAGTTGTGGCTTGCGATCACGCTCCGGCCAGACGGAGTTATACGGGATCCTGCGAAGGGAGTGGCAGAGAAGCGCGTAGAATGCCAGATGCGATGGCTGTGCAAGTCACACTTTACTTAAACGAAGCCGACCAGTGGCATCACCGCCCGCTGCACATGGAGATCCTCAACTACCTGCGCAAGGAAAACGTGTATGCAGCGACGGCGCTGCACTGCGTGGCGGGATTCCTGGGGCGTCAGCGCGTAGAGACGTCCCACCTCGTCGAAGCCGGTGGAAAGCTGCCGGTGATTATCATCTTTGTCGACACCGACAAACACGTGAACCGCGTCTTGCCGACGCTCAAGGAGATGGCGGCGCACCGGCTGATCGTACGGGAGAACGTGGTGCTGGAGCAGGGGAACCTGGATTGATGATGGCATCCCCGCAAGACCAATCCCTCGACATTCTTGCCATCGCCGCGCATCGCGATGATGTGGAGCAGACCTGCGGCGGCACGCTGCTTAAAGCGGCTCAACGCGGGCAACGCACGGGCATCCTCGATCTGACTCGCGGAGAGATGGGCACGCGCGGCACGGCGGAAGATCGCGAGCGCGAGGCGAACGATGCCGCGAAGATTCTCGGCGTGCAGTGGCGGCAGGCACTCGACATTCCTGACGGGCGAGTAGAAAACACCTGGGAGAATCGACTCAAGGTTGCGAAGGTGATCCGTGAGACGCGGCCGCAGGTTGTCATTTTGCCGTACTGGAAGGGGCGGCATCCGGATCATTACACGTGTTCCACGCTTGGGTACGAGGCTTGCTTTCTGGCGGGACTGGCGAAGCTGGACACATCGGGGGCTAGCAGCCCCCGCGACAGCCGGCAGGATGCCGGCGCTACCGCGCCCCATCGGCCTTTTAAGATCGTTTACGCCACCCTTTACTACGACATTCGACCAACTTTCGTCGTCGATATCAGCGATCAGTTTGAAGAGAAATTTGCATCCATCCTCGCCTATGAATCGCAATTCGGCAATCAGGAGGCCGGCAAAGACATATTCCCTGCCCAGCAGGAGATCCGCTCCCGCGTGGAGGCCATGGCGCGTTTTTACGGCATGCTGGGAGGGGTCACCTATGGCGAGCCGTTTCACCAGAAAGAGGTCGGCCTGATCGAAGACCTGTTGGCGATTCCGGTCAAATCCATTTAGCATGTCTGAATTCAATTTAAGGAGAATGTTTCCCTATGTCTCGTGTGGCTCTGATTATCCTTACCGCTCTGGGGATGGTCGCCGCGGCAGCGGCGCAGGCCGGAACCTGGCAAATCGATCCCAATCACTCGTCGGCACAGTTCTCGGTCCGTCACCTCGGCGTATCGACAGTTCGCGGAGCCTTCACCAAGGTGAGCGGTTCAGCGCAATACGATCCTTCCGATCCGACGAAAACTTCCTTGACGGCAACGATTCAGGCAAGCTCCGTCGATACGCGCGTGGAGATGCGCGACAACGATCTGCGCAGCCCGAATTTCCTGGACGTCCAGAAATACCCGACCATCACGTTTCAGTCGAAGCAGGCGAAGTCCGCGGGAAATGGAAAGCTGCAGATTACCGGCGATCTGACGATCCATGGCGTGACGAAGGAAGTCACCCTCGACGTGGATGGACCGTCGGCGCCTATCAAGGATCCATGGGGCAACCAGCGCATCGGTGCGAGCGCCTCCACGAAAATCAACCGCAAGGACTTCGGCGTGAACGGGGCGTCCGGCGTCGTAGGGGACGATATCAATATCACGATTGACGTTGAACTGATCCAGCCGCAGGCAAAGTAGTCTCTCCCCGGGGTGGGCTCGATCAATTCTACAGCCGTCCTGACTCTGTCCGGGTCTGGCGAGTCGTTCCGTTCGCTATCGCGAGAATGGTAGCCAGAGGCCTGTACTGTCGGCCGCCTGTCCATTGAACTACAGGACACGTTGAGGGTGCGGCGGAAGGGTCCTTCTCATCCCCTGCGAAGTAACGTACACTCTGGCGCGACTGGAAAAGGGTCCGGCGTTCGGAGTTCCGTCTTTATTGGGGGGAAGAGGCAATGAAGGTCCCGTGGGCAGCGACTACGCTCTGTGTCTTCGTCTCAATCCTGAGTTTCAACGTATCTCGCGCACAAGTTCCGATCACCGTGTCTCCGGCCCGGGCTGCCGTAGTGACCACTACGCAGGCCCAGCAGTTCACCGCTTCCCTTGGAGGCGTCACCTGGAGCGTGGACAACATCGTCGGGGGAAACTCCACCGTCGGCACGATCGGCGCGACGGGCGTTTACACGCCACCCGCGAAAGCGGGAACCCACACCATAAAAGCCACTAGCGGTGGTTCTTCGGGTACTGCCAAGGTATTTGTAACGAATCTGAAAAGCGTCCTGACCTATCACAACGACAGCGCCCGGGACGGCGTGAATACCAGCGAATACGCGCTGTCGAGTGCAACCGTCACCAGCGCAACGTTCGGGAAACTGTTCTCTTGTGCCGTTGATGGCGCTGTTTATGCCCAACCGTTGTGGATGAGCGGTGTGAGCATCGCAGGCGGAACTCACAATGTAATCGTGGTAGCCACGCAACACGATAGTGTGTATGTATTCGACGCCGACGCCAACCCCTGTGTGATGTATTGGCACGCGAACCTGCTCGACACGCTTCATGGCGGCACCGCCGGTGAAGCGCCGGTCACGTGGAATGATGTCGGATATTGCTACGGAGATATCTATCCAGAGGTCGGCGTGACCGGAACCCCGGTTATCGACTCCTCCACCAACACGATTTATCTGGTGAGTGCGTCAGAGAACAATGCGCAGAACTCCGGAAAGTGCGTGGGAGCCTCCGGGAATTTCTATCACAGGCTCCATGCGCTGGATGTGGCTAGCGGAAGCGAGAAGTACAACGCGCCGGTCACGATTGCAGCATCCGTCCCGGGGACGGGCGACGGATCGGTGAACGGCATGGTTTCGTTCCGTTCTCAACTCGAGCACAACCGCTCGGGCTTAGCCGAAGCAAGTGGAAGGATTTACGTAGCGTTTGCCGCGCACGAGGACGCTACGCCCTACCACGGTTGGCTCATCGCCTACAAAGCTACCAACGTGCAACAACAGATGGGTGTGTTTAACACGACGCCGAATGGCTTGAATGGCGCCGATGGAGGAATCTGGGCTGGGGGTGGCGCTCCGGCGATCGATGGCGGGGGCGACGTCTATTTTTCCACGGGCAATGGGGTGTTTGACGAACTGCCACTGCCCCCGAGTGAGGACTATGGCGATAGCATCCTGCGCCTGCACTATGTCACCGGGAGTACGTTGAACGGCGTCAACCTCAGCGTCGCGGGATATTTCACGCCCTACGATCAGTTCACGCTGTCGCAGAACGACACCGATCTCGGATCGGGTGGGGTGGTGTTGTTTCCGAACCAGAATGGTTCTCCGAAGTACCTGCTGACGCAGGTTGGAAAAGAAGGTACGGTGTACCTCATTGATCGGACCAACATGGGTCAGTTCAACTCCGCGAACAACAGCCAGATCCTGCAGACCTTCAGTGGGCCTCTGTACGGACTGTGGGGTACTCCCGCTCTGTGGCACAACAATCTTTATGTCGGCGGGCAGTATGATGCGGTCCGCCAATTCGTCTATACACCGGGCGCGGTCCAGTTCAGCGCCACGGTCGCTTCCCAGTCGCCAACAGCGTTTGGGTATCCAGGAACAACTCCTTCGGTGTCGTCGCAGTCTTCGACTCACGCAATTGTCTGGGCCATCGACTCGAGCCTTTACGGTTATGCCAGTCCGAACGCCGGAGTCAATTGCTCGACCATTCCCCTGCCTGCCGCGTGTTCAGGGCCGGCCATCCTGCATGCTTACAACGCAGGGAATCTTGCGCAGGAATACTGGAACAGTACGCAGTCACCCAACAACCGCGACCGGGCTGGGAATGCGGTCAAGTTTGTGCCGCCGACCATCGCGAACGGCAAGGTATACGTGGGCACGCGCACAGAAGTCGACGTCTACGGACTGCTGCCCTAGGATCTGACGGCTGCCGGGGATCAGAGGGGCGTCGCTGCCTAGAAGATCTTTCGGAACAGCCAGAACAACGACCCCGACAGCACCATGGCAACGGGAAGAGTCAAGACCCACGCCAGGGCGAGATTCCGCACGGTGCTCAGTTGAATGCCAGATTTATTGGCCATCATCGTACCGGCCACTCCCGAAGAGAGCACGTGGGTAGTGCTCACGGGTAAGCCAAACCCATCGGCTGCGCCGATCGTCGCCATTGCGGTGATTTCTGCGGCGGCGCCCTGTGCATAGGTCAGGTGCTCTTTGCCGATCTTCTCGCCTACGGTCACCACAATCCGCTTCCATCCAACCATGGTTCCTAATCCGAGAGCCATCGCCACGGCCACCTTCACCCATGCGGGAATGAACCGGGTGGAGAAATCCACGTGCCTCTTGTAGTTCGCAAGTACGGTAGCGTCGGCGGCTGAGAATTTCGGCTGTCCCGTCTTCGCGGTGATCCGCAGAGCTTCACTTACCAGGTAGAGATCGTTGCGAAAGTTACGTACTCGATCGTGGGGAACGTTCCGCAGTTCCTTGTAGAGGCTGGTTTCGGTGCCGATGTCGTTCACCATCGTGCGCATCGCCAGCATGGTGTTGGCGTTAAATTGCTTGGTGCGGATGAACTCCGTCACATCATCGCGCGCGTCTCCTATGACGGAGCCGGGCTGGACATAATGGTCGAGCACATTAGCCGCTTGTTGCGAGACGGCGATGAAATCTTGCGACTGGCGAAAGGTGACGGCATGGTTGAGCGCATATGCTGTCGGGACGGTCCCGATCAAAATGAGCATAATCAGGCCCATTCCCTTTTGCCCGTCGTTCGACCCGTGAAAGAAACTCACACCCGTGCAGGTGAGGATCAGGAGGCAGCGGATATAGAAGGGTGGAGGTTGCGTGCCTTCGGGAGCACGGTAGAGCTTCTCATCCTTGATCAGAGCACGAGCCGCCAGAAGGAGAAGCGCTGCGACGCCGAATCCGACGATCGGCGATAACAACAGCGACTTGCCGATATTAGCTGCCTGTCCCCAGTCCACGCCCGATGTTCCGCTCTTGCCGGAGAGCAACTGATTCGCGATACCGACCCCGATCACGGAACCGATCAGGGTGTGGGAACTTGAAGCCGGCAGGCCGAAGTACCACGTCCCCAGATTCCAAATGATCGCTGCGACCAGTAGCGCGAACACCATGGCGAAACCGGCCTTGCTGCCGACTTGCAGAATCAATTCGACCGGCAGAAGCGAAATGATCCCGAAAGCTACCAGGCCGGACGAGACCATCACTCCCAAGAAGTTCCAACAGCCTGACCACACAACGGCGACGTGCGGTTCCAGAGAATGCGTGTAAATGACGGTGGCGACCGCATTGGCGGTATCGTGAAATCCGTTCACGAACTCGAATCCAAGGGCGACGAGCAGCGCGACTCCCAGCAAGACATACGGCAGCACGGATTCGCTGTGCATCGTCGACAAATCGCCGAGCAGATGCGACCCTGCGTAGACGAAACCGATGATCAGGACTATTCCAAAAATGATCATCCCCACCTTGCCGGGGGAACGAGAGATCTTCGCGTCAAGTGCATTCGGTACAGTAGCCATGGAACTCCTTTTGACTACGTGGAGAAGTGGAATTTGAACCCCACGAGAATTGGGGAACTATAGAGAACGAATGTTACGGGCAGATTAAAAACCGAGCGGAGACCGTTCCACTTGTTGTTTTATGGAGCTATTTCTTCATCGCCACCGCTAGGCCATCTCGGATCGGGAGGAGTGTCGTGTAGAACTCCTTCGCATCAGAAAGCTTACGGTTAAATTCGAGGATAGCTTTGGTGCGCGCATCTGTCGGGTTTCTCTCGGCCACGCGCCCGCTCCACAGCACGTTATCGGTGATAAACAACCCGCCCTTTCGCAGCCTCGGGGCGACCAATCGCAGAACACGTGGATAATCTTCCTTATCGACGTCGTTGAAGATGATGTCGAACTCCTGCTTCTGCTCGGAGAGAACCTCCAGGGCATCCCCCGTGTGCAGCGTGATACGCTCTGCGACTCCAGCGCCTGCGAAGTATCCGCGGGCCCTCTCGGCATTTTTGGGATCACCATCGGTGTAGATGACACGTCCCGCTTCGCCGACAGCTTGCGCCCACCAAATGGTCGAATACCCAATCGCCGAGCCCAGTTCAAACACGGTGCGCGCGTTAATCATCAGGGCCAATTGCTGCAGCACACGGGCCACGGCCGGGCCAACAATTGGGACGTCGTGCGCGGTTGCGTACTCTTCCATCTCGGCCAGCACGGCATCACGCTTCGGCAACATCGAGTAGAGGTAGTCATCGACCGGGCCGGCCGTTGTGAAATTGTAGTGCCGCCAGTTGGGACGCGAATCTTTCTTGCCACGAGTCACGCTTTTCCCTTTCCCTGAAAACAAGCTGCAAGCTTCTAGCTCTAGCGGCCCAGGCTTCGCGATTTGCTTGAAGCCAGTAGCTAGTAGCTGCGTTACGCTCCGATGGTCTGACCCGGTTTCATTTCAATGACTTCTACGCCGGGCACAAGCTTCTGCAATTCTCCCGGCCGCCCGGTCAGCACGGGAAAGGTTCCGAAATGCATCGGGATGACCGCTTTCGGCTTCAGAAGATTGCAGGCGTATGCAGCTTCCCGTGGACCCATCGTGTAATGATCGCCAATCGGCAGCATCACAATCTCTGGCGCATAGAGATCGCGAATGATAGCCATGTCCCCGAATACGTTTGTGTCGCCGGCGTGATAGATCTTCAGCCCGGAGGAGAATTCGATGACATACCCGACGGCCTCGCCACCGTAAACCAGTTCGTCTCCGTCCTGAATGCCGCAGGAATGATCGGCGTGAACCATGGTGACTTTGATATCGGCGAGCGTCTGTGTGCCGCCCTTGTTCATCTCCGCAATCTGCTTGGCACCCTTTTTCCCTAGCCAGCGCGCCAACTCCGGAATTCCAACCACGATCGGGTTGTGCTTCTTGCAGACTTCTACGGCATCGCCGATGTGGTCCCCGTGTCCGTGAGTGCAGAGCAGGATATCAACTTTCTTGACTGTTTTATCCGCTTCGGGGCACATGGGATTTCCCATGATCCACGGATCAAGGATGACGGTTTTGCCAGCGGGAGTCTCAATGCGGAAGGTCGCGTGACCCAGCCATGTGAGTTTTACGCCTTTCAAATTCATTGGTACCAACTCCTGCGGTTCAAGCGGTCGGACATCAAGT
>Ga0209698_10002575_pt1 | contig 20462 bp, 15 predicted proteins | sample LitLauG_LLR_2012_FD_187203 | JGI IMG/M metagenome (GOLD analysis project Ga0209698, IMG submission 187203) | Freshwater sediment microbial communities from Pennsylvania, USA - Little Laurel Run_MetaG_LLR_2012 (SPAdes) (version 2) | ecosystem: Environmental > Aquatic > Freshwater > Creek >...
GTACCAGGCCGGATTCTCCAGCACATTGCGGGCGATGACCGCCGGCATGCGCGTGCCGTAATAGCCCATGCCGATGAAGCTGCGCAGCACCTGGTTGGCGCCCGCCAGTTCGCCGATGCGCGCCAGTGCCTGGGTTTCGCTCAGGGGCGCACCGAGCGCCAGCGGCGCACCCAGGCGTATGGCGGGCGGAACGATGGCGGCAACCAGCGAATCGAGACTCGCATGCCCGAGCAGGGCGAGCATGGCGGCAGTTTCACCGGCATCCGGACCGATATGCCGGCCGATGAATTCACCGGCGTCTTCCAGCGCGGCCAGGGTCGGCACCGCGCCATCGGGTCCCATCGCGCGCCTGCCGTCCATCATTTCTCCGATTCGATCTGCTTTTGATATCCGGCAGCGTCGAGCAGGCCCGCCGCGTCGGCGGCATTGGCCGGCTTGAGGCGAAACAGCCATGCAGCGAAGGCATCCTGGTTGAGGCCCTCCGGCGCATCCTTCAGGGATTCATTGACCGCAAGCACCGTCCCGGCCACCGGTGCGTAGATGTCGGAGGCCGCCTTGACGGACTCGACCACCGCGATGACCTGTCCGGCGGCGTAGGTCTTGCCCGGTTCGGGCAACTCGATATAGACGAGATCGCCCAGGGCGTCCTGCGCGAAATCGGTGATGCCGACGAGCACGCTGCCATCGGCCTCGGCGCGCACCCACTCGTGGGACTCGGTGTAACGCAGATCTGCCGGTACCGTCATGCTTGCCTCCCGTGGCGCGATGGTTGAGAAAACCTGGATGGGAAATTGCGAACAGGGTCGTGAACGGTCACGCGGCCGCGCCCAGCGCCTTGCCGTGGCGCACGAAAGGCAGGCGGCACACCCGGGCCGCAGCGGGGCCGGAGCGCAGCGCCACGGTGACCTCGTCGCCGGGCTGCACGCCGGCGGGCAGTCGCGCCAGCCCAATGGAAGCCTGCAGGGTGGGCGAGAAGGTGCCGCTGGTGATTTCGCCGCGGCCCTGCGGCGCCTGCACGTCCTGGTGCGAGCGCAGTACGCCGCGCCCGAGCAGCCGCAGGCCCAGGAACTGGCGCAGTCCCCCTGCCGCCTGCAGGCGTTCGAGGGCTGCGCGGCCGATGAAATCGCGCGGGAAGCGGGTATCGACCGTCCAGGCAAGGCCGGCTTCGAGAGGCGATACGGACGCGTCCATGTCGCTGCCGTAAAGATTCATGCCGGCCTCCAGCCGCAGGGTATCGCGCGCGCCCAGGCCACAGGCAGCCACGCCGGCAGTCGCCAGGGCTTGCCAGAACGCCGGCGCGTCGGCCGCAGGCAGCGCGATCTCGCAACCGTCCTCGCCGGTATAGCCGGTGCGGGCCACGAACCATGGGCCGCAGGCTGCGGCCTGGAAATTACCCAGGCGACCCAGCACCTCGGCCAGTTGCGGCGCCGCCTGCGCGACGCGTTCCAGGGCCCGGGGCCCCTGGATGGCGATCAGGGACAGGTCCGTGCGCAGTCGCAGGGCCAGATCGGCGGTGTAGCCGCGCGCGGCGCGCACCTGCTCCATCCAGGCAAGATCGCCTTCGGCGGTCGAGGCGTTGACGACGAGGCGGTATGCAATGCCCGGCAGGCCGGCTTCGGCACCCAGGCGGTAGGCGATGAGGTCGTCGATGACGCCGCCGTCGGACCGCAGCAGGCAGCTGTAGAGCGCCTTGCCGGGGGACAGGCGGTCGATGTCGTTGGCCAGCAGGTGGCGCAGGAATTCGCGGCTGGCACTGCCGGCCAGATCGATGGCGCGCATGTGCGAGACGTCGAACATGCCGCAGTCGCGGCGCACCGCGTGGTGCTCCTCGATCTGGGAGCCATAGTTGAGCGGCATTTCCCAGCCGCCAAAGTCAACCAGGCGGGCGCCGGCGGCGGTGTGCAATTCGAACAGGGGCGTGCGCTTGAGCATCGGGCGGTCCGGGCGTATTCAGGTCCTGGGCAGGGTTACGCCCGTCTGGCTCTGGTACTTGCCGCCACGGTCCCGGTACGAGGTTTCGCAAACCTCGTCCGATTCGATGAAGATCACCTGCGCACAACCCTCGTTGGCGTAGATCTTGGCCGGCAGGGGCGTGGTATTGGAGAACTCCAGGGTCACGTGGCCTTCCCATTCGGGCTCCAGCGGCGTGACATTGACGATGATTCCGCAGCGGGCATAGGTGCTCTTGCCCAGGCAGATGGTGAGCACGTTGCGCGGGATGCGGAAGTACTCGACCGTGCGCGCCAGCGCGAAGGAATTGGGCGGAATGATGCAGACATCGCCGGCAATATCGACGAACGACGCCGGGTCAAAGGCCTTGGGATCGACGATGGTGCTGTTGATGTTGGTGAAGATCTTGAATTCGGCCGCGCAGCGGATGTCGTATCCGTAGCTCGAGGTGCCGTAGGAAACGATGCGCTGGCCGCCCACCGTGCGGACCTGGCCGGGCTCGAAGGGGTCGATCATGCCCTGCGCCGCCATCCGGCGTATCCAGCGGTCACTCTTGATGGTCATTGCAATGTCCTTGGCTAAGCAGGCGATTTTACGGCACATGCGCCGGCCCGGCGGCGGCAGCATGGCGGCGGCGCGTGCCGGGCACGGCGCCCGGTACCGGGGATCGGGCCGTGTGGCCGATGCCACTGCAACAAAACCGCGACTTGCGCATCGGCCAATTGTCGGATACAAAACCCGTTGCGGGGTCACCGCAGGGCAGTGCTTGGGGGTTTCTCGGGCTTGATGCAGACATGGCAATCGACTGGACCGCCGCAGAGCAGAGCAGCGTGCTCAAGGAGTTCCGTCCGCGGCGCACCACGCCGACGGACTGGATTCCCGCGCAGCCTGGCGACCTGCTCAAGGAAATCGATACTCCGGCGCTGATCGTCGACCTGGACAAGTGCGACGCCAATTCCGCCATGCTCATGGCGGCCGTTTCCGGCAGCGGCGTGCGCGTGCGGCCGCACGCCAAGACACATAAATGCGCGGAACTGGCACGCCAGCAGGTGGAGGCCGGGGCCGTGGGCGTGTGCTGCGCCAAGCTCGGCGAGGCCGAGGTCATGCTGGCGGGCAATGTCAACGACGTCCTCATCGCCAACGAGATCGTGGGCGAGGCCAAGATGCGCCGCCTGGCACGCGTGGCACGCGCGTACGCGCCGGCGCGCGTGGGCGTCTGCGTCGACAACATCGACGTGGCCCGCCAGCTGGCCACGATCTGCGCCGCCGAGCAGGTCACCATCGACGTCTACATCGAGATCGACGTCGGCCAGAACCGTGCCGGCCTTACCGAATCGGCCGCTATCGTCGAGCTGGCCGGCATGCTGCACGGCAATTCCGCATTCAATTTCCGCGGGCTGCAGGCCTACGCCGGCCTGGCGCAGCACCGGCGCGGGGTGCCGGAGCGCCGGGCGGCCGCAGAGGCCGCGGCGGCACGTGCGGGCCGCGCGCGCGACGCCATACTGGGCGCGAGCCTGCCCTGCGAGGTCATCACCGGCGGGGGCACCGGCACGCTTGCCTACGACATCCTCAGCGGCGTCTATACCGAGGTGCAGCCCGGCTCCTACCTCTTCATGGACGTGGACTACGCCAAGAACGAACAGGACAGCCTGGCCCCCGCGTTCCAGGTGGCGCTGTTCGTGCTGGCCTCGGTGATGAGCCTGCAGGACGGGCGCGCCACCCTGGACGCGGGGCTCAAGGCGTTTTCCACCGACCTGGGTCCGGCGCAGCCCGCCTTCGACGGCTGGCGCGTGCGCAATGTCTCCGACGAACATACCGTGCTGATGCGCGCCGACGACGGCACCCTCATCAAGCTGGGCGACAAAGCGCTGCTGGTGCCCAGCCATTGCGATCCCACCGTCAACCTGCACGAGTGGATCGTCGCCACCCGCAAGGGCCGGGTCGAAGCGGTCTGGCCCATCGACGCCCGCGGCAAGATCTACTGAAGCGCGCGCCGCGTCGGCGCGAACCCGAGCCGTTCATGGACAGCGTTGATACCCAGGTGCTGAAAATGGCCGCCGAATGGATACGCGGCGGCCACCGTGCCGTACTGGGCACGGTGGTGCGAACCTGGGGTTCGGCGCCGCGCCCGCTGGGCGCCCTGGTCGCCATCCGCGCCGACGGTCAGATAGTGGGCTCGGTTTCGGGAGGCTGCATCGAGGACGACCTCATCGACCGCATACGTGCGGGCGCAATGGAACTGGCCGCGCCGCAGCGCGTGAAATACGGCATCAGCGCCGAAGAGGCCAACCGCTTCGGGCTGCCCTGCGGCGGCACGCTCGAACTGGTGCTCGAACCGCTTTCGGCATTTTCGCAGATCGACGCCCTGCTCGAGCGCGTGAGCGCCGGGCAGCAGACGGCGCGGCGGCTGGACCTGCGCAGCGGCGCCGTGACCCTGAGCGAGGGCAAGGGCTACGACGCGCTCACGGTCGATGAAACGGCCCTGGTCAGCGTGCATGGCCCCCGGTGGCGCCTGCTCATCATCGGCGCCGGCCAGCTGGCCCAGTACGTTGCCGAGATGGCATTGGCCCTCGACTACCAGGTGCTCGTCTGCGACCCGCGCGTCGAATACGCCGATATCTGGCCGGTTGCGGGAACGTCACTGCTGCGGACCATGCCGGACGACACGGTCACCGACTGCCGCCCCGACGCCCACATGGCGGTCATCGCGCTGACCCACGACCCCAAGCTCGATGATCTTGCGCTGATGGAAGCGCTGCGCTCGGACGCGTTCTACGTGGGCGCCATCGGTTCGCAACGCAACCAGGAGAAACGCAAGGAGCGCCTGAAGGAATTCGGCGTCAGCGACGCCCAACTGGCGCGCCTGCACGGGCCCGTGGGCCTGAAGAACGGCGCCCGCACACCGCCGGAAATAGCGGTTGCGATACTGGCGGAGCTGACGGCGGAGAAATACGGGTACCGGATCGCGACGCCGGTGGCGCTTGCGCCCGCGGGCTCTACGTATTCGAGACCTTGATCGTCGGCATCTTCGCCGAAAGGTCGCGTGCGCGTTCCGCGATGCGGATGGCCACGCGACGGGCAATCTGGCGGTAGATGCGCGCCAGCTCGCCGTCGGGTTCGGCCACCACGGTGGGCGTGCCCCCGTCGGCGTGCTGTCGGATGCGGATATCCAGCGGCAGGGCACCCAGCACCTCTACCCCGAACTGCTGCGCCATCCGGGCGGCGCCCCCCGAACCGAATATGTGTTCCTCATGCCCGCAGTTCGAGCAGACATGGGTTGCCATGTTCTCGATGAGCCCGAGTATGGGCACGCCGACTTTTTCAAACATGCGAAGCCCCTTTGACGCATCGAGCAGGGCGATATCCTGCGGCGTGGTGACGATGACGGCGCCGGTCACGGGCACCTGCTGGGCAAGCGTGAGCTGGATGTCGCCCGTTCCGGGCGGCATGTCGATCACGAGGTAGTCCAGGTCCTTCCAGTTGGTCAGCGTGAGCAGCTGCTGCAGGGCCGAGGTCACCATGGGACCGCGCCAGACCATGGGCTGGTCCGGGTCTATGAGGAAGCCGATGGAGCTGGCCTGTATGCCGTGGCCCTCCAGAGGGTCGAAGGTCTTGCCATCGGTGCTGCTGGGCTGCCCGGTGATCCCCAGCATGGTCGGCTGGCTGGGGCCGTAGATGTCCGCATCGAGCATGCCCACGCGGGCACCTTCGGCGGACAGGGCCAGGGCCAGGTTGGCCGCTACCGTGCTCTTGCCTACACCGCCCTTGCCCGAGGCAATGGCGATGATGTTGCGCACATTGGGCATCACCTTGAGGCCGCGCTGCACGGTATGGGCGACGATCTTCGCGCTGACCTGCGCCTCGACCCGGGCCGCGCCCGCGGCCGTGAGCGCATCGACCACCAGGCCGCGGATCAGTTCCAGCTGGCTGGCGGCGGGGTAACCGAGTTCCACGTTGACGCGCACCACGTCGCCATCGATGCGCGCACCGCGCACCGCGCGGGCACTGACAAGATCCGCGCCCGTATTCGGATCGATCACCGTAGCGAGCACCGCGTTGACCTGTTCGATTTGCATTGCCATTTTGCTGCCGCCCCCCTGTGCTGCGCCCTGCCGATACCCCATACGGCGCAAATGCCGCCGCCGTGGCCACGCGCCAACCATGGCGCGCGCAAGCATACGGTATCACCGCCGGGGCCGGCGATCGGGGCGGCCGGAGGCGGCTGATAAAATGGCGCGCATGAGTCCACGCGAACTGTTCGTCACCACCGCGCTGCCCTACGCCAACGGGCCGCTGCACATCGGTCACATCATGGAGTACATCCAGGCCGATATCTGGGTGCGGTTCCAGCGCCTGCGCGGGCACACGGTGCACTTCGTGGGCGCCGACGATGCCCACGGGGCTCCCATCATGATCGCCGCCGAGAAAGCGGGCAAGACGCCCCAGCAGTTCGTGGCCGACATCGCGGCCACGCGCAAGGCCTACCTGGACGGCTTCCATATCGCCTTCGACCACTGGCATTCGACGGAATCGCCCGAGAACACCGCGCTGTCGCAGGACATCTACCGCCGGCTGCGCGCGGCCGAGTTCATCAGCCAGCGCCCCATCGAACAATTCTACGACCCGGTCAAGCAGATGTTCCTGCCCGACCGCTACATCCGCGGGCAATGCCCGCACTGCGGCGCGAAGGACCAGTACGGGGACGCCTGCGAGGTCTGCGGAACGGTCTACTCGCCCACCGAACTGATCCACCCCACATCGGTGCTCTCGGGCGCCGTCCCCGAACTGCGCACCTCGGAGCACTACTTCTTTCGCCTGTCCGACGAACGCTGCCGCCAGTTCCTGCGCGACTGGATACTGCGCGCCGGTCTGCAGCCGGAAGTGGCCAACAAGGCCCGCGAATGGCTCGATGGCGACGCGGGCCTCGCCGACTGGGATATTTCCCGCGATGCGCCGTATTTCGGCATTCCCATTCCCGACGCGCCGGGCAAGTTTTTCTATGTCTGGCTCGACGCGCCGGTTGGCTATCTGGCTGCGCTCAAAGCCTACTGCGCGCTGCGCGGCGTCGACTTCGACGCGCTGCTGGCCAATCCGCGCACGGAGCAGGTTCATTTCATCGGCAAGGACATCATCTATTTCCACACGCTGTTCTGGCCGGCCATGCTGCGCTTTGCGGGCCCGCCCTACAAGGTGCCCGATCGCGTCTACGTGCATGGCTTCATCACGGTTCGCGGCGAAAAAATGTCCAAGAGCCGGGGGACGGGCATCGACCCGCTGCACTACCTGCGCATTGGCATGAATCCGGAGTGGCTGCGCTATTACATCGCAGCCAAGCTCAATGCGCACGTGGAAGACGTGGATTTCCATCCGGACGACTTCCTGCAGCGGATCAACAGCGATCTCATCGGCAAGTACGTGAACATCGCCAGCCGGGCTGCCAATTTCATCACGCGCCATTTCAACGGGGCCGTCGCCGCCGTGGATTCCGATCCGCAGTGGCTGGCCCTCGGACCGGCAGCCATCGACGCCGAGATCGCCGAGGCATACGAGGCGCGCGAATTCGGCAAGGTGGTCCGACTGGCCATGGCTTTCGCCGACCAGCTCAACCGCCAGTTCGATGCGGCCAAGCCGTGGGAACTGGCAAAGGATCCGGCCAATCACGTCGCGCTCCAGGCCATCTGCTCGCGCAGCCTGCGCGGTTTCGAGCTGCTGAGCCTCTGGCTCAAGCCCATACTGCCGGCGCTGGCGAGCGCCGTGGAGAGCTTCCTCGATTGCGGCGAACTGCGCTGGAACGCACCGCTGGCGCCGCTGACCCACATCAAGCCCTATGCGCACCTCATGGCGCGCATGGAGGAAAAGCAGCTCACGGCGCTTTTCACTGCGCCAGAAGGGGCGGTGCCCACCGCGCCCGCGGTGCGCGCCCCCGCCGCGGCCCCGGCTGCGCCGGCGCCCGGTTCCGGCGATTCCGGCCCGATGCCGGCGACCATCACCATCGACGACTTCACGCGCGTGGACCTGCGCATAGCCCGCATTGTCGCGGCCGAAGCGGTGGCGGGCAGCGACAAGCTGCTGCGGCTCACGCTCGACGCGGGCGAGGGGCGCACCCGCAACGTGTTCTCGGGCATCAAGTCGGCGTACGCACCGGCGCAGCTCGTGGGCAAGCTCACGGTCCTGGTGGCCAACCTTGCGCCGCGCAAGATGAAGTTCGGCGTAAGCGAAGGCATGGTGCTGGCGGCAAGCGCGGTTGATGAAAAATCGCATCCGGGCATCTACCTGCTCGATCCGCATCCGGGCGCGCAACCCGGCATGCGCGTAAAGTAGGTCGCCCAGCACACGAACCGTCAACGGGGAATCGGCAATGGCAAAAGGTTACGAGTCGGAGCTCACGAGCTTCCTGCGCTCGCTCAAGCAGAGCCGGCCGCAGATTGAAGCCCTCCAGCGCGAGGGCCGCGCACTCTGGTGGGATCGCCGCCCCGATCCGGACGACCTGCAGCGCTGGCAAGCCTCGCGGGTGCGCCAGGGTGCCTATGTCTATTACCCGCAGGAGCCGGTCAAGCCGGCGTCCGAGGCATAGCGGCAGCAAGGTCCGCAGCAGTCCTGGGTGATATCGGCATGGCCAAGAACACGATGCGCTTCCCGGTCTTCTTTGTCTCGCATGGCGGCGGCCCGTGGCCATGGGTGGACGGCATGAAGCAGATGTTCGCCGCCAGCGCCCGTGAATTTGCCGCCCTGTCGGGCCGCCTCCCCGCAAAGCCGCAGGCGGTGCTGGTGATCACGGGGCACTGGGAGGCAGCGGAATTTTCCGTATCCACTGCCCTGCATCCGCCCATGGACTACGATTACACGGGCTTCCCGGAGCACACCTACCGCCTGCAATACCCGGCGCCCGGATCACCCGCGCTCGCCGGCCGCGTGCGCGAACTGCTCGGTCGTGCCGGCATCGCCAGCGGCGAGGATCCGCGGCGGGGCTTCGACCACGGCACCTTTGTTCCCTTGAGCCTGATGTACCCGGATGCGGACGTACCGGTGGTGCTGCTGTCGCTCAAGCACGGCTACGATGCGGCCGAACACATCCGCGCCGGTCAAGCCATCGCCGCGCTGCGCGACGAAGGTGTATTGATACTGGGCAGCGGGCTCACCTATCACAACATGGGTGGCTTCGGCCGCGCGTCATCGACAGCGGTCGCCAGGGCCTTCGAGCAGTATTTGAACCAGGCGATCATCCAGCCCGAGGCGGCGTCGCGCAACCGCATGCTCGTGAACTGGGAGGCGGCCCCCGGGGCCCGCCTCGCCCACCCGCGCGAAGATCATCTCGTGCCCTTGATGATCGTCGCCGGAGCCGCGGGAGATGATGTGGGGGAACGCATTTTTCTCGATCACGCCATGCAGGTCGACATGGGGTCGTACCAGTTCCCCCCGGGCGACCGTCGCACGGGGAACTGACACGGCGCCAGGCCGTCGTTCCCGCGCAGCGCGCGCCGTGTTGCAATCGGGCAGGCCGGAAACGGGCAGCGGCCCTCCCTACAACGGCCTGAGACTCATCAGGCTCGCATTGCCGCCGGCAGCCGCCGTGTTCACCGTCACCACCTGTTCCACCACCATGCGGTCGAGGGCGTAGCGCCCGTCCTGGGCGAGCAGCACCGGGATGCGGGCGCCGGGCCGCCGTGCCAGCGAACGGCGCAGGGTAAGTGCCAGGCCGGCGGCCGCATCGGCTGCGCCGCAAACCAGTACCAGCTGGTAGCCGGCACCGGCTTCCTGCGCCGTGCCTTCGGTGCCGGTCCACTCCACAAGCTCCTGCACCACTGCGGGCAAAGCCGCCACGACGCGGCGCGCCTGTGCGGTATCGGGCAGCACCGCGTGATTGCCCGTGGCCGCGACGGCCACCAGCTGGCACAGCAGGTCATCGGCCACCAGCGGTCCGTCATCGGCGGCAAGGCACAGCGCCGCGCCGCGCGGCCGGTACTGCAGCACATTGGACTCCCCGGTGGCGCCCGGCAGATCAAAGCGGCAGCCGATGGGCGTGCAATGGCTGTATTCGGCGCACAGCGCTGCAAGTGCAGCGCTGCCTCCTACATGCAGGCAATCCTGCAAGGCGCGCAGCGCCACGGGAATATCGGCCACGCGCGCGGCTCCCAGGGCGAGCGGCGCCAGCGACAGGATCCCGCCGGGCCGCTGTAGGCGGGCGACGGTCCAGGGGCCGCCGGCCTTGGGCCCGGTGCCGGACAGGCCCTCGCCGCCGAAGGGCTGCACGCCGACCACCGCGCCGATCATGTTGCGGTTGACGTAGACATTGCCCGCGCGGATGCGCGCGACGATGAACGCGATGGTCTCCTCGATGCGGCTGTGGATGCCGCAGGTGAGACCGTAGCCGGTGGCATTGATCGCGTCGATGAGCTCGCCGAGGGCGTCGCGGCGGTAGCGCAATACGTGCAGCACGGGGCCGAAGACCTCGCGATCGAGCTCGGTGATGCTGTGGATCTCGATGATGGCCGGTGCGACAAAGGTACCGTCAGCCACCCGGGCGGCGCTGCCGGACCGCGGTGCGATCCGCGCGAGCACCCGGTGCGGCGCGAATGCGCGCACGTGTGCCTCTATGCGGTCGCGCGCCGCGGCGTCGATCACCGGACCCACATCGGTGGCCAGGTCCGCCGGGTCTGCGACGCGCAGTTCTGCGGCAGCGCCGGTGAGCATGGCCAGGACCGGTCCGGCGATCTCCTCCTGCAGGCACAGAATGCGCAGCGCCGAGCACCGCTGGCCGGCACTGCCAAACGCCGACAGCAGCGCATCCTGCACCACCTGCTCAGGCTGGGCGCTGGAGTCGACGATCATCGCGTTCTGGCCACCCGTCTCGGCCACGAGAACGGCATCGGCGCCCGCAGCGCCGCCAGCCAGCGACTGGTCGATCCGGCACGCAACGTCGGTGGATCCGGTAAACATCACTGCCCGAACGCGCGGATCAGCCACCAGGCGGGCGCCAACCGTGCCGTCGCCCGGTAACAGCTGCAAGGCGGCCCGCGGAACGCCCGCGCCATGCAGCAGGCGCACCGCCAGCGCCGCGATCAGCGGCGTCTGCTGCGCGGGCTTGGCCAGTACCGCATTGCCCGCGGCCAAGGCCGCGGCAACCTGGCCGGTGAAAATGGCCAGCGGGAAATTCCACGGCGAAATGGCCACCACGCAGCCCAGCGGGGAACCCGGGTCCGCCGGGAGGCTGCGTGCCTGGGCGGCGTAGTAGCGGCAGAAATCGACCGCTTCGCGCACCTCGCCGGCAGCGTCCGGCACCGTCTTGCCGGCTTCCGAAATGGCCAGCCACATGAGGTCGTCGCGCCGCTCCTCGAGGGCATCGGCGGCGGCGTCAAGCACCGCGGCGCGGCGCGATGCGCCCGCCGCGGACCAATCGTGCGCAAGGGCAAGGTCGTGGGCCGACTGCAGGGCCGATTCCACGTCGGCCGCGGAAGCGGCCTGCACATGGCCCACGACATGGTCGGGTCGCGCCGGGTTGCGCACCGCCTGCGGCTGGCCCGGATCGGGTGCGAAGCGGCCGGTGGCGAGCACGGGATAAGCGGTCCACGCGCGCGCCGCGCTGGCGCCGAAGGCCGCCTGCAGCGCCGCCAGCGTCGGGGCGTGGTGCAGGTCGAGCCCCCGCGAATTGCGCCGTGCCGGTGCAAACAGCTGCGGCGGCAGCACAATGGCTGGATGCGGCGCGCCCTGCGAAAGGCGCGCTGCGCTTACCGGATCGGCGAGCAGCTCGTCGATGGGGACCGCGTCGTCGACCACGCGATTGACGAACGAGGAATTGGCGCCGTTTTCCAGGAGGCGGCGCACCAGATACGCGAGCAGCGTTTCGTGGCTGCCCACGGGCGCGTAGATGCGGCAGGCAAGCCCCAGGCGGGCGCTGCCCACCACCCGGTCGTACAGGTTCTCGCCCATGCCATGCAGGCACTGCAACTCGAAATCGCTGGCACGCGCGTCGGCCGCCAGCTGCAGGACGGCGGCCAGGGTGAAGGCATTGTGGGTGGCAAACTGGGGATAGATGCGATCCTGGTGGTGGAGCAGGCGCTCGGCGCAGACCAGGTAGGCCAGGTCGGTATGGGCCTTGCGGGTATACACGGGAAAGTCGTCCTGGCCCTCCACCTGGGCGCGCTTGATCTCGCTGTCCCAGTAGGCGCCCTTGACCAGGCGCACCATGAACCGCCCATGGCGCTGCCGCGCCAGCCCGGCCAGCCAGTCAACGACCGCCGGAGCGCGCTTCTGGTAGGCCTGCACCACGATCCCCAGGCCATCCCAGCCGGCCAGCAGAGGATCAGCCGCCAACTGCGCAAATAATGCGAGCGTGGGCTCCAGGCGCTCGCTTTCCTCCGCATCGATATTGAGGCCGATGTCGGCGCGGCGGGCGAGCCGGCACAGCTCCTGGATGCGCGGCAGCAGCTCGGCCTGCACGCGCTGGGCCTGGTGAACGGTAAAGCGCGGGTGCAGGGCGGAGAGCTTTACCGAAATGCCCGGACGCTCGGCCAGGCGGGCGCCGCTGCCCGAGGCAACGGCGCCAATGGCGTCGATCGCATGGGCATAGGCATCCCAGTATCGGCCGGCATCGTCGGCGGTGAGCGCGGCCTCGCCCAGCATGTCGTACGAATGCCGGTACCCGCGCTGTTCGGTGTCGCGGGCGCGCGCCAGCGCCTGTTCGATGGTGCGTCCGAGCACGAACTGCTGGCCCAGCAGGCGCATGGCGATATCGACGCCAGCGCGTATCAGCGGTTCGCCGCCGCGGGCCACCAGCCGGTTGACCGCGGCGCTCAGCCCGGCATCGCTGTGCGTGGCGACCAGCTTGCCCGTCAGCATCAGGCCCCAGGCGGCCGCATTGACGAAAATGGAGCGGCTGGCCCCGATGTGCGAGCGCCAGTCCCCGTGCGCCAGCTTGTCGCGGATCAGCGCATCGGCCGTGGCGCGGTCGGGAATCCGCGCAAGGGCCTCGGCCAGGCACATGAGGGCCACGCCCTCCTGGCTGGACAGGGAGAACTGGCGCATCAGGGCATCGACGCCGCTGCCGCGGCTGCGTTCGCCGCGCAGCCCTTCTATCCACCCGCGCGCCTGCTCCCGCGCCGCCGCCCAGGCCTGCGGGCCCAGCGGCGCCCGCCGCAGCAGGTCGGCCACGCAGTCCGGTTCGGGCCGCCGCACAAGGGACTGCAAAGGGGCCCACGCAGGACACGATGACGGGTCGATTAAGATGGCGCTTCCTCTCGAGTATCCCCATTCTATTGGCTAGCACCCCGGAAGGCCTACCCATGACCCGCGAGCTATCGCCCGACCGCAGTCCCGAAGCGCCCGTGCACCCGGTCGACGCAGCGGTACTGGTCGAGGACCGGCGCGATCCGGCGCAGGACCAGGCCGGCTCGCCCACGGTCATCGACGGCGTTGCCCTGGCGCGCCTGTACGGCGAGCCGCTGTTCGCCCTGCCCCAGGACCTGTACATACCGCCCGATGCACTGGAGATATTCCTCGAGGCTTTCGAGGGACCGCTCGACCTGCTGCTCTACCTGATACGGCGCCAGCACTTCAACGTGCTGGACATCCCCATGGCCAAGCTCACGCAGCAGTACCTGGCCTATGTGGACCAGATCCGCACGCACAATCTGGAGCTGGCGGCCGAATACCTGCTGATGGCGGCGCTGCTCATCGAGATCAAGTCGCGCATGCTGCTGCCGGTACGCAAGGCCGACACCGGCGAAGAGGTGGAAGATCCGCGCGCCGAACTGGTGCGGCGGCTGGTGGAATACGAACGCATCAAGCTGGCAGCCCTGCGCATCGACGAATTGCCGCGCATCGGGCGCGATTTCCTGCGCGCCGTGGTTGCCATGGAGCTTTCGGTGGCACCACGCCATCCGGATGTGGACATATCCGAACTGCAGGCGGCGTGGAATGAAATCCTGCGCCGCTCCAAACTGCACACCCACCACCGCATCGCACGCACCGAGCTGTCGGTGCGCGAACACATGAGCATGATCCTCAAGCGGCTGCAGGGCGCGCGCTTTGTCGAATTCGCCGACCTGTTCGACGCCACCGAAGGCACGCCGGTCGTCGTCGTGCATTTCCTGGCGCTGCTCGAACTCACCCGTGAAGGATTGCTCGAAATCACCCAGGCGGCGCCCTATGCGCCAATGTACGTGCGGCTTGCCTTCACCGCCAGTTAGGGAAACCGCGCGCCGTCAGTACAGGTGCAGGGTGCCCTGCCCCGGGCTCATGAGCGAGACCACGGTGCCATCGGCGCCGAAGAACACGGAGCCCTTGCCGGCGTTGCGGTAGGTGTAGATCCAGCCGGTGCGGTTGCCGACCGTGATTATCGATTGCGGTTCGCCCAGCAGCCGGCGGACCTCCTCCAGGCGCATGCCGTTGTGGAGTTCCTGCCAGGCGCTCAACGCGTCGGCCGTGCGAACCTGCTGCTGCAACACCGCCTGTTCGTGGGGGTCCAGCGCGGGGGCAGCGGGCGCTGCTGCCGCTGCGGTTGACCCCAAGGACGGCTGCGCGGCCGGTGACGTTGCGGGCGGCACGACAGCAAGCGGCGGCGCGACGCCCGTCGGGCCGGCGCGCTGCATCTGCTGCAGACGCTGGTCGAGAAGTTCCAGGGTCTGCCGCAACTGCGCGATCTGCCCGCGCAATTGCGCAAGTTCGGGCGCCAGCGTGGCTGCGCTGGGTGCGACGGTCGATGGTGGCTCCACGGCGCGGGCCGGTAGCGTCGCCAGCAGCGCAGCCAGGGACGTCGCGGCCAGCACCGTGCGCACGGATTTCGTCATGGCGCGTCTCCCGCAAGGGCGAACGATGCAACGCGGCGGCGGGCGGTCACCAGCATCAGAACACGAACCAGGCCAGCGCATATATCGTGTTGTTGTCCGAGGCATTGTCGCTGACACCCCCAAATTTCGAGTACGCGGTGTACTGCAGGCTCAGGCGGACGTTTTCCCAGGGGTAATAGGCGCCCTCGGCCACGAGCGCATGCGTGCCGCTTCTGAGGCCGGCTGTCAGCGCTGCGACATTGGATGCGTCGCCGCTGGTCGTGATGTAGGCAAGCTGCAGGCTCCTGTTCGCGCCAAAGTGGTAGCTGCCGTTGACATTGATCGTTCGAAACGACTGATTGCCCTGCGCCGGATCCACGCTCTGGCGGTAGGCGTCCAGGCCGATCGACTCGCGGGCGTAGACGGCGCGGACCACGACGCTGTCGTTGCCGATGGGGCGTTCGAACTGGGCGTCGATCGCAAGGTCGCGATAATTATTGGTCGGGCCCGAGGTTCCGGTGCCTGTGGCGTACAGGCGGGTATTCATGCCGAAGGTGCCCACCTCCAGGTAGTTGTCGCCGAACGTCGACTGGTACGCAAGGCGCCAGTAGGGGGCCCAGCCTGCAACATTGCTGACAAAGCCGTTCGGCTTGCCGGTCGCGGGATCCACGCCGTTGAAGGGATCCGTGAGCGGCGTGTCCTGCCCTCCGCTTCCCATGGCCTTGTACAGGTTGAGTTCCGCGTAGATCGTGTCCTCATAGGAGGCGTAGACGCCCGCGCCGCCAACTGACTGGCCCAGCCTCCAGGAAATCGGCTTTTCATACGACGCGGGGCCGGCGAAGGGATAGCCCCAAACCGGCGTTGCCTGCCATACGTCGCTCATTCCCGGGTTGTTGTTTGCGACGACGCCGAATATCAGGTCCTTCTTGTCGCCTACCGTGAAGTGATCGGCGTAGCGGATCTCGGAGTTGTCCATGCCGAATCCGGATGAGCTGTCCGTGTGCGTCACCTGGAGGAACGCGCCGATGTGCGGCGTGATCTCGCCTGCATAGAACAGGCTGAATTGCTGCGGGAACTGCAGGTTGGCGCGCGTGCCCGGCTGCGCCTTGTCGGCGCCCTTGGTATCGGTATAGGACGCCTGGAACATGACCGACAGCGGCGCAATCGCCGAAATCTGTACCGACGGGTTCTTTTCATCGCCATTCATTACCTGTGGCGTGGACTGCATGGTGTAGCCGTTGAGCTTGAACTGCCGGCCAAACGCGGTCAGTTCGGGAAACACCGTATGGCAGGCAGCGCATGCCATTCCGGTCTGCCGCGCGAAACTCGGCACGGCGCTGGCATTTGCCGAGCAGAGGCTCGCCAGGGCAGCGAGCAGGAATCCGGCACCGCGGTACATCTTGGCTTTGGACAACACGATGATCTCCTTTGGAGTGCTGACTGCGAAAAAAACCGATTTCGCGGTGCAGCAGATCATCGGTGGCGAAACGCAACCGCATGCTGACATGCGTCAACGTGCAGGCAATTCGGACATGCAGAATCGAGTTCGGGCGCCCGGGGGCGATGCGGCCGGGAAGCGGGCGACCTTTTGCCGCTTCAATCCGACAACTGGACGAACTGCAGAGCCGTGGTGCTGGTGGCGCAGACCGCGCCAGAGCCTGGATACTCGCAGCCGGCTATGACCAGCGTGGTGACGGTATTGGCAGCCAGGTTCACCGCAACACCGGCAACACCGGCGCTGGTGGGCAGAAGCGGTGTCTGCAGGCCCGTGGGCACCACCGCCAGCGTGTAGCTGCCCGGCGCCAGGCTCGCGTAGGCCGATGCCCCGGCATAGGCGAGATTGCGGATGATGGTCTGTCCCACCGTGGTGCTGCCGCCGGAGGTGGTGAGCGGCACGAGGTCGATGGCGCCGCCGGCGGCCAGGTCGGGCGACAGCTGCACGACCCGCAGCTTGGCCATCCCGGTAGCCGGCGCACGCAGATCATCGTGGACGACGAGCAGTTGCAGGTTATACGGGCTGGCCTGATTTGCGACCCCGGCGGCAAAGACGCTGATCGACGTTCCCGATGCCAGCGTGAGGTTGCTGCCGACCAGTTCGGCGGTCTGGCCCGTAGTCGTGAAGGAAGCGCGGTACGCCCCCGGCAGCAGCGCCTGGTAGGGATTGCTGGCGACGTTCTGCGCAATGCTGGTGGCAAACGGCGCCGTGGCGGCGTTGGACATCCCGTTCTGGTCGAAATAGGCGTCGACCGAGCCGTTGGCCGGGGCGAAGTTGCCCACGCGCACCTGCACCCGCTGATCGGCAATGGTCGTTACGGTTGCGTCGGACCCCAGGCTGACGAGAGCGAAAGGCGACGCCGAACCTGTCACGGGCACGGCTACGAGCAGCGGGCTGGCGCCAGCGGCGAACACCAGCGGGCCCGAGTCGAAGACGATGGTTTGCGTGGTGTCGCCGCTCTTGACGGCGCGGATCCGGTAATCGCCGCTGGCGAGCGTCAAGCCAACGGGAGTTACGCTGGCGCCGTCGCCTGCATAGGTGATGGCGGCCTCGGATGCCGTGAGCGGCAGCGCCGCGGTGGGCGCCGTGACATAAAAGTCGAGCGCACCCTCGGCGGGCGAAGCATTGACAAAGCTCAGCTGCACCTGCCCGGACCCCAGCGAGGGTGGAAACTGCGCTACGGTAAGCGCGGTGAGCGCCGTGCTGCCCTGCAGCGCCAGCACCGTATAGTTGCCGCCGCCGGCGATCGTGAGGTTGGCGGTGATGGCAACCGTCGTGGTCCCCGTCGGCTCGAACTTGATCGTGGCGCCACCGGTGGTGGTGGTCCCAAATGCCGTTGCCTGGTCGTACGAGAGGTTCGTGGCCAGGCTGGTCGTGCCCAGCAGGACATCAAAATTATTGGGCGCGCCGAAAGCCAGGTTGACAACGCGCAGCGTGGGAGCAGCGCCGTTGCCGCCACTGACGCTGCCGTTGCAGGAGGCCAGCAGAAGGGACAGGCACAGGGCACCGATGGCCGCAAGGCGGGGCGAAATCGACATGGTCATTGTTACCGGAGGTTCGGTCGCCGCGGGCGCACCGGCCGCGCAGCGGGAGGCCGCGCCGAGCCGTTCATGATAACAAGACCGCCCATGGCTGCCATGGGGGAATACCCGCGGGCAGCGCCCGCGGGGTGCGATGCGCTTACTCGGCTGCGAAGAAGCCCTTCATCTTGTCGACGAAGGACTTGGCCTGCGGGGAATGCTTGGCGCCGCCTTCCCTGACCGACGCATCGAAGTCGCGCAGCAGTTTCTTCTGCTTGTCGGTAAGCCGCACGGGGGTTTCGACGCGCACGTGGCAGTACAGGTCGCCGGGATAGCTCGAGCGCACACCCTTGATGCCCTTGCCGCGCAGCCGGAACGTCTTGCCGCTTTGCGTGCCCTCGGGAATATTGATGGAGACCTTTTCCTTGAGCGTCGCAACTTCGATGTCGCTGCCCAGCACCGCCGTGGCGATGGATATGGGCACCTCGCAGTGCAGGTCGTCGCCATCGCGCTGGAAGACCTCGTGCGGCGTTATCCGGATCTCCACGTACAGGTCGCCCGGCGGCCCGCCATTGACGCCGGGCTCACCCTTGCCGGCCAGGCGGATACGCTGGCCTTCGTCGATGCCCGCCGGTATGGAGACCTCGAGCACCTTGTTGTGCTTGATGCGCCCGTCGCCGTGGCAGTTCTGGCAGGGGCTGGCGATGACCCGGCCGCTGCCGTGGCACGTGGGGCAGGTCTGCTGGATGGAAAAGAAACCCTGCGCCATGCGCACCGCGCCCGAGCCGTTGCAGGTGGCGCAGGTCTTGGGCTTGGTTCCGGGCTTGGCACCGCTGCCGCCGCAGACGTCGCAGTTTTCCCAGGCCGGCACACGGATATCGGTGGCAAAACCGTTGGCCGCCTGCTCCAGGGAGAGTTCCATGTTGTAGCGCAGGTCGGCGCCGCGGTAGGCATTGCTGCGGCCGCCGCGGGCACCGCCGGCAGCGCCGCCGAAAATGTCGCCGAAGATGTCGCCGAAGGCCTCGGCGAAGCCGCCATTGAAGCCCGCGCCCCCGCCCATGCCGCCGGCGCCGGCGTTGGGATCGACACCGGCGTGACCAAAGCGGTCGTAGGCGGCGCGCTTTTGCGGATCGGAGAGCATCTCGTAGGCCTCCTTGGCCTCCTTGAATTTCTCCTCGGCCGACTTGTCGTCCGGATTGCGGTCCGGATGGTGCTTCATGGCGAGCTTGCGATAGGACTTCTTGATCTCCTCATCGCTGGCGTTTTTCGCCACACCCAGGATTTCGTAGTAATCGCGCTTGGCCATGTTCAGTGTTCGGTTGAAAGAGGAGGATGGGGAAGGCGTTCAGCGCTGGCGAGGAGGTGCAGCGGGTAAAGGCGCCGGGCCAACGCCAAGGCCGGGCTGCCCGCCCGCGGATGAACCGTGGGCGCGCAACCCGGCGCGGGCGACGGGCAGCCGGATGGTCAGCCGCGCTTGACCTCCTTGAAATCGGCATCGACCACGTCCTCGGCGGTGGCCTTGGCGGCGCCAGCGTCGGCTGCAGCGCCAGCGGAAGCGCCGGCCGCCTGCGCGGCGGCGCCCTGGGTCTGCGCATCGGCGTACATCTTCTCGCCGAGCTTCTGCGAAACGCTCATCAGCGCGGCGGCCTTGGCGTCGATCGCCGCCTTGTCCTCGCCCTTGAGCACTTCCTCGAGTTCCTTGATGGCCGACTGGATGGACGATTTCTCGCCATCATCGAGGGTTGCACCGTGTTCGCCCAGGGCCTTGCTGACCTGATGCAGCGCCGCCTCGGCCGAATTGCGCGACTGAACGAGCTCGAGGCGCCGATGGTCCTCGGCCTTGTTGGCCTCGGCGTCCTTGACCATGCGGTTGATCTCGTCCTCGTTGAGACCCGAATTCGCCTTGATGGTGATCTTGTTTTCCTTGCCGGTGGCCTTGTCCTTGGCGCCGACGTGCAGGATGCCGTTGGCGTCGATATCGAAGGCAACCTCGATCTGCGGCGTGCCGCGTGGCGCCGGCGGTATACCTTCAAGGTTGAACTCGCCCAGGAGCTTGTTGCCGGCGGCGATCTCGCGCTCGCCCTGGAAAACCTTGATGGTCACGGCCGGCTGACTGTCGTCGGCCGTGGAGAACACCTGCGCGAACTTGGTGGGAATGGTGGTGTTCTTCTGGATCATCTTGGTCATGACCCCGCCCAGGGTCTCGATGCCCAGCGACAGCGGCGTCACGTCGAGCAGCAGCACGTCCTTGCGGTCTCCGGACAGCACGGAACCCTGGATGGCAGCGCCGACGGCGACTGCCTCGTCGGGGTTGACGTCCTTGCGCGGCTCGCGGCCGAAGAACTCGCGGACCTTCTCCTGGACCTTGGGCATGCGGGTCATGCCGCCCACGAGAATGACGTCGTTGATGGCCGACGTGGACACGCCGGCATCCTTCATGGCGATGCGGCACGGCTCGATGGTGCGCTCGATGAGGTCCTCGACCAGCGATTCGAGCTTGGAGCGCGTCAGCTTCATGTTGAGGTGGCGCGGACCGCTCTGGTCGGCGGTGATGTAGGGCAGGTTCAGCTCCGTCTGCTGGCTCGAGGAGAGCTCGATCTTGGCTTTTTCCGCCGACTCCTTCAGGCGCTGCAGGGCCAGCACGTCCTTGGAGAGGTCGACGCCCTGCTCCTTCTTGAACTCGGCGATGATGTAATCGATGATGCGCTGGTCGAAGTCCTCGCCGCCCAGGAA